>JAABUU010000861.1_pt1 | contig 60130 bp, 50 predicted proteins | sample 5559301 | NCBI WGS metagenome assembly JAABUU01 (sample SAMN10711884, study PRJNA513360) | rock metagenome | isolation source: Antarctica rocks | place: Antarctica: Victoria Land, Richard Nunatak white
CAGACCTGTTCGCGGCTGTCCGCTCTGTCATCGGCACCGCCAAACGCCGCGGCATCGACGCCTACCAAGCCATACTCGCAACCCTACAAGGCCAAGCTGCGACCGCACCGGGTTGAGCAGTTACCAAGGTGAACGCTATCCAGTTCGTTTACTGGCGAAAAAAGTTGGTGATGTCAAACGACTTCTACCTGCGCCTGATCAAGACCCAGACACAACTATTGTGTAGGTAATAAATGCAATGCAAAGAACGTGGCGTCAAATACTGTAGTAACGATAAACTTATAAATGCTACTCGTCCGCCGCCAGCCGCGCCGCTTGGTCCTCCGCCGTCAGCGCGTCCACGAACTCGTCCAACTCGCCCGCCATCACCCGCTCGATCTTGTACAGCGTCAGGTTGATCCGGTGGTCGCTCACCCGCCCCTGCGGGAAGTTGTAGGTGCGGATGCGCTCGCTCCTGTCCCCGGTCCCCACCTGCGACTTCCTGTCCGCCGAGCGCGTCGAGTGCAGCGCCGCCCGCTGCGCCTCGTACAGCCTGGCGCGCAGGATCTTCATCGCTTTGGCGCGGTTCTTGTGCTGGCTGCGCTCCTCCTGCATCGCCACCACCACCCCGGTCGGCAGGTGCGTGATCCGCACCGCGCTCTCCGTCTTGTTGACGTGCTGTCCGCCCGCCCCGGACGCCCGATAGACGTCGATGCGCAGGTCTGATTCGTTGACCTCCACGTCCACCTCCTCCGCCTCCGGCAGCACCGCCACCGTGACCGTGGAGGTGTGGATGCGCCCCTGGCTCTCCGTCGCCGGCACCCGCTGCACCCGGTGCACGCCCGACTCGTACTTCAGCCGCGCGAAGACGTTGCGCCCGGTGATCTCCGCCATCCCGCCCTTGAGCCCGCCGAGCCCGGTGTCGTCGTACTCCATGATCTCGAACCGCCAGCCGTGCGCCTCCGAGTATTTCTGGTACAGCCCGAACAGCTCGGCCGCGAACAGCGCCGCCTCGTCCCCGCCCGCCGCCGGCCGCAGCTCCAGGATCGCGCTCCTGGCGTCCGCCTCGTCCTTGGGCAGCAGCGACAGCCGGATCTCGTGCGCCAGCGCCGGCAGCCGCTCGCGCAGCCCCTCCAGTTCCGCCTGCGCCAGCTCGCGCATCTCCGGGTCCGCCAGCATCGCCTCCGCCTCGGCCGCCTGCGCCTCCGCCGCGCGCAACTCCTCGATCCGCGCCACCACCGGCTCCAGCTCCGACAGCTCGCGCGAGGCCTTGGTGAACGCCTCGCCGCTCACCCCCGTCGCGGACAGGTCGGAGCGCAGCTCCTCGGCACGGGCCACGATCCGGTCCAGCCGGGCGGCGCCGCTCACGCACGCCCCGCAAGCAAGCAAGGCCAGAGGCTCTGCCTCTGGACTCCGCTCAAGGCGGAGCCTTGAGAATCCACTTGTTGAAGAAAGAACCGGCGATAGCCGTGCATGACCCTCAAGACCTGCTTGCTTCAGGCAATGGTTTCCAAAGGCCTCCGGCCTTTGGCGGGTCTGGGCAGAGCCCAGCCTTGCTTGCCTTCCTGAGTCGCCACACCCGCACCAGCCCGAACACGCTGATCGCCGACCAGAACAGCTCGATCAGCACCGACGGCAGGTTGAACGTCTCCACCAGCGACAGGAAGATCAGCACCGATCCCACCAGGTTGCCCCCCGGGAACCGCCAGTCCGTGGTCTCCAGCCGCCCCATCTGGTTGAGCAGGTAGAGCCCGGAGATCAGCGCCGCCCCCACGACCCCGGCCGCATCCGCCACCCCGGCCAGCACGCCCTACCCCGCCGACGCCACAGGCACGCCGGACACCCGCCGGGCCAGCAGCGCCGCCACGTCGCCCAGCGCCACCTCCTCCTGCGCCCCCGCTCGCAGGTCGCGCACCTGCGCCACGCCGCGCGCCAGCTCGTCCTCGCCCAGGATCACCGCGAAGCCCGCCCCGATCCGGTTCGCCCGCTCCATCCGCTTCTTCAGGGTGCCGCGATACGCCATCTCCGCCCGCAGCCCCGCGCCGCGCACCGCCCGCAGCACGTCGACCGCCGCCGCCTCCGCCGCCTCGCCGACCGGCACCACGGCGACGACCTCCGGCCCCGCCGGCACGCCGTCCACCAGCATCGACAGTCGCTCGATCCCCGCCGCCCAGCCGATCGCCGGCGTCGCCGGCCCGCCCATCTCCGCGACCAGGCCGTCGTAGCGCCCGCCCGCCAGCACCGTGCCCTGCGCGCCCAGCCGTTCGGTCGTGAACTCGAACGCAGTGTGGCTGTAGTAGTCGAGCCCGCGCACGATCCGCGGGTTCTCGCGGAACGCCACTGCGAACCTGTCGAGCCCGCGCCGCACCGCGTCGTAGAACGCCTGCGCGGCCGGCGTCAGGTGCGGCCCGATCACCGGGGCGTCGGCCACGATCCTGCGGTCACCCTCGTCCTTGCTGTCGAGAACCCGCATCGGGTTGCGCTCCAGCCGCGACGCGCTCTCCGCCGACAGCTCCGCCCGCCGCTCCTCCAGATAGGCCACCAGCGCGGCCCGGTACGCAGCCCGGCTCTGCGCGTCGCCCAGCGTGTTCAGCTCCAGCACCACGCCGTCCTCCACGCCGAGCGCGCGCAGCACGTCGCGCGCGCAGGCGATCGCTTCCGCGTCGGCCAGCGGCTCGGCCGCGCCGATCCACTCCGCGCCGACCTGGTGGAACTGCCGGTAGCGGCCCTTCTGCGGCCGCTCGTAGCGAAACATCGGCCCGGCGTAGAACACCTTCTGCGGCAGCGACTGCGTCAGCCCGTTGCTGACCAGCGCCCTGCACACCCCGGCCGTGCCCTCCGGCCGCAGGGTCAGCCGGTCGCCGCCGCGGTCCTCGAAGCTGTACATCTCCTTGGTCACGACGTCGGAGGTGTCGCCCAGGGTGCGCAGGAACACGCGCTCGTCCTCGAAGATCGGAGTCTGCCACTCGTCGAGGCCGTAGAGACCGGCCACGCGCCGCGCGGTCGCGACGACGTAGGCGTACTGCCTCTGCTCGTCGCCGATCAGGTCGCGGGTGCCGCGAACCGGCTGCAACCCGGCCATCTAGGAGACAAGGCCAGGGGCTCTGCCCCTGGACCCCGCCAAAGGCTCGCCTTTGGAAACCATCACTCAGGCTTTCTTAAGTTATGTGGGTCTGGGGGCTCAGCCCCCAGCGGGTCCAGGGCAGAGCCCTGGCCTTATTCTGCCGCCGCCGACATCCCCTCGGCGACCGCCTTCTTGGCGCTTTCCTCCGCCTGGATCGCCGCGACCTTGGCCTCGACCTGCGCCACGATGTGGTCGACCATCGAGGCGCCGTCGATCGTATGGTCCTGCCTGCCCGCCGAGTACACCATGTGGCGGTTGTTGCCGCCGCCGGTGAGGCCCACGTCGGTCATCAGCGCCTCGCCCGGCCCGTTGACCACGCAGCCGATGATCGACAGCGTCACCGGCGTCTCGATGTAGGCGAGCCGCTCCTCGAGCTGCTGCACCGTGGCGATCACGTTGAACCCCTGTCGCGCGCAGGACGGGCAGGAGATGACCTTCACGCCCCTGTTGCGCACCCCGAGCGTCTTGAGCATGTCCCAGCCGACGAGCACCTCCTCCTCCGGCTCGGCGGAGAGGCTGACGCGCACCGTGTCGCCGATCCCGGCCCACAGCAGGTTGCCCAGCCCGATCGCGCTCTTGACCGTGCCGGCGCGCCTGCCGCCCGCCTCGGTGATGCCGATGTGCAGCGGGTGGTCGCACTGCTCGGCGAGCTGCTGGTAGGCGGCGACCGCCATGAACACGTCGGACGCCTTCACGCTGATCTTGAACTCGTGGAAGTCGTGATCCTGCAGGATCTTGGCATGTTCCAGCGCCGACTCGACCAGCGCCTCCGGGTTCGGCTCGCCGTACTTCTCCAGCAGGTGGCGCTCCAGCGAGCCGGCGTTCACCCCGATGCGGATCGAGCAGCCGTGCTCGCGCGCCGCGGTGACGACCTCGCGCACCCGCTCGGCGCTGCCGATGTTACCCGGGTTGATGCGCAGGCAGGCGGCGCCGGCCTGGGCCGCCTCGATGGCGCGCCTGTAGTGGAAGTGGATGTCGGCCACGATCGGCACGTTCACCTCGCGCACGATCTCCGCCAGCGCGGCGGTGCTCTCCACGTCGGGGCACGACACCCGCACGATGTCCACGCCGGCCAGCTCGGCGCGGCGGATCTGCGCGATCGTGGCCTGCGCGTCGGAGGTCAGGGTGTTGGTCATGGTCTGGATGGTGATCGGCGCGTCGCCGCCGACCTTGACGCGGCCGACGCTGATCTGGCGCGAGCGTCGGCGCTCGATCTGCTGGTAGGGGCGGTAGCTCATGGGACCTCCGGGCCGGGCGCGGCGCCCGTTGCTGTGGGCCGTCTGCCTCCAGGACTACCAGCCCAGGTGCGGAAGGCCAAACTGTCAGAAAGCAAGGCTGGGCTCTCCCTCCGCTGCCCATTCCAACAGCCCAAGCGGGCTGTCGGAACCTTTGGGCAGCTACGCCCAGACCCGCCAGGGGCGAGCCGCCCCTGGACCGGTTTGACTTAAGTATTGGATTCCAAAGGCGAGCCTTTGGCGGAGTTTGAGGCAGAGCCTCGACCTTGCTTCACTGGGCTGTCGGTACGAGCTGGAACCCTGTCAGTGGCTGCCGAGCTGCCTCGCGTTGAGCTGGTCCGCGGAGTTGTCCGCGTCGGCCGGCGCCGCGGCCGGCTTCGGCCTGGGCTTGGGCGATGGCGGCGCGGCCACGAGCTTGCCGGACTGCACGTCGTCCACATCGAGCGGCAGGTCGCGGCGGCTGATGCCCTGGAGCTGCGGCGCCACGGCCCCGTCGACCAGCAGAGACAGCCCCCTGGCATTGCCCACCGACAGCAGCAGCGGGTGATCGTCCGCCGGCACCGGCCAGGTCTCACCGGGATGCAGGGTCTCGTTGACCAGCACCTTGCCGCCCTTCTCGCGCACCATGATCCAGCTCGGTGCCGTGCTCGCGAGCACGATCCGCGTCCCCGGCGGCGCCACGACCGGCAGCACGGCCGGCGCAGCATCCCCCGCGCCCGCAGCACCTGGGGTTGCCGCCGCTCCGGGAACGCCCGTCCCCTGCGCGACCGGCACGGAGGCCGCCGCGACCACGCCGCCGACCGAGGCGCCCGCCGCCTGTGCCGCCGGGCCGGCGGTGGCGCTCCCCGCAGGCGGCACAGCCTGCCCCGGCACGGCCGAGGCCGCGACAGCGGGCGTCGGAGACGACGCAGCCGGTGCCTGGGCGGAGGGCGGCGCGGTAGCCGGCAGGATCGAGGCGACCTGCGGCGACGGCGCCACCATGGCCGGCGCCGCACGCGACGCGAGAGGCTCCGGCACCTCGGGCACCGTCTGCACCGGCGTGTGCCCGTCGCTGGACATGCGGTACCAGCCCGCGTACGCCGCCACCACCACCACCACGCCCAGCAGCACCACCGCGCCCGCCGGCATCCCGTGCTGCGGCACCGGCGCCGGGAACGCCAGCTCCGTCCTGCGGTTCACCTCGCTCGCCCCGGCACGGAACCGCTCCGCCAGCGCGTCGGCGTCCAGTCCCACCGCCCCGGCATAGGTCCGCAGGAATCCCACTGCGTACGCGTTGCCCGGAAGGTCGGCCACCCGCCCCGCCTCGATCGCCTCCAGGTAGGGCTGGCGGATGCGCAGCTCGTCCGACACTGCCTCCAGGCTCCACCCGAGCGCCTCGCGCGCGCCGCGGATCTCCGCGCCGACCTGCACCGCGCCCGCCCTGGGCGCCACGCCGGATGCCTCGGACAGCCGCTCGCGCGACCCAGCCAGCCTCGATCTGGTATCCTGCAGCACGCTCACCTCTTCGGGCAGCAGCCTGCCCCGGACCGGCACGGCGCCGCCGCCCGGTATGTAGGACCAGATCGCCCCCGGTGCCAACGTGCGCGCGGGCGCAGCAAGCAAGGTTGAGGCTCTGCCTCAAACTCCGCCCAAGGCTCGCCTTTGGAATCCACTTGCTTCAGCAAGGCCAATACAGGGCGGAGCCCGGCCTTGCTTGCCTGTGGAGGCGCCAATCCTGGCCGTCGAGTGGGCCGCTTCGCCGGGACCGGCGCTTCCTGCCGGCTTGGCGCCGTCGCCGCGACGGCCTATTGGCCCCGCCACGCCTTTCGCCCAGCCTGCAGCGGCCCCGCCAGATCGAAGGACTCCACCCCATGACCGTCGGACGCTTCCCCGCCACCCGGATGCGCCGCAACCGCCACGACGCCTGGACCCGCCGCCTGGTCGCGGAGACCCGGTTGTCCACCGACGACCTGATCTGGCCGATCTTCATGATCGAGGGCAGCGCCATCACCAGCGCCATCGCCTCGATGCCCGGCGTGCAGCGCGTCACCCTGGACCGCCTCGCCGGCCACGTCGCCCCCGCCGCCCGCCTCGGCGTCCCGGCGCTCGCCCTGTTCCCCGCGACGCCCGCAGAGAAGAAGGACCCGGACGGTACCGAATCCGCCAACCCCGACAACCTGATCTGCCAGGCCGCCCGCCTGCTGAAGCGCGAGTTCCCCGACCTCGGCCTGATCGGCGACGTGGCGCTCGATCCCTACACCAGCCACGGCCACGACGGCGTGCTGCGCGACGGCACTATCGCCAACGACGAGTCCGTCGCCATCCTCGCCCGCCAGGCCGTCAACCAGGCCGACGCCGGCATCGACGTCATCGCGCCTTCTGACATGATGGACGGCCGCATCGGTGCGCTCCGCGAGGCGCTGGACGCCGCGGGCCACGAGCACACCCGCCTGATGTCGTACGCCGCCAAGTACGCCTCGGCGTTCTACGGCCCGTTCCGCGACGCGCTCGGCTCCGAGACCGCGCTGAAGGGCGACAAGAAGACCTACCAGATGGACCCCGCCAACGGCGACGAGGCCCTGCGCGAGGTCGAGCTGGACCTGCTCGAGGGCGCCGACATGGTCATGATCAAGCCGGGGATGCCCTACCTGGACGTCGTTCGGCGCGTCCACGAGCGCTTCGCCGTGCCCACCTTCGCCTACCAGGTGTCCGGCGAGTACTCGATGCTCGTCGCGGCCGTCGAGCGCGGCTGGCTCGACCGGGACCGCGCGACCCTGGAGAGCCTGATCGCCTTCAAGCGCGCCGGCGCCAGCGGGGTGCTGACCTACTTCGCCGTGGAAGCGGCAAGGCTGCTGCGCGAGCGGGACGCAGGCTAAGCAAGCAAGGTTGAGGCTCTGCCTCAAACTCCGCCAAAGGCAGGCCTTTGGAATCCAATACTTAAGTAAAGCCGGTCCAGGGGCGGCTCGCCCCTGGCGGGTCTGGGCAGAGCCCAGCCTTGCTTCCTACGCTTCGCGCGCCCGGTACCCCCGGGCGCGGCCGATCTCGACGTAATGGTGCTCCGGGTCGGCGTACCATCCCTCGCCGATCTCCTGCGCCGCCAGCGGGTAGGTCCGCGCGTACCAGGCGGCGTCGATCGGCACCGCCACCCGCTTCTCCGCGAACCCGTGCGCCACGTAGTGCTCGTGCCCGCGGGCGTAGCTCCCCGCGGCGACGGCCTCGCGCACATCGGGATGCGACGCCAGGTAGAACGCCTCGTCGAACAGCGTGCCGATTCGATCGAAGCGGCGCGGCAGGCGCGGCACGACACGGAACATCTCGCGCAGCATCGCGGGCTCGACGAGGCGCCACTGCCCGAGCAGCGCCCGGTGCACCGGCTCGTGCGCCTCGACCGGCACCGCGTAGTTGGCGGGGAACAGGAAGAAGCGGTAGCGCGGGTCGTCGAGCGGCAGCAGGTTCGCGTGCGGCCCCATCACCGGGTGCAGCATCCCGTCCACGGGCAGGAACACCTGGTCGGCATTGGACAGCCACGCCGCCAGCCACGCGAAGGTGGACACGCTCGGCACGATGTTGCGAGAGCGGAACAGTTGCGCGAAGTCCACCATCGGCCCGCGGCTGTCGACGAACAGCGCGCCGGGGAACCTGGCCCGCAGCGCCGCGGTGTAGCCGTTGGGGTCGAGCTGCCCGAGGAACACCGGCGCCAGCCCGGTCGCGGCCACGAGGTCGGCGTAGAACTCCACCGGCAGCAGCACGTAGCCGGGGTGGCGGCCGTCCAGCACCTCGCCGCCGCGGATGCTGCACACGAGCTGCCCCGGCTCGAAGCCGGGCGCCTCGTCCTCGCCGGGCATCGCCGCGGCCGGGAAGGCCTGCCGGTACAGCGCCGGCGGCAGGAAGTACTCCAGCCGCTGCCCGTAGACCTGCACCTCCAGCCGCTCCACCGCGCCGGACGCGAGCTGGGCAACCCAGTGCGCGAGATCGAACCGCTCGTCGGCGAGCACGTGCCGGCGCGCCTCGCCCGCGGGCACGGCAGGGGCGTGCAGGCCCCACTCTGGAATCATAATGTTGGACAGCACGCAGCCGGGCACCTGGCTGGCGATGGTCATCGCCACCATCGCCTGGATCATCCGGTTGGCGAAACCGCCCATCGGGTTGACGTGCACCACCGGTGGGCTCATCGAGACCTGTCAGGAAGCAAGGCCAGGGCTCTGCCCCATTGCTTGGAAGCGGGGACCCGCCAGGGGGGAGCTCCCCCTGGACCGGCTTTACTTAAGGAGTGGATTCCAAAGGCGAGCCTTTGGCGGGGTTTGAGGCAGAGCCTCAACCTTGCCTGCCTCACCCCGCAAGCCCGCGCAGCCCGCCCGCGCGCATCAGCGCCATCTCGCGCTTCACCGCGGGCACGTAGCGCAACGCCGAGGCGTCCAGCACCTCGTTGCGGTCGTGCTCGACAAAGGCGTCGTCGGTGCGCTCCACGTCGAGCCAGCGCCGCGCCATCTTCACCCGCCAGTGCGCGAGCGAGCGCGTGAAGTAGTGGTGCAGCCGCGCGGTGGCGAACTCCGGCCGGTCCCGCGTCACCCCCGCCTGCGTCTCCCAGTGAATGGGCCGGCCGTCCGCGTCGACGTAGCCGTCGTGCCAGCCGTCGCCCTCGATCCGCGCGCCGCGCATCTCGAACCAGTGCGACAGGTGGCAGCGCACCACCTCGCCCGGCCGCACGATCGACTTGATGTGCCGGTTGGGCACGAAGTCCTCGCGCGCACGGTGCAGGAAGCTGTCGAGCACCAGCCCCCGCGGCCAGTCCACCTGCCCCGACGAGCCGAATACCGCCCAGTGCACGCCCACCGCCTGGTGCGCGGCCAGCGACTCCAGCAGCGCCGGCACCGAGCCGTGACGCAGCGGCAGCAGGAACTCGTCGGCGTCGAGGAACGCCATCCAGTCGAACTCCGCGCCGAACAGCGCCAGCGCGTGGTTGTAGGCGTCTGCGTGCGAGCTGAGCGCCACGGACGGCCAGTCGAGCAGGCGAACGTCGTGCGTCTGCGCGGCCCCGCGCACCACGTCCTGCGTGCCGTCGGTCGAGCCGTTGTCGAGCACGATCACCGTGTCGAAGCCGACCACGAACTGGAACGCCAGCCACTCCAGCAGGTCGCGCGCCTCGTTCTTGACCAGCAGGCAGACGGCCACCCTCACGAGCGGCGCCTCACGCGGGCCGCATGGCGACCGGCGCACCCGACGCCGTTGTCGTGGACGCAGCACCGGACGCGGATGCAGCCCCGGGCGCGGACGCGGCAGCCTGGCCCGGGGCAGCCTCGCCGGCGCGGGCCGGCGCCGGCCCGAGGCCGCCGAACTGGAGGAACCTGCGGCCCAACACGTCCCAGCCGCCGGTGGCCGGGTCCGCCTGGTAGGTCTCGACGATCCGCGCCATGCGGGCGGTGCAGGCGGTGCGCATCGCGGCCTCCGCCGCCGCCACCCCCGGCAGCGCGCGCAGGGCCGCGATCCCCGCGCCCAGGGCGGGGGCGCAGCGCGTCGCGCGGTCGTCGACCACCACGTCGGCGGCCCGGTGCTGGCGCATGAAGCTGTGCGCGTCGGCCTGCGCCATCACCTGCGTCTCGCGCCGCACCCCGCCGTCCCCGCTGTTGCGCGACTTCTTCCACGCCCACTCCTCGGCAGACTTGAACAGGTAGTGGTGCACCGCCGCCGCCTCGGTGCGCAGCGTGGCCGCGAAGTTCAGCCCGTCGCCGTCCCCGCCCGGCCGGCTGCGCCCGTGCAGCTCGCCCGACGCCGCACGGTACACCAGGGTGCGGCGCTCGTCCGTGATCGGCGAGTGCGGCCCGGACTGCATCATCATCGCGGGCCGCGCCAGCGTCTTGACCAGCCGGACCTCCTCGCCGAGGTGGCGGCGGGTCAGCACCCGGACGTTGCGCTCGACCAGCGGCGTGTCCGGCCAGCCCGGCGCGTCGCCCGACCCGAACGGCAGCCAGTTCACCGCCACCGCGTCCACCGAGCGCCGCTCCTGCCACGCCAGGTAATCGTTGACCGAGCCGAACCGCTCCGGGTCGAACACGAAGAACTCGTCGGCGTCCACGCTCAGCACCCAGCGATGCGCTAGAACCTCAGGCAGCACGCTGAACGCATGGCCATACGCCCGCGCCCGCGCAGAGGCGCCGTCCGCCACCCGGTTCTCCAGCCAGGTGATCGCCCCCGCGTCCGCCAGCGCCCCAAGCAGGGCATCCGAGCCGTCCTCGTTGTCGTTGCTGTACAGGTAGAACGCCTCGAAGCCGATGGCGCGGTGGTAGGCGACCCACTCCAGCAGGTAGGGGCCCTCGTTGCGCAGCGTCGCCACCACGCACGGCCCGCGCGTCGGCGTCACGGTGCCCCTGGCCTGCACCGCCACCGCGTGCGGGAACGACGCGAACGCCCCGGTCATGCCGGCGTCCGCCACGCCATCGTAGTCCGCATCCACCACGCGGCGGTTCGGCGATGCCTCTGCCTCCTCGCGGCGCGCCCGCCCGCCACGGCGCAGCAGCCCGAAGCCGCGCGCCGGCGCCGCGACAGGGGGTGCGACGCCCAGCATCTCCGCCAGCGCCGGCAGGGCGTGCGCCGCCCACACGTCGCCCGGGAACGCCTCCGCCAGGCGGCGCGCCAGCTCCGCCGAGCCGAGCACCGCGCGACCGATCTCCTGCAGCTCGTCCAGGCGCAGCAGCGGCAGCACCGCGTTCAGCACCTCCGCCGCGAACGGCCGGTCCGCCGCCACCAGCGCCAGCACCGAGGCCGCGTTCACGCCGCCCGCCAGCATCGCCTCGATCGCCTCCGCGCGCGCGCGCACCGTGCGCGGCACGAAAATGTCGCGCACCGCTTCCAGGGAGAAGGCCTCCCACTCGCCGGCTTCCTCGCGGTCCACGGCGACCGGCGCCGCCTCCTCCGGGTCGGCTGGCGGCGGCGCGGAGGCGAAGCGCCCGGAGGACGGATCCAGCAGGGTGACGTGCCCGCCGTCGCCGACCCAGTGCGCCTCGAACAAATGCGCGGTGGTGCGCAGCCCGCCAGGACGCAGCCGGAACGCCGCGCTCTCCTCCTCGGTCGCCTCCATCAGCACCAGCAGGTCGCGGCGCGCGCGGGGCACGATCGCCATGGTGGGGATGTGGTCGTGCGACACGCCCTCCGCGGTGACCAGCGTCGCCGCGCGCGAGGCCACGAACACCTCGCTGCCGTCGCACGACAGCAGCCGGTAGCAGCCGGGCTCGCGCAGCAGCGGCGCCGTCACCACCACGCCGCCTGGCTCCGCGCCGACCACGGCGAGGGTCGGTGCGGCGGCCAGCGCGCGCAGCAGCCGGTTCTCCGGCGAGCCGCGCACCTGGAAGCGCGCGCTGTCGCGCATCTCCTGGCGCAGCCGCAGCGCGGCGGCGGCGGCGGCCTGCTCGACCGCCGCCGCCGCCGCCGCCACATCGGGCAGCGCGGAGAGCCGCGCCAGCTCGCCGGCGGCCGCGTTGGCGAACACGGTGGCGCGCTCGTCGGCCTCCTCCCAGTCGAGCCGGTGCTGGTCGAGGAAGCCCTCGACCATCGCCGTGCCCAGCAGGTCGAGTTGCAGGCTCCGCGTCACCGCCCGGTCGCCGGCGTTGCGCGAGCGGCGCAGCGCGAACTCCTCCGCCGACTTCATCGCGTAGTGCGCCACCCAGGCCTGCCGGTCGCTCGGCCGTGGCGAGAACGCGGCTGCGTTGCCCTCGCGCTCCTGCGGGTGCGCCCCGCCCTCCGCACCCCTGAAGGTCCAGGCCTGCCCGAACGGCGCCACCGGGTAGTGCGCCTGGGCGTGCACGAAGCGGCGCGGCCGGCACAGCGACTTGACGTGGCGGTCCACCGCGTGGCGGCGCAGGAAGCGCTCCGTCACCGGACGCCGCTCGCGCGATGCCAGCCCGCCGGAGCCGAACACCACCCAGTTCAGGGCGATCGCGTCCACGTCCTCGCGCTCCTGCCAGGCGAGGTAGTCGCCGAAGCTCGCGTGCAGCGCGGTGTCGAACGCCAGCGCCTCGTCGAGGTCGATCACCGCCACCCAGCGGTAGTCCAGGATCTCCGGCAGCATCTGCAGGGCGTGGCCGTATGCCTTGTACTGCGGCGCGGCCCCGGGCGGCACGTCGTTGACCACCCAGGTGATCTCGCCCGCCCGCGCCAGCGCCGCCAGCAGGTCGTCCGAGCCGTCGGTGTTGTCGTTGCTGTAGAGGAAGAAGTGCTCCGCGCCGAGCGCCCTGTGGTGCGCGATCCAGTCCAGCAGGTAGACGCCCTCGTCGCGCAGGCAGGCCAGCACGCACAGCCCGCGCCGCGGCGTCACCGCGGCGCGGGCCGCGATATTGAGCGTCTGCGCGAAGGAGACGGGGCGCCCGTCGCTGCCCGCCGCCTCCAGGATGTCGCAGTCCCGGCCGCAGCGCCGCATGGGGGTCGCGCGGTCCGGCGCCGCGATCCAGCCCGCCAGCTCCGGCAGAGCCTGCGACGCCCACAGATCGCCGAGCAGGCGCGCGCTGAGCCCGTTCAGCGCCGCCGGCCGCTGCAGCAGCATCGCGCCCAGCCAGGCGGAGTGCTCCGCCGGCAGCAGCCGGCCCATCGCCTGCAGCAGCTCGGGCGTCATCTCTTCCGCGGACTCCAGAAGCTGGAGCATGGCCGGGCCGCTGACGCAGGCGGGCAGCACGCGGTCGATCATCGCCAGCAACGGCAGCAACGGCTCGGCGCGCAGGAACGCCACCGGGCGCAGCGCGAAGGTCTCCCACGGGCCCTGCGCGGCGCGGTCCGCCAGCACCCGGCCGCCCTGCGCGTCGGGCGGCGCCGCGCTGAGCAGCAGCCCGGTGAGCGGGTGGGCGAACCCCACGGTGTCGTCGCCCCACACCCGCAGCGGCAGGATCGTCGCCACCCAGGGGTCGCTCTCCAGGTGCAGCGCCCGGCGCGGCAGCAGGAACGCCACCGCAGGGAACGCCGGCGGCCGGTACAGCAGCACCGGCGCCTCCGGCTCCGCCTCGTGCGACAGCAGGCCGCCGCCCTCCACGCAGGCGAGCACCGTGGCGTGCGTCGTCGCCACCGTATACAGCCCCGGCATGACGTCGACCGCTGCGGCGGCGGCCGGTGCCTGCGCGGTTGCGGCCTGCGCCGCCGCGCCCGTCGCCGGCGCCGCCAGGGCGAGCACGCCAGCGGGCGCCGCACCCGGCCCGCGCGGCGCGGCGGCGTCGGCCATGCCAGATCCGTCCACGATCATGACGCGCTCTCCCCCGCCCCGGCCGACAGGAAGCGCCTCACCACGTCAATTTCAGGTAAACCCATCAGCGCCGGCGCATGTCCGGCGCCCTCGACCACGTGCACGGCGGCGCCATCCGCCGCCATCCCCGCCAGCCCCTCGGCCGTGAGCAGGTCGCTGTCCGCCCCGCGGATCGCCAGCACCGGCACCCGCACCGCCGCCCACACCGGCGACAAATCCACCGCCGCCGCCGGACTCGCCAGGATCGGCGCCGCGATCGCCGGGTCGTAGTGCAGCGTCACCCGCCCGTCCGGCAGGGCGCGCGCCGAGTGGCGTGCCAGGTGCGCCCACTGCGCGTCGTCCAGCGCCCCGAACGGCGCGTGCACCCGCCGCAGGTGGCGCTCCAGCCCCGCCGCGTCGTCGAACGCCGGGGTCTCGCCGACATAGCCGCGGATGCGCTGCATCGCCGCCAGCGGCAAGTGCGGCCCGATGTCGTTCAGCACCAGCCGCGCCACCGGCGTGCCCTGCGCAGCCGCCAGCATCATGCCGCAGATCCCGCCCAGCGACGTGCCCACCCAGCCCACCGGCGCGCCCACCGCCGCCAGCAGGTGCGACAGCGCCACGACGTACGATGCCGGCTGGTACAGCGACGCATTCTCCAGCCAGTCCGAGCATCCCCGCCCCGGCAGGTCCGGGCACAGCACCCGGAACCGTCCGGCGAGCGCGCGCGCCAGCGGGTCGAAGTCGCGCCCGTTGCGCGTCAGGCCGTGCACGCACACCACCACCGGCGCGCCCGGCGCACCCCACTCCGCGTAGGCCATGCTGCGGAACGCCGTGCCCAGCAGGTAGCGCACGCTGCCGAGGCGAGGCCCGGCGCCCGAGGCGTCCCCTGATGCGTCCTCCGGGGCATCCATGGTCCGGGCGAGCGGTGCGGCCGTCATATGACCCCGCGTTCGCGCAGGCCCGCCAGCGCCGCCGCGTCCAGCCCGAGCCGCGCCGCCAGGACCTCGTCGGTGTGCTCGCCCAGCATCGGCGGCGGCAGCCGGTAGTCCGCGGGCGTGGCGGACAGCCGCACCGGGTTGGCGATCACGCGCACCCCGTCCGGCGTCGCGGGATGCGGCATCGTCACCACCATGCCCCGCGCCACGACCTGCGGGTCGGCGAACACCTGGGCCAGCGTGTTGATCGGCCCGCAGCCGATCTTCTGCGCCTCCAGCCGCTCCACCCACCACGCGGTCGGGTGCGCCGACAGCACCGGCTCCAGCGCGCGCGTCACCAGGTCGCGGTTCTGCACGCGCGCCGCGTTGGTCGCGAAGCGCGCGTCCTGCGCCATCTCCGCCAGCCCGAAGCTCTCGCAGAACCGCCGGAAGGTCGGGTCGTTGCCGATCGACAGCACGACGTGGCCGTCCGCAGTCGCGAACACCTGGTAGGGCACGATGTTGGGGTGCTGGTTGCCCAGCCGCGCCGGGTTCTCCCCGGTCGCGAGATAGTTCATGCCCTGGTTGGCCAGCCACGCGACGTGCGTGTCCAGCATCCCGATGTCGATGTGCTGGCCGCCCACGCCCTTCGCGCCAGTGCCGGTCCCGGGCGGCGCGCTCTGCAACGCGCCCGTCGCCAGCCCGCCGGCCGTCGTCGCGCCGCCCGCCTCCTGCCCCAGGCTCACCGTGCCCCGCGCCAGCGCCGAGCGCCCGACCACGTCCTCGGCCGCCGCGCGCAGGTCCACCGCCGCCGCCGCCGCGCTCTCCGCCGCCGCCGTGCGCGCGGTGGCCGCTGCCGCAGCCTGCCCGGCGTCCTGTGCAGCCCCGGCGTTCGCCAGCCCGCCCTGCCCGGTGGCGTCGCGGTGGCGCAGCGCGGCCAGCACGCCGATGCACCCGTACAGCCCGGCGAACAGGTCGGCGACGGGGATGCCGACCTTCTGCGGCAGGCTGTCCGGCTCGCCGGTCAGGCTCATCACCCCGCCCATTGCCTGCATCAGCCCGTCGTAGCCGGGCCGCTCGGCATACGGCCCGGTCTGCCCGAACCCGGTGATCGAGCAGTAGATCAGCCTGGGGAACCGGTCGCGGAGCTGCTCGTAGCCGAGGCCGTAGCGGGCCAGGGCGCCCGCCTTGAAGTTCTCCACCAGCACGTCGCAGCCCTTGATCAGCCGCAGCGCCAGCGCCTGCCCCTCGGGCCTGGCGATGTCGAGCGTGACGGAGCGCTTGTTGCGGTTCACCCCCACGAAGTAGGCGCTCTCCGCGGTGCCCGGCATGAACGGCGGCGCGAAGCCGCGCGTGTCGTCGCCGCTGCCAGGCTTCTCGATCTTGATCACGTCGGCGCCGAGGTCGGCCAGCATCTGCACGCAGGTCGGGCCGGCCAGCACGCGGGTCAGGTCGAACACCCGCAGGCCGTTCAGCGGGCCGCTCGGCTCCGTGGTGCTCATGCTGCTCTCCCGCGCCCACGGCAGGCGCCATGCCCTGCGAAGCCATGCTGTGTCGGTAAACCGCCCCCGGGTGGCTGTCCAGGGACGCGCCGAACGGCGTGGATCACCTTGCCGCAAGACAGCAGGCTAGCAAGCAAGGCCGGGCTCTCCCTCCGCTGCCATTCCAACGATCCAAGCGGATCGTCGGAACCTTTGGCAGCTACGCCCAGACTCGCCAAAGGCCTGAGGCCTTTGGAAACCCATCCCTTAAACAAGTGGATTCCAAAGGCGAGCCTTTGGCGGAGTTTGAGGCAGAGCCTCAACCTTGCTTGCTTCCTGGCCGTGCCGACCGCTCCCGCCCGACGCGTGCGATCCCGCCCGCCGCCGCGCGCGCAGCATCGGCCGCTCGACGCCGAGGAACGACGCCGCGCTCAGCCCCGCCGCCATCGGCAGCGCCAGCGCCACCCAGGCGGCGCTGCCCCGCGCCGCCAGCCCGTCCGCCAGCGCGAACGCCCCCCAGTGCCACAGGTATATGGAGTAGCTGGCCCGCCCGACCGCGAGCGCCGCGCGACCCTCCAGCGCCCGGCGCCAGCGGTGCGTGGTGAGCGCCACCGCCGGCACCAGCACCGCCAGCGCCGCGCCCTGTACGGTGGTGCGCAGCGCCTCGCGCCCTGTCGGCCCGCCCAGGACCGCTCCCGCCTCGCCCGGCAGCGTCGCCGCCCAGGCGCTGCCCAGCGCCAGGCTCGCCGCCAGCACCCCCAGCGCCAGCGCCGGCAGCGCCCGCGCCGCCGCCAGCCGCGCGCCCCACGCCGGCCGCATCGCCAGCAGCAGCGCCGGCACCGCGCCCCAGGCGATGGAGTCCAGCCGGGTGTCGGTCGCGAGGTAAAGCCTGTTGTAGCGGAACGCCGGGTTGGCCTCGATGCGCAGGCACGCCCACACGCCGGGCCGCGGGGCAAAACAGTCGCCGAGCAGCCACAGCCGCCATGCCAGCACGAGCGCGCACGCCGCCAGGCACAGGCCGAGCGCCCAGCCGAGCCGGCCCCGCGCCAGGCACGCCAGCAGCGCCACCGGCCACAGGAGGTAGAAATGGTCCTCCACCGCGAGCGACCACAGGATGTTGAACGGGTGGCGTACCCCGGGCAGCACCGAGCGGTAGCCGCTGGCGAGCTGGTAATAGTTGCTGCCCTGCCCCAGCGCCGCTGCCCAGCCGCCTACGCCGATCCACCCTCCCGCCAGCACGAACGCGCCGCCCGCCAGCGCGACATAGGCGAGCCATGCCGGTACCAGGCGCAGCAGCCTGCGACGGTAGAACCTGCCCAGCCCGACCCGGCCGTCCCGGCGGTGCTGCGCCACGATCTGGCGCGTGATGAGGAAGCCGCTCACCGCGAAGAACACCGTGACCCCGAGCCCGCCCGGCACCGCGCGCTCCAGCCCCGCGTGCGAGGCCACCACCAGCAGCACCGCCACCGCGCGCAGCCCGTCGAGCGCGGGCAGATACCCTTGCCCGGCCAGGTCAGAGCGCGCCGCCTCGCCGGGCTCGGCCGCCGTCGCGAAGGCGACGCCCGCGCCTGCCACGACTCTGCGCCCGCGTTGCCACCGCGCGGACCCGGTCGTCACGGTCCCGGGCATGGAGGGATCTTCAGGTGACGGGACCGGTGCCATGGGTGCATCCACTGCTCGTGCGAGACGTTAGTGCATCGCCGCGAATGACGCGAGCCGGTCGCGGCCTCTGCAACCACAGATAGGCTCGCAGTCGGGACGACACCGGGCTATGGTCCGGCAGGAACACAGGGAGCACCCAGACCAATGCCCAGGAAGGAGCCGGAGATCCCGACCAAGCTCAGGCCGGACCAGAGGGACTACCCGTTCGACCTCGACACCGCCCTGCTCAGCGTGATCGGGGTGCGCGCCAGCGTGCCCGCCGACGCCTTCACCGCGGGCGCGCTCGGCACCGAGCGCGACGGCTCCGGCGTGGTGATCGCCGGCGGCCTGGTGCTGACCATGGGCTACCTGGTGCTGGAGGCAGAGACGATCTGGCTGACCACGGCCAACGGCGGCGCCGTGCAGGGCCACGCCCTCGGCGTGGACGCGGAGAGCGGCTTCGCCCTCGTGCAGCCGCTCGGCCGCCTGAACGCCCCGGCGCTGGAGTTCAGCACCACGCAGGGCCCCGAGGTCGGCTCCACCGCGATCCTGGCCGCGCAGGGCGGCATGATGCGCGCCATCGAGACCCATGTGGTCGCGCGCCAGGAGTTCGCCGGCTACTGGGAGTACGTGCTCGACGACGCGATCTTCACGGCACCCGCGCACCCGTTCTGGGGCGGCGCCGCGCTGATCGGCCAGGACGGGCGCCTGCTCGGCGTGGCGTCGCTGATCCTGCAGCAGGGCGACACCCGCGGCCGGCGCGTCGACATGAACATGATCGTGCCGATCGCCCGGCTGCTGCCGATCCTGGACGACCTGCGCACGCTGGGCCGGGTCAACCGCCCGCCGCGCCCCTGGCTCGGCATCTACGCCATGGAGGACGACGACACGATCGTGGTCGGCGGCCTCGCCGACGGCGGCCCTGCGGAAAAGGCGGGCCTGATGGTCGGCGACCACGTGCTCGCCGTCGGCGAGGAGGAGATCCGCGAGCTGTCCGCGCTGTGGCGCCGCGTCTGGTCGACCGGCAACGCAGGGGCGCGCGTGGCGCTGCGCATCGGCCGGCTCGGCGCGGAGATGGACATCGCCGTGACCTCTGCCGACCGCGACACCTTCCTGCTCGCCCCAATGATGCACTGAGCGCCGTGCCCACCCGCCGCAACCAGGAGACCAGAATGCCCCGTCCCCGCACCACCCAGACCCTGCCCCGGATCGCCGCCGCGGCGCTGCTCGCGCTGCTCGGCGGCTGTGCGGGGTCGCCCGCCGTGGTCGGCCCGCAGGTCGCGGAAGGCTACGGCTACGTGTGCGCCGCCGGCGTCTACCAGTGCCGCCTGCCGCAGCAGGTCCGCGTGGGCGAGCACTGCTCCTGCCCGGGCCTGGGCGCACCCTCGTTCGGGTACGTGCATTGAACCGGCGGGCGTAGGAAGCAAGGCTGGGCTCTGCCCAGACCCGCCAGGGGCGAGCCGCCCCTGGACCGGCCTTACTTAAGGAGTGGATTCCAAAGGCGAGCCTTTGGCGGAGTTTGAAGCAGAGCCTCAACCTTGCTTGCTTTGCCCGCCCGTGCACGATCCCCTCCATGCGCGCCGCCCGCTTCCTCCTGTCCGGCCTGCTCGGCCTGCTCCTCCTGGCCGGCGCCTGCGTGGCCGGCGTGGTCTGGCTGACCCTGCCGCCGCGCCATCTCGTCCTGCGCGTCCCCGGCCTGTCCGCCCCCGCGCACGTCACCTTCGACGGCAACGGCATCCCCAGGGTCCAGGCCGCCACCGAGGCCGACGCCGCCACCGCGCTCGGCGTGCTGCACGCCCGCGACCGCCTGGGGCAGATGACCCTGCTGCGCGCGGTGGGCTCGGGCCGCCTGGCGGAGGTGGTCGGGCCGAGCGCCGTGCCGCTGGACCGCATGATGCGCACCCTGGGCCTGCGCCGCCTCGCCGACGCCGACGCCGCTGCGGCCACGCCCGAGCTGCGCGCCGTGCTGGAGGCCTACGCGCGCGGCGTCAACGCCTGGACGGCCGCGCGGGGCCGCCTGGCCTCGCTGGAGGCGCCGCTGCTCGGGCCGCCCGCGCCATGGACGCCCGCCGACACCATGCTGTGGGGCCGCGTGCTGGCGCTCTGGCTGTCCACCAACGAGCGCGCGGAGCTGGCGCGCGTCGCCGTCTCCGCGCACATGGACCTCGCCCACGCCCTCCAGCTCTGGCCGGTGCAGCGCGACGCCCTGCCCGCCGACGCGCCAGTCCCGCCCGCCGCCCCGCCGCCCGCGCCCGGCCCCGCCGCCCCGCCGCCCGCCGCCGGCACCGCGCCGCCAGCCGCGACACCCGACCCGGCGCCCGACCTCACGCCTGACCCGGGGAAACGCCACGCCGCCGCCGCCGCACGCCTGCTTGCGGTGCTGCCCGCGTTTCCCGGCCGCTTCACCCAGCCCGCCGAGGAGTCCGACGAGTGGGCCGTGGACGGAGGCCGGAGCGCCACCGGCGCGCCGCTGCTGGCCGGCGACCCGCACCTGGCGCTCGGCTTCCCCGACCTGTGGTACCTGGCCCGCATCGACACGCCGGCCGGCACGCTGGCCGGCGCCACCGCGCCTGGCACCCCGTTCCTGGTGATCGGCCGCAACAGCCGCATTGCCTGGAGCTTCACCACCACCGGCATCGACACCCAGGACCTGTTCCGCGAGACAGTGCTGCCCGACGGCCGCTACGCCACGCCGGACGGCCCCGTCGAGTTCGCCCGCCGCGACGAGACCATCCATGTCCGCGGCGCTCCCGACATCGTGCTGCACGTGCGCGAGACCCGCCACGGCCCCGTCGTCAGCGACCTCGACGCCGCCGCCGCCGCGCCCGCCACCCCGATGCGCGGGATGCAGCCCGCCGTGCTGGCCGCCTTGATGGAGAACCTGCGCGCGCCGGCCGCCGCCCCAGGGCTGCTGGCGCTGAACCGGGCGCGCGACGTCGACGAGGCCGGCCGCGCCGCCCCGCTGCTCGCGACGCCGGTGCAGAACCTGCTGGTGGCCGACGCCGCGCGCATCGCCCTGTTCACCACCGGCCAAGTGCCGGTCCGCCGCGCCGGCGGCGCCAACGCGTTCGGCGCCGGCGCCCTGCCCACCGATGGCGCGGACGGAGCGCACGACTGGGTGGGCGAGGCCAGCGGCCCCGACCTGCCGCACTTCGTAGCGCCTGCCGGCGGCGTACTGCTCAACGGCAACGAGCCCACCGTCGCGCGGGGCTTCCCCGTCGACCTCGGCCGAGACACCGACGGCGATTGGCGCGCACGCCGCATCCGCGAGCGCCTCGCCGCGCAGCCCCGCCCCGACGCTGCCGCCTTCGCCGCGATGCAGGCCGACGCCGGCAGCGCCTTTGCCCGCGCCCTGGTCCCGGAGCTGCGCGCCGCCGCCATCCCCGACGGCCCGGCCCGCCGGGCGCAGGACCTGCTGCGCGGCTGGGACGCCACGATGGCCGCCGACGCGCCGCAGCCGCTGGTGTTCAACGCTTGGGTGCAGCGCTTCGTCGCCGACATCCTCGCCCGCCACGGGGTCGACGCCAGCCAGCGCGGCAGTTGGGAGGATTTCGCCGCCGCCCTGCTGGTCCCGCCGCATCCCGACGCCGCGTTCTGGTGCGCCGGCCCCTGCGCGCCCGCGCTGGCCGCCGCCCTTGCCGAGGCCACCGCCGCGCTCGCCGCCCGCTTCGGCCCCGACCCTGCCGCCTGGCGCTGGGGCACCGTGCACCAGGCGGTGTTCGCCGACCCGGTGCTCGGCACCCTGCCCGGGCTGGGCTGGCTGACCACGCACCGCATCGCCGTGCCCGGCGACGACACCACCCTGTTCCGCGGCGGCGACGGCGTGCTCGGCCGCTTCGAGTCGCGTCACGGCGCCGGCTACCGGGGCGTGTACGACCTCGCCGACCTTGACCGCAGCCGCTTCATGATCGCGCCGGGAGAAAGCGGCCATCCCTGGAGCCGCTACGCATGGAACATGCTGCGGCGCTGGGCGGACGGCGCTACCATCCCGCTCGGCCCGACCCCAGATAGGGTCACAGCGACCGTGGAGCTGACGCCATGACCAGGACCTGGCCCGACGACCTGATGTTTCGCGGCGTGCTCTCGCGCCGCGTCGTGTCGTGGTGCATCGACGCCGTGCTGCTCGGCGTGGCGTTGGCGGCGCTGCACGTGGCGCTGCTGGCGATCGGGCTGCTGACCTTCGGCCTCGGCCTGCCGCTGCTCGCGGCGCTGCCGGCGGTGCCGTTCCTCTACACCTGGCTGTGCGTCGCCGGCTTCGGCGCCACCCCCGGCCAGGCGCTCGCCGGGCTGTGCGTGCGCAGCGACGCCACTCTGGCGCCGCCGGACGCGGTGCAGGCGCTGCTCTATACCGCGGGCTATTGGCTGACGCTCGCCTCGGGCGGCCTGCTGCTCGCGGTCGCCCTGGTCACGCCGCGCCACCGCGCGCTGCATGACATGCTAGGCGGCGTCGTGGTGGCGCGTGCCGACGCGCTCGCCGCCGACCGCTCCGGCGCGGCGCGCGGTGTGGCCGCCTGACGCCCATGTCGCGCCCCACCGTCCCCACCGCGCCGGAGCCTGCCGGCGCCCGACTGTCCTACAAGCCGCCGCGCCGCCCGCAGTTCTTCTACACCACTGCGCCGCTGCCCTGCCCGTACGTGGCCGGCCGCATCGAGCGCAAGGTCGTCACCGAGATCACCGGCCCCGACGCCGACGCCCTGCACGACCGCCTGTCGCGCGCCGGTTTCCGCCGCAGCCACAACATCGCCTACGCGCCGGTGTGCCCGGCCTGCAACGCCTGCATCCCGATCCGCATCCCCGAGGCGAGCTTCGCCCCGGACCGCACCCTGCGCCGCATCGCGCGCGCCAACGCCACCGTCGTCGGCACCGAGGTCGCCTCGCGCGCCACTGCGGAGCAGTTCGCCCTGTTCCAGCGCTACCAGCAGGCCCGCCACGGCGAGGGCGACATGGCCACCATGAGTTTCTACGACTACCGCGCCATGGTCGAGGACACACCGATCGAGACTTTCCTGGTCGAGTTCCGCGACCCCGACGACCAGCTCATCGGCGCCTGCCTCGCCGACCGCCTCGGCGACGGCCTGTCCGCCGTGTACAGCTACTTCGCCCCCGAGCACGACCGGCGCTCGCTCGGCACCTTTGCGATCCTGTGGCTGATCGGGCGGGCCAAGGCGCTCGGCTTGCCCTACGTCTACCTCGGCTACTGGGTGCCGGAGAGCCGCAAGATGGCCTACAAGGCACGCTTCCGCCCGAGCGAGATCCTCGCCGGCGGCACCTGGCGCCCGCTTACCGACATGGACGTCGCGGCGAGGTCGGGGCCGGCGGCCAGCCTGGTGCCGGAGACGGCAGGGTAGGAGAAGGCAAGGCTGGGCTCTGCCCAGACCCGCCAGGGGGAAGCCCCCCCTGGACCGGCTCTACTTGAGGAAGGCGGTCCAGGGGGCCTCCCCCTGGCGGAGTTTGAGGCAGAGCCTCAACCTTGCTTTCTCAGATCTGCGTCTCCGGCAGGTGCACGACCAGCCCGTCCAGCTCCGGGGTCATGCTGATCTGGCAGCTCAGCCGGCTGTTCGGCTTGCGCTCGCTGGCCGTGCTGTCAAGCATGTCCTCCTCGTCCTGCTTGATTGCAGGCACCCTCGCCTCCCAGGCCGGGTCGACGTAGATGTGGCACGTCGCGCACATCGCGTTGCCACCGCACTCCGCGACGATGCCGTCGATGCCCTCGTTGACCGCGGCCTGCATGACGCTGACGCCGGCGCGTGCGTCCACGACCTGCTGCGAGCCGTCGGGGCGGACGAAGGTGAGGCTGGCCATGCGATGCTCTCCTGCTGCGCCCCGAAGGTCGGGGATCACCGCGCGGGCGTCAACACGGGCCCTGGGCCGACATGAACGCCGGACGGGCAGCAGGCAAGGTTAAGGCTCTGCCTCAAACTCCGCCAAAGGCTCGCCTTTGGAGTCCCTTACTCAGTAAAGCCGGTCCAGGGGCGGCTCGCCCCTGGCGGGTCTGGGCAGAGCCCAGCCTTGCTTCCTGACAGGCCGATGTCAGAAGCCGCTCGTACAAATCGTGGACTCTGTCAAAGGCGAGCCAATGGCTGCGTCCAGAGGCAGAGCCTCCGTCTCTGCCCTGAAGCCGCCCCGCACCGCCGCCTCCAGCACGTCCTGCATCGCCGCGATGCACGTCCGGTCGCCGAACGCCCGATGCTGTCCCGCGCGCACCCGCGCCGCCGCCGCCGCCCGCGCGCCCGCGTCGCGGCCCAGCCGCACCGCCAGCGCCACGTACTCGTCCACGCTCGCCGCGATCAGCTCCGGCGCGCCGATGCGGGCCAGGATCGCCGCGGTGTGCCGGCTGCGCATCAGCGGGCCTGGCAGCGTCACCACCGGCAGCGCCTGCGCCAGCCCGTCCAGCGTCGACTTGCCGCCCGACCAGCCGATGGTGTCCAGCACCACGTCGCACGCCCCGATCGCCGCCACGAACGCCTCCGCGCCGAGCGAGGGCAGGAACACGCAGTGCCGCGCCGCCTCCAGCCCGCGCGCCGCGAACGCCCGCTCCAGACGCCCCCGGAACAGCGCCGTGACCTCGGGAGCGCGCGCATACTCGATGAACACGAACTGGCAGTCGCCGACGCCCGCCGCGATGTGCGCGAACACCGCGTCGTAGAGCGGCCGATACTTGTAGAGCGCCTGCCCCGACCAGAACGCCACCGCACCCTCGCGCAGCCCCAGCGACTCCCGCGACGCCGGCACCGCCGCGCGGACCTCCGGCTCGTAGCAGGTGCCGAGATGCGGCAGGCGCACCAGCCGCTCGGTGTAGTGCGCGTCGCCGTCCACCGGCTCCATCAGCGCGCTCGACAGGAACAGGTCGATGCTCCCCATCCCCGACGTGACGGGATGCCCCCACGACATCGCCTGCACCGGCGCCAGGCGCTGCGCCGCCAGGTGCGCGGCCACCGGGTCCATGCCGATCTCCGGGTACAACACCACGTCCGGCTCGCTTGCCAGCACCGCCGCGCGCCACGCTGCCAGCGGCCGTGCCCCCGCCACAAATCGGTCCGCCAGCGCCGCCGCCCGCGCCGTCACCGCATCGGCCTCGGTCCCGGTGTGGAACGCGCTGACCACGAAGCGCGCGCGGTCGAGGTGCTCCAGCCAGCCGCGCAGCAGCAGCGACCAGACCGTGTGGCGGCAGAAGAAGCCGCTGACCACCGCCACCCGGATGCGACGATCCGCCCGCGCCCGCACCGCCGGCGCCGCGCCATACGCCGCTTCGACGAGCCGGCAGCACACCGCGCCGTATTCCGCCTGCAGCGCCCGGTCGTCGCGTCCCTGGTATGCCAGGAAGAACGGCGGGCTGCTCCCCACGCCCGCCGCCAGCGTCCCGGCCGCGCCCTCTCGCGCCGCCGCCTCGACCAGCGCCGACAGCTCTGCCGCGTATTCCGCTCGCCGGCGCCCGATCTCCGCCTCGTCGGCATACAGCATCGGCAGCCGCGACGCGCATAGCCCGAACCGCGCCAGGGCGTCGTCCGGCCGCAGCGCCAGCGCCGCGCGGTAGCTCTCCGCCGCCTCGTCCGCTCGGTTGCGCGCCAGCGCCACGCAGCCAAGGTTGTGGTGCGCGCCCGCCAGCGCCGGGTCGTCGCGGATCGCCGCCCTATGGCTCTGCGCCGCCTCCGCCAGCATCCCCAGCCGGTGCAGCGCCACCCCCAGGTTGGTCCGCGCCTGCGCGAACACCGGCCGCAGCACGACCGCCTCGCGGAACAGCGCCGCCGCCTGCGCCGCGTCGCATCCCGCCAGCGCCAGGCACCCCAGGTTGTACCACGCCTCCGCCTGCCCCGCGTCGATCGCCACGCACCGCCGCAGCGCCTCCTCGGCGCCCGCCTGGTCCGCCGCCGACAGCGCGTTGCCCAGCCGCAGCCACGCCTCCGCCGACCCCGGCGCCAGCGCCACCAGCCGTTGGCACGCCGCCACCGCCTCGCCCGCCTCGCCCGCAGCCAGCAGCGACGCCGCCAGGTTGCCCAGCATCGGCGCCGAGTCCGGCCGCAGCGCCACCGCGCGCCGGTGCGACGCCACCGCCTCCGCCAGCCGCCCCAGACGGTGCAGCGCGTTGCCCAGGTTCGCGTGCACGAACGCCCGCTCCGGACCCGCCGCCAACGCCCGCCCGATCAGCGCCACTGCCGCCTCGCCGTCGCCGCGCTGGTCCGCCAGCACGCCCATCATGTGCAGCGCGTCCGCGTCTTGCGGCGCCTGCGCCAGCACCGCGGCGTACGCCGCCTCCGCCCCGTCCAGGTCGCCCCGCTCGTGCAGCGCCAGCCCCGCCTCGAACATCCGCAACCCCCTGGATCGCAGACACCCTGCGCCCTGGCGGTTAAGCCGAAGTGAGCAAGGCTGGGCTCTGCCCAGACCCGCCAGGGGCGAGCCGCCCCTGGACCGGCATGACGAAGGCATGACCTCAACAAGATGTTTCCAAAGGGCTCGCCCTTTGGCGGAGTTTGAGGCAGAGCCTCAACCTTGCTTGCCTCCCACCGCCGCCCGGCCCAGAACCCCGCCATGGCCCCGCCGCTCCTCCACCTCCAGGACATCCGTCTCTCCCTCGGCACCGCACGCCTGCTCGCCGGCGCCGAGCTTGCGGTCGGCGCCGGCGAGCGCCTGTGCCTGGTCGGCCGCAACGGCAGCGGCAAGTCCACGCTGCTCAAGATCGCCGCCGGCCAGATCCTGCCCGACAGCGGCACCCGCTTCCTCCAGCCCGGCGCCACCTTGCGCACCATGGCGCAGGAGCCCGACTTCGGCGACGCGGCCACGACGCTCGACTACGTGATGGACGGCCTCGGCCCCAACGACGACCCGTACCGCGGCCGCGCCCTGCTCGACCGCCTCGGCCTGGACGGCACCGAGCACCCCGGCAACCTGTCCGGCGGAGAGGCCCGGCGCGCCGCCCTCGCCCGCGCGCTGGCGCCGTCCCCTGATATCCTGCTGCTCGACGAGCCCACCAACCACCTCGACCTGCCCGCCATCGAATGGCTGGAGTCCGAGCTGGGCAGCCAGCGCGCCGGCATCGTGCTCATCAGCCACGACCGCAGGATGCTCACCAACCTGTCGCGCAACGTCGCCTGGCTCGACCGCGGCATCGTCCGCCGCCTCGACCAGGGATTCGCCGCGTACGAGGCCTGGCGCGACGAGGTGCTGGAGACCGAGGAGAGCGACCAGCACAAGCTCGGCCGCCAGATCAGGCGCGAGGAGGACTGGATGCGCTACGGCGTGACCGCGCGCCGCAAGCGCAACGTCCGCCGCGTCGGCGAACTGGCCGCGCTCCGCCAGCAGCACCGCGAGGGCCGCAAGTCCGGCGGCAGCCTCAGGCTGGAGGCGGCGTCGGCGGAGATCTCCGGCAAGCTGGTCGCCGTCGCCGAGCACGTCACCAAGTCGTACGGCGAGCGCCCCGTCGTCGCCGACCTGTCCATGCGCATCCTGCGCGGCGACCGCACCGGCATCGTCGGCCCCAACGGCGCCGGCAAGACCACGCTGCTCAACCTGCTGACCGGCCGCCTCGCGCCCGACGCCGGCTCGGTCACGGTCGGCGCCTCGCTGGAGATGGTCACGCTCGACCAGCTTCGCGCCACGCTGGACCCCGCCGTCACCCTGCAGGACACGCTCACCGGCGGCGGCGGCGACCAGGTCATGGTCGCCGGCCAGAAGCGCCACGTCATCGGCTACATGAAGGACTTCCTGTTCCGCCCGGAGCAGGCGCGCACCCCGGTCGGTGTGCTCTCCGGCGGCGAGCGCGGCCGCCTGATGCTGGCCTGCGCCCTGGCCCGCCCGTCCAACCTGCTGGTGCTCGACGAGCCCACCAACGACCTCGACCTGGAGACCCTCGACCTGCTCCAGGAGATGCTCGGCGAGTACAAAGGCACCGTCCTGCTGGTCAGCCACGACCGCGACTTCCTCGACCGCGTGGTCAGCTCCACCCTGGCCGCGGAGGGCGAGGGCGCCTGGGTCGAGTACGCCGGCGGCTACTCCGACATGCTGGTGCAGCGCGGCACCCCCGCGCCCACCCCCGGCAACGCCGCCACACCCGCCCTGCGCGCCAACGGCCGCCGCGCGCCCGCCGGTGCTCCTGGCCGGGTGAAGATGTCGTTTCGCGACCAGCGCGACCTCGCCGAGCTTCCCCTGCAGATGGAGAAGCTCCAGGCCGAGGCCGCCCGCCTGCGCGCCACCCTCTCCGACGCCGCGCTCTACAGCCGCGATCCGAAGCGCTTCAACGCCGCCTCCGCCGGCCTCGCCGCGGCGGAGGCGCAGCTCCAGGCGGCGGAGGAACGCTGGCTCACCCTGGAGATGCAGCGCGAGGCCATCGCCGAGGCATGAGCCACGGTCAGATCGTGGCGCGAAACCAAGTAAGGCTGGGCTTCACCCAGACCCGCCAAAGGCCAAAACCTTTCAAATTTGAAAGCCTTGTAGGTTTTCCTGGTAGGTGAGGGTTCGTGGGATGCTGAAAATATTCGTCGAGTCACAGAAAAAAGTTGTGAGCTAGGCCGATTCGATAGACTCTGGGTATGCCCGCTTGATTCGGGCACACCCAGAGGAGAAGACGTGTCTTATGATCAGATCACTCACGCACTTCTAGCCGCTTCGAACCTCGTTGCGGCCTACGCTTATCTCAGGATGCTTCTAGGCTAACCTGAGACTCCGGCAACCCGGCAAGGTGTCTCACCACCTTGCCGGTATTTTCTCATCTTGTTGAGGTTAGCGAAAAAGGCAAATGTTTTATATCTACCTTTTTGAAAAAACGTATGGCTTAGGTTATAAAAACATATGGCTTAGGTTATAAAGCAACCAGTTACGAATTATCGCTAGCTCATAAAGTTCGCATTCGCCGAACCGTCGAGCTTGCCGCTCGCGAGCTGTTTGGCTGCATTTGCCCGGCGCTACGCTAGTGTGCAGCACCCCCCGCCCCGCCTGGTTGAGCGCGCCGAGCCGCACCAGCCGCTCCGCCAGGTCGCGCGCCGGCCCTGCGGCCGTCTGCGCGTCGCGCTCGCGCTGCATCGCCTGGTGCACCGACAGGATCGCCTGCTCGGCCGCCGGCGTCAGCGCCTGCGCGCGCCCGGACGCAAGAACCCCCACGAGCAGAGCTGCCATCCCCCACCTGACATCCGCCGCAACCCTCCCGCCCCCAAACACGCTTTGTCCCCGCCCCTCGTTCATGCCAATCACCCCACCATGACCGACCCCGACAACTCCCCCGACTGGCGCACCGCCAACCGCGCCGCCTGGGACGAGTCCGTGCCCATCCACCTGCGCTCCGACTTCTACGACGTCGCCGCCCTGCGCGCCGGCACCGCGCAGCTCTATCCGATCGAGCGCGAGGAGCTCGGCCCCGTCGCCGGCCTCGACGTGCTCCACCTGCAATGCCATTTCGGCTACGACAGCCTCGTCCTCGCCCGCGACGGCGCCCGAGTCACCGGCCTGGACTTCTCCCCCGCCGCCATCGCCGCCGCCCGTGCCCTCGCCCACGACCTCGGCCTCTCCGACCGCGCCCGCTTCGTCGAGGCCGACCTCCACGACGCCCCGCGCGCCATCGACGCCCCCGCCAGCTTCGACCTCGTCTTCGTGAGCTGGGGCGCCCTGATGTGGCTCCCCGACATCGAGCGCTGGGCCGGCATTGTCGCGCATTTCCTCAGGCCGGGCGGCCGGCTCTACCTCGCCGACGGCCACCCCTGCGCCCTCTCCCTGCGCTGCGACCCCGGCCCCGTGCTGCACCCCGCGACGCCCTACTTCAGCCCCGGCCCCCACCCCTCCGACGACCCCGCCGATTACGCCGACGACACCGCCACGCTGACCAACACCCGGATGTACACCTTCCAGCACACCCTCGCCGCGATCGTCACCGCGCTGGCCCGCGCCGGCCTGGCGGTGGAGTTCCTCCACGAGCACGACGCCCTGCCCTGGCGCCTCTACGACGTCCTGCGCGCCGACCCGGACCGCATGTTCCGCTGGCCGCACCAGGCGTGGCTGCCGCTCGCCTTCTCCGTGTCCGCGCGACGGGCCTGACGCCCAAGGCAAGCAAGGCTGGGCTCTGCCCAGACCCGCCAGGGGGGAGGCCCCCCCTGGACCGGCTTTCTTTAAGTATTGGATTCCAAAGGCCTGCCTTTGGCGGAGTTTGAGGCAGAGCCTCAACCTTGCTTCCTTTGCCCGCCCCGGTTCCCGCCCGCCCCGCTTCGCGCTACGCTCCCCGCACGCACAGGAGGACCGCGACCATGGCGACCGCAGTGGCAGGCGGCTCACGTTCCTGGCTCGACCGCCTCTGGGCCTCGATCGCCGACCGTGGCACGCCCTACGCCCCCGTCCCCGACCCCGGCGCCGACCCGCTCGACCGCGCCCGCCTGCTCACCCACGCGATGCTCTCCCAGCGCGGCGAGGCCTCCGGCGCCGCCATCGCCCGCGAGCTGCAGGCCGCCGCCCGCGCGCTCTCCGACCCGCAGCTCCTGGAGTTCTACCGCTTCCTCGCCGACGGCTTCGGCCCCGACCCCGATGCCCTGCGCCGCGCCGCCGAGGCCTACCTCGCCACGCCCGACGCGCACACCGCGTCCCGCCTGTTCGACGCCGCGGAGCCCGCGCGCCAGGAACTGCTGCGCCGGATGAACATGAGCCCGGGCGGCACCGCGGCGCTGGTGTCGATGCGCCGCGACCTGCTGGCGCGCGCCCGCCACGACCCGGCGATCCGCCCGCTCGACACCGACCTGCGCCACCTGTTCGGCTCGTGGTTCAACCGCGGCTTCCTGGAGCTGCGCCGTATCGACTGGCAGACCCCGGCGGCCACGCTGGAGAAGCTCATCGCCTACGAGGCGGTGCACGAGATCGCCGGCTGGGACGACCTGCGCCGCCGCCTGGCGCCCGACCGCCGCTGCTTCGCCTTCTTCCACCCAGCCCTGCCCGGCGAGCCGCTGATCTTCGTCGAGGTCGCGCTCACCGAGGGCCTAGCCTCCGCGGTGCAGCCGCTGCTCGCCCGCGACGACGACACCGGCGCCGCCATGCTCGACGTGGAGCGCCGCGCCCGCGCCGAGCGGGCCGACACCGCGATCTTCTACTCGATCTCCAACTGCCAGGACGGCCTGCGCGGCGTCAGCTTCGGCAACTTCCTCATCAAGCAGGTGGTGGAGGAACTGAAGGCCGAGCTGCCGCAGCTCCGCCGCTTCGCCACCCTCTCGCCGGTGCCCGGCTTCCGCCGCTGGATGGAGCAGCGCCTCGCCGACGCCGCTCCCCCGCTCGCCGCCGACCCGGCGCCTCCTGCCCCGACAGGCGCCGCGGCGCCCTCCACGGCCGTCCCGCCTGGCCAGCCCGCCGCCAGCCCGGTGCCCCCGCCCCTGCTGCGCGACGACGAGGTCGAGGCGCTGCGCGGCTTCGGCGATCCCGGCAGCGACCCCGTGGCCCTGTGGCGTAACGCGCTGGCGGCGGCTCCCTGGTTCGACGACGCTGGCCAGGCCGAGGCGGTGCGCCGCCCGCTGCTGCGCCTGTGCGCCGCCTACCTGACCGACAGCCGCGACGGCCGCGGCCCCGCCGACCCGGTCGCGCGCTTCCACCTCGGCAACGGCGCGCAGCTCGAGCACGTCAACTGGCTCGGCAATGTCGCCCCGCGCGGCATCAGCGAGTCCTACGGCCTGATGGTGAACTACCTCTACGCGCCCGACCGCATCGAGGCGAACCACGAGAACTTCGTCCACGGCAAGGTCGCGCGCTCCGCGGCTGTCGACGCCCTTCTCGAACCGCCGCGCCCGAACGGGGCCAAGCGCCCGCTGATCCCGAGCTTCGGTCTGCTGCGCGGCGAATAGCGGGCTCGGTCTACCTGGACTGGAAGCAAGCAAGGTTGAGGCCCTGCCTCATCCGCCAAAAGCAGGCCTTTGGAATCCATTACTTAAGTAAATCGGTGTCCAGAGGCCCCATGCTTGAAGGAGGGGGCCTTTGGCGGGTCTGGGCAGAGCCCAGCCTTGCTTTCTGGCTCGCGGCAGCGCCCTGACCGTCAATCGGACGACAGTCGTCCTAGTCGGCGATGTCCACCAGCCTGGCGCAGTCCGGGAGAAGCTCCGCGCGGTGCGACGCCAGGCAGGCGTTGATCCTGCCGCCGTCCGGCCGGGCCTCGGCGCACAGCCGGTCGATGGCCCCGGCGCAGACCCGCTCCAGCCGCTGCTGCATGGTCCCCGCCGACACGCTGCCCCCGCTCGACAGGAACCCGGCCGCCAGGACCAGGGCCGCGAGGCGCCGGATCATGGCCGCGGTGGCGGCGTGACGCTCACCTTGATGCTGGAGTAGTACGCGGCGAGGTTGGCGATGTCCTCGTCGCTGAGCGGGCCGGCCACCGTGTTCATGATCTCGTTCTTGCGCTCGCCGGAGTGGTAGGCCTGCAGCGCGGAGGCCAGGTAGCCCTGCACCTGGCCGGCGAGGTTCGGCGCCTCCGCGAGCCTGGAGAGGCCGTCGCGCCCGTGACAGGTGGTGCAGCCCGCCGTCTTGATCCGTTGCGCCCCCACCTCGGCCGAGCCGGTGGCGGCCGGCGGGTCGTCGGCGCGCGCCGGGGCCACGCCTGGCAGGGCCAGGGCCAGGACGCAGGACAGGACGCGGACCGAGCAGCGCACCCGCGTGTGCGGGTCCCCGGCGTTCGAGGTTTCGCTCATGGTGTGCTCCGGGAGAGAGGGCGGAGCGACGATGCCGCCCCGCCCATGGGCGAGGCTACTTCGGCGCCTCGTAGGTGATGCGGTAGACCGCGCCGGCCAGGTCGTCGGAGACCAGCAGCGAGCCGTCGCGCATCTGCTCGACATCCACCGGACGGCCGTTGTACTCGCCGTCCTCATCGAGCCAACCCTCGGCGAACGGCTTGGAGCCTTCCGGAGCCTTGCCGTCCGCGTCGAGCTTGGTGACCATTACCCGCGCGCCCACCGGCACGGTGCGGTTCCACGAGCCGTGCTGCGCCGAGAAAATGGCGCCCTGGTACTCCTTGGGGAACATGCGGCCGCTGTAGACCATCATGCCCAGGTCTGCTGCGTGAGGGGCCTCCTCGACGACCGGGAACACCACGTCGGCGGGCGGCGCCTGGTCCTTGTACTCGGCCGTGCGGGTGTGCCCGCCGCCGTACCAGGGAAAGCCGAAGTTCTCGCCGATCTTGATGGCGTGGTTGAGCTCGCCCGTCGGCTGGTCGTCCCCCATGCCGTCCACTTGGTTGTCGGTGAACCACAGGGTCTTGTCCTTCGGGTTGAAGTCCATGCCCACCGAGTTGCGGACACCGTGGGCGAAGACCTCGCGGTTGGAGCCCTCGCGGTCCATGCGGATGATGCCGCCCATGCCGACCTTGTAGTACAGGTCGTACTTGTCAGGCGTATAGACGTTGTAGGGCTGGCCGACCGTCACGTACAGCTTGTTGTCCGGACCTACGCGGCAGACGCGCGCCGAGTGGTTGAAGCTCTGCTCGGAGGTCGGGATCAGGTCGCCCTGCTTGACCACCGTCGCGACCGCCACGTCGGGGTTCTCGTAGAAGAACTCGGCCGCCGGGAACGCGAGGATGCGGTTCTGCTCGACCGAGAAGAGGAAGCCGTCCTTGGAGAAGCAGATGCCGTTGGGGTTGTTGAACCCCACGCCCGGCGCGAACTCGCGCACGTCCTCCGCGACGCCGGTGTGCCCGCGGTCGGTCAGGCTGTACACCTTGGTCTTGCGGGTGGAGACGAAGGTCACCACCCCCTGCGGCCCGACCGCGATCATGCGCGCGTCCGGCACCAGCGCGTACAGGCTGATCTTGAAGCCGGGCGGCATTTTGACCGCCTCCAGCGTCTTGCGGATCGCCGCCGCCTGCGGGCCGCCCTGCGTCACGGACGCCAGGTTCGTGGCCCCGGTGGACTTGAAGTCCTGCAGCTTGGTCAGGGTCGCGCCGGCCTTCTCGTTGACCGGAGCGCCCGCAGGCGGATTGTCGGTGATGTTGGCCGGCTGGGCGAGGGCGGAACCGCAGAGCAGGGCGCCGAGAGCACAGGCCGATAGCAGCGACTTCATGTTCGTTCTCCCGTCTGGCCGAGGGTTCAGGCTCCCGGCCTTGATGATACGCGTGGGTACGACGTTATGGGGGGCGGACGCCAGTGCCAAGCCGAACTTTGACGGCGCCGCACGCAGACGGCGTCGGCCTCCGGCCCTGCCCGCCGGCGCCGCGTCGTTCACGCCTCACTCCAGAAGATGCAGTCGCCTCGGAGAGTGACGGGGGAAGCAGGCAAGGTTGAGGCTCTGCCTCAAACTCCGCCAAAGGCTGGGCCTTTGGATTGCCTTTCTTGAAGGAAGGGCTTCGAAGGGCCTCAGGCTTTTGGCGCGTCCGGGCAGAGCCCGGCCCTGCTTTCTGTCTCCCCCTTCCGCCCGGACTGCTCTAGACCGGACCGGCAAGCCGCCCGCGTGCCCGACCCCGGGGCATGACAAGGCCGGCGCGACGGAGGACCCCGACGATGTCGACCACTGCCGAGACCGTATCCCTGCCCAGGGCAGGGCGAACGCCGCTCAACTCCCAGCAGATCATCGGCTTCTGGGCCGCCTGGTTCGGCTGGGCGCTCGACGGCATGGACAGCGTGATCTACGCCCTGGTCCTCAGCCCGGCGCTGACCGAGCTGCTGCCCCGCTCCGGCATCGCCGCCACCACCGCCACCATCGGCTCTACCGGCTCGATCCTGTTCGCCGTCTTCCTGGTCGGCTGGGGCCTCTCCTTCATCTGGGGCCCGATCGCCGACAAATACGGCCGCACCCGCACGCTCGCCGCCACCGTAATGATCTACGCCGTGTTCACCGGCGCCGCCGCCCTGTCGCAGAACGTCTACGAACTCGGCCTGTTCCGCTTCCTCGCCGGCATCGGCATCGGCGGCGAGTGGGCGATGGCCGGCACCTACGTCGCCGAGTCCTGGCCCGAGGACCGCCGCAAGATGGGCGCCGGCTGGCTGCAGACCGGCTACTACGCCGGCTTCTTCATGGCCGCCGCCCTCAACCTCACCGTCGGCGCGACCTACGGCTGGCGCGCGATGTTCCTCTGCGGCCTCGCCCCGGTCGTCGTCTCCCTCGTCACCCTGTTCAAGGTCGAGGAGCCCAGGCGCTGGGCGCAGGCGCACGACGCTCCCGCCGTCCGCCGCGCGAGCCCGCTCGCCCGCATCTTCCAGGTGCCGTACCGCGGCCGCACGCTGTCCATGTCGCTGCTGCTCACCGTCGCGGTGATCGGCCTGTGGGCCGGCTCGGTCTACGTCCCCACCGCCTCGATCCAGCTCGCGCGCCGCGCCGGCATCACCGCCAGCGGCCCGGTGATCGCATCGCTGTGCACCGGCCTGCTCTCCATCGGCACCATCCTCGGCTGCATCGCCGCTCCGGTCCTGGCCGAGCGCCTCGGCCGCCGCCGCGCGCTGTCGATCTACTTCGCGGGCATGCTCGTCACCATCCCGCTCGCCTTCGGCTGGGCGTTCTACCTGCCCAACGCCCAGGCGATGCCGGTCTTCCTCGCCGTGCTGTTCTTCCTCGGCATGGCGGGCGGCAACTTCGCCATGTTCAGCCTCTGGCTGCCGGAGCTGTTCGGCACCGACGTCCGCGCCACCGCGTTCGCGTTCTGCACTTCGGTCGGGCGCTTCGTCGGCGCCATCGTCAACTTTGCCCTGGCCGCCGCGGTCACCGGCATGGGCACGCTGGGCACCCCGGTGGCGCTCACCGCGATCGCGTTCGGCGTCGGCCTGCTGGTGATCCCGTTCGCGACGGAGACGGTGGGCACACGGCTGCCGGACTGAGACGGGCAGAAAGCAAGGCTGGGCTCTGCCCAGACCCGCCAGGGGGGAAGCCCCCCTGGACCGGCTTTACTGAAGTAATGGATTCCAAAGGCCTGCCTTTGGCGGAGTTTGAGGCAGAGCCTCAACCTTGCTTGTTCCCTTTAAGCCGCCGTCAGGAGTACCCGAACCGCGCCATCTGCTCGCCGTGCGCCGCCGCGACCCGCCCGGCCTGGGCCGCGCTCAGCACCTCGCGCCACCCGCCCGCGCGTCCCTGCCGGAAGAACGCGCCGCGACCGGGAGGATGCTCCACGAAGCCCGCGCGCCGCTCCTGCCCCTGCGCCACCTCGAAGCGGCTGTTCGCCACCGCCCGCGCCAGCCGCGCCTCAGGCACATCGAGCCCAAAGAACCGGATCAGCCCGCCCGCCGCCGCCACGGTGTCGGCGACCAGGTCCTCGTAGCGCATCACGTGCACCCGCAGGCTCGCCTGCGCCGTCCAGCTCGCGACGTGCAGCGACCAGCTTCCCGGCCAGCCCAGCACCCGCGTCTGCGTGCCCCCCGTCATGGCGTCGGGCCGCTCCATGATGCCGATCGCCTCGTCGAGCCCGACCGCGAAGTGGTGGCTGTACGACACGGCGACGTCGCGCGGGTCGCGCACGATCACGACCGCGCCCCAGGTCGCCTCCGGCGTGACCAGCGGCACGCCGCCGACCACCATCGCCGCGTTATGCGTCTTGACGAACACCACCCCGTCGCGCCCGTCGCGCAGGTCGCGGTGCACCAGGGGGCGCATCCGCTGCACGTCGGCCACGCCGTACTCCGGCGACGGCCGCGGGTCGTGCCGCCGGTAGTGCCGCGCCATGTCCTCGCTGGTGGAGAATGCATCGAGCCGATTGATGTCGAACGGCGCGTCCGGCTGCAGCACGAAGTTGTGCAGCAGCAGACGCAGCCAGGTGTTGCCCGATTTCGGATACGACGCCAGCCACACCAGCCTGCCCATCGGGTCCTCCTCCGCACGCCAAAGCAAGAAAGGTTGAGGCCCCGCCTTCAAGCATGGGCCTCAAACTCCGCCAAAGGCTCGCCTTTGGAATCCACTACTTAGCAATGCCGGTCCAGGGGCGGCTCGCCCCTGGCGGGTTTGGGCAGAGCCCAGCCTTGCTTTCCTTCTGAGTCTCGCTCCACCCAGCCCCGCGATTTGGTCCCTCGACAAGGCCGCTCCACCTGCCGAAAACAGCGGTGCAGGCAGGGGACCGACATGGAACGCATCGGCGCGGGCGGATTGCAGGTGGCGGCGGTGCTGCACCGCTTCGTGGAGACCGAAGCCCTGCCCGGCACCGGCCTCGACTCCGCGACCTTCTGGGACGGCTTCGGCGCCCTGGTGCGCGACCTCGCCCCGCGCAACCGCGCGCTCCTCGCCCGCCGCGACGAGCTGCAAGGCCGCATCGACGCCTGGCACGACGCGCACGGCGCCGGCGACCCCGCCGCCTACCGCGCCTTCCTGCGCGAGATCGGCTACCTGCTGGCGCCGCCCGCGCCGTTCTCCGTCTCCACCAGCCGCGTCGACGACGAGATCGCCTCCGTCGCCGGCCCGCAGCTCGTGGTGCCGCTGAGCAACGCCCGCTACGCGCTCAATGCCGCCAACGCCCGCTGGGGCAGCCTGTACGACGCGCTCTACGGCACCGACGCCGTCGCCGAGGCCGACGGCGCCGAGCGCGTGCGCGCCTACAACAAGGTGCGCGGCCGCCGCGTCGTCGCCCGCGCCCGCCAGGTGCTCGATCAGGCGGCGCCGCTCGCCCAGGGCAGCCACGCCGACGCCGTCGCCTACGCCGTGGCCGACGCCCGCCTCACCGTGACGCTCGCCAACGGCGCCACCACCGGCCTGCGCCACTCCGGCCGCCTGGCGGGCCACACCGGCGACGGCGCGGCGCCCGCCACGATCCTGCTGCGCAACAACGGCCTGCACCTGGAGATCGTGTTCGACCGCGCCACCCCCGTCGGCGCCGACGATCTCGCCGGCATCTCCGACCTGGTGCTGGAATCCGCCGTCAGCACCATCATCGACTGCGAGGACAGCGTCGCCGCCGTGGACGCCGACGACAAGGTCGAGCTGTACCGCAACTGGCTTGGCCTGATGCGCGGCACCCTGTCGGCCTCCTTCACCAAGGGCGGCGAACGCCTCGAGCGCCGCCTCAACCCCGACCGCAGCTTCACCCGCCCGGGCGGCGGCACCCTGACCCTGCGCGGGCGCTCGCTGCTGCTGATCCGCAACGTCGGCCACCACATGTACACCGACGCCGTGACCGACGCGGCCGGCGACGAGATCCCCGAGGGGATGCTTGACGCCGCCGTCACCAGCCTGATCGCCGTCCACGACCTGCGCGCCCAGGACGGCGCCACCTGGAAGCCCGGCCCGCACGGCAGCGACCCCGCCGCCTCCGTCGGCCTGAACAGCCGCGCCGGCTCGGCCTACATCGTCAAGCCGAAGATGCACGGCCCGGAGGAGGTCGCCTTCGCCGCCGAGATCCTTGCCCGCGTGGAGGCCATCCTCGGCCTGCCGGCCACGACCCTGAAGATGGGCATCATGGACGAGGAGCGCCGCACCAGCGCCAACCTCGCCGCCTGCATCGCCGCCGCCGCCGACCGCGTCGTGTTCATCAACACCGGCTTCCTCGACCGCACCGGCGACGAGATCCACACCTCGATGGAGGCCGGCCCCATGGTGCGCAAGGCCGACATGAAGGCCACCTCCTGGATCGCCGCCTACGAGGACAACAACATCGACACCGGCCTCGCCTGCGGCCTGCGCGGCCGCGCCCAGATCGGCAAGGGCATGTGGGCCGCGCCCGACCAGATGGCGGTGATGCTCGCCATCAAGGGCGAGCACCCCCGCGCCGGCGCGTCGACCGCGTGGGTCCCTTCGCCCACCGCGGCCACCCTGCACGCGCTGCACTACCACGAGGTCGACGTCGCCGCCCGCCAGGCCGAGCTGGCCGGCCACCCGCGGCCCTTCCTCGACGCCCTGCTCACCCCGCCGCTCGATCCCGGCTCCAACCGCGACCCCGCTGAGGTGCAAGCCGAGCTGGACAACAACTGCCAGGGCATCCTCGGCTACGTCGTGCGCTGGATCGACCAGGGCGTCGGCTGCTCCAAGGTTCCCGACATCCACGACGTCGGCCTGATGGAGGACCGCGCCACCCTGCGCATCTCGTCGCAGCACATCGCCAACTGGCTGCGCCACGGCGTCACCGACGAGGCCCAGGTCGAGGCGACCCTGCGCCGCATGGCCGCCGTCGTGGACGGGCAGAACGCGGGCGACGCCGCCTACACGCCGATGGCGCCCGGCTTCGACGGCATCGCGTTCCAGGCGGCGCGCGACCTGGTGTTCAAGGGGCGCGAGCAGCCGAACGGGTATACCGAGTTCATCCTCCACGCGCGCAGGCGGGAGGCGAAGGCGGCGGCGGCCTAGGCAAGAAAGGCCAGGGCTCTGCCCTGGACCCGCCAGGGGGAGCCCCCCTGGACCGGCTTTTCTTAAGTGGTGGATTCCAAAGGCGAGCCTTTGGCGGAGTTTGAGGCAGAGCCTCAACCTTGCTTGCTTCGCGGGTCAGTGGTCTTTTGTCCTGAGTAACCCGGTGTAGTGACGTTCATGATTGTTGGCTGTCTTTGACCCAGGATGCATTCGTCCATCTTCCGCACCTTCGCGACAGGCTGACCCCGGTAGAGCAGTCGCCGTTGCGCTTCACGCGCGAGGTTCTCGCTGCCCGCGATGAGCGCGCCCGCGAAGCCGGCTATCCTGCCAATTGGCGCCAGTCGGACCAGCAGATCGACACGTCGTGGCGCGGCTTTCTTTCAGGCCGGGTTGGGTCAGGCGACCTCTGGGTGTTCGGCTACGGGTCGCTCATGTGGGACCCGGGCATCCACCACACGGAAGTCAGGCTGGCCGAGATCGACGGATATCAGCGCCGCTTCACGGTTAGGATCGAGGTCATCACCGGCTCGCCGGAACACCCCGGGCTTGCGCTTTCGCTTGAGCAGCAGCCAGGTCGTTGCAGGGGTTTGGCGTTCCGGATCGCGGCGGATTTGGTGGAGGCGGAGTCGGAATTCCTCTGGCGGCGGGAAATGATATTGTTCAGCTACTCCCCCGTCATGGTGCCGGTGGCGACGCCGCAAGGAAGCATAACGGCACTTGTATTTGCCTCGGACAGATTGCAGCCAAAATATGTGGGCGAACTGCCGCTGAATGAGACAGCGACGATCATCGCTCATGGCAGAGGTATTAGAGGCGATAGCCGCACTTACGTCGCGAAGTTGGCGGATGAACTCAAATTGCTTGAGATCGAAGATCCGTATGTTGAGCAATTGTTGCAACAGATAAACAATATCAACGCCCCTTTAGCATGACCGGTCACGCCAGGGTTGAGGCTCTGCCTCATCCGCCAAAGACGAGCTGCCAGGGGCCACTTGCCTGAGCAAGGCCGGTCCAGGGGACGGCTCGCCGCTGGCAGGTCCGGACAAACCCCAGCCCTGCCTGCCCGAACTCACCCCTACCCCACCACCCGCCAAGGATGCGTGAACACCTCGAACCCGTCCTGCCGCGCCACGCCCACCACCGTGATCCCCGCCGCCTCCGCCACCCGCAGCGCCAGCGCCGTCGGCGCAGAGACCGCCACCAGCACCGTCGCCCCCAGCACCGCCGCCTTCTGCACCAGCTCCACCGACACCCGGCTGGTCATCAGCAGCACGCCGCCCGCCGCCGCCTCGCCCGCCCGCGCCAGCGCGCCTGCCAGCTTGTCCAGCGCGTTGTGCCGCCCGACGTCCTCGCGCACCGCCACCAGTCCCGCGCCCGGCCGCCAGAACCCCGCCGCGTGCACCGCCCGCGTCGCGTGGTTGAGCACCTGCGCCGGATACAGCGACGCGGCGGCGGCGAACACGTCCTCGACCCGCACCGCCCGTCCCTCGCCCACCCGCGGCGGCGGCCTTACCGCGTCCGACAGGCTCTCCAGCCCGCACAGCCCGCACCCCGACGGCCCCGCCATCCGCCGCCGCCGCCTGTCCAGCACCCCCATGCGCGCCGGGTCGATCCACATGCGCAATTCGATTCCGCCCCCGGGCCCACCATCGGCCACCACGACCTCCAGCTCCTCGACCTGCTCCGGCCCGCCCAGGATGCCCTCGTTCAGGCTGAACCCGAGGGCGAAATCCTCCAGGTCCGCGGGGCTCGCCATCATCACCGCGTGCGACACCCGGTTGTAGGACAGCGCCACCGCGCACTCCTCCGCGATGTCGCGCCCCCCCGCCACCAGGACACCGCCCCGGCAGGCCACCCCGGCCACCGCCACCACGGACGGCGGCACCGCCGCCCCCCGCGCCGCGGACGCGACCAGCCGGTCGGTGCCGGACGCCGCGACGCGTCCGGCAGCCCCGGCCGCCGCGAGGTCCGGCACCGCCGTCTCAGGCCCCCTTGCCGGTCGCCGCCGCGTCCTCGTCCAGCTCCTCGACCACCTCGACCACCGCGGAGCGGTCGATCTTCTTCGCCTGCTCGGCCAGGGCGTCGCCCTTCTTCGCGTCGTCCTTGGCGTAGGCGGCCAGCGCCTCCTCCGCGAGGGCGCGCGCCTTCTCGTGCTCGCTGCCGGTCTTGTCGTCTGCCATCATCGCTCTCCCTGTGGGTCCGGCATCACAACCGCCACCCTCGCCCGTGGTTCCGGCATAGAGCCATTCAGGCAAGCAAGGCCAGGGCTCTGCCCCATTGCTTGAAAGCGGGGACCCGCCAGGGGCAGCGCCCCTGGACCTGCCTCCGTCAAGGCCACGCCCTCCGGCCTTGCATCCTGCCGCCCGTGCCGCCCATCCTCCCGCGATGACGCCGCACGCCCGTTTCGCCAGCTTCGTCGCCATCCTCGGCCGCGGCCCCGGCAAGTCCCGCGCCCTCACCCGCGACGAGGCGCGCGAGGCTTTCGCCATGGTGCTCGACACCACCGCCGACCCGCACCAGGTCGGCGCCATGCTGATGCTGCTGCGCTACCGCGGCGAGGACCCCGACGAGATCGCCGGCCTGGTCGAGGCGGCCCGCGCCCACGCCCGCATGGGCCGCGACGACACCGCCCCCGAGGTCGCCCTGGACTGGCCCTCCTACGGCGCCGGCCGCACCCGCGGCGCGCCGTGGTTCCTGCTCTCGGCCCTCGCCCTCGCCCGCGCCGGCACCACGGTGCTCATGCACGGCAGCAACGAGTTCACCGGCGGCATCCCCGTCGGCGACGCCCTGCCCGCCCTCGGCCTCCAGGCCTCGCCCGACCGCGCCCACGCCTGGGCCGCCCTGCGCTCCGGGCGCTTCGCCTACCTGCCCGCCGCGTCCCTGTCACCCGACCTCGCCCGGCTGCTGGGCATGCGCGCCCTGTTCGGCCTGCGCTCCCCGGTCAACACCGTCGCCCGCCTGCTCGACCCCGCCGACGCGGCCGCCTCGGTCGACGGCGTGTTCCACCCGCCCTACATCGATGTCCACATCGGCGTCGCCGAGCGCCTCGACCGCGCCGCGCTGCTCGTCCTCAAGGGCGGCGGCGGCGAGGCCGAGCGACCCCCCGCCAAGCCGACCGCCATCCACGTCTGGCGCCGCGGCGAGGGTCGCTCCGAGCTGCTGCTTCCCGCCACCGGACCCACCGGCTCGCGCGCCGAGGACACGCCCGCCCTGCTCGCCGCCGTATGGCGCGGCGAGACCTCGCCCGAGGACGCCGTCGCCACCGTGACCGGCACCATCGCCATGGCGCTCCTCGCCCTTGGCCAAGCCCAAGCGGCGGACGCCGACGCCCAAGCCCGCGACATCTGGGCGCAACGCTAGGGGCTTGTCCCGCCGTGGGCCGGCCCGCTTGCTGGCGATGCGTCAGGCACAGGAAGCAAGGTTGAGGCTCTGCCTCAAACTCCGCCAAAGGCTCGTCTTTGGAATCCACTCCTTAAGTAAAGCCGGTTCAGGGGCGGCTCGCCCCTGGCGGGTCCAGGGCAGAGCCCTGGCCTTTCTTGCTTCCCGTGCCAGGCGCCCGGGTGCCGCTCAGCCCCCGGTCACGCTCATGTGCCGCGCCACCGAGGGCTCGCGCCGCTGCCGCTCGATCACAAAGTCATGCCCCTTCGGCTTGCCCGCGATCGCGCCGAGGATCACCGCCTGGAGCTCCTCGTCCGACGCCCCGTCGCGCAGCGGCGCGCGGAGGTCCACCGCGTCGTCCTGCCCCAGGCACATGTACAACGTGCCCGTGCAGGTCAGCCGCACCCGGTTGCAGCTCTCGCAGAAATTGTGCGTCATCGGCGTAATGAAGCCGATGCGCTGCCCGGTCTCCGCGACGTCGAAGTAGCGCGCCGGCCCGCCCGTCCTGTGCTCGCTCTCGCGCAGCGTCCAGCGCAGCCGCAGCCGCGCCCGCACCACGGACAGCGGCAGGTACTGGTCGATGCGATCGGCCTCGATCTCGCCCATCGGCATGGTCTCGATCAGCGTCAGGTCGAAGCCATGCCGCCCGCACCAGGCCAGCATCGCGTCGAACTGGTCCTCGTTCACGCCGCGCAGCGCCACGGCGTTGATCTTGACCGCGAGCCCCGCCTCGCGCGCCGCCATGATCCCGTCGAGCACCTGCGGCAGCCGGCCGCGCCGCGTCACCGCCGCGAACGCCTCCGGGTCCAGCGTGTCGAGGCTGACGTTGACCCGCCGCACCCCCGCCCGCGCCAGCTCCGGCGCGAAGCGCCTGAGCTGCGTGCCGTTGGTGGTCAGGGTCAGCTCGTCCAGCCCCTGCCCGAGCCGCCCGCCCAGGCCACGGAACAACTGCATCACGCCCCTGCGCACCAGCGGCTCGCCCCCGGTCAGCCGCAGCCTGCGCACGCCGAGGCCCACGAACGCCCCGCACAACCGGTCCAGCTCCTCCAGCGAGAGCACCTCCGGCTTGGGCAGGAACTCCATGTCCTCGGCCATGCAGTAGACGCAGCGCAGGTCGCACCGATCCGTCACCGAGACGCGGAGGTAGGTGATGGACCTGCCGAACGGGTCGATCATGCGGGAATAGGGTCCTTGAGCGGCGGGGCCGGCCTGGAACGGCAAGCAGCATATGGAGTGTCATGTCGCCTTTTCGCCCCCCGGATCAAGCCGCCGCGGCGTGGCTTGCCAGAAAGCAAGGCTGGGCTCCCCCTCCACTGCCATTCCAACGACCCAAGCGGGTCGTCGGAACCTTTGGCAGCTACGCCCAGACCCGCCAGGGACGAGCCGCCCCTGGACCGGCTTGACTTGAAGGGCGGTTTCCAAAGGCGAGCCTTTGGCGGAGTTTGAGGCAGAGCCTCAACCTTCCTGCTGCCCGGGTCCGCCTCCTCAGTCCGCGATCTCGAGCGCGACCACCGCGGCGTTGACCAGCACCTTGCCGGCGTTCTCGAAGTTCACCGTCACGCGCCACCCGACCACGGACTGCACCTGGCCCGTCCCCCAGTCGGCGCGGTCGGGATGGCGCACCCGCTGCCCCGGCTCGAACGGCACCGCCAGCCTGTCGACCATTGCCCCTCTCCCGCCACCCTGCCGGCCGCACAGACAGCAGAGCCGGCCCGACTTGTCGACGCCGCGCGACCCTGCCCTCTCGAAAACCCTTTTCTTCAGGAAAGCATTCCAAAGGCCCGGCCTTTGGCGGAGTTCTAGGCGCATGCTTGAAGGCGGGGCCTCGACCTTGCTTCCTGCACCCCTGCCACCGAGGACGCGCCCATGCCCGACTCTGCCGGCGATTGTCTGCGCCTGGCCGAGCTTCTGGCGGCGCGGATGAGCCACGACCTGGCCGGGCTGGCCGGCGTGCTGGCCGGGGCGCTGGAGCTGGCGGCCGACGACCCGCACCCCGCCGAGGCGCTGGCCCTGGCGCGCGACGCCGCCGGCGAGCTGGCCGCGCGGCTCAGGCTGCTGCGCGCCGCCTGGGCGGGCGACGCGGGGGCGGTGTCGCGGCGCACGCTGGAGGCGCTGGTGCCGGGCCTGGGCGGGCGGCTGCGCGTGGACCTGTCGGCGCTGGACGCGGGCGCGTTCCCGGCGGGGCTGTCGCGGGTGCTGCCGAACCTGCTGCTGCTCGGCGCGGAGGCCCTGCCGCGCGGCGGCGCCCTGGCGCTGTCCGGCTCGCCCGCGGCCGGGGTGACGCTGGGCGTCGAGGGCGCGGGCGCCGCCTGGCCGCCCGGGCTGCGCGGCCTTGTGGCCGCGCCGCACGCCGCCTGGGCGGTCACGGAGCCGAGGCAGCTCCAGCCGGCGCTGCTCGTGCTCCTCGCCGGGGCGGCCGGGCTGGCGCTGCGCCTCGGGGCGGGCGCCGGGACGCTCGCGCTGCACGTCGGCGAAGCGTCGCCGTAGCGCGAGGGTCTGAAGGCAGGCAAGGCTGGGCTCTGCCCAGACCCGCCAGGGGCGAGCCGCCCCTGGACCGGCTTTACTTAAGGAGTGGTTTCCAAAGGCGAGCCTTTGGCGGAGTTTGAGGCAGAGCCTCAACCTTGCTTGCTCCGGCGGCCTGCTGGCGTCACCACCCCCAGTGCCGCGCCGCCCCCGCGACCATCCACCACCCGGCCCCCGCCACCAGCAGCGTCACCAGCACCACCTCGCGCGCCGACCCGGTCCGGCACAGCGGCACCGCCCAGTGCCTGCGCAACGGCCACGCCAGACGCAGGCCCCGCGGCGTCACCAGATCGGCCGCCAGGTGCGACAGCCACCCCACCGCCAGCGGCGCGCACAGCCAGCGGTGCGTGCGCAGCAGCGCCACCCCCAGCACCACCGCCAGCAGCGAGTGCGTGATCCCCCTGTGGCTGACCAGCCGCGCCAGCGGCCGCGACACCACCCTGGCGCGCTGCCCCACCCAGGACTGCGGGTGGTCGATATCGGGCAGCAGCGCCCCCAGCCCCGCCAGCCCCAGCCCCACCGGGCCGGCCGGGGAGAAGCCGAGATGCGGCGCCGCCCACGCCCACCCCACCAGCCCCAGCGCCAGGTGCGACCCCGCCATCATCGCAGCACCCGCCCCGCCTGCCCCGCCCACATCGCGCCACGCTTGACGGGAACAGGCACGCGCGCTTGCCTCCCTGCACGCCGGGATCGTCCCGGGGCGACCCGCCGCAGGAGAGCGCCATGCGCATCGTCGCCGTCACCCGCATCCTCAACGAGGACGACATCGTCGAGGCGTTCGTGCGCCACCACGCGACCCAGGTGGACCACCACGTGTTTCTCGACAACGGCAGCACCGACCGCACGCTCGACATCCTGCGCGCGCTGCACGCCGAGGGCGTGCCCCTGACGGTGATGCAGAATCGCTCCGTGACCTTCTGCGAGGGGCAGCACAACACCTTCCTGTTCCAGATCGCGGTGCAGGCCTGCGGCGCGGACTGGGTGCAGTTCCTCGACGCCGACGAGTTCGTCAACCCGCGCGGACTCTCCCTACGCGAGCTGCTGTCCCATGTCGCGCCCGACGTCGCCGCCATCAAGCTGCGCCTGATGAACTACCACGCCGACGCCCGCGACGACGCCGCCCAGCTCCTCGTCCCCGCCCGCATCACGCGGCGCGCCCGCGACATGCCCGAGGTCTGGAAGGTCTGCGTGCGCGGCCAGAACGACCTCGGCCGCACCACCATCGGCGAGGGCAACCACGACGTGCTCCTCGGCGGCCAGCCCGTCCCCGCCCAGCAGGCCGACGGCCTCTGGCTCGCCCACTTCCCCGAGCGCCACCCGCTCCAGCTCATCACCAAGGCCGTGATCGGCCGCCTCAAGGTCCTCGCAGGCGGCGAGCAGGTCGAGCGCCTCGGCTTCTCCGCGCACTACACCCGCTTCCTGGAGACCATGCGCGACAGCCCGCAGGACCTGCTGCGCAACCCCGCGCTGATGGGCAGCCTCAACCCCGGCACAGCCCTCGTCGACGACCCGATGGACTACGCCGGCGGCCCGCTCACCCTCACCCGGGTCGACGACCCCACCATGCGCGCCATCCGCTTCTTCTGCGCCGCAGCCGAGCAGGTCGCGCGCCGGCACGGGCGGTTGCTCGACGAGAACGCCTCGCTGCGGGCACAGACCCAGTTCTGGAACGCGGAGTTTTTGCGGATTACGTGAGTCGCAAGCAAGGCTGGGCTCTGCCCAGACCCGCCAGGGGCGAGCCGCCCCTGGACCGGCGTCTTTTGGCGGATATGACGGGCTGGTCCGGGGGTGGAACGATGTTTCACGTGAAACATTCTTGCCAGGCCGCAACGGAGTGGGGCGTCCGGGGCACCGCAAACGCCGACATGGCCAGAGAGTGTCTCGGTCTGAAATCGGGGCCTAATCCGCAACCGTCGGCAGACTGTCTGAACCTGGGGTGCCGAGACTGCCGTCCGAGTTTGGTGGATTGCGGTCTGACGGGTTTCGGGGAAGCAGGTAACGATAGCTGCCGTTGCCTGGCGCGCTCGGCTTTCCCACAAAGGATCGAGTTTTGGGAATGCCGCTTACCACCGGTGCTTCTGCACGTAGCCGATAAATGCCCTCAGCGGCGCAGGCACATGATCTCGCCCATGGTAATAAAGGAACGGCCCGCTGAAGCTCTGCCACCATGGCTCCAGTATCGGTTCCAGCGTTCCGCTATCAAGTGCCGGCCTCAACCAATCCTCGAAGAGCTGCACGACGCCGCATCCGTCGATCGCGGCCGAGACGGCAAGGTCGATCGCATTCACGTCAACCACTAAGGGCCCTGTCGGCTCGATCCTCACGATGTTGCCGTCACGCTCGAACTCCCATGCGGCAAGCGCTCCGCCACCAAACCGACCCGGCAGGCAGGCATGATCGAGCAGATCGTTAGGATGCTGGGGCCGTTCGTGGCACGCCAAGTAGGCTGGCGAGGCAGCGGTCGCGAAGCGCTGTCTGGCAGGCCCGATCGGCACCGCGACCATGCTCTTAGTCAGCCGCTCGTCGTAGCGGATGCCGGCATCACAGCCTGCGGCAAGGATGTCCACGAAACCGTGCTCGGCCACAACTTCGACGCGGATGCCAGGAAAGGCCTTCACGAAACCGGGTAGGATACGCGGCAGTACGAGGCGCGCCGCGTTGACCGGCACGTTGAGGCGGATCGTTCCGCTGAGTATCTCGCGATAGTCGTTGGCACGGTCTAGCGCAGCTTCCACGTCGGCCATCGCCGCCTGCAATCGCTCCAGCAAATGGCCGCCTGCCTCGGTCGTGACGACGCTACGGGTCGTTCGGTTGAGCAGGCGGATACCCAATTGGGTCTCAAGTCGCTTCACGGCACCGCTGAGGCTCGAAGCGCTGATGCCGGTCGCGTCTGCGGCATCGCGAAATCCTCCGGCAGTTGCAACCGCGACGAAGGCGCGGGCAGCAGATAGGTCAGCAACCATTGTTCACATATCCGTACAGCATGTAAGAAGATTGCCATATTATTTGATCTAATTAGAGCGCCTATGTCTGGTCGCGAAGGAGATCAATCATGGCAGATACGAAGCGCATCGCGATCGTCACCGGCGGTAGCAGAGGCATGGGCCGCGACACGGTCATGCGCCTGGCCGAGCGTGGCGTATCGTCGATCATCACCTACAACACCCGGCACGGCGAGGCCGACAAGGTCGTCACAGCCGTTCAGGAAGCCGGTGCCGCTGCGGTGGCACTGCATCTTGACGTAGGCGAAGCAACCACCTTCGACGGGTTCGTCGCTGGCGTTCGTGATGCGCTCGTTACACTTGGTGCTGAAAGGTTCGACTATCTCGTCAACAACGCCGGCACCTCCTCGACGGCAACGCTGGCGAACGGGACGGAAGCGGAGCTGGACGCGCAGTTTGCAGTCCACTTCAAGGGGCCGTTCCTGCTGACGCAGAAACTGCTGCCGCTGATGAACGACGGCGGGCGGATCGTGAACATCTCTTCCGGGCTCGCGCGGTTCTCCTATCCGGGTCGAGCGATCTACGGACCCATGAAGGCGGCTGTCGAGGCACTGACCCGCTATATGGCGCTGGAGCTGGGGCCGCGCCGCATCGCCGTGAACGTCGTCGCACCTGGCGCCATCGCCACTGACTTTAGCGGTGGGATCGTACGCGACAACCCGGAGGTTGCCAAGACGCTGGCCTCGCATACGGCGCTTGGTCGTGTCGGCGGTCCAGAGGATGTCGGTCCGGTTATCGCCGGCCTGCTCTCCGATGAGTTTGGCTGGGTCAACGCCCAGCGGATCGAGGTCGCCGGCGGCATCCAGATTTGATTGTCTCTAGCTTGCTGGGTCGGACTTGGTGCAAGTCGGCCCAGCGATGCCGGTCGGAAGGCTCGCCCTTTCCCGCAAACGAACCCGTTGCGGGAAAACGTACTGGTAAGGCTGGCGGGGAAATCGCAAAGGACCCCGCTTTCCCGAAACCTGTTCCCAATTGGCCTTTCCCGAAATTGGCCGATGCACATGGAGAAACGGGAAAAAAGTACGCCGCGTCCGAATGGCTGGTTTCGGGACGCCGGACAACGCGGCGGAATGGCGTAGAGGGGTCGAGAGCGGACAGACAGACCCAGTCGAGTTTCAAATCGAGATACTACCCATGACCATGATAATTTGCCTAACCAACGCCGGTCCAGGGACGGGTCTGGGCAGAGCCCAGCTTTGCCTGCCTTAGGGCTCGACCGCCCCGGACTTCGCCCCCTCCGGCTCATGCCCCTCGACCAGCCGCATCAGCGTCTCCAGCCGGTCCGCCTCCTCGAACGGCTTGTCCGGCCGCAGCCGCGCCACGCGGGGGAAACGCAGCGCCACGCCGGACTTGTGGCGGCTGGAGAGCTGCGCCGCGTCGAACGCGATCTCCAGCACCAGGCCGCGCGCCACCTCGCGCACCGGGCCGAAGCGGCCGACCGTGTTGTTGCGGATCCAGCGGTCCATCTTCGCCAGCTCGGCGTCGGTGAAGCCGGAGTACGCCTTGCCGACCGGAACCAGCTCGTCGGTGCCATCGGCGCCGGTGCGCCACAGGCCGAAGGTGTAGTCGGAGTAGAAGCTGGACCGCTTGCCGTGGCCGCGCTGCGCGTACATCACCACCGCGTCGATGGTGAGCGGGTCGCGCTTCCACTTCCACCACTGGCCCTTGGGCCGGCCGGGCACGTAGGCGCTGTCGCCGCGCTTGAGCATCAGCCCCTCGATCGAGGCCGCGCGCGCGCCGTCGCGCTTCTCCCCCAGCTCGGCGATGCTGTCGAAGGCGATCAGCTCGGAGAGGTCCATGCGCGCCAGCGGGGTGCGCGCGAACCAAGCCTCCAGCCGCGCGCGCCGCGTGTCGAACGGCAGCGGGCGCAGGTCCTCCTCGCCCTCGAACAGCAGGTCGTAGAGCCGCACCGCGACGGGGAAGTCGCGCAGCATCTTCGCCCCGGCCACCTTGCGGTTGAGGCGCTGCTGCAGGTCGGCGAACGGGGCGATCTCGCCGTCGCGGATCACCAGCAGCTCGCCGTCGAGCACGCCCTGGAAGTCCATTGCCTCGACGATCTCGGGGAACGCCGCCGAGACGTCATCCGCGCCGCGCGAGTAGATGCGCCGCCCGCCCGCGGTGGAGACGAGCTGCACCCGGATGCCGTCCCACTTCCACTCGGCCCGGAACGCCTGCGCGTCCAGCGCCGCCAGGTCGGGCGCCTCCAGCGGCTGGGCCAGCATCGGCGGGCGGAACACCGGCGCGTCGGCGGGGTCGGGCCGCGGCCCCCTGCCCTCGCACCAGGCGAACAGCGCGTCGTACGGCGGCGCCAGGCCGTGCCACACCTCCTCGATCTCGTCGGCCGCGATCGCCACGCCGTGCCCGGACGCCAGCTCCGCCAGCGCGATCTTGGCCAGACGCGCCGACGCGCCGACGCGCAACGCGCCGGTGATGAGCTTGAGCACCGCATACCGGACAGAACTGTCCGAGGCGTCGAGCCAGCCCGCCACCACCTGCCCCAGCTCCGCCTTTTCCCCCGACGCCAGCGCCAGCACCACCTCGGCCAGCAGCGGCGGCGAGGCGTTGGTCGGCCGCTCCGGCCACACCAGCGACACCGTCTCCGCGAGGTCGCCGACGAAGTCATGGCTCCAGGCGAACAGCACCGGGTCGACGCGGCTCTCGGCCAGGGCACGGATCAGGCCCGGCTTGGCGGCGCGGAACGCAAGCTCGCCCGCCATCGCCGCCAGCGCGTAGCCGCGGTCGGGGTCGGCCTCCTCCTCGAAGAAACGCCGCAGCAGCGCGACCTTGGCCAGACGGCCGGGCGTCAGCGTCAGGCGGTCCAGGAGTTCGGCAAAGGCGATCACCGGAGGCAAGCCAAGGCAAGGCTGGGCTCTGCCCAGACCCGCCAGGGGCGAGCCGCCCCTGGACCGGCACACATGAAGGAAGAGCGCGAGGTGCCGCCAGACCCGTCGAGGTTTCCAAAGGCGAGCCTTTGGCGGAGTCCAGAGGCAGAGCCTCTGGCCTTGCTTGCTGCCTCACGGGTCACGCCGCCACCTCCGCGTCCTCGTCGCCGTATCCGATCAGCCGCAGCGCCCGCCCGCGGATGCCGCGCAGTCCTGCGGCGTGGATCAGCGCCTCCTCGTTGCCGTGCGTGACCCAGACCTCCGGCGCCCCCACCTCGTCGATCGTGGCGAGCAGCTCGTCCCAGTCCGAATGGTCCGAGATCACCAGCGGCAGCTCGATGCCCCGCGCCCGGGCGCGCTGACGCACCCGCATCCAGCCCGACGCGAGGCCGACCACCGGCTCTGCCAGCCTGCGCGCCCAGCGGTCGGCGATGGCTCCCGGCGGGGCGAGGACGATCGCGCCCACGAGGTCGGCCTTGGCGGCCACGGTGGCGGGGCGCAGCTCGCCGAGCGGGATGCCGAGGCGCTCGTAGGTCTCGCACAGCGGGATCTGCGCGCCATGCAGGTGGATCGGGCGGTCCCAGCCGGCCTCGCGCAGCAGGGCGATCAGCCGCTGGCACTTGCCCAGCGCATAGCAGCCGACCACGTGGGTGCGCTCCGGAAACAGGGCGACGCTGGCGAGCAGGCGGGCGATCTCGCCGGCGGGCGGAGGGTGGCGGAACACGGGGAGCGCGAAGGTGGCCTCGGTGACGAACACGTCGCACTCGATCGGCTCGAACGGGGCGCAGGTCGGGTCGCGCACGCGCTTGTAGTCGCCGCTGACCACGGCGCGGCTGCCACGCCACTGCATCGCGACCTGGGCGCTGCCGAGCACGTGGCCGGCGGGCTGCATCCACACGTCGACGCCGTTGATGGTGACGTGCTCTCCAGGGCGCAGCGCCTGCTGGGTCACGCCGGCGCGGCCCTCGCCCATGCGCACGTCCATGATCGCCAGGGTCTCCGCGGTGGCGAGGACGTGGGCATGGCCGGGGCGGGCGTGGTCGGCGTGGGCGTGGGTGATGATCGCGCGGTCCACGGGGTTGACCGGGTCGATGTGGAAGCCGCCGGGCTCGCAGAACAGGCCGTCGCGCTGCGGGGTGAGCCAGGTGTCGGGGTGCGGGGGCATCGGCGGAGTGTGCGGCGGGCGGAGGAGAAAGCAAGGTTGAGGCGCTGCCTCAAACTCCGCCAGGGGCGAGCCGCCCCTGGACCGGCCTTGCTTGGAGCCCTCCGCTCCAGGATCGCGCATTGTACGCCCGACCCAGCCGACTGCGTCGCCTGCCTGCGCAATGACGGAGATGGGTTTGGGCAGCGTCCAGCCTTGCTTGTCTTGCGCGTCACCGCCTGTGGCCGCTGATCGAACGCGTCGCTTGCGGCCTGGACTAGGCGCCCACCAGATGCTCCATCGGCACGTCCAGCGTCCTGCCGATCCGCAGCAAGGCTTCGGCCGAGCCGGGCTTCTTGCCGGCCTCGACCTCGGACAGGTCGCTCTGGCTGACGCTGGCCTGTGTCGCCAGGGCGCTCCGCGACAGGCCGCGCTTCTCGCGCCAGATCTTGACGGGGCTTTCGCCGTCGAGCAGGCGAGCGGCCTCCTCGGCGGTCAGATAGTCGCGGCGAGTGGCGTCCACGCCGAAGGCGGCCTCGTGCGCGTGGCGTGCGCGAACGGCCTCGATGTCCTGGGCGTCTTCCCGCTCGGCCAGCAGCCTGGTCCAGTCTGACCGGCTGAGGGTCACGGTTTCTGCCGTCTCCGCGAGCGGCCTGATCTCGGTCATCGATAGACTTCCCGCCTGTGGGCGACGCGATCGACGATCACGTCGCCCTCGCTGATGGTGAACACCGCGCGCCAGTCTCCCTGCCGCACCCGGAAGGTGCCTGCCTCGCCCACCAGCGCGGTGACGCCGGCGTGCTGCGCCTCGGGCGCCGCCGCGATGGTCCGCAGGCGGTCCAGGAGACGCTTCGCGTCGGCTTTCGGGAGGCCGACGAGCTGCTTGAAGACCGCGGGCGGAAGGAGCAGTGCCACGCCCAGGCTGTATATCGCTGGCGGCGATCATCCAAGGATCATTCGCCGGCGGCGACGGATTGCTGCGGCTTTGCCTGGGCGTGCCGGAAGCGGAGTCTCTGGACTCCGATCCCCAACGAAAGCCAGTCCAGGGCGGCTCGCCCTGGCGGGTCTGGGCAGAGCCCAGCCTTGCTTGCTTCCTGCCGCCCTCAGAACGCGAACCGCGCTCCGACCGTGGGATCGATCGTCGCGGTGTTGAGGAACCCGCTCGCGAGCCCGCCGGAGACCGTGGACAGCATGGCGCCCGCGTAGAGGTCGAGGCGCGGCGAGACCCGGTAGTCCGCCAGCACGGAGCCTGCGTCGAGGTCGCCGCGGCACGAGGCGAGGCTGGCGTTGGCGCAGCCGTTGCCGCTGTAGCTGCTCTGGTGCTGGCGGTAGTAGGCGACGCCAAGCGAGAGCCTGCGGGTCACGGCGTAGCGCGCCCCGGCCCAGCCGACCTGGAACAGGCGGGCGTTGGTGTAGGCGGCGTTGTTGATGACGCCCAGCGGGACGCCGCCGATCGCGGTCGAGCCGGCGCCGAGCGGGTCGCGCGGGTTCTCGTACAGGATGTTCTCGTAGCCGGCGAAGAGCTGGATCTTTCCCACGCGAAGCTTCGCGAGCAGCATCAGCGTCCTGTTGTCCGAGACGGTGGCGGCCAGCGAGCCGGCCGGGGCGGTGGCCTGCTGGGCGGCCGACAGGGGGGCGGCGGAGATGGCGTCGTACAGGCGGCTGTAGATGGCGTCGACGTCAAGGCCCGCGTACTCCGCGCCGATGTCGAACTCGTAGGCGCCGCGGCCGCCGCTGTTGTCGGCGTTGACGCTGTGGCCGTTGGCGCCGCCGAGCTGCGCGAGCGCGCCGACATGCACCGGCCCGTGGTTGACGAGGTACTTGAGCGAGGAGTCCAGGCGGGCGTCCTCGGAGTTGCCCATGCCGGCGGTCAGGCTCTGGTAGCCGATGACGGAGAACGCGTTGGCGGCGAACATCGGGTCGTAGGCGACGACGCCGTCCGAGGTCAGCGCGGTCTGGCGGCCGAAGGTGATCGTGCCGAAGCGGTCGGAACTCAGCCCGGCGTAGGCGGCGGCGTTGAGCGCCTCGCCGGCGCGGTTGGCGTCGCCGTATGCGCTCTGCCGACCGGGCGCCACGCCGTTGTTCTGCACCAGCGACGCCGGCCCGTTGGCAAGCTGGCCGGAGGTGGGCAGGAACGAGGTCTGCAGGTTGAACACGGCGGAAAGCCCGGGCAGCACCGGCTCCCTGCCCTGCAGGCCGAGGGTGGAGTAGCTCAGGGCGTTGGGCGCCAGGCTGACCAGGGAGCGATTGCTGTTGCGCGAGATCAGGTATTCCAGGCCCGGGCCGTAGCCGCTGCTGAGCGGCGTGCCGTGGGTCTGGTAGGAGACGCCGAGGTCGACGGCGCCGTACAGCGTGACGCCCATGAAGCTCAGCGCGTTGGTCGCCGGGACCGGCGGGGTGCCGCCGATGGCGGCGGCGGCGGGCGCGGACGAGCCGGTGCGCTGTTCCTGGACCGTGGGCACGCCCGTGGTGGAGCCGGAGTTGCCCGAGGACGTGGCGTTGGCCGAGGCGGGGTCCGCGCCGGTGCCCGGCCGCAACGGGCTCCGCCCTGGGACGAACGAGCCCTGAGCGAAGGAATCCGGAGCGGCGGGCTCCTGGGCAGCCGGATCCTGGGCGGCCGGGTCCTGGGCGGCCGGGTCCTGGGCGGGCGGACCTTGCCGGGGCAGGCTCCGGGCGAGCGGACCCTGGGCGGGCGGGGCTCCGTTGGCAGCGGCGTGGCTGGCCAGTCCCTGCGCCCGGCCGGCCTGCTCGATCCTGTGCGTCAGCGCCTGGTTCTGCCGTGCGAGCGCCTCGACGCGCGCCTTGAGGGCTGACAGTTCGTCGGCATCCGCAGCGCGGGCCACGCCCGCCATCGCCGCCGCGCAGGCGAGCACCCGCATCCGCGTCGTCGCCCACCCGGCCCTGACCATCGTCCGTCTTCCCTCCAGCCCGCCCAAATCCGGCGCCGCGCAACCCCCGGCGCCTTCCCGATCGTTGATGAGCCGGTCTCGACGGCATTTCCACTGTTAAATTTGTTGTTTTCTAATTCACACTATGCGAGGAGGAGTTTATCAGCCCGATCTTCTTTCCGGGTCGATGCCTGGCGTACGCGGGCCTATCGCGCCGGCGGCTTCCGGCAGCGACCTCTCAGCAAGCAAGGCTGGGCTCTGCCCAGACCCGCCAGGGGGAAAGCCCCCCCTAGACCGGCTTTACTTAAGTATTGGATTCCAAAGGCGAGCCTTTGGCGGAGTTTGAGGCAGAGCCTCAACCTTGCTTGCCTACCTACCCGGCCGGTCCCCTCCCGGGGCCTCTGGCGTCAGTCCGCCGCGTGTGCCGTCTCGCGCGGTGCCGCCGCGGGTGTCCGGCCCTGCGCGTCGGCGATGTAGCCCCGCGACATCGGCACCACGTCCTGGCGGCGCGCGAGCTGGAGCTGGAACACCATGTGCCCCTGATGGCGAAAGGTCAGCTCGCAGGCGGAGAGATAGAACTCGAACATCCGGCAGAACCGCTCGTCGTAGAGCGCGGCCACCCGGGCGCGGCTGGCCGCGAAGCGCGTGCACCAGTGCCGCAGGGTCTGGGCGTAGTGCAGGCGCAGGATCTCGCAGTCCGTGCTGTACAGGCCGCTGCGCTCCACCGCCGCGAACACCTCGGACAGCGCGGGCGAGTAGCCGCCGGGAAAGATGTACTTCGCCAGCCACGGGTTGGTGGAGCCTGGCCCGTCGCTGCGCCCGATCGCGTGCACCAGCGCCACCCCGTCCTCGGCCAGGCAGCGCCGGATCACGTCGAAGAACGTGGCGTAGTGGTTCACGCCGACATGCTCGAACATGCCGACGGAGACGATGCGGTCGAAGGGGCGATCCAGGGTGCGGTAGTCCGTCAGCTCGAAGTGGACCTGGTCCGACAGCCCGGCCGCGTGCGCCCGCGCCCGCGCCACGCCGAGCTGTTCCTCGGACAGGGTGATGCCGGTGACGCGCACGCCGTGTTCCTGGGCCAGGGTGATCGCCATGCCGCCCCAGCCGCAGCCGATGTCGAGCACCTCCATGCCCGGGCGCAGCAGCAGCTTGCTCGCGATGTGGCGCTTCTTGGCGAGCTGCGCCTGCTCCAGGGTCTCGTCGCCGCGCTCGAAGTAGGCGCACGAGTACTGGCGGTCCTCGTCGAGGAACAGCGAGTACAGCGCCCCGTTCAGGTCGTAGTGGTGGGCGACGTTGCGCTGCGCGCGCCCGGCGGGGTTGAACTGCGCGATGCGGCGGCCGAGCGAGCGCGTGCGCTCGAGCAGGGCGCCGACCGGGTGGGAGCCGCCCTCCTCCATGTTGAGGAACAGCAGCGCCAGCACGTCGTGGATGTCGCAGCCGAGCGGCACCAGCGTGGCGTCCATGTAGCATTCGCCGAACGCGAGGCCCGGGTTGGCCACCAGGCCGCGCACCGCGGCGGCGTCGAGCAGCGCGAAGCCGGCCTCCGGTCCCGGCAGGGTGCCGTAGGTCACGGTGCCGCCGTCGGGGTAGCGCACGGTGAGGCGGCCGCGCGTGACCAGCCTGGCGAGGACAGCGTTCAGCAGAGGGCGCACGGCAGGCTCCGATCAATGCCCGAGCGGTATGCGGGGTGAGATGGAAGATTGGTAATCACTGTCGGGAGAGCCGCGCCGGAGCGCGCATCCGGCCCGGCTGTAGCGGCGGTGATGGGTCGGTCTCCTCGGAGATCCGTGGGGATGCGACGACGACGCGACGCAGGCAAGACTGAGGCTCTGCTTTGAGTTCCGCCAGAAGCAAGCCTTCGAAAGGCGACATCTAAGTGTCGCTGTAGCGACGCGCAATGACGAACGCTTCGACGCGTGATCAAGGGCGGTTTCTGGCGCACGTCGATTGAGACTGGGCGCGCGTGCCCGACGCGGGCTGTTGGAGACCGGGCGCACGGTCCGTGAGACGAACGCGCGACCATGCGGTCCGGCGCAGGGTCTTGAGACGGAACATGCCATCGACTGCCGTCGCCATCAGCGTTCTGTCATGTGCAACAGATGGCCCCGACCTTCGACCTCCATCGCGTGAGCACCTCGTGCAAACCCCAGCGCGCTGGAGGGAGCGATTGCACCATGACCAATGGTCATCTATACTGACCGTTGGTCATATAGAGGCTGCCATACAAAAGCCTGGAACGTCGTGGGCGCTGGTCACGGGAGCATCGGGCGGCCTGGGAGTGGAACTGGCGAAGGCGCTTGCCGCACGCCGGGTCAATCTCGTCCTCACCGCACGCTCCGAAGCGCCAATGCAGCGGCTGGCCGATGAGATCCGTGAGGAGCATGGTGTCGAGGTGGTCGCCGAACCGCTTGACCTTTCCACGCCGGGCAGCGTGGACGGCCTGCAGCAACGCCTGGACGAGCGTGGGATCGATCCGGACATCCTCATCAACAATGCCGGGTTCGGACTGAGCGGCGCGTTCATCGACCATGCCCCCGAACGCCTGCGGGCCATGCTTCAACTCAACATCATCAGCCTGACCGAATTGAGCCATGTCTTCGGCCGTCGCATGGCCGCGCGGGGCAGTGGCCGTATTCTGCTGGTCGCGAGCCTGGCTGCCTACCAGCCGGACCCGCTGCTGGCAGCCTATGGCGCATCCAAGTCCTATGTCCTGTCGCTGGGTGAGGCGCTGCATGTCGAGCTTGCCCCCAGGGTCGGCGTCACCGTCCTCTCGCCCGGGTTGATGGACACGGGCTTCAACGATGCCTCTGGCTTCAAGACGCCGTCGTCGCTGAAGCGCACGGAACTTCTCCCCGCGACGGTCGCCCGGATCGGGCTGGACGCCATGTTCGCGGGCAGGCCGAGCGTCGTGGCCGGCAGTCTGAACAAGGTGATGGCCTTCAGCAGCCGTCTCCTGTCGCGGCACTTCTCGGCAAGAACGTCCTACAACATGGCAAAGGCGTAGCGGCACGCCGATGGCCAGGCGCGCCTATGCCACCGAAGACAAGGACGCACGGCGGCGGGCGATCCTGACGGCTGCGGGTGATTTGTTCGTCGCAGGAAGCGGCGAACTGCCCGCCGTCGCGCAGATTGCCCGCGCGGCCGGCCTGGCGAAGGGCACGGTGTACATCTACTTCCGGACCAAGGGGGCAATTTTCGCCTCCATCCTGCAGGAGGGCTGGGGCGAGGTGGTGGACGATCTGGAGGGAACGTTCCGCCCTGCCGGGGGAGCGCGGGCCGACAAGGTGGCGGCGTTCCTGTCGGGCTATGTCGGCCATGTCGTGCATCATCCCGAGCTGCTGCAGCTCGACTCGCTGGGACATGGCGTCCTCGAACGCAACCTGGAGAAGGATGCCCTGCTCGCCTTCAAGCGAGCCTTGCTCGATCGTCTCGTGACGGGCGGGACGGTGCTCGAGGAGGCGCTCGGTTTGTCACCGGGCCGCGGACTGCAACTGCTGACGCGCACCTATGCGATGACCCGAGGGCTGTGGCAGTCGCTCGATCTCTCCCCTGCAGCCGCGCAGGACGCGTCCACGCCGCACCAGCGTGATTTTGGCCCGGAGCTGTTGGACGCATTGTCGGAGTATTGGCGGGGAGCGCTGGCCACGTCCTGACGGCAGGCCGACTCGCCGCTTGCGCCGGCAGCATCAGGAAGACGAGCGGTTTCCTGGCAGTCGTGCCGAGCCGGTTGGCCGAGGCCAGCCGCCGAACGGAAAGCCGCCGCGGGAATGATCGCCAGCTTGCAGGCTGCGCAGCATCTTTCCTGACGGTGCCTCCATGTTGACGGCTACGTTCGCGTGTCCAAGTCGGACGCCACCCGGACGCTCGCGCCGCAGCGGGATGCGATGCCGGCTGCCGGGGTCGATCCCGCCCGCATCTACGAGGACCTGGCTTCCGGCCGCCGCGACGACCGGCCCGGCCTAGCCGCGCGCCTCGAGGCGATCCAGCCCGGCAACACGCTCGTGCTTCGGAAGCCTGACCGGCTCGGCCGTGACCTGCGCCACCTGGTCAACACGGTCGAGGACCTGCGTACGCGGGGCGTCGGCCTGGAGGCGCTGGCCGGCGCCGGCGCGCAGATCGACACGACGCCGCCCAACGGGCGCCTGGCGTTTGCCGCCTTCGAGCGCGGGCCGACCGCCGAGCGCACCAATGCTGGGCTGGCGGCGGCGCGGGCGCGCGCGAGGCCGGCCGCACGAGATGGGCCGCGCCGCCCTGATGATGGCGATGGCGGCCATGGCAGACCGCAAGGCGGTCGCGGCCGAGATGGCTGCCCGGCTCGGTCTGACCACCACGACGCTGTACGCCTGCGTCGACGGCGACGGGATGCCGAAGGCGGCCGGCCAGGCGGTGCCCGATGGCACGCACCGGCCCGGCATGGTGTTCGGAGCCCGGACCCGGCCATCCTTTCAAAGCCGCCGGCGCCTGATGTCCAAAGGGGGCCGCCGTGCCGGCCGAGGCACTTGCAACCCTCCATCGCCGCTTCGCGGCGCTGCCGGCCCGGCATCCCGAGCGCACCGCCCTGACGGCGTCCACGGCGCAGCTCTGTGCTGTCAGCCGCGCCACGCTATGCCGCCTGCCGCGCGGCGACGGCCACCCCAAGGACGCGGACTGCGAGGACCGGGGCCGCTCGCGGTCCATGCCAGCGCCTGAGATCGAGCGCTGGTGCGGGATCGTTGCGGCCATGAAGCTCAGGACCGGGGTTTGATTTGCTTCCATCCCGCCTCCATGCAAGACCGCCCCCTGGTGCAGATCGACTGCCGCGGTCTCGTTCCTCCTTTCCTTGGTGGGCGGCCTAGCCTCAGCACCACAGCTTCCGTATCGTTAAGTCCAACCACCTTATGGACAGATACATGCACTGCATTTCCGTTGGTCTTGGCACAGTTCTCGCTGTCGCCCTTCCCGCACTGGCGAGCAGGACTGTACAGGCGGCGCCAATCGTCTACACGGAGACTGCAATTGCCAGCGGCACCCTCAATGGCGTGCCTTTCAGCAACAGCGCTCTGGTCCTGACCTATATCGGTGACACAGCCAATGTCAGCAGCCTGCTCCCGGGGCTTCTTCAGGATGCAAATGGCGTTGCATTGTTCAGCGTCGCCGGCGTCGGAGACGGAATCTTCACCGGCGGCCTTGCGATGTCGCTTTCCAACAATGCACGGGGTGCAGGCGGCTTCGTTGCCAACACCATCAATCCCTACCAGAACTCGAACTCGCCCAATGGGCAAATCGGGTTTGCGCAGGGAGTCATTCTCGCCACCTACGATCCTGCCGTCTTCACCAGCTACAACCTTGCTGCGACACTTGGCCCTGTCACAGGTCCAGCCATCTTCGACGAACACGCAAGCGCTGGACCTGTGGTCTTCCCCACAACCGCGGGCAATTTTTCCCTGACCTCAGCTGGTGACGTCACTTATACCAACGGCCTGCTGCGTTGACTCAAAGGTGAGTAGGTCCGGCTCGGGGCTGGGTGGTGTGGTTTGCCTGCATGAGGGATGGGGCGGCCATGACGGTGTTGATCACGCGGACGGAGCACACG
>JAABUU010000862.1_pt1 | contig 60095 bp, 52 predicted proteins | sample 5559301 | NCBI WGS metagenome assembly JAABUU01 (sample SAMN10711884, study PRJNA513360) | rock metagenome | isolation source: Antarctica rocks | place: Antarctica: Victoria Land, Richard Nunatak white
GGGACAACTACCCGCAGTCGTGGGCTGTCCTGCCGATGGCCGCGGCGTACCTGAACAGCATCAAGATATCGACACTCGATACAGTGGGCGGATTGCTCACCTGTTCGATGGCCGCCTATGCCTTCGCAAGGCTACGCTTTCCTGGCCGCAACGCCCTGTTTATTGTCCTCCTGGCCACCCTCATGATCCCCCAGGAAGTCAATCTGATCCCGCTCTATATTCTGTTCAAGCAGATCCACTGGATCGATACGCACTGGCCGCTGATCGCGCCACCTATCCTCCAAAACCCCTATGGCGTGTTTCTGTTGCGCCAGTTCTTCCGCTCCCTTCCCAGTGAGCTTGAGGATGCGGCGCGCATCGACGGCGCCAACCCCTGGACGATCTATACGCGGATCGCGCTTCCGCTGGCCGTGCCGGCCCTAGTGACCTTGGGCATCTTCATCTTCTTGTTTAACTGGAATCAGTTCCTGACCCCACTGATTTACCTCAATAGCCAGAGCAACTTCACCGTCCCGGTGCTGCTCACGGCCTACCTGGCTGACTACGGCACGCAATGGGGGCTGATGATGGCCGCGTCTACTCTGGCTATGGTTCCCTTGATCGTCGTGTATGCCGTGGGACAGCGCTACTTTATCGAAGGCATCGCGTTGAGCGGCCTGAAAGGATGATGAAAGGAGGTAGTCAGGACTCGTGACGACTGTGTAATAGATGACGGATCGTGGGCTCTTCCGCCCTCGATTTCTACCGTAAACAGTGAAAGGATGATGTCACCGATGACTCATTTCAATAAAATGTCGCGACGCGACATGCTAAAGTCCGCAGCTGCGGCCACACTGGGAGCCGCAGCGCTCCCAGTAGTGGGCGACCCCCTATCCGCGTCCGCATTCACACGCAATAGCGCAACGACGCAGTTGAAGTACGCCACGCCAGCTAACGCGCCCGAGATACCGATCTTTAAGGGGTTGGCTAACCAGTTCAACAAGACGCACGGGAATGCACAGGCGGCACTCCAACTCGTTGCTGGTACCTGGGAGAATTTCAACCAAAAGCTAACCGCGGAGCTAGCGGCCCATGCGACACCGGATGTCATTCGGCACGCCATCATCTACCGGCCGTCGCTGATTACCAATGGGTACGTCGAGGATATGATGCCGTATGCGCAGAAAACGCACTTTAACTTCGACGCCTATTATCCAGGTCCCCTAAAAGGCTATCTCTCAGGTAAACACCTCTGGGGCCTACCCACCGGCATCTATACGATGGCCCTGTACTATAACAAGACGATGTTCAAGGAAGCAGGCATCCCCTTGCCTCCGACCGACTGGACAAAGGGCTATGACTTCAATCAGTTGCTCGACGTCGCGAAGAAGCTAACCAAAGGGAATGGACCGGGCAAGCAATATGGTATCGGCACGCTCAAAGATCTACGCTGGTGGATCCAGTTCATCTGGCAGAGCGGCGGGGATTTTCTTAGCCCAGGGTACGGCCATAGCACGCTTGGCGATAGCGGCGCACAGGAGGCATTGAACTACATCCATGACCTCATATTCAAGTACGAGGTCTGGCCTAACCCCCAGACGTATAGCGATCCGAGCACCCTTTTCGTGAGCGGGCGCTTAGGCATGTGGATCGATGGAAACTGGTCGATGCCCCTGGCGAAGACGATCAAGAAGTTCGAGTGGGGCGTCGCGCCGCTGCCACACAATACGCATGTCTACACTGGCTATTACATCGATGGCTGGTTCGTGCCGCGGGGCGTACCGAATCCCGAGCTATCGTGGGAGTTAATCTCCTCGTTCCTTAGTCCTCAGACTGAGGATTACCTGGTACGCCAGGCAGACCTGGGCATCCCCTTGCTCAAAGAGGTGGCGCAGAAGGACGCGAGCGTCCTGTTCAATCCGCTACCGGCAGCGGAACAGCGAGTCTGGTTAGACTCCATCAACCATGGACATGCGTTCCCGTATAGCCCCATCTACAACCAGCTTGATCCGATTCTCACGCGCAATATGGATCTACTCTCGCTGAATCAGATCACGCCGAAACAGTTCGCCCAGAATATCAGCACGGCCATTGATCCGTTGCTCGCGAAGCTCACACCGGCGCAGCGCTCCGCCTAGCCATCAACAGCAGCGCTCCGCCTAGCCATCAACAAAGGGAGGTCCTACATATGCCTATTGCCAAGCCCAGAGGTGAGAGTCCCGTACCGGAGTGGAGCGACATCATCCATTACGGCGTCAATACGTTGAAGCCGGGTGATACCGTCGAACTTCACTACCATGACGCCAACGAGTACTGGGTGATCATCAGCGGCCGTGGGACCTGCACGACCGAGGGCGATACCTACGAGATCGGTCCGGGCGACATGGTTTTGACCAAGATGGGTGACGAACATTCGCTCGTGGTCAACGAGCACATGGTCTCCGTCTATCTCTACGGCCCGCTCAAGCCCGGCGGCGTTTTCGGCCATCTGCACCGCTAATCGCTGACGCCCTAATGCTGTCTTAAAGCGGTTGCTTTGTAGCGGCGTACCCCCTGAGACCGCCGGCGTCCCGCCGGCCCACGGTTGCGTCAGCGGCGCTCGTCAGCGACGAACCGTGGGCCTGCGACGGCGGGCCGGCGAGACGCCGGCGGTCCCAGGGGGCGCGGAGCGGGGAGAGCAGTCGCAGGCCAACGGCGCCTACCATCGCTTTGGAGGGATACACCCACGTAGCATTAATGAGGAGGGGGAAGGTATCATGCGCGTTGCCGTTACCGGGGCTAGCGGGGGACTTGGACGCTATGTCGTCGCTGATATGCTGGCGGCCGGTCATGAGGCGCGGGCCATCGACCGCGTCCTACCGGACGAACAGCGCTGCCCGTTCGTCACGGCCGATATCCGTGACCTCGGTCAGATGTGCGGCGCGCTCTCCGGCTGCGACGCGATCGCGCATTTGGCCGCGATCCCCAGCCCCGGCGGCCACACGCCGGAGGAGTTATTTAGCGTCAACGTCCTGGGGACCTTCAACGTCCTGGAGGCCGCGCGCCTGCTCGGCATCAGGCGCGTCGTGACCACCTCGTCGGCCGCCGTGCTCGGCCACGCCTTCGCGCAACGCCAGCCGGTCCCCCTCCACTATTTCCCCATCGACGAAAAACACGCCCTTGCTCCCGAGGACGTGTACGGACTCTCCAAGCTGGTTGGCGAGGAGATGTGCCGGACGTTTCACCGCCATACCGGCGGCGCCGCCGTCAGCCTGCGCTTCCCTATCCTCTGGAACAGCCGTACACAACCTGATCGGTTAGAGAAGCTTGCCGCCGAGGAACAGCGGGGGCTGTTCACGCTCTGGGGCTATATCGAGATCAAAGACGCGGCTCGCGCGTGCCGCCTGGCCCTTGAAGCGCCAAACCTCGGCGCCGAGGCGTTGTACGTGAGCGCGCCGGACACGTTCTCGCCCGTGCCGAGCGCGGCCCTGGTACGACGGTATTTCCCCGCCGCGTCCATACACAACGGCGACGAGCACGGGCATTGGTCGCTCCTTGACTGTAGCCGCGCCGAGCGTCTGATAGGTTTTACCGCTCGGGACGCCATACGCCCGTCGCGGACGGCAGGTGACGCGTCATAGCAACCACGAAACACAGGATGAGCGTCTCATTGGGACGATTCCGCGCACAGGGCAATCTACGGGCGCATGGCAGCGCGTTGCTGGTGATCGCCCTGTGGTCGGCTACCTATGTCCTCACGAAGATCGCGTTGGCAGAGATGGGACCGATATCCCTGGCCTTTTTCCGCAACGGCGTCGCCACGATCGTCCTGGTGGTCTGGTTTCTCGCCACGAAGCCGGCGAAGCTGCTGCCCCGCAAGGCTGACTATCCTATCCTCTTCGGCCTCGGCGTGTGTGGCGTGGGATTCTTTTACATGCTGCAGAACATCGGGCTGCGCTACACGACGGCAACGGATACGGCGCTGTTGGTTACCGCGTCTCCGGCGATCGTCGCGGCGCTGGCCGTGTTCGTGCTCGGCGAGCCCTGCGGCTGGCGCCGCGCCCTTGGTATTGGACTGGCCTCACTCGGCGTGGTGACACTCGCGCTCGGCGGATCTACCGCGGCTCATACAGCGTCGAACGGAGGTGGGCGCGCGTTCGGCGACGCGGTGATCGCGCTCACGGCGCTGGGCTGGGCGCTGTACACCGTGTACGGCAAGAGCTTGCTCGCGCGCTATTCGACGCTGGCGCTCACTACCTACACGACCGCGTTGGGCACCGTGGTGTTGATACCGCTTGCCGCTATCGAAACCATCAATCACCCCAGCCGCCCCATCAGCCTACTGCTTGTCGCCTGCGGCCTCTATCTCGGCGTGCTTGGTTCGGCGGTCGGCTACGTGCTCTGGAACCACGCCTTGCGCCTCTTGCCGGCGGGCACGGTGAGCGCCTACCTGTACATCCGCCCGCTGTTTACCGCCATATTGGCCGCGGCTCTGCTCAATGAGCGTCCAACGGTTACCACCGGCGCCGGCGCCGCGCTCATCATCGTGGGCGCCACGCTATCCTTCACCCGTTGATCCCGTAGGGATGCGACCGCACCCACCCTTGACAACGCGGCCACCGCGTAGTACGATAGATCCATCGACAACCGATTACGTAACCGATTTCCCGAGGTAGTAATGGTGACGGCGGCGATGGCGACGATGAAGGACGTGGCGGAGCGCGCCATGGTATCCAAGGCGACGGTGTCTCATGTGCTCAACGGCACGCGCTTTGTACAGCCCGACACGAGTGAGCGCGTGCGCACGGCCATCCAGGAGCTTGGGTACGAGATGAATGATACGGCGCGCAACCTGCGCGTCCGCACAACCTGTACGCTTGCCTTTATCGTGCCCGACCTCGGCAACCCGTTTTTCCCCGAGATGGCCACGGTCATTCAACAGGAAGCGGCCCGCGCCGGCTATGATGTCGTGATCTATAGCACCGATGTGCCGCATGGCAGCGGCACGGAGCTGTTGCAGCACTACCTGCGCGCGATCCGCCGCAAACGCTACGACGCCGTGATCTACGCCGAAACCCTGCCCGTGGCGGCGACATCCCGCCAACGGTTGATCGATACGGGCACACCGGTGGTCTTGATCGGCGGGACAGCCCATCCCCAGGCCGACCGCGTCTACATCGACGATTACGCCGCCGCGCGCGACGTTATGGCCTATCTCACCGGCAAAGGCCATCGCATTATTGCCCACATCACCGGCGCGCCCGACATGGCCTCGTCCGACGGCCGCCTGCGCGGCTATCGCGATGGCTTGACCGCCGTGGGGATCACCCCGTCCCCGGACCTGGAGATCCCCGGCACGTTCCTGCGCGACGGCGGCTATACGGCCATGGGGCGCCTGCTTACCCAGCCCCGACGGCCAAGCGCGGTCTTCGCGGCCAACGACTTAACCGCGCTCGGCGCTATGCTAGCCTGCCTTGACGCGGGCGTGCGCGTTCCCGACGATATCGCCATCGTCGGTTTTGATGACATCACCTTTGCCGCCGATACGCGGCCGGCCCTGACCACGGTCTACCATGGTCAACGGGAGATTGGGCACGAGGCCGTCCGCCTGGCCCTGGCGCGTACGCGTCCGTTGACGCGCGGCGAGTTTCCGGAGGAAAAACAAACCGTCATTGTCCCGCATCGCTTGGTCGTGCGGGACTCGGCGTGACCCGCGGTCACGCAAGTGACCGCCTCCAAGATTGTCGCATACGATAGATAGAGATGAGGAGGTGAAGAGAGCGCTCACACGCGTAGACGTCCTATCGCCGGCCACCGGTCACCATTGTGGACTCTTTGACGCTTTAGATTCTTTGGTCCGACGACATGGATGAGCCGCATAAGTAGGTTCTTCACAACAGAGGAGTATAAGGAGTACATCTCATGGCTATACCGAACGACCCAACCGTGGGCACGCCGCACGAGACGCCCGCCGCCACGCCGTTAACGGAGACACACCCGTCGCGCAAACAATTCTTGGGGACAGCCGCGAAGACCGTCGCCGGCGCCGCCGCCCTTGGCGCGGGCGTACAAAGCGCTGCGGCCCTGGCCGCCGGTTCGCGCCGCCTGCCCGAGATCATGCGCAAGGGCAGCCCGGTCACGCTGACCTACTACTTCGGCGCCAATGCCGCCGAGGCGCAGACGCGCCAGAAAATCATCAACCAGTTCATGGCCGCCAACCCCGATATCAAGATCGTCAACCAGCTTGACCCCAACACTCCTGGCGCACATCTGCAAAAGTTCAACAGCGAGATAGCCGGCGGCAAACCGCCAGATATCACGATGTCGTGGGAACTCGACTACAGCCCCTATGCCAATCGTGGCGTCTTGCTTGACCTCCACCAATTCATCAAGAGCGACAGCCAATTCCAGGATCAGGTGCTATCCCAGGAGTATCCGGCCGTGCTCGACATGTTCTCATCGAACGGGCACCTCTACGTGCTGCCGGAGCAGGTGACGGACACGGTGCTCTACTACAACAAAGACCACATGGCGGCGGCCGGTCTAAAGATGCCAACATCCTGGAATGACAAGACCTGGACCTGGGACAAGTTCCTCAGCTACGCCCAGAAGCTGACGCAGAAGCGCGGCAGCCGCGTCACCCGCTACGGCTACGCCGAGATGTGGGGCTGGGGCCTGACTGCCTGCAACGTCGTCGCCGCCGCGAATGGAGGCAACTGGTTTCAGCAGCCGGTCCATCCCAGCGCCGGCGCCAGCAACCTGTCGGACCCCAAGATCTCCCAGGCGGTGCAGTGGTACGCCGACCTGTCCAATAAGTCCAATGTGGCCGCCTCTTTCCAGGCGCTAACGTCGGAGATGGGCTTCCAGCTCTTCATGACCGGCCGCGCCTCCATGGGCATCGTGGGGCACTGGTTCTACAACGCCTTCTCGGGGACCAAAGGCCTGAACTTCGATATCGCGCCCGTCCCGATCGGTCCCGGCGGTGACGCCTACTCGCGCACGAATATCGGCGGGACAGGCATCTCCATCCTCGCCAAGACGAAGTATCCCGAGCAGTGCTGGCGCTTCGTCAAGTATTGGGCCGGTCTGCAGGGCCAGCAGGTGATCGCGAAAGAAGGTTTGTGGGTGCCGGCGCTCAAGAACCTTGGTCAATCGTCGGCGTACAAGCAGTCCAATGGGGCCATGCAGCACGCGACGATCTTCACCGAGGTCCTGAAAGAGGGCTACGTCCATTCCCTGCCGATCAGTCAGGCGTGGCCCGAGTTCGCCATTCCGTGGACCAATGAGCTGAACAATATCTGGGAGGGCAAGAAGACCGCCCAGGGTACGCTGCCGGCCCTCGACAAGACCATCAACGCCGACATCAAGAAATACGCCTAAACGTACACCCGCTACACGGCTCTCATGAGCCGGGTGTACCCCATGATTGTGAGACGCGACCTGCGACTTCAGTCGCAGGCCCACGGCGCTCACCATCACAATCGCGGCGCACCCCTACCCCTCTTCCCGATGCGGGAGATGGGTAGGGGTGAGGGCAAGCCCCCACGACTAGAAAAGGATCATTCGTGGCTGTTGCAACGTCCCGACCACGCGCGTCCGTGCGGCAAGGAGGCGGCTGGCGGCGCGCCGTCCGTAAATACGGGCCGGCGTATCTGTTCCTCGCGCCGAACTTCCTGGGCGTGCTGGTCTTTATCGTCTTCCCCGTTTTCTTCGCGCTCTACATGAGCTTCCAGGACTGGAACGGGATTACCCCGCCGCGCTTCGTGGGTTGGGGCAACTTCCACGATATCTTTACCGACCCCATCTTCTGGATCGCCCTGAGAAACACGGTCGTCTATACCCTGCTCACGGTGCCCACGGGGATCGTCTTTAGCCTGGGCGTGGCCGCCTTGCTGCACCAGCGCGTGCGCGGGCTGTCTCTCTTTCGCACCGCTATGTTCATCCCCGTTGTTACCTCGGCGCTGGCCGTGGCCGTGATCTGGAAGTGGATTTACGACTACAACAATGGGCTCATCAACGACATCTTAAGTTTGCTCAACCTGAACCAGGTTCCCTGGCTTGGCGACCCGACGTGGGCCATGATCGCGGTGGCCATCCTGGGCGTGTGGCAGGGCTTCGGCCTGACGTCCATCATCCTGCTGGCTGCGCTACAGGGCGTGCCGGTATCACTGCTGGAAGCCGCCTCGATCGACGGGGCCAACGCCTGGCGCCGCTTCTGGAGCATCACGGTGCCCCTGATCGCGCCGGCGCTGCTGTTCGTGGCCATCACTTCGTTCATCGCGTCGTTCCAACTCTTCGCGCAGGTCTACTATATGACGCAAGGCGGTCCTAACTACGGCACGACCGTGCTGAACTTTCTAGTCTTCCAGCGGGCTTTCCAGCAAAATCGCTTCGGAGCGGCCTCGGCCCTGGCCTACATCCTCTTCGCCATCATCTTCGTCGTCACGATGATACAGCTACGTATTAGCCGCGGCGTGACCAACGCGGCCTCGGAGTTCGAGGTCTAGATCTAAAGGTAATACCACATAACGTCCTGACCCTAAAGGGTCATGGCAGGGGGCGGACCCTAAAGGGTTTTGCGTACGGGATGTCCTGTGCCGCGGGCCGGACCAGCCAGCTACGTCAACGCCTTTAGGCGCCGTGTCCCTGCCATGCGCCTTCAGGCGCAGGCCAAAGGAGAGAGCGGAGAGGGCTATGGAAGGAAACATCGCGGGCACGCGCGCGCGGGCGTCGCAACGAATAGGGGTGAGGGTGAGCGCGCGCCGGAGGCGCCTTGCGGTCATGCTCGTGACGTACTTGCTGCTCGCGGCGGTGGCGCTCATCGCCATCGTGCCCTTCTTTTGGATGGTCAGCACGGCGCTGAAGACCGCGGCTGAGGCAAGCACCTATCCGCCCTCGCTGTTTCCCGCTGTGCCGCAGTGGCACGATTTCACCGATGTGTTCAGCGCCGTGCCTTTCCTCACCTTCTTCCGCAACACTGTGCTCTACTCGGCCGCGGTCACCCTGGGCCAGCTGCTGTTCTGCTCGACAGCGGCGTTCGCCTTCGCGCGCCTAAGGTTTCCAGGGCGCAATGTCCTGTTCATACTCTATCTCGCCACGCTGATGATCCCTCTGTCCGTCACCCTCGTGCCCAGCTTCATTCTCATGAAGTGGTTCGGCTGGATCGATACGGTGTGGGTCATGACCATCCCCGGCATGCTCGGCAGCGCCTTCGGCACGTTCTTGCTGCGCCAGTTCATGCTGACCATCCCGCGCGACCTGGACGAGGCCGCGACGATCGACGGCGCCAGCCTTTTTCGCATCTACTGGCAGATCATCCTGCCCCTGACCCGCTCGGCGCTCATCGTGCTGACCGTGTTGACGGTCATGACCGTCTGGAACGACTTTATCTGGCCTCTAGTGATGCTGAGCAGTAACGACGTCACGACGCTGACGCTGGGTCTCGCCACCATCACCACGGGCGGAACCCAGGAGTACGTCAACGTCCCGCTGGCCATGGCCGCCGCGACCATGACGGTCGCGCCGCTCATCCTCATCTTCTTCGTCGCCCAGCGCTACTTTATCCAGGGCTTCGCCCTGACCGGCTTCGGCGGCCGGTGAGACAGTGACCAGTAGTCAGTAGTCAGTAGTTAGTAGTTAGTAGTCAGTAGTTAGTAGTCAGTAAAGAGGCGGAGGGCCAAATCGGGGTGTAGGGGCGTATTGCATACGCCCGCGTTCTGATGCCAGGGCGATAATCGTAGGGGCACATTGCATGCGCCTGCGGCTGCGGCGCCAGGGCGATTATCGTAGGGGCGTATTGCATACGCCCGCTCCGACGCCTCGGGCGAATGCAATACGCCCCTACACCCACGCGGGTTGGACTGCCGGCTCCGCAGAGCCGGCAGTCCAACCGGCCGCAGTCGGCGTTGGTTTGCCACCGGGGTCCCCACCGCAGTGGGGAGGCAATCGCAGATCCGTTATAGGAAGGGGATGATGAAGCGGTGACTGATGTAACACTCGCGTGTGAGCGGCTGCGCGTCGTCGTCGACGGCACGACCGGCGCCCTGCGCGAGGTCGTCCATGCGCCGGCGGGGCTCTCCCTGATCGCCCAGCCGGAGGTCGCGGCGCGCCATCCTTTCATGATCGTCTTTGCCGACGGTACGACGCTGCGCGCCTGGCAAGGCTGCACGGTGCGTCCGGGACAGGACCCGACCGAGGTGTCCGTCGAGTGGGCCCTGGATCATGACCTTGCGCTCACCGTGCGGCTGCGCCTGGACACCGCGTCGGGCGAGTTGCGCTGCGCTCTGACCCTGGAGAATCCCCAGGGGCTGCCCGTGGCCGCCGTGGCCTACCCCTACATCGCGGGCATTGGGCGGCTCGGCGACGCGCCGGAGGCGGACGAACTCACGCATCCCTATGCCACCGGCTTCCTGGTGCGCGATCCCCTCGACCATCTGCCCCCCGTCGTTTCGGAGACGGAGGGCCAGCAGCCCGTCGTGCTTGGTCTCTATCCTGAAGGGTTCAGCGGCAGCACGATGCAGTTCATGGCCTATAGCGCGGTGGGGCGCGGCGGCTTCTACGCCGCCACGGAGGATAGCGCGGGCCGTGAAAAGTGGCTGAACTTCTACCGCCATCCCGATGGAGACCTGCGCCTGGCCGTCTGGCATAGTCCCGGCAATTACGCGGCCCACCGTGACGTACGGCCCGACTATCCTACGGTGCTGGCCGCGTTGGATGGCGGGACCTGGTACGACGCGGCCGAGCGCTACAAAGCTTGGGCGCTGACGCAGCCCTGGACGGCGCAAGGTCCCCTATGGTCTCGCGACGAGCGCTGTCGCTGGTTGTTGGAGGACGTGGGCCTCTGCACGTTTGGCGTCAACCCGCGCTACGACCGCGCGCCGTGGTTGGCCGAGATCGACCGTATCGCCGGCACGCCCGCGCTGCACCTACTCGGCCCGAGTTGGCCCAAGGTGGGCTCCGACTACATGAATAACCATCCTGGCGGCTTAGAAGATTGGTTCCCAGCGCGCTTCCACCAGGAGAACCTGGCGGTCATACGGCGGAACCACGATTACCTCGTCCCGTTCGAGTTCGACCTGCTGTTCGGGCACAGGGAGGGACGCGCCGACGAGGCGGCGGGGGACGCGGCTTTGCAGGTCACGCCCCGGCCCACGTTCAGCCGCGACGCCTATGACTTTCGGTTTCTCTGCCCGGCGACCCCCTTTCTGCGACATCTCCATGTGGCGCGCGACCGCACGCTCGTGGATGAGTATCACGTCGATGGAGTCTACTACGACATCTCCGTGAACAACGTGCGGCACAACTGCCTCTCGCCCACGCATGGGCACGAGCCTGGCGACACGGTCGCCCTCACCACGGCCTATCGCGAGGTACTGGCCGCGACGGCGGAGGCGATGCGCGAGGCGGCCGGCGGAGAGGGGATCCCGCAGGGCACGGAGATGATCAACGAGCAGATGTTGCCGGTCGTGGCGTTCTACCAGGCGCGCGCGGAGGCCAGTCCCGCCGCGCCCTTCGAGGCGGAGCCGTTTCGTGAGCTGATCAAGCAGGGCGTCGCCGAGAAGATTCCACTTTTCGCCTATGTCTACCACGAGTATGGCCCCGTCCGGCTCGATGGTTGGGCCAAACTGAGCCGTGAGCAGGGCGATTTCGTCTATTTCGTGCTCGGCCGGGTGTTCGTTCAGGGTGGCTTGATCGAGCTGAACTATGAATTCAGCGCGCTCGAAGACCTCGGCGAGGAGCGCGACACGGTGGCGGAGCACTACTATCTTTTTGACGACCGGCGCTATACGATCGACCCCGCGCTGGCGGAGTTCGTGGGCCGGCTGGCCCGCGCGCGCATCGGTCGGGCCAACCGCTACCTGGCCTACGGTACGATGCGGCGACCAGCCCCGCTGATGGTGTGGGGAGAGCAGGAACTGGAGCTCGACTACTTCCTCTACACCTGTGGTAAACCGCAAGCCGAGTACGAGGATCGCGGCACGATGCGCGTGCCCGCCGTGCTGCAGGCGGCCTGGCGCTACCGTGAGGAGAGCGTGGCGTGGCTGCTGCTGAACATCGCGCCCGACGAGCGCGCGGTGCGCCTGACGCTCGACTCTCCGTCGATGGGTTCCGGTCGGTCATCGCCGTGGCGGCTGACGGCTTACCAGGAGGGCGAGACCTCACGCGAACTGGGACGCTTATCCGACCGGCGCACGATCGACCTGACCTTGCCGCCCCGACGCCCCATCCTGATTGAGGCTCGGGGCTCATGAGTTATTCAAACCTGCGACTGCCTTCCCGCAAGCGGGACCCCAGACGGCAGCGGGCGGGCGCCGCGGCGCCGGGGGATCGCGGTCGTAGGGGCGTATTGCATACGCCCTGTTCGCAACCAAGGGCGTATGCAATACGCCCCTACGATCAACGCCGACTGCTTTCTGGCGCCGTGGTCGGCCGTGTTTTGCCATCGGGGTCCCCACCGCCGTGGGGAGGCAGTCGCAGGCTCTCGCCGACATAGTTGTATAAGGTATAGGGAAGGAAGGATAGACCCATGTCGACGGAACGCTATACAGGTCCTGGGACGTCACTACGCGAGTTGGCGCGCGCGCGGCCGGGACGGCGGCGGCGCACTTCGAGCTGGGACCGCAGCGGCGGCAACGATGATCGGTTGCACCTGCGGCCGGGGGACACAGCCGCGTTGCTCGACGCGCCGGGGGCCGGTATCGTCACGCATATCTGGGTCACCACCATGTGCGACGAGCCCGACCACCTGCGCAAGGTGGTCCTGCGCATGTGGTGGGACGGCGAGGCCGCGCCCTCGGTCGAGGTTCCGCTGGGCGACTTCTTCGGCGTGGGCCATGCCCAGACGCGCCCGTTCAACTCGGCGGCCCTCGCCATGAGCGCGGAGGATGGCAAGGCGCTCAACTGCTTCTTCGCCATGCCCTTCGCCCATGGGGCGCGCGTCGAGGTAACCAGCGAGTGCACGGAGCATGAAGTCCTGTTTTACTATTACATCGACTACGAAGAGCACGACCGGCTCGACGACGATCTGCTGCGCTTCCACACACAGTGGCGGCGCCAAAATCCGTGCGACGGCCTGCCGCCGGATGAGGCGGCGGCGCTCTCCAACGAAGAATTGCAGCTACAGGGGCAAAACATCGGTGGAGCGGGCAACTACGTGATCCTGGACGCGCGCGGGCGCGGCCACTACGTGGGCTGCAACCTGAGCGTCACCAACCTGCGCGAGACCGAGCAGTGGAACTGGTACGGCGAGGGCGACGATATGATCTGGATCGACCAAGACCCGAACGAGTGGCCGCCGCGCCTGCACGGGACGGGGACGGAGGACTACTTCAATACGGCATGGTGCCCCACACAGGCCGTCAGCGCCCCCTACCACGGCATCCCGCTGCCCGGCGGACCCAACTGGTCGGGTCAGATCAGCCTCTACCGGCTGCATATCGAAGACCCGGTCTTGTTCGAGCGCAGCATCCGTGTGACCATCGAGCACGGCCACGCCAACAAGCGCGCGGACGACTACGCCAGTACGGCCTACTGGTATCAGGCGGAGCCGCACGCGCTGTTCCCGGAGCTGCCGCCGGTGGCCGAGCGCTTGCCGATCGACCTGTCCGGCGCGTTGGAGGACCTCCTATGATGCGTCACTCGTTGTCGTTGGCCCTTCTGTGCGTTGTCGGCAGCCTCGCGCTCGTCGCCGGACCCAGTCCCGCTCAAGCGTCAAAGGCGGACCGCACGGCAGCGTCGGCCTTTCCCTTCACCGTGAGCAAGGTGACGCAGGTCGCCCAACTCAACGGGCCGAGTCCGTCGAGCCCGGCCGCCCCGTACGCGCCCGCCGCCCACTCAATCAACGACACGACGCGCTGGGGCATCTGCGGCGGCGACCTGGGGAGCCTCATGTATACGCAGGGCACGGCCTACATCGCGCTGGGCGACAACTATACGAGCTGTCCGCCGGGGACCGGAGGCCCCGGCGGGGGCTTGACGCCGCCGGATTGGCGCTCCAACGCCGTCGGCGTTATCCCCGATCCCAGCAATTTCACTCACGGGTTGCATATCACGCGCTGGATCAGCAAGGATGGCCGGCATGCCGCGGAAGTGATCCCCTCGCGACACAACGCCGGCGATTGTGAGAGCGCTGAAACGCCGGGCTGTGAGGTAACCACGATCCCGACCTATGGCTTCGCCACGCCGGGTCGTCTCTTCCTGGCGTTCATGAGCGTGCATCACTGGGGCGCGCCGGGCGCGTGGGACGTGAACTACTCGAGTTTCGCCATGTCGGCGGATAAGGGCAAGACCTGGACGGTCGAAACGTCCAAGATCAAGTGGGACGCGCGCAGTAATTTCGCCCAGGTGGCCGTCACGCCCGACCCCAGCGGGGCCTACCTGCTCTTCTACGGCATCCCCGGCGGCCGCTTCGGCGCGGTCAAGCTCATGAGGACGCCCAATACGTGGCAGGGTGTCTTGAACGCGCGTGACTACCAGTACTACACGGGCACGGACAGTAGGGGACAGCCACAATGGAGTGGGAGCGCTGATCGGGCGGCTGTCGTCGCGGACGCCCCGGTCGGCGAGCTCTCCGTCATCTACGATCCCGGAGTGAAGCAGTGGTTGATGACCTACTTACAAGGCGGCGGCGCTAGCGGGAGCGGCAATCTGGTCATCCGCGCCGCCCCGCGCTATTGGGGTCCGTGGTCGAGTCCGGCCACACTGGCGGATCAAAATAAGTTCCCGGGGCTCTACGGCGCCTTCATGAACCCCCATTTCCTATCGGACGGGGGACACACGATCTATTTCGTCATGTCGCAATGGGGTCCGTATTGTGTGTTCTGGATGCGCGCGTCGCTCGGCGGAAAGCATCTGTGACAACCGTGGGGGAACCTTTCTTGCTCAGTGAAAGACATTGGGGTTGGCCTTTCACGTTTGAGCCAACATGTACTAGCCTCGCACACCCCACCACACATAGACGCCGCCGACGCGCTCAGGCGGACGTTGTAGCAGGAACGTGAACAGGCGCAGCATCTCCCCCTGGTGGTCCATCGGCCCCACGATCACGGTCCGTACCTGCCACTCGCGCAGGTCGCGCGTGATGCGCGCGCGTAGCGTCGCGGTCAGAGCTGGGGTGGGTCGACCCGCCTGGATGGCCAGCATCGCGCTCTGCGTCGCCGACGGCCAGGGCCGCATGCTCGCGTCGCCCGAGGGGTTCGGCACGAAGGCGTAGCCCTCCGGCATGCGGAAGCGTAACGTGGCAACGCCCTGCCACAGCATCGGCGCGCTGTACGTGTGGGCCTCGAGCGCGGCGAAGGGCGCGAGCAGGGCGACGCTACCCTCTGGTAGACGACGCGCGCCGGCGCCGCCAAAAAAAGCGGGGACCGCGCTGGAACTGGTCGGGTACGGGAGGCGCGGCAGCAGCGGCAAGAGCGCCACCGCCGCCACGGCGACGCCGGCGAAACGGCGCCGTGAGGTTTGTTCGCGTAGACGATCCAGGTAGAAGGCCAGCAAGAGCCCCGCGGCGAGAATGACGAACATCGCAAGGCGGGACGGCATCACGTAGCGTATCAGCGGAAGCCGCGCGACCACCAGCCACGGCAGCGGGATGGCCGTGGCGTGCCCGTCCACGCGCAGGTATGCGCCCAGCGAGAAGACCGCCGCGATCGCGGCCAGCAGACCGGCCCAACGGACGAGCGGGCGCCGCCGCCAGCGTATGACAATGTAGACGAGCAACGCCAGCAGGGGCAGGCCCAGGTAGGCGTTCGCCTCCGGCACGTTGGCGGCGAAACGCGCGCTCACCCGCGCGGCGACAGGAGGTGTCAGGAGCTGCGTTGGCGTCGGCACGACAAAGTTGAGCAGGTCCGCGCCCAGGGGGACGCCCTGATGCAGCAGGCCCTGGATGCGTTGTGGTCCGCGGAACTCCACGAACAGCGGGACGCCCGCGATGAGCAGGAACGTCACGAGGGCGCTGAGGGCGCCGCGAAGCACGACGCCGGCGTACGGCGCGACGCGCGGCCGGTCCCGTTGCAGCGCCACGGCCAGGATCACGCCGACCGTTGCCATGAGCGCCGTGGTCGCCAGCAGTTCGCTCCAGGTCAGCACTTGCGCGGCGGCGACCACCCCCAGGGCGCCGCCGCTGACGAGAGCCGGCCAGCGCCGCTGCACCAGCAGATCGGTCAGGAGCAGCAGGACGAGCGGCGGGGTCAGCGCCAGCACGACGGGGGCGTGCACGAGTCCCTGCGCCGCCATCTGTGGGGAGAAAGCGAACAGCAGGCCGCCGATGGTGGCGGAGGCGCGGCTGGTCCAGCGCCGGATGGCCAGGTAGGCGCACCACCCGGAGAGGGGCAGGGCCAGGGTGACGAGCAGGTTGTAGGCGAAGACCGGACCCAGCAGGGCCGTGACCGGCGCGAGGAAGGCGCCGGGCCAGAGCAACGCGGCGTTCCACATCAGGTTGACGCCCCGGGGGTAGTCGAGGTAGGTGGAGACCAGCGGAGAGAGGTGGTGGCTCAGGGCGAATGCCGTCCAGGACAGGAACCACATGAACTGTGGCGGGTCACCGGGGTAGCCGATGTTGCGTCGCGTGGGCGCCTCCCAGGTGTGTGCGAAGAGCAGGAACGCCAGCGCGAGGTACAGGACGAGGGGCGCGACGGACCAGAGCCGTCCGCGCCCGCGTTTTATGGAACATGGTGTGCGGATCTTCACGTATCGCAGCCGTCACACCACGCGCTTGTCGCAAAGGGCATAATGGTAGCGCGTATCGTGCCAGTATCGCACGCGCGCCCAGGGTTGCGACGCCAACAACTCCTCGAACTCGTCGCCCGTGAAGACGGCCACCCTGGCAGGCTCGCGATAGCGGCCATGGCTCCCGGCGGACCGCGGGTCCGTGAGTCGGGCCAGGAGCCACATGGCGCGCAGCGGCACGCCCGCGCGGCGCGCCGAACGCGGCTCGGCGATGAAGAGACGCCCGCCTGGGCGCAGCACCCTATGCACCTCCGCCAGCACCCGTTCGCGCTCCCGCAGGATGGTGAAGAGACGCGCGCTGATCGCGGCGTCGAACGTCGCGGCTGGACACGCCAGGGCGCGCCCGTCTCCGACCACAAAGCGGCAATTCGCCAACCGGCGCGCCGCCGCCTGCCCCCGCGCACGCTGTAACTGGCGCGCCGAGCGGTCGACACCTGTCATACGGAGCTGGGCGAAGCGCGCGGCCAAACGACAGGCGTAGAAGCCCGGTCCGCAGCCCAACTCGAGGACATGGGCGCCTCGCAACGGGCTGCCGGCGCCCCAGAGCGCGTTGACGATCCGCTCAGTGTCATCGCGGAAGAGATGCTCGCGGCAAACGGTGTAGAGCCAGGGGAAGCGCTCGAACAGGCTCTCTCCTTCGATGACCGGCGGATGGTCCGTGCGGCATATCGGCGAGACAAGAAGATCGCTGCGTCTGAGTGGGTCCATCACCTCCGACATCAGGCCTGCTCCCGCGCGCCCGCGACGGCGCCGATCCGCTGGACAATGCGCTTCTCACGCAGCGTCGCCTCGGCCGCCGCGAAGTAGTCTCGGATGGCGCCCTGGCCCGCGATCCACTCCAGGTAGCGCGCGATGCCGGTCTCCAGGTCAACGCGCGGCTCATAACAGATCGTCCGTATCCGCGTGATGTCCGGCGTGAGGTGGCGGATCTCACCGGGCCTGAATTCGCCCCGCGCCATCGGCTCGATCGCGGGCAAACCCGTGTAGGCGTGAACCGCTGCGGCGACCGCCTCGGCCACCGCGCGGATCGTGGTGGGTTGTCCGCTGCCGATGTTGACGGGCAGACCGTCGAGCGTAGCGGTCGTCGCCGCGAGCAGATTGGCGCGGGCGATGTCTTCGACGAAGCAGAAGTCGCGCGTCTGCGCGCCGTCCTCGTAGAGCACGGGCGGCTGGCCGGCGAGCAGGCGCGTGGCGAAGATGGCGATCACACCGGTGTAGGGGTTGAAGACCGATTGGCGCGGGCCATAGGTGCAGGGGTAGCGCAGCGCCACCGTGGGGACGCCGGTCTGTCGCCCCCAGGTCAGGACCAGGCGTTCCTGGTCGACCTTGGTGATGGCGTAGACCGTTTCCCCACCAATGGGCGCCTCTTCCGGCGTCGTGGTCGATGTCGTCGCGCGGTCACACACCGGGCAATGCGCCGCGAAGTCGCCGGCGGCGAGCCGCGCGGCCGACCGCGCCGGAGGGAAGACGCGGCCATGCGCGGGACAGAGCGCCGCGCCCTCGCTATAGACCACCTGCGACGAGGCCACGACGACCTTCCTAACCGGCAGGTTCTCGTCGCGGATGATCTCCAGCAGTTGGGCGGTTCCCACGCTGTTGACCTCCACGAACTTAGCGATCTCGGGCATGTAGCCGCCGTAGGCCGCCTGGTGGAAGACGACATCGACGTCCTCCAGCGCCGCCGCCACTGCGGCACGGTCGCGGATGTCGGCGTGGCAAAACTGGGCCTGCGGCGGGACCCAGGCCGGCTTGCCGTGGCGGTGCGTCTGGGGCTCCAGGTTGTCGAGGATACGCACCGCCCAACCCTCGCTCAAAAGGAGATCGACCAGGTGCGACCCGATCAAGCCGGCCCCGCCGGTCACTAAAGCCCGTCGCCCCTGCTGTGCGCTCCATGTCATACCAGTGTTGGTCCTTTCTGCAGTCGTGAGTCGTGAGTCGTGAGTCGTCAGTCATGAATTGCATGAAACGCGCCACCACCATCCAACTGTTGCCCCTCGCCCACCACCATCCACATGAAGATCCCTCTCACGACCCACGACGTCCGACTCACGACGTCCGACCTACGCTTCGACGCGCACGCTGACGCGCTGATAGCCGGACGAGCCCTGGGGCGGCGCGATGCGCATGGTCGTCTCCTGGAGCGTGCCGTGGCCATCGGTCGCGCGCACCAGCAGGTGGTAGGCGCCGGGGCCGGCCGGCCGCCAGTCGTAGCGCCAGAAAGCCCAGGCCAGACGCGACGGGTGATACGTGATCTCCGCCTCGTGCCAGGTGTGTCCGCCGTCGACGCTGACCTCGACCTTGGAGATGCCGCGGTCGCCGGCGAAAGCCGTCCCGTGGACGGACGCCATCGTTGCTCCGGCCAGCTTGATGGCGCCACCCATGCGTGGATAATCGAAGCGCGACCAGGTGTGGACGTGGCGATCCCGCCACCCCTGCTGGCCGTAATAGTCGTTGGTGTATTCGACGCTGTGGTCGAGCAACTCGACGCGCGTGATCCACTTCACGCTGCCCTCACCGTAGTAGCCGGGGACGAGCAGCCGGACGGGATAGCCGTGGCGCTGCGGGAGCGTGACGCCGTTCATCTCGTAGGCCAGCACCGTTGTCGGCTCCATAGCCTTATCGAAGGCGACAGTGTGTTTATAGCCGTCGGCGGCGTGCAGGAGCACCTCCACGACGCCCGCCTTGGGGCCGGCCGCTTCGATCACGGCGCGTAGCGGCACGCCTTTCCAGACCGCGTTGCCCATCAGGCCGCCGCCGACCGGGTTGCTGATGCACTCCAGCGTCATCGTCTGCGTCACCGACGGCAGCGCGGCGATGCCCGCGAAGTCGTAGGTATGGGGGCGGTCGACCAGTCCGGCCACATCCAGCCGCCAGACATCTTTCGCCACGGCGGGGTCGACCAGATTCTTGGTGACGCTGTAAAAGTGCTCGATGGGTGTGATCGGCTGCATGGCGGGATTGATATACTGGATGCCGTCGTAGCCGAACGTGCCGCGCTGAAAGAGCGCGCGCACCAACTCGCCCGAGGCCAGCGCCGCGACGACGCCGACACCACCGGCCAGGATAGCGCGCCGTCCGAGCACGGGTCCGACCGGCGCCGGCAGCCGTAGCGGGGCGCGGCTCGTCATGGCGCGATAGATCAGCACGAGGGCCAGCCCGTAGCTGGCGTACGACACGAGCAACCCGACCACTGTGACGACGACGTTCCAGCCGGGCGCCACGCCCTTGAAGTTGGCGGCGAGCACCGGCCAGAACACGGCCAGCGTGACGATCCAGAGGACGGCGACGACCACCGCCACGAAGGTCGCGCCGCGCCGGTTGACGCCGAAGGTCCAGCGGCGCTCGGGCGCCCGGCCGCGTTCGCGCTCCACGATGGCCGCGTAGACCACGCCGAGCGCGGCGCCCAGGGCGACCTGCCCGGCGAAACCGGACCAGAAGGCGAGTTCCTTGGCCTGGACATTGCCGCCGAAGCGGTTGATCGTGTTGAGGAACGTGAAGACGGGCAACAGGGGCAGGAAGCGGTCCGCGCCCAACTCGCCCGGCAGCGGCACGCCCGCCAGCAGGCGCAGCAGCGTCATCACTACCGTCATTACGAACCCGCCGCCGAGGCCGGCCAGCAGGCCGGCGCCCAACGCCGCCAGCCAATGCCCCCCGCCGGATGGGCGGGCCGGCGAACGCGCGCCGGCGGTCGCTGGCAATGGTGTCGCTGGCGATGGCGTCGATAATGTCTTGCTCATGAGAACCTACTCCTTTTTACTGTCTACAGGCCGTCTGTCACTTTGCCATTGACAGATCGTAAGCCACGAATGCCGCGCGCGTCGCCGGTAGATCAGCGCGAGCGTCGAGTATGTACCACAGGCGTTGCAGGTCCGCGGCTTCATCGACGTCGAACATGGTCTCGACCCGACCGACCGATAGGCCGGACGCCGCGGCCCGCGCGACGATGTCGTCCAGCACGGTGCACGTACTCATAGGGATACCGTGCAGGACATCGTGCCAGCCGCGCATGCCGATGAGGTAGTAGCCGCCGTCGTCGGTCGGCCCGACGACCACCTCGTGCCGGTCGAGCGCGCGGAAAGCAGCGGTCACGGTCTCGACCGTGAGGTGCGGCGAGTCGGAGGCGACCAGGATGACCCGATCTTCTCCCCGCGCGGCCGCGCCGCGAAAGAGGGCGCGCTGCCGCGCGGTCCAGTCGCCCTCACTCTGGGCCAGCACCCGCGCCTCCCCGGCGGCGCCGACGAGCGGCGCGAGCTCGGGCCAGGCGTCGGGCGGCATCACATACCAGCCCAGCGCGAACGGCGCGCCAGCAAAGCGCGCCGCCAAGTCGCGCAGGAACGAGGCATAGAGGGCCACTGCCCCCTCGTGCCCGATAGCGGCGCCCAACCGGGTCTTGACCAAGCCAGCGCGGGGCGCCTTGGCGGCAATATAAAGGATATCCATCATTGGCCCGTGTCCAGCGACGGTGTTACTCTGGACGGCGGAGTCCAGCGCGCGTAGCGTAGCGTCGTCGACAGGATGCGCCAGCCGGCGCGCACGCTCCCGGTGAGGGTGCCGCTCACCTTGGACACGCCGACACGACGCCGATAGTGGACGGGCGCCTCGCGGTAGCGGTAGCCGGCGCGCAGCGCTTTGACGGTCATCTCGACCGACCAACCGTATGTCATCTCCCGCATCTCGAGGGCGAGCAGATCGCCGCGGCGGATCGCGCGCAACGGCCCCAGGTCGCTGACGCGCACCCCATACAGAGCACGTATCAACCAGGTCGCCAGACGGTTACCGAACACCTGTTGGGGGGGCATCGACCCGGCTTCCCGAGAGCCGAGGGTGCGCGACCCGACCACGAGATCGGCCTCGCCGCTGAAGAGGGGTTCGAGGGCCCACGGCAGGTCGGCGGGATCGTCGGCGGCGTCGCCGTCGAGCAGCACGATGATGTCGGCGTCGTGCGCGGCGAGGACCCCGGCGCGACAGGCATAGCCGTAGCCGCGCCGCTCCTCGCGCACGACGGTCGCGCCGGCTCCGCAGGCGATGTCGCCCGTTCCGTCGCGCGAGCCGTTGTCGACGACGATGATGCAGTCGAGGGTCACGCCTGTCTGCGCGCGCAGCCCCTCGACGACCCGCGCGATGGAGGGCGCCTCGTCGAGGGCGGGGATGACGGCGACGATGCGCGGCATGAACGGCGCGGCGTCCTCGCCGATGCGGTCGTCGCTGTGCTTTATCGCCAAGATGCTCCTCCTCTGTGATGACAATGGGCCGATAGGGCCACGCAACGTTCATAATGGTATGATGGTACTTTCAAGCGTACCAGAACAATCTTACGTACGCCTGACAAAGATTACAAAACGGTTACAAGTTTCCGCCCCGTGTATCATCGCGACGTGGTAACCCCGATGAACGTCCCCATGATGAGGCCGGCCAGGGCGCCCGCGCCCGCGCCGCCAATCGCGATCAGGACGGGAGCGTCCAACCCGGCCACGCCCATGCCGGCCATCGTAGGGACGAGGCCAACCAGCGCGCCAGCCCCCGCGCCCAGCGCTAGGCCTAAGGCCATGTCGCGCTCCACCCGTGTCACGGCCGTGGCCCGCGCGCTACCCACCCCGCCTGGAACGCCAGCGCCATCCGCGAGGGCATACGTCGTCCCCAACGTCAGACCGTAGACCGCGTGGAGCAATACCACGCCGAGCGCCGGTAGGGGGCCGGCGCCGGCCGCCACACCCAGGGGTCCGGCTCCCACCAGCGGCAGGACGACGAACAGGGAGAGCAGGCCGGGCAGGGGAGCGAAGATCAGGCCCTTGCGCCACCCGGGACCGCGCAGCGCGGGCTCGACCAGCGCGCCATAGATGGCTGCCCAGATCAGTCCCACCGCCACATGCGCCCCAACCAGCGCCATCAGGGGTAGGTGTGTCATCATCGCGGTGGCGTGGTTGTTGGTCAGTGCCCAGGCCCAGGCGGCGGCGACGCTCGCGTTGGGGTTCGCTGAGCCGACCGCGGCAGCGGCGCCGTAGGCGAGCACGAGCAGCGGCAGGGCCACGATGCTGGCCAGGAAGCCGGAGACGACGGCGCGCGTGGCCCATCCCGCGTGACGCGGATGGGCGACAGGGTAGGCGACAGGGTGTATCATCGAACAATCCTCCCGAACGAACACAGCCACTGGCCGTGTGATGTCTATAGTTCCAGTATGGACCCCACTCCTTACGGGACGGTTACGGGACGCTCACAAGAGAATGAACAAAGACCGGTCTTTCGTGGGTAGTATGAGGAGAGGAGCGGATAACTGACAGTTTTTGTCAGGCGCGGAACTCCACCACCTCCCCCTTTTACCCTATCTTTGCTAGAACAGTCGTGCTATACTGAAACGTATTATGTCACAAGAAATCCTCTCCGTTCGCGGCGCCCGCGAACACAACCTCAAGAATATCGACCTTACGATCCCGCGCGACAAGCTGGTGGTGTTCACCGGCCTGTCCGGCTCGGGCAAGTCGAGTCTGGCCTTCGATACCATCTTCGCCGAGGGGCAGCGCCGCTACGTCGAGTCGCTCTCGGCCTACGCGCGCCAGTTCCTGGGGCAGATGGACAAGCCTGACGTCGACCAGATCGACGGGCTCTCGCCGGCTATCTCTATCGACCAGAAGTCGACCTCGCGCAACCCGCGCTCGACCGTAGGCACCGTTACCGAGATCCACGACTATCTGCGCCTGCTCTACGCGCGCATCGGTCACCCGCACTGCCCCACCTGCGGGCGCGAGATCGCGCGCCAATCGGCCTCGCAGATCGTGGACGCTATCATGGACTTCCCGGCGGACAGCCGTATCCTGATCATGGCCCCTGTCGTGCGTGGCCGCAAGGGCGAGTACCGTACCGTCTTCGAGGAGGCGCGCCGCAATGGCTTCGTGCGCGCCCGCGTCGATGGCGCTGTCCACGACCTTGGCGACGATATCACGCTCGACCGGCAAAAGAAGCATGATATCGAGATCGTGGTCGACCGCCTGGTGATTCGCGCGCCCGCGGAGCGGGAGCCTGACGACCGTTCGCGTGTGGCCGATTCGGTCGAGACCGCGCTCAAAATGGGCGGCGGCTTGGTCCTCGTCGCCATCGTCGACGGCCCTGAGCACCTCTATTCGGAGCACTACGCCTGCGCCTTCGACGGCACGTCGGTCCCCGAGATCGAGCCGCGTACCTTTTCCTTCAATAGCCCGCACGGGGCCTGCCCGAGTTGTACCGGCCTGGGCACCACGATGGAACTCGACCCCGAACTGGTCATCCCCAACCCCAATTTGAGCCTGCGTGAGGGCGCCATCCAGCCGTGGTCGAAGAGTACGCAGACCTACTACCAGCAGATCATCGAGTCGACGGCGCGCCACTACGGCATCCCTCTCGACAAGCCCGTGCGCGAGTTGAGCGACGCGCAGCGCGACATTATGCTCTACGGCTCGGGCGACGAGAAGGTGCGCGTCGAGCAGAAGAGTAAGAGCGGCCGCACCCACGCCTTCGACGTGCGCTTCGAAGGCGTGATTCCCAGCTTGACGCGTCGCTACCGCGAGACGGACAGCGAGAGTTTCAAGCAGGAGATCGAGACCTACATGATGAACCGGCCGTGCCCTGCCTGCAAGGGCGCGCGTCTCAAGCCGGAGAGCCTTGCCGTGACCGTAGCGGACCGCTCTATCGTCGACGTGTCGCGCCTTTCCATCCGCGCCTGCGCGCGCTTCTTCGGCGCCATCGTCGGCGACGACACGCCGCTGGCCGATGGCAAGACGAATGGTAACGGTCACACCGCCAACGGCCACGCCGCCAACGGCTCCAATGGCAATGGTCATGCCGGGCGCGGCATCGAGGCTTTGGAAACGCTCGAACCGCTCAGCATCGCCGGCGGCTCCTTCACCACGGAGCATTCCGTCAACGGGAACGGCGCCGGCGCGCGAGGGGGGCTGCCGGAGCCGCTGCCGCCGCGCGAGGCCACCATCTCACGCCAGATCATCAAGGAGATTCGCGCGCGCCTGGGCTTCCTCGTCGACGTTGGCCTCGACTACCTGACGCTGGAACGCACGGCCACGACGCTCTCCGGCGGCGAGGCGCAGCGCATTCGCCTGGCCAGTCAGATCGGCTCGGGCCTCGTCGGCGTGCTCTACGTGCTCGACGAGCCCTCCATTGGCCTGCACCAGCGCGACAACGCGCGTCTGATCAAGACGCTGCTGCATCTGCGTGCACTCGGCAACACGCTCATCGTGGTCGAGCACGACGAGGATACGATGCGCGCGGCCGACCAGATCGTGGACATCGGGCCGGGTGCGGGCGAGCGCGGCGGCTACGTCGTCGCCAACGGCACGCTTGACGAGGTGATGGCGACGCCAGACTCTATCACGGGGCAGTACCTGAGCGGGAAGCGCACTATCCCTGTGCCGGCGACGCGACGCAAGGGCAACGGCCGTACGCTGGAGATCAAGGGCGCGCGCGAGAACAACCTCAAAGGCGTCGACGTCGCTTTTCCGCTAGGCACGTTTATCTGCGTCACCGGCGTCTCGGGCTCGGGCAAGAGCACGCTCATCACCGACATCCTGTACCGCAGCGTGGCGCAGCACCTCTTCCGCGCCCGCGAGCGCGCTGGCGCGCACGACAGTATCACGGGTCTGGAGCACCTAGACAAGGTGATCGACATCAACCAAGCGCCGATCGGGCGCACGCCGCGCTCCAATCCCGCGACCTACACGGGCCTGTTCACGCCGCTGCGTGAACTGTTCGCGCAGGTACCCGAGGCGCGTATCCGCGGCTACAAGCCGGGCCGCTTCTCCTTCAACGTAAAAGGCGGACGCTGCGAGGCGTGCCAGGGCGCCGGCATCGAGCAGATCGAGATGCACTTCCTGCCCGATGTCTATGTGCCGTGCGAGGTCTGCAAGGGCAAGCGCTACAACCGCGAGGCGTTGGAGATCCGCTATAAGGGCAAGAACATCTCCGAGGTGCTGGAGATGACCGTCGCCGAGGCGCTGGAGTTCTTCGAGAACGTGCCGGCGATTGCCAATCGGCTGCGCACGCTCGGGGACGTGGGCCTCGGCTACGTGCGCCTGGGCCAGCCGGCCACGACGCTTTCTGGCGGCGAGGCACAACGCATCAAGCTGGCCTCCGAGTTGGCGCGGCGCTCCACCGGCCGCACCCTGTATATCCTCGACGAGCCCACGACGGGCTTGCACTTCGCCGACACGGCGCGCCTGCTACAGGTGCTGCAGCGCCTAGCCGACGCGGGTAACACGATCATCGTGATCGAGCACAACCTCGACGTGATCAAGTCGGCCGACTGGGTCGTCGACCTGGGACCAGAGGGCGGCGCCGGGGGCGGCGAGATCGTCTGCGAGGGGACGCCCGAGCAGGTCGCCGCCGACGCGCACTCACACACGGGGGCGTTCCTCAAACGGGCGCTGGAGGAGCATGGCCGGTCATCAATAGTCGGCAGTCGGCACGCGCCAGTGGCGTAGCTACGATAGAACGGCACCGTTGGAGGACAGTACGACGATAAACGCCCCATTGGCGCTCCTCTTTCATGCCTTTCCGCGCCACCGCGCTGGAGTCCATCTCCGCGCATGGTCTACCAACCGCCCTCATCGCATGCGCGGCGCCGGGGGCCACGTATCCTACAAACGCGTTGTCTACGGCGCGACGGGTCCGTCCTTGTATTGGATGTTGGCGGCGACGGCGGCGAGGCCGAGGGGGTCGCCCGACTGGAGCGGGTTGTAGACCTGCTGGTAGGCGTAGTCGCCGGTATTTTGCGCGTTGAAGAAGCCGGCGGCCTCCACGACGCCGGGGGCGGCACCGACGCTGGCGAGCAACTGGGGCGCGTAGGTCCAGTTGTCGGCGGGATCGTTGGCTACGGAGTCCAGGCCGTGGGCGATCAGGATGTCGCGGCCGAGCACGCGGTGCTCCGACTCGATCATGGCGACCTGGCAGGCGATCCGCGCCAGATTGGGATGGCCCAGTAGCGTTAGTTCATAGACAGCGGCGATGAAGGCGGAGTCGAAGACGCCCTCAAGCGTCTGCTGGACCCCGATGAAGGTCGCCAGGTCGGTGAACGTGTTGGCGGGGAAGTTGAACATGTTGGGGATCTGGACCGCCATCTTGTTGCTGCCGGTCTGAGCGGCGTAGAAGAACAGCTGGTGGAGCTGCTCCTCAATCAGAGCGGCCCGCAGGTAGTTGAGCTCGTCGGGATCAAGCCCCTTCCCGTTGGCGTCCTTGAGCGTGCCGGCCTGGGCGCTCTTGACGCCGTTGCTGTAGAACGTGACCGCGAGCTGCTCGGCGGTCTGGGCGATGGTGAAGATCGTGTTGACATCGTCGGGGCTCGTGTCGGCCCGCGCCACCGCTGGCAGCAGACCGGCGCCCGCGACGGCCCCGCCCATGGCGAGCGCGCCCGCGAGGAGCGAGCGGCGCGAGCGCGACGCGGAGAGTGAGGTGAATGAGGCTAAAAGGTTAGCCGTGGCTGTTTTCCTGGACACATCGGTCATGGACGCCAACTCCTTTTGTGCATACAGTTCATAACGCCCCAATAGCGGGTGCGCGCCTGACTAAACGTCTTTGTCGTTCGTATCCGTACCCATCTCCTGGCCGGCCGGACACGACTCTTGCGCGCGCCGGCCTCTGCGGGCACGATACCAAAGGAGGCCGGCGAGGGGCACAAGACCGGTGGTGAGCAACTCGCCACTGCTCAGCTCGGGCGTCGCGGCGCCGCCGCCCATACCAGTCGGGGGCGCGACGGGTCCGTCCTTGTATTGGATGTTGGCGGCGACGGCGGCGAGGCCGAGGGGGTCGCCCGACTGGAGCGGGTTGTAGACCTGCTGGTAGGCGTAGTCGCCGGTATTTTGCGCGTTGAAGAAGCCGGCGGCCTCCACGACGCCGGGGGCGGCACCGACGCTGGCGAGCAACTGGGGCGCGTAGGTCCAGTTGTCGGCGGGATCGTTGGCTACGGAGTCCAGGCCGTGGGCGATCAGGATGTCGCGGCCGAGCACGCGGTGCTCCGACTCGATCATGGCGACCTGGCAGGCGATCCGCGCCAGATTGGGATGGCCCAGTAGCGTTAGTTCATAGACAGCGGCGATGAAGGCGGAGTCGAAGACGCCCTCAAGCGTCTGCTGGACCCCGATGAAGGTCGCCAGGTCGGTGAACGTGTTGGCGGGGAAGTTGAACATGTTGGGGATCTGGACCGCCATCTTGTTGCTGCCGGTCTGAGCGGCGTAGAAGAACAGCTGGTGGAGCTGCTCCTCAATCAGAGCGGCCCGCAGGTAGTTGAGCTCGTCGGGATCAAGCCCCTTCCCGTTGGCGTCCTTGAGCGTGCCGGCCTGGGCGCTCTTGACGCCGTTGCTGTAGAACGTGACCGCGAGCTGCTCGGCGGTCTGGGCGATGGTGAAGATCGTGTTGACATCGTCGGGGCTCGTGTCGGCCCGCGCCACCGCTGGCAGCATGCCGACGCCCAGGCCCGCGGCGATCACGCCCGCGATGAGTGAGCGGCGCGAGTAGGGTGTGTCGAACGAGGGGAGCGTGGTTGCTGGGATCGTTTGCTTGGACACGTTGGTCATGGGCGTCACTTCCTTAACGCTGTTCGTTGCGATCCGAGGCGGCACACAGCGTGGCCTCTACCTATTGCTGACGCATGGCGCGCCCCTTTAGATTACACTATTTTGCCGATTATGGGCATAGGCGCTAAAGACCAATAAGAAGCGATCTGGTGTTGCTCCAGTGCGGCAAAAAGGGCGTGGCCCGGTATTGGTCTCCCGCGCCGCGGCGATCTTCGCCACGCAGCACGACCGCGCCGAGTATGCGCGCGTGGGCAGCATTGGTCACGCCGCGACATTACGCGGCGGTCGCGTGCGCGCGACTGGTGTGACGTGTTGCCGGCGTCGTTACCCGCTGATCGCACGCCGCGCCAAGGACGCCGAGGCCGTGCGCGATAGGGGAGACGCGATACCTAGGCTGTACAGGAAGAACGATGATCACGCCACGCCGAGGACCGTGACCACGAACAAAGCGCGGCGACGACGTGTACGCCGCCGCGCTTTCGCCAGGAACAAGGGGCCGGTTTAGGCCGCGCGGCGCAGTGTCACGGTGGTGGGGACGCGCAAGATCCACTCGCGCCCACGCTGCTCGAGGTCGGCCACGCCGCTGGCGCGCCAATCATATTCGGCCATCACCAGCGCCCCTCGGCGCACCAGTCGGCGCATCTCGCGCTCATCGGCCGTTCGAATCGTGTTGTAGTCCATCTGTCTGCTCTGTTCCTCTGATAACAAAAAAGTTCGGGCCTCGGGGGCAACGCGGCTACCCGCGCACACCTGATAGGCACGTTGCGTGCCAGCATGCGCGGCTAGATCACGGCTTTTCCATGATTGCATAGGTCCGAGGTCCGCTGTGTTCTGCTTTGGCGCCGCGTGCTAGCGCGTACAAGCTGCGTGCTAGCGCGTACGATTAGATCGTGGCTGTGGCGACGATCGGCGGCGTCGGCTTGTTGGGGCTGAAGTGTCTCTCCACTGTGAGCCCCGCCGTATTGTAGCCGCGTATGTCTTGGCCGGACGCCGAGAGATGACCCGTACCGTCGGGGGCGGGGAACACATTGACGCCCTTGACGACGACGGGCTTGCCGCCTTGCACGCGAATCAACCATAGCTCGTAGACGTGACTGGCGTCGGTCTTGGTGAGCCCGTGCATAGTCAACTCCAGGCGCTTCCCCTCTTGGTAGTAGGCGAGCGTGCCGAGGTCCTGCTGGCCTGGCGCCGTGGATGCGACGGCGTACGTGTACGTGGGCCGCTGTGTCCCGCCGCCCAGTGCAAGCCATAGGCCGGCGCCCAGGATCGCCAGTGTCAGGACCGCCGCCGCCGCCAGGATGGGGGTGAACCGCCGCGCGGCGCTCCACCGCGTGTGTGGGGCCGTAGGGCGCTGAGGCGCCACGGCAGCGATAGACGCCACATGTTCCGCTTCACGCGTCTCGCCTAACGCCGTGTCCGCGCCGTCGCGCGACCGGGGCTCGGCCTCGACGATGGACATCAGGCGGCTTTTGAGGGCGGCCGGCGGCGCCAGCTCTCCGGCTAAGCGCGGCAGTATGCGCTCGACCTCGCGGAACTCGCTCTCCTGGCGGCGGCACAACGCGCATGTGGCCAGGTGCTCCTCGACGAGCGTGGCTTCCAGCGGTGTGACGGCCTCCAGGACGTAGGCGGCAAGGAGGTCGTGGACGTGGTATTGCTCCTCCGTCATTCCGATTCCTCCTCTAATCCTAATGGGCGCAGATAACCGCGCATTTTTTGTAGTCCGATACGCAGCCGCCCCTTGACCGTGCCCAGGGGCACGCCGAGCAAGCGTGCGATTTCATCGTGCGTATAGCCGCCGAAGTAGGCCAGCGCGATTGAGCGCTGTTGGTCGGGCGGTAGATTGTCGAGGGCGGCGCGCACTTGCGCGCCCTCGACATTCTGGCGCGCCTGGTCCCACGTATCAACGTCGTCGGGCAGTATCGTCATGTCTTCGAGCGGTTGCTGCCGATCCTCGTGGCGGCGGCGAATATGGTCGATGGCGCGATGGTGCACGATGGCGAGCAGCCAGGAACGAACGGAGCCACGCGCCTGGCCGTAGGTCGTGGCGTGGCGCCAGACCGTCAGGAAGGCGTCCTGCACCACGTCCTCAGCGAACCCGGGCTCGTTGAGGATACGATACGCGAGCCCGTAAGCGGCTTTGCTGTGTCGGTCGTACAGCAGCTCGAAAGCGGCGGTATCACCGGCCACAATGCGGTCCATGAGCGCCCCATCACTGGGGTCGTCAGCAATCTTCATCCTGCCGACCAGTATATCACCCCGTCCGCCCCACGGTACACATACCGGGGACAACGCCAGGGCTGCAGGGGCTAGCATTGCCGATCTCCTCGCGCCACTCACCTGGGCTCACTATCCATACGCGTGGGTAGTAGTCTTGGATCACACAACGGTCAGTGGAGGCGATCGGTACGGGAACAGCCGGCAAACGGGCGGTGAGGAGTTGTTGGGAGGGAGGGATAGCTGGGCTGATAGACATTGAGAATGGGGACGAGGCCGTTTGTGGCCTCGTCCCCCGTTGCTCAATCTACCTGATGGTGGCGGAGGGCAGATTTGAACTGCCGGCCAAGGGCTTATGAGTCCCCTGCTCTGCCACTGAGCTACTCCGCCGCGCACACCGTCGTCAGTATACCAAGCCCGGCTCCCGCCCCACAAGCGCTGTATGATGAATATGCACGCGTCACGCGACCTCCCGCACCTGCGGTGAGGTGGACCTTGGAGCCCTTGCCAGGCGAGGCGTCTGCGATACGCCCCTAATAGCGCGTCAAGCGATAAATGACGAGTTGGTATCTACTGGGAGCGCCGCGTTCCCGCGGCATGACCATTGCTGGCGGCCCTCCTGTCGTGCCAAGCCACGCGCGGGCGACCGTCTGCCGCGGGGACCGCAGCGCTCCCAGTGAATACGCGCGAACCGCCCATTGGAGCCTTGACGGACTACTAGGTTACGCCTCGGAGTTGTTGGCGTCGGTCAGGCGCAACGAGGCGATGCCGGCGGCTGGATCAACCGGCGTGATGCCGAGCATAGCGTCAAAGGTGGGGCCGTCGAGCGTCTCGTCCTTGATCAGGCGCTGCGAGACCGCGTCGAGCTGGGGGCGGTAGCGCTCTAGGATCTCCTTGGCTTTAGAGTAGGCTTGCGTGATCAGACGGCGCACCTCCTGGTCGATCTCCACGGCCACGGCCTCCGAGTAGTTGCGCTGCTCGCCCAGGTCGCGGCCCAGGAAGACCATCTCCTCCTTGTGTCCGAACTGCAGCGGGCCGAGCTTGTCGCTCATGCCGTACTCCATCACCATCTTGCGCGCCAGCTTGGTGGCCCGCTCGATGTCGTTCTCCGCGCCGGTGGTCATCTCGCCAAAGACGATTTGCTCGGCGGCATGGCCGCCCAGACTCCAGGCCAGCGTATCTTCGAAGTGCGAGCGCGTGTAGAGGTAGCGGTCCTCGGTCGGCAGCAACTGCGTGTAGCCACCCATCATGCCGCGCGCGATGATCGTGATCTTGTGTACGGGATCGAGGTTGGGCAGCATCTTAGCCACCAGGGCGTGCCCGACCTCGTGGTAGGCCGTGACCTCTTTCTCCTTGGGGCTGATGATGCGGCTCTTGCGCTCGGGGCCGGCCGTGACGCGGTCGATGGCCTCCTCGAGTTCGCTCATGCCGATAGAGCGTTTGTTGCGGCGCGCCGCCAGGATGGCGGACTCGTTGAGCAGGTTCATCAGGTCGGCGCCGGAGAAGCCGGGCGTCTGCTTGGCTAGCGTATCGAGCGATACGTTCTTCTCCAACGGCTTGCCCTTGGCGTGGACCTCCAGCACGGCCTTACGCCCCTTGATGTCGGGGCGGTCGAGGATGACCTGGCGGTCAAAGCGGCCGGGGCGTAGCAGCGCCGGGTCGAGCACGTCGGGGCGGTTGGTGGCCGCGACGACGATCACGTTGGTGTTGGTGTCGAAGCCATCCATTTCGACCAAAATCTGGTTGAGCGTCTGCTCACGCTCGTCGTGTGAGCCGCCGAGTCCGGCGCCGCGCTGGCGCCCAACCGCGTCGATCTCGTCCACGAAGACGATGCAGGGCGCGTTGCGTTTGGCCTGGTCGAACAGGTCGCGCACGCGGCTGGCGCCGACGCCGACGAACATCTCCACGAACTCCGAACCGGAGATGGAGAAGAAGGGTACGCCGGCCTCGCCGGCCACGGCGCGCGCCAGCAGCGTCTTGCCGGTGCCAGGTGAGCCGATCAGGAGCACGCCGCGCGGGATGCGCGCGCCGAGCGCCGCGAACTTCTCGGGATACTTGAGGAACTCAACGATTTCGGCCAGTTCCTGTTTGGCCTCCTCGACGCCCGCGACATCTTGGAAGGTGACGCTGGGGCGATTGCCGGTGAACATGCGCGCGCGGCTCTTACCGAACGAGAGCGCCTGGTTGTTGCTGCCCTGCGCCTGCCGCATCATGAAGATGAGGAAACCGCCGATGAGCACCACGGGCAACAGCGTACCCAACAGGCCCAGCCAGTTGCCGAGGCTGCTCGGAGGGTTAATCGTTAAAGCGACCGCGTTACGGGGCACGCTGTAGTAGTTGAGCCAGAAGGATAAACTATCATTCCCTCCAAGCGTGGCGTGGGCATCTGGCTGGTTATTGAGCCGCTTTAACGTTAAATTCTGGCCGTCCTGCACCAAGGTGTCCGGCAGGGTATTGTGCGACGCGGTGTAATCCGTGCGCGCGTTATTCATGAGCCCTGACAAGTCATTCGGGCCGCCGCTATTTTTGCCGCTGACGAGGGCGACGACGACGAAGACGAGCAGGATGAGGACGATGAGATAGAAGAAGCTATTTCGGAGCCACTTGGCGTCCGGCATGATGGACCTCCATCCATTGGGTAGCACGCCGCGCGTCGTGGGGAACGCGCCGCAAAAAGGGTAGATTGCTGCTTGCTCTAGTATAGCAGGCGCTTTCTCACGGCTCTAACCAATCCTCCAATTGAGCGCATTCGATGATGGCGCCACGCGGCCTGACCTTAAAAGGTCATGGCAGGGCACGGACCTTAAAAGGTCTCTCGCGCGTCAATCCGGCGTAGACACTTCAGTGTCCGTGCCCTGCCATGACCTTTTAAGGCCAGGCCCTGGTTCCCAGGTCACGCGCACCGCTTCCACTCCCTGCTCCACCCGGTAGTCTTCGCTCGTGCAGAGCCCCGCGATCCAGGCGATGCCGCGCGCGCCCTCGACGATGGGGACGCGCCGCCGCAGCGCGCGTGGGATCTTACGATCGACGAACAGGTCCTGCGCCTTGCGCGTCCCGACCATGCCGAGCGGACGCACCCGGTCGCCGGCGCGCCACGCGCGCACGATAAGCGCCGCCCCCGCCGCGATGGGGTCGAGGTACGTGACGTTCGCCGGTATGGTCGTCCAGTCCCGCGGTGCCGCGACCCTGTCGGCGCGCAGGCGCCCGGCGTCTGTGTCGACCGCGCCCGGCACAGATAACATGGCGTCGCGCAGGGCGGTGAGCGCGGGCTTAAGTTTTACCCGGCCAAGGGTCACGACGTCGCCGTGTCGTGTCAGCATGAATCCCTTCGGTAGCATGAGCGTTGTATCCGGCGCGCGGGGCGCCCACGCCTTTTCTATAACGTGGTACGCGTGCTCGTCGAAGCCCGCGGCGCTGCCCAAGAGGCGTCGCAGGAGCAGCCGCGCCATGTGCGGACGCAGTTCGGGCTCCGCCTCGCCCCAGCGCGCGGCTGACAGCGTGGCCTGTGTCACGTCGATGTCCACGATGGCGGCGTCGAGGGCGCGCCGCGCCAACCGCTCGATCAGGACGAGGTCGCCGGCCAGCAAACGCGCCGCGCGCGCGATATTGGCCCCCGCGTTGGGATAGAGCGCGTCGAGCGCGGGCAACACGTCGTGGCGCACCCTGTTGCGGCGGTACAGCGGCGATTGATTGCTCTCGTCCTCGCGCGGCGCCAGCCCCCGCGCCGCGCAATAGGCCAGCGCCTCGGCGTGGCCGAGTTCCAGCAAGGGCCGCGCGATATCGTCGCGGCGCGGCGTCATGCCGGCCAGACCATTGAGCCCGCTGCCGCGCGCCAAATGCATTAGTATCGTCTCGGCCTGGTCGTCGCGCGTGTGTCCCGTCGCGATCACTCGCGTGCCCGCTCGCGCCGCAACCGCGCGTAGGAATTGGTAGCGCGCCGCGCGCGCCGCCGTTTCGATGGAGAGGCGCTCACGGCGCGCCAGACCCGCGACGTCGATACGCTCCACGGTATAGGGTAGATGAAGCAAGCGCGCCTGCGCGGCCACGAAGGCGGCGTCGCCGTCCGAGCCGGGACGCAGGGCATGGTCGAGGTGCGCCACATGCAGCCGTAGTCTCAGCGCGGGGCTCACGTCATGGAGCACATAGAGGAGGCACAGCGAGTCAGCGCCGCCCGAAATGGCCACGACGACCGCGTCCCCGGCGGCGACGATGGCGTGGCGCAGGATGTAGTCATGCACGCGCGAGAGGATGTCTTCAGCGAAGTCTGTCATTGTTCCGCCTCGGGTGGCCGGTCCGATTGTACAGGCGACGGACATAGCGCGCCCTCCGCTGGTAGCCCGTCAACACTGTGTCGGCGGCTATCCACTGGGAGCGCCGGCTTCCAGCCGGCAGGTCGTCGCGTTTAGTCAGAGTTCGTCTAATAGAGTATTACGCGATCAGCGCCCGCAGTTGCTCGCGCCAGCGCGCGGTCTGATCTTCGGACAACCTGATGCACGCGTCTTCGTCCGCGCCGGTGTCGCCGCCATCCTGGAAGTACAGAAGACGTCGCGAACCGCGCACGCCAATATATAGTGAATAACGCTCAGGCAGGAACGCCAGGACGTAGCGCACCTTGTAGCCGTCCACCGGCTCATCGGGGAAACCGGCTTCGATCTCCTCCTCTGTCAGGCTCAGACCGCCGAGTAAAAGAGGGGCCACACTCTCAAGGTAGCGGCCACCAAGACAAAGGCGGCGTCCTGGCAGTGAAAGATAGTACATCGGCCGCTCCCCTTCCGTTATCTCTATCTGGAGACTGCCCCCCTGTCCGTAGAATGTGACTATCGTGCTAGCGCTCGTGTTTATCGCCATGGTGGTTTCACCTCCTGGTCGTCGCGGTAGAATCGCGTAACGCGCCCAAAGTCGCGCCAATGATCCCTAATATAGCGCAGTTCCAGGGCTGTCACCTTGTCCTCATGATACCCTGTGCCGGCCAGCACGCCGGGGATGTCTTGTATGTGTGTCAGGTCGAACCTGACGATCGAGCCCCTCGGGATCATCTGTGCCACGATCGAAGACATCTGTATACCAAGCAGTGTACTTGGTTCGCGGCCTGCTGCTTGGTCCAGGGCTATCAGCGTCCAGTCGCGAAATCTCTTCACGAGACGCGGTCTGGTTCCTACGTCGACAAGCATGCGCCCTCCCGCACGCATCGTCAATCGCTCCAGCGCGCCTCCGGCATCAGGGCCGTACACGAGGTCGGTGGGGCCAAACATGAGAGGACGGCCCTGCCGAGCGAGCCTACGGAGCAAGATCGCTATATCATCGAACACGCGCTAATGGTAGCGTATAGTCTGAGTTGTCCGCCAATTGTAGAGAACGACATGGATAGAGAGATCGTTGACCTGACCGATGACGCGGTCATCGTTCCCGTACTGGAGAATCAGCGACAGTGGGCGGCCTACGCGCTGTGCGATCTGGAGCAGCCGCACCGCCAATACGCGCGCTACATCGGCGCCGTGCGCGCGGGGCGCGTCGAGGCCGTCGTGCTCGCCTACGCGCCGCCCGGCTTCACCTCGCTGCTGCCGTCGGGGAGCGCCGACGGCGTGGGCGCGATCCTGGCCACTGTGCCCAACCTGCCGCCCACGCCGTTGCTGATCGCGCGGCGGCCCGACCTGTTGGCGGTTGAGGCGCGCTACCACGTCGACAAGAAGTGGACGATGCTGCGCATGGTCGTCGCCGCGCGTGGCCTCAAGCCCGCTCCCGCCGTTGCGTCCTCCGTCGAGGTACGGCCCCTTACGACCGCCGATCTGCCGACGTTACAGGCGCTCTACGCCGTGTGGCCGGAGACGGTCTTCACGCCGTTTATGTTCGCGTGCGGCGTCTACTACGGCGCCCTCGTTGGCGGCCGCCTGGCCGCGGTAGCTGGCACGCACGCCCTCTCGGCGCGCCACGGCATCGCCGTGATCGGCAACGTGTTCACGCGCCCCGAGTACCGTGGGCGCGGCCTCGGCACGGCGGTGACGGGCGCGGTCGCGCATGCGCTGATGGCGCGTGGCCCGCGCGACGTCGTGCTCAACGTGCGTGAGGACAACGCGCCGGCTATCGCCGCCTACCGCCGCCTCGGCTTCACCGTGCACGAGCCCTTCTGGGAAGGCGCCGCCACGCTGCGCCAGGGTTCGCCTGATAGCTGGTGATAGCGTCCGTTGTGGGCCTCGGCCTACACGCCGTCGGTCACTCTATACTTACGATACTTAACCGTGGGATACTGTACGCGGAGACCGGCCTACAGGCAGGGTTCGTCTCCATCCCGCGCTGTCGCGCTAAAACACGGACATTCTCGTGGCATGCTATACTGGTAGGCGTTTTGTGCGCGACACATCACAACAGGGTCAACCGCGTGTGCATAAGACACGGCACACGCGTCAAGGAGCGCTATGCCAGCTATCGCCGTCGTCGGCGCCCAGTGGGGCGACGAAGCTAAAGGTCATATTATCGATCTACTCGCCGCGCGCGCCTCGCTCGTGGTGCGCTGCCAGGGTGGGCCGAACGCGGGGCACACCGTCGTCACGGCGCAAGGCACGTTCCGGCTACACCTGGTACCGTGCGGCGCCCTGCGTCCCGGCGTGCGCTCCGTGATCGGCCACGGCGTGGTCGTCGATCCGTTCGGGTTGCTCGACGAGTTGGATACGCTCGCCGCTGCCGGCGTTGACCCCTCCGCGCTGGTACTCAGCGAGCGCGCGCACCTGATCGCGCCCTACCACCGCCAGCTTGACGTGCTAGAGGAGCGCGCGCGCGGCGAGGCCATGATCGGGACCACGGGGCGCGGCATCGGGCCGGCCTACGCCGACAAGGCGTCGCGCACCGGCCTGCGCGTCTGTGACGCGCTTTCACCCAGCGGGCGCCAGGAGCTGCGGCGGGCGGCGCGCCACGCGGAGCGGTTGATCCACGGCTTCGACGACGGCACGGCGATCGATGCGGAAACGAGCCCCAGCGAAGACGTCGACCGCTACCTCGAGGCGCTAGAGCGCCTGCGCCCCTACGTCGGTGACACGCTGACCATCGTGCATGACGCGCTGGATCGCGGCGAGACGATCTTGCTGGAGGGCGCGCAGGCCGCGCTGCTGGACCTCGACACGGGGACCTACCCCTTCGTCACGTCGTCGTGCACGCTCGTCGCCGGCGCGCTCGCCGGCGCGGGCGTCCCGCCGTCGGCCCTCGCCGCCACCGTCGGCGTGTACAAAACGTACCCGACGCGCGTGGGGACGGGGCCGTTCCCCAGCGAGATGGACGGTGCGACGGGCGATCTGACCCGTGAGATCGGCCACGAATATGGGGCGACCACGGGACGCCCGCGCCGCTGCGGCTGGTTCGACGCAGTGACGGCGCGCTACAGCGCCCGCCTCAACGGGTACTCGGCCGTGGCCCTGACCCACCTCGACGTCTTCGACACCTTCCCAACGCTGCGCCTTTGCACCGGCTACCGCCTGCGTGGCGCCGTGATCGACCGCGTGCCGCCAATGGCGGCTGACCTCGCCGCCTGTGAGCCGATCTACGAGGAGGTAGAAGGCTGGCGCGTGCCGACGAACAGCGCGCGCGCGGTCGAGGACTTGCCCGACGCGGCGCGCGCCTACATCGCGCGCGTCGAAGAGCTCGTCGGCGTCCCGGTCGCCCTCGTCACCGTTGGTCCCGAGCGTGACGAGGTGGTGTGGCTGCGGCCGCTGCTTTAGCTGACAGCTGACAGCTTACAAAGGCCGCTTCGCCGGTGTTCCTGCTGCGCGCGGGAACTGGGGGGGCGTGGGGCGCGTCTTGCGCAGGGGGATCAACACGCGGTCGGCGCCGAGGTCGGCGAGCGGCGGCACGCGGATGGGCTCCCCGATGTGGCCGCCGAGTTGCCCCGCCGCGCGGCGTCCTTCGGTGAGTTCGCCCGCGATGTCGCCCTTTTTCAGGGCGAGGGTCAGGCCGCCGACACGGCAGAACGGCAGCGTGTACTCGGCCAGCACGCGCAGCGGAGCCAGCGCGCGCGCCAGGACGTAGTCGTAGCGCTCACGGTAGGCCGGTCGGCGCGCCACATCCTCGGCCCGCCCCGTCAGCACGGTGACCCCTTGTAGCCCCAGGGTGTCGACGACGTGCGCCACGAAAGCCGTCTTCTTGCCCACGGAGTCGAGTTCGGTGACCTCCCAATGCGGCAGCGCGATCTTGAGGGCCAGCCCCGGCAGACCCGCGCCCGCGCCCACGTCGAGGACGCGCGCCGGGCGCGCCAGCTGCTCGGGCGCGAGCGCCAGTACGACCGTGAGCGCGTCGAGGAAGTGCCGCGTCAGGACCTGCGTGGGATCGGTGATGGCCGTCAGGTTCACGCGCGTGTTCCAGTCGAGCAGTTCGTCGCGGTAGCGCGCGAAGCGCGCGAGTTGTACGTCGCCCAAAGGCAACCCGAGGGCGCGGGCGCCGTCCCGCAGGGGTGCCAGCGCGCCAGCGTCTGGCGCCGATTCGGGGGTCAAATGCTGAACTTTCCTTGCAGACCCAGGTTGACGATATGCTCCTGCACCACATGGCGCGGCGCCGCCTTGATGAAGAAGTCGAGGATGTTGACGGTGACCAGGATGTCCCCGGCCTGGCCGATAACGGGTATCCACGCGGGCACATCGAGCGGCGAGAGCACGAATAAGATCGCGGCGATCGTCAGAACTTTCGGCAGCAGCGGCACGCGTGCGTCCCGCATCAGCCGGTAGGAGAGGCGCAGGATGCTGGGTAGGCGCAACACGAGCTGCACGCGATTGAGCGGCGAGAGGTTGCCCAGGTTAAGGCGGCGGCCCACAAGGTTTCCGACAAAGGACATCTGTCATTTCTCCAATAGTACGAATAGTACGAACGGATCAGCCCGTTCCCCTATATCCTAACCGCTAAAGGCGGTATCCTGCTGCTGATAGGGGTCCGCGGACCTGGCCCTGAAGGGCCATGGCAGGAACCGGACCTTAAAAGGTCTGTCTGGTCGTCATGCCACCGCGGACCCTGAAGGGTCCGTGCCCTGCCATGGTCCTTCAGGGCCAGGCCGACGGCGGTCGTCATCAACGCGGTTAATAACAGAAGGTGCTCTCATGACTAGGCTTTTAGGTGTCCTAATTCTTGCCGTCGCCGGCTGGGCGGTGTGGTCGTATGTGCTGCGCCCCGTGGTGCAACCGCCGACGAACCCCTCGGCCGCCGTACTCCCGCGCGCGACCGCGACGCCGCGTCCCACCGTACTCGCCGGCGGCGACGGCCCAGCCGCCGCGGTCGCGCGGAACTTTTTCTCTGCATGGGCGGGTGGGCACTATGCTCAGATGTATGGCGACCTCTCGCCGCAAGCGCAGCAGACGATCTCGCGCACCGCCTTCGTCAATCGCTACACGGCCATCGCCAACGTGGCGACCATCACGGGCGTGCGCCCCGCCATCATGGGCGTGGCCGCACAGGGCGCCAGCGCCACGGTGACCTACACCGTCGCCATGTCCACGACCGCCGTCGGCGCCGTCTCCGACACGGGGCCGATGACGCTCCATGTCGCGGGCGGCCGCTGGGGTATCGACTGGACGCCCGACCTGATCTTTCAGGGCCTGGGTCCGTCGAACCTCGTGCACTTGTTCACGGGGCAGAACGATGTTTCCGAGTCGGCACAGCGCGGCTCGATCCTGGACCGCCGGGGGCAGCCGCTGGCCCTGCAGGGCCTGGTCAAGAAAGTCGATGTCGTGCCCGCCCGCATCCAGGACGAGAAGGGACTGCTCGCGTTCATGAGCGGCTGGCTGCACATGCCGGCCGCCCAGATACAGGCCATGTACCACACCCCCTGGTACCAGGCTCACCCTACCGAACTCGTACCCGTCACGACCGTGACCTCGCTGCAATGGGCCAGCGTGCCGCCGGGGGTACAGGTGGCGCAGCAGAACAATGGCCTCGCCATCTTCGACGGCGCGTCGCGCCGCTTCTACCCACAGCAGACGCTGGCCGCCCCGCTCCTCGGCTACGCCACCTCGACCGACGGCCACGGCCAGGCCGGCATCGAGCACTGGGCCGACAAGAGCCTCACGGGGCAGGACGGCGCCAAGCTGGTCATCGCCACCGCGCCGGACTACGCCTACACGGTCCGCGTCATCACGGAGCGTCCCAAGCAGGACGGCGACACGGTGCATCTGACGCTCGATACCACGCTGCAGCGGGCCGCCGAGCAGGCGCTGGCGGGCAAAGTCGGCGCGGTCGTCGCGCTGCGGCCGTCCGACGGCGCCGTGTTGGCGATGGCCAGCACGCCGGGTTATGACCCCGGCCTTTTCGCCAGTGGGATCAGCGCCGCGCAGTACAAGGCGCTCATCGACGACCCCAACGGCCCCATGCTCAACCGCGCCGCCATTGGCGCCTACCCGCTCGGCTCGGTCTTCAAGATGGTGACCCTGGGTGCGGCGCTGGAGAAGCTGCACGACACGATCGACACGCAGATTGACGGTCCCGGTACCTGGTATGGGCTACCCGGCTATCCCAAGCACGACTGGTTGGCGACGGGGCACGGCGTCATCTCGCTGCACGAGGCGCTGGTGCAGTCGTGCGACACCTGTTTCTACCAGATCGGGCAGCAGCTCGACAACACCGACCACAATCTGCTGCCCGACTACGCCCGCGCCTGGGGCTTCGGCGCCCCCACGGGCATCGTCGGCGTGCGCGAGGCCGCTGGCCTCATCCCCGACCCGCACTACACGCTGACGCAGCTCGGCCAGCCGTGGGTACCCGGCAACGCCGTCGACATGGCGATCGGGCAGGGCTACGTACAGGTGACGCCGCTACAGGTGGCGCAGATGCTGGCGGCCCTCGCCAACAACGGCGTGATGTACCGTCCCTACATCGTGCGGCGCGTCACGGCGCCGTCCGGCGCGGTGGTCCAGAATTACCCGCCCACGGTCGCGCGCGCGCTGCCCCTGAGCACGGCGCATCTCACCGACATCCTGCAGGCCATGCACGGCGTCACGACCGAGCCGGCGGGCACGGCCGTGAACATCTTCGCCGGCTTCCCGTGGTCCGTGGACGGCAAGACCGGTACGGCGCAGACGGGTGACGGTCGCCAACCGGACGCCTGGTTCGCGGCGATGGCGCCGGCCGGCCACCCCAAGATCGCGCTCATTGTGATGGTCGAGCACGGCGGCGAAGGATCGACGGTCGCGGCCCCGCTGGCGCGCCAGATCCTGCAGACCTTCTTCACCAAGGATCAGGACCTCGCCGGGACCTCGCCGGCGAAGGGGCCGGCCGCGCTACCGGTACCGTAGGCAAGCACGAGACATGGCGTACCGAGTGCGGCCACACAGGATGACGTCACGGCCACGCCGGCTCCTCGTCATCGCGGCTAGATTCACCGCGGCGCTTATTGTGCTGGTGATAGCCGCCAGTTGGGAGGGCGCTGACCTGGCGCTCCACCCTCCCGCGATGAGCTCGGACGGCGAACTCGCGCATTTTCCCGTGCTTGCACGGATCGTCCAGAACGTGTCCTTCCCAAGCCGCGCCGTTCGGGGCCATGCCACCGTTCGTTTGGTGGGACGCTTCTTCCCCGGTCATAGCCATGCCACGATCATTCTCACGCATGGGCTCGGTCCCGACCAAAATCAGATGCTGCCATGGGCCAGCTTTCTGCATCAGGCGGGCTATTCCGTGCTGACCTTATGATACGCGCGCGCGAGGGGAGAGCGGCGGTACGGCGGTGACGCTCGGTGCGCTCGAGCAGGATGATGCGCTCGGCGCCGTGGATTATACTGCTTCGCGCCACGACGTCGACCACACCCGCATCGGCGCGCTTGGCCTATCGCTTGGCGCGGCGGTTACGATTATGGCCGCCGCGCGGGATCAGCGCGTGCGCGCAGTGGTCGCCGACAGCGCCTTTAGTGATGCAAATGCCGCCATCAGTAGCGCCGTGATGTTCATCGCGCATGTACCCGCGAGGCCGTTCGCCGCGCTGACGGTTGCGATTGCCGAGACCCGTGCGGGAGTCAACGTAGACACGATACGGCCGATCGACAGTGTGGCGCGCATCAGCCCGCACCCAATCATGCTTATTCACGGCTTGGCCGACACCTACATCTCGCCGGCCAATAGCGTGCGCCTCTACGCCGCAGCACGCCCGCCGAAGGAGCTCTGGCTGATACCGGGAGCGGCGCATACTGACGGCTATGGTGTGGCCCGGATCGCTTACGTACGGCGCGTCGTCTCCTTCTTTCGGCGCTCTCTTGGGTCGTAGGGTCCGCCTGTACTACCCCAGAATGTCGAGTGGCAACAAGGCCGACACGACCCAGTTGGGGGCGTCCACGACCTCGCTGATGGACAGGTCGACCGCGACGCTGCACAGGATATAGGCGTCGGCCGCGCTCAAGCCGTGCTCCGCTTGTAGGTAGGCGATCATGCCGCGCACGGCGTCTTGCGACGCCGCCATCAGGTCGGGCGCGACGCCCGTTGTGGCGTAGCGCGGACCCGGCGTGGGCTGGACCGGCGTGCGGTATTCCGGCACCGTTAGACGCCGGTCGCGCTGTATGTCGAAGCGCAGCGTGACGTCGCCGCCGCACTCGATGCCCGTGCCGCAGACCTCGCCGTCGCCCTGCGCGGCGTGGACATCGCCGACCGAGAAGAGCGCGCCGTCGACCGCGACCGGCAGGTAGAGGATACTGCCGGGGACGAGTCCGCGCACGTCGAGGTTGCCGCCCACGGCGCGCGGCGGTGTGGTGCTATGCTCGCCCACCTCGGCCAGCACCACGCCCATCACGCCGCAGAACGGCTGCATCGACACGCGCACCGGCATGGGCGGCCGCGCCTCGTCTGATGACCAGGGGATGGCCCGCCCATCGCCCCCGGCGCTTCGCAGGTCCCAGTAGGTGAAGCCGGGTTCGGCGACCTCCGCGCCGAGCAAGCCGCCGCCGGCGCGGAAAGCCGTCCAGCCCCACTCGTACGGCGCGATGGAGAGAACCTCCACCACGAGCGTGTCGCCGGGACGCGCGCCTCGTAGGGCGATAGGGCCGCACATAGGATGCCCGCGTCCACCGTCGGGGCGTTGCCGTCCGCGCGCCGCGCCGGCGGGACGCTGCGTTGCCCACGGCGGCGGGACCGTCGCGCCATCGCTGGCGTCGACCGTCGCGAAGGTCACAGTGTCGCCGGGGTCGGCCGTCAGGGCGGGGGTGAGGCTGTTGTCCCAGACGCGGTGCAGCGCGTCATGGGGGCACTCGAACGTTGGCATACTGTACACACCCTTCCATCAAAACGGACCATAACACGCTGTGCCGCTAGCGGTGGATGAGGCGCACGGAGATAATGCTGAACTCGTAGAGTAAGTAGACGACGGCACCGGTGATGAAGGGCGTGATGGGATCGGCGCCCGGTGTGATGATCATGGCCCCGATGAGGCCGATCATCGCCGCGTACTTGCGCTTACTGCGCAGCCAACGCGAGGAGGTCACGCCAATCAAAGCCAGGAACGTCAGGACGACCGGCAACTCGAACACGGCGCCAAAGACAAGCATAACCAAAGCGAGTTGTGCGATGTAATCACTTAGTGTGAGTAGGAATTGCAATGTCGTCCCATTACTTGCCTGTTGGAGACCCCCTTGCTGGGCTACAAGGAAGCCTACAACCCTCGGGAAGACGCTATACCCGACGCCTATACCTATCAGGAAAAGAACGATACCTACGAGGACGAAAGGTACGGCGTAGCGCCGCGCATGGACAGAAACGGCGGGCGCTATAAACATCCAGATTTGGTACAACAGCACAGGCAGACCAAGCAAGATACCTACGGCTACCGCTATTTTGATTTCTATCGTAAAGGCATCGGTAACCTTTGCTAGTACGAACTCGGCTCCATGTGGGTTTTTAGGAGTAGCGCTATAAGGCCGTATTGGCGCGGATAGCAATCCAAAAACCTTGTCCTTTACAAACCAACCGGCAACAGAACCAACCAAGACAGTGATGATGCACACAATCAAGCGGTGGCGCAACTCATCGAGGTGATCGACGACCGACATCTCTTTCGGGTCGGGGTCGTTGAGGGCCAGGAAATTGCGTGCTCTCGCCATCGTCTCCACTTACCTTTGTGCTGTGTGTTGCCCTATACAGGCCATATCGCGCGAAAGGCGTCACCTCGTGAGTGACGAGAAGACGCCTTATACGTTGTTACATGAACCGTGAGCCGTGAGCCGTCGCGGGGCGGCTAGACGCGGGGCGTCTCGTGCTCGTGGAGCGGTGCCTGAGTCGTCTGAGTCGTCGCCGTGTACTCGACGTTGGTGTGCTGCGGGGTTGTGTAGTTGTTGCTCGTGAACGCCTGCTGCTCCGGCGGCAGGTTGGCCGCCGTGTCGCCCTTGATGCTGTCCTGCAGGTCGGTCGTCGCCTTACGGAACTCACGGATACCCTTGCCGAGCGACGAGCCGAGCTCGGGTAGCCGCTTCGGCCCGAAAACGACGAGCGCGATAACCAACACGATGATTAGCTCGTACATATGCCCAAATCCAAACATGCCCTTGCCTCCTAATCTACCGGCGTCCGCGCCGTCTGTACTACCCCATGATACTCCGTGGGGCGTGACCTGTCTAATGTTTACGCGTACATAGAGTATACGCGCTATCGCTGCTCTTGGATCAAGTATACCGCAGGCCCGCTGGTTGTGGGATGGAAGCTCTCGCCCCCTGTCCCAGATGGATGAGGCGTCCGGCTTCGCGAAGCCGGACGCCTCATCCATCTGGGACAGGGGGCGGAAATACGCTTTTCAGGCGGCGATGACAGTGCGCAGCCGCTTGAGCGCCTGGGTGTGGATCTGGCACACACGCGACTCCGATACCTCCAGCACCCGGCTGATCTCGTGCAGGGTGCGCTCCTCGAAATAGTACAGGCGCAGGAGGCGCTGCTCACGCTCCGTGAGCGTCTGTAACGCGGAGGAGACCGTGTCGCGTAGATCGTGCGCCTCCAGCGACGCGTCAGGGCTAGGGATCGATTCATCGCGGACCAGGTGGAGCAGCGCGGCAGGGGTCTCGTCCTCGTCCGGGCGCGTCAGAGCGTCGAGCGAGAGCGTGACGCGCGCGGCGTCGTGCAGGGCCTGCTCATACTTGGCGCGATCGAGTCCGGCGCGCTGGGCCACCTCGTCGGAGGTCGGGACGCGGCCCAGCGTGCGCTCCATTTCGTCGCGGGCGCGCTCGACCTGCCGCGCGCGCTGGCGCGCGGTGCGCGGCATCCAGTCGAGCGCGCGAAGCTGGTCAATGATGTAGCCGCGGATACGCGTGACCGCGTACGTCTCGAACTTGACCCCGTGCGCCGCATCGAAGCGGTCGATAGCGTTTAACAGGCCCATCATGCCGTAGCTGACGAGGTCTTCGCTGTCGAGCATCGGCGGTAGACTGAAGGAGAGGTTGCGCACAACGTAGTGCACCACTGGCATGTACGTGATGACGAGTTCGTCGCGCGTCTTGACCGGGGGCGTTTCTTTATCGTTGGCCTTGCGTTCTTTGTACTCATGTAGATCAATCATGGCTGTGTTGTCGCTCCACTGCTATATGCTGTTGAACCGTATAGCTATCATAGAGCGACGACACCCAGGTGGAGTAGCCTCGAATGGGCCATTTTTGCTACTACTCCGTTAGAGTAGTCAATCGAAGGGGGAGCCATGGCGTTCGACGAGCACCGCGCGGCATTGGCGGCCGAGCTCGCGCGGCTGGAGGAGTTGACGCGACAGGCCGGGGATGCGGTGAATAGTCTGGATAAGCGCGCCGAGGCGGCGGAGGGGGAAACGGAGACCTTCGCCGATGACACGGCGTTGGCGCGGGTCCGTGCTACCGCCAAACGCGCGCGTCAGGACCTTGGGGCGCTGGCGCGTGCGCTGCGTGAGACGCGGGACGTCGTGACGAGTAACTAGTCACTAAAGCGATAGCGCAGGAGGGTGCGGATGGCCTTGAGGCCATCGGTCCAGGTCAGCTTCTTGCCTTCCTCGCGGCTGCGCGCGGCGTAGGAGATGGGCACTTCGTAGATCCTGTGGCCGGCTTTGACCAACTTGGCGGTGATCTCCGGTTCGATCTCGAAGCCCCGGCTGCGCAGGGTCAGCTTCTGGGCCACCTCGCGCCGCATCGCTTTGTAGCACGTCTCCATGTCCGAGATGTAGCAGTTGTACAGGATGTTGGTCGCCAGCGTTACCAGCTTATTGCCCATGACGAACCAAAACGAGTACGCCGTGTGGCTGCTAAAGGCGCGGCTGCCGAAGACCACGTCGGCCTTGCCTTCCTCGATCGGAGCGACCAGCGCGGCGTAGTCGTTGGGGTCATATTCGAGGTCGGCGTCCTGGATCAACACGATGCGGCCGCGGGCGTGGCCGATGGCGGTGCGCACGGCCGCCCCCTTGCCCATGTTGTGCGGGTGGTGGTAGACGCGCACCCGTTCCCCATCGGCCAGGCCGTCGATCAGCGCGCCCGAGCCGTCACGCGAACCGTCGTCGATCAGGATGATCTCCTTGTCGATGTCGACCGCCCGCACCGCCGCGACGACGCGCCGCAGCGTCCGCTCTTCGTTGTACACCGGCATCAACACCGACAGCAGTGGCCGGGTAGCGTCCCCTGTCGATCCACCGTTGGTCATCTAGACGATCATCCTTCTCGTGTACATCATCGCAAGCTCTAATGCTATCAGGTCTGTCTAAAATGACGCCAACCGATGACACACCTCGGGTGTACGCCACGACTGTGAGACGCGGCCTGCGACTTCAGTCGCAGGTCTACGGCACTCACCATCACAATCGGGGGAGCGTCTCACGTCGCCACGCGCCAGTATCCAGGGCGCGCGGTCATCTTCCGTATCCTCTATCCGTAGGCGTCCGGCCCGCCTAGTCTATACCATACAAACAATAGGTCGTGAGTGTAAAGGAGGGAACGGCGATGTACCGTCCATGTAGCGCATGTCGTGGCAATGGGTTTGAAGAGCATGTCGACCACACGTTGCCGCCGCCGCCGTGCCGGCTGTGCCACCCCGAGGAGGCGCGCGTCCACATGATGCTGGCTCGCGACACGCGCGGGGTCGTGGCGGCGCAACGCACCACGACGTATCACTTGCTGCGCGCGGCGATGGGCGTGATCGCCCCCGAACAACGCGTGTCCTACTGAAACAAGGCGATACGTCGTGAGCCCCGTCACGTCGCTCGGGCGCGTACATGTAGGCCGGCCAGCGTGGTGAGCGCCTCGAGCGGCGTCATGCCGTCGATGTCGAGCGCGGCCAGTTCGGCGGCGAACCCGTCGGCGTCGGGGTGGTAGCCGTTGCCATTTGCTTCTCTCACCTGGCTGTTGCTGTTGGCATCCTTTACCCGGTTGTCGCGTCCGGAGCCGCCACGCGGCTCAAGCGGTTCAGCAAAGAACGATAGCTGTAGCGAGTCAAGGGCGTCGCGCTCGGCGCGCGCCCGCTTCTCCAACTCACGCAGGATCTGCCGCGCGCGGCGCACCACCTCTTTGGGAATGCCGGCCAGTTCGGCCACATGGATGCCGTAGCTCTTGTCGGCCCCGCCCGGCACGACCTTGCGTAGGAAGCACACCTCGCCGCCCTCTTCCAGCACGTCCATGCGGTAGTTGCGCACGCGTGGAAAGGCCTCGGCCAGCGTGTTGAGCTCGTGGTAGTGCGTGGCGAAGATGGTCCGGGCGGCGCGGCGCGGCGTCTCGTGCAAGTGCTCTACGATGGCCTGCGCGATAGCCACGCCGTCGTAGGTGCTGGTGCCGCGCCCGATCTCGTCTAGGATCAGCAGCGAGCGCGCCGTGCAGCTGTTGAGGATCGTGGCCGTCTCCACCATCTCGACCATGAAGGTGCTGTGCCCCGTGGCGATGTCGTCCTGCGCGCCCACGCGCGTGAACACGCGGTCGACCACGCCGATGCGCGCCCGCGCGGCGGGGACAAACGAGCCAATCTGCGCCAGCAGCACGATCAGCGCGGTCTGGCGCAGGAAGCACGACTTACCCGACATATTGGGCCCAGTCAGGATCGCGATCTGCTCCTCGGCGGCGTCGAGCGTGATGCCGTTAGGCACGAACGGCGTGTCGCGCTGCGCGACCTCGACCACGGGGTGACGCCCGTCGACGATTTCGATACGCGCGCCATCGTCGAGCTCGGGGCGCGTGTAGTCGCGCTCAACGGCGACCGTGGCCAGCCCGGCGTAGACGTCGAGTCCCGCGATGGCCGCAGCCGTGCGCAACAGTCGGGGGGCCTGCGCGGCGATGCGCTCACGCAACCCCGCGAGCAGCGCCGCCTCGATCGCGGCGCGGCGCTCGTCGGCGGAGAGGATCAGTCCCTCCTTCTCCTTGAGTTCCGGCGTGATGTAGCGCTCGGCGTTGACCAGCGTCTGCTTGCGCGTGTAGTCGGGCGGCACGAGCTCGCGGTTAGCGTGGCTGACCTCAATGGAGTAGCCGAACACCTTGTTGTAGGTCACCTTGAGCGAGCGGATACCCGTGCGCTCCTTCTCCGTTTTCTCCAGGCCGGCCATCCACTGCCGCGCCTCTTTGACCTGCTCCTCGATGCCGTCGAGTTCCTGCGAGTAGCCGTCGCGGATGAAGAAGCCGTCGCCGCTGCGCGGCTTAGGATCGTCGACGATGGCCTGGGCGATCAGGTCGCGCACGTCGGCGCGGCCGTCGAGCGCCGCGACGAGGGCGCCCAGCGTCGGGCCCATCGCCGCGTCTTCGTCCGGTATTTCTGGCGCGACCACGCCGGCGGCCGCAGCGGCGGACGCGGGCTCCGCCAGCTCGCCCACGACATCGCGGAGCGCGGCGGTGCGCTCCAGCGCCGTCTTGAGGGCGATCAGGTCGCGGGGCGTGGCCGTGCTCTGCAGCACCTTGCCGGTGAGGCGCTCCAGGTCGGGCAGCTGGCCGAGGGCTGTGGTGAGCTTGAGGCGTAGCGCCGTGTCGTCGACGAGCCGCGCCACGGCGTCCTGCCGCGCGCGCAGGGGAGTAAGCCGCAGCAGCGGGCTGGTGACCCAGCGGCGCAACAGGCGCGCGCCCATGGCCGTCTTGGTGCGGTCGAGCACCCACAGCAGCGAGCCCTCGGCGGCGCCGCCGCGCATGGTACGGTCGATCTCCAGGTTGCGCCGCGTCGGCCCGTCGAGCGCCATATGGTCCTCGGGCGCGTGTACGGCGATGGGGCGCAGTTGGGGCAAGAGGGCGCGCTGCGTCTGCTCCAGGTAGGCCAGCAGGGCGCCAACCGCGCCGATCGCCAGCGGGAGGCGCGCGTAGGGTTGCCCGTCGAGCGCGCGCAGGTCGTAGTGCTTCATGATGAGACGCGAGGCCGCCTGGTAGGTAAAATGGCGCGGCTCGTAGGGCGTGACAAAGGCGTCGGGGATCATGACCGGCGCGACCGGCTTGTCCCCGGTTGCGGCGCCCAAGCCGTCCACCTCATCCATATCTTCCGGCGCGCGTCCCGTGCGCGGGGGGCGCTCGACATCGGTGGAGGGCCACAGGATCTCGGTCGGGGCCACGCGCGAGAGCTCGCGCTCGACCAGCGTCGTGACCGGCTTACCGTGCAGCGCCACCGTGCTGATCTCGCCCGTCGTGCTGTCGACGTAGGCGACGCCGGCGTCGTCGCCTTTGATAAGCGCCGCGGCAAGGTAGCGGTTGCGGCGCGGGTCGAGCAGCCCGCCCTCGACGGCGGTACCCGGTGTGACCACGCGCACGACCTCGCGCTCGACAAGTCCCTTGCCCTTGGTATCGCGCGGGTCGCCGAGCTGTTCGCAGATGGCTACCTTATAGCCGCGCGACACAAGCCGCGCGATGTGCGTCTCGGCGGCGTGGTAGGGTACGCCGCACATGGGCGCGCGCTCACCCTTGGCGAACTCGCGCGAGGTCAGGTGCAATTCGAGCTCACGAGATCCGACCAAGGCGTCCTCGTCGAACATCTCGTAGAAGTCGCCGAGGCGGAAAAACAGGATCGCGTTAGGGAACTGCGCCTTGAGGGTCAGGTACTGGCGGCGGACAGGGGTGCTCATGTCCTTATTTTACGGCATCCCCGCGTTCCCTCTTCGCTCCCCGTCTTTTCCTCCCCCAGACCCCCGCCAAACACTCATCGCGGACGTCACGGGACTGGTGATGGGAGACGGCCCGGCGTCCCCAGCGTCCCCGGCGTCCCCGGCAGCGCCTCTATGCGCCGCATCTGTCTGTCACCCCGGCGGTGTCCAAATAACGCCTGACTCGATCGTAACGCCTGACTCGATCGCCAGTACCCACCCCACCATCCGCCACACGGTCTGTTTGGCGGGGGTCTGGGGGGAGGCCTCTCCCCAGGCTCCCCCGGAGGCGCGCTGGACCGTCGGCCCGCGGGTAGGGCCGAGGGGCCAGTCGCCATGGGCGGGGGGGGCGAGAAGAGAAGAGGGCAGGGCGAGGAGAAGGCGAGGACGAAGGAGCGCGTGGGATGCTATCCTAGACAGAGCGGCGCCGGCCCCCGGCGGTTCATGAGAAAAAGGAGTGAGGGAGCGCGCGTGGTCGTCCTGCAAGGTCTCATCTTCGTGCTCGGCGCCGCGCTCATCGTGGGGACCTTTCTCTCCGCCATCCGCACCTTCGTCGTCCCGCGCGGCGTGTCCGATCGGCTGACGGGGACGGTGTTCGTGACCATGAGGGGCCTCTTCGGCCTGGCGTTGTCCCCCGTGCGCTCTGACGCCCGGCGTGAGCGAGCGATGGCGTTTTACGCCCCGTTGAGCTTGCTCGCGCTGCCCGTGGTCTGGCTCGCCGGCATCCTGGTCGGGTACACGGCGCTGTTCCGCGCACTGGACACCTCGTCGTGGTCCGTCGCCTTCACGGACAGCCGGTCGTCCCTGCTCACGCTCGGCTTTACCGCGCCGGACGCCTCGGCCGCGCTCGCCTCATTGTCGGAGATCATGTCATTCTCGGAGACCGTGCTCAGCCTGATTCTAGCCGCGCTGCTGGTCGCCTACCTGCCGACGATGTACGCGGCGTTCTCCCAGCGCGAGGTCGCGGTGACAGGGCTGGAGACACTCGCCGGCTCCCCGCCGTCGCCCTTTAAGATGCTGAAGCGCTACCACCGTATCACTGGGCTCGACCATATCGACGAAGTGTGGGCGACGTGGTTGGACTGGTTCAATGTAGTGCAGGAGAGCCACACGTCGCTGCAGCCGCTCGTTTTCTACCGCTCGCCGCGGCCCGAGCGCTCCTGGGTCACCGCCGCGGGGGCCGTCCTCGACACAGCCGCCTTGACCGCCTCGACGCTGGACCGGCCGCGCGACCCGCGGGCTGAGCTGTGCATCCGGGCCGGATACCTGTGCCTGCAGCGCATCGCCGATACGTTCCGCATCCCCTACGACCCCGACCCACGCCCCGACGCCCCCATCAGCATCGCGCGGACGGAGTTCGACGCGCTCTACGACGCGTTGGCGGCGGAGGGCGTGCCGCTCAAGCCGGACCGCGATCAGGCCTGGCGCGACTTCGCGGGCTGGCGCGTCAACTACGACGCCGTGCTCGTCGCCCTGGCCGTGCTGACGATGGCGCCGGACGCCCCGTGGTCCTCCGACCGCGCGCCGCGCCGGGCCTCGGCGTTCACGCGCCCCGACAAGCGTGCGCGCGCGGTCGCGGCGGACATCGTGGCGGGCGTTATAGCCGGTCGGTGAGATGCCACCCCCGTGATGTCGTATAATGACTATGGTTCGTGACCATAGTAGGAGGAGTGATGGCATCGACAATCGGGGCGGGGGAGTTCAAGGCCAAATGTTTGCAGCTATTGGATGTGGTCGCGCGGCGGCGGGAGGAGTTGATCATCACCAAGCGCGGCCGGCCCGTCGCCAAGCTCGTCCCCCTGCGGCCGGACGGGCCGCTCTTCGGGGCCATGGCCGGGTCAGTGGCGCGGCAGCGTGATCTCGTCTCGCCGATCGACGACCACTGGGAGGCGGATGCATGAGCGGCGTCGTGCTCGATACGCACGCGCTCATCTGGCTACTGAACGGGGATCGCGCGCTCTCGCCAGCGGCCGTGGCGGTGATCGAGCGGGCCGCGCGCGAGGCCACGGTCTTCGTGCCGGCCATTACCCCATGGGAGATCGCGATGCTTGTCGCCAAGGGGCGCTTGACGTTGACGCGCGACGTGCAGGAGTGGGTCGACGATGCGTTGCGCCAGCCCGGTGTCGCACTGGCGCCGCTTGACCCCGCGATCGCCATCGCCAGCACGCGCTTACCGGGGACGATCCACGGCGACCCGGCGGATCGCCTGATCGTCGCGACCGCGCGGCATGTAGACGCGCTCTTGATCACGGCGGATGAGCGGTTGCTGGCGTATGGCTCCGCCGGACATGTCGCCGTCTTGGATGCGACGAGGCGCGATGGGCCTCGGGACGACGCGCGATGAGGGCAAAGACGGTAAAAGGCCAATAGCTTGAAAGGACTCCAATGGACCAACAAGGCCGCTATCTCACGACGGCGCCGCTGGTGACGCTCGCCGCGCCCGGAAAGCACGCCGACGTGCAACTGATTGGCGTACCCTTCGACGGCACCTCGACCTACCGGACGGGGTCGCGCTGCGGCCCCGACGCCATCCGCGCTGCGTTCTGGAACATTGAAGTGTACTCCCACGTCCTGGACGTCGATCTGGAGGAACTGTCGCTCGACGACCGTGGCAACGTGCGTCACACCGCCAGGGTCGACGAGATGCTGACTATGGCCGAGGCGACGACGCGTGAGAGCGTCGACGCGGGATACGCGCCAGCGATACTTGGAGGCGAGCACTCCATCACCTTCGGGACGTTCAGCGCCATGCCCGAACGGACCGCCCTGCTCGTCTTCGACGCGCACTTCGACCTGCGCGACGAGTACGACGACCTGTCGATGATGCACGCTACCTACCTGCGCCGTCTGATTGAGCGCCGGCCGGGTCTGCGTATCGTCCACGTCGGCGCGCGGGCGGCGACCAAAGAGGAGTGGCGCTTCGCCGCCGCGTCCGGCGTCTCCGTCATCACCGCCGATCAGGTACACGCCGAGGACGGCGCGCTGGGACGGCTCAGGACCGCGTTGGAGGGCGTCGAAGGCATCTACGTGTCGATCGACCTGGACGGCCTCGACCCCGCCTACGCGCCGGGTGTATCCAACCCCGAGGCGGCCGGCATCTCTTCGCGGCAGTTGCTGCAGTGCCTCTACCAGCTGCGCGATACGCCGATCCGCGGGTTCGACATCGTGGAGCTCTGCCCGCAGTACGATCCGAGCGGCGTCACCGCCGTGGCCGCCGCCAAGTTCCTGGCCGAGTTGTGCGGGCTGGTCCACCTGCAACGCGCGTCCAGGGCGTGACGGCGGCCAACGCTCAGGAGCGCGCCCAGGGCGCCGCGTGGCGACGGCGCTGCTATCGGTCGGCGCGGCAAAGACGCGGCCGCTCCGCTCGTCGACGGCCAGGCTCACGCCGTTGGCGTCTCTCTCATAAGGTATGATGCATGCGTGTCAATGAAAAAACTGCTGCGTCCAAAAGTCGTGCTCCCGATTGTTCTGTTGGCGGTCCTCCTGGGGCTGCTGCCAATCTTCGGCGACGTGCGCAAGATCGCGGGACGGGTCGTCGCGTTCCGGCCCGTCGATCTGCTCCTGTTCCTGCTATTGATGGTCGTCTATGAGGCGGTGCGTGGGGTGCAGTGGCACGTTATGCTGCGGGCGCTCGGGGTCAACGTGCCACTGCGTACCCAGATCTTCTCGTTCCTCGGCGGCGAGGTGACCAAGAGCCTGCCCATCGGCAACTACTTCCAGAACTATCTACTTCAACAGTCGAAGGGCACGGACTTCGGGCTTTCGTCGGCCGCCACGACCCTTGTCATTTGGACCGAGGTGTTGGTGTCACTCGTGGGCCTGGTGGTCCTCGGTGTCCCCGGCTGGGACTGGCTGCGGCCGCTCATCATTGGCGGTAGCCTGCTCTTCGTGCTGCTGGTGTGGCTGCTCTACGAGCTACTTTCCTCGACGCGCGCCCCGCGTTGGATGCGGGAGTATAAGACGACGGTGGCGCTGCTGGAGGGCCTGACGCATTTCCGCGAGGGCGCGGTCGCGCTGTTACGGCTGCGCGTTTTGGCGTCCGTCATCGCGCTCAGCGCGATCTACCTCGTTGTCGCCGGCGTTGGCCTCTACGTCATCGCGCGCGGCTTGAGCATCACCGGTTTGCCGCTCGGCGAGGCCCTTGCGGTCTATTTCTTCAGTTTGGGCATCGGGCTGATCATCCCAATTCCGATCGACCTCGGCCTGACCGAGATAAGTGGTATCGGGGTGCTGCTCGTGCTGGGGGTCGGGCGCGACGACGCCGTCGCCATCGTGTTGCTCAATCGGATCCTGAGCGCGTTGGCGGCTCTCCTCATCGCGTTCGTGGGCGCGCTCTTCATGCGTGGTGAGTTGCGCGCCGTCCTGCGTGGGCGGCCACACCGCCGCGTCCCAACGTCTCATCAAGCAGCCGAGGACAAACAGATCGAGCATGAGATTGAGGCGCACTACGCCACGCCGCTGACGGATCAACAAGCGCGGGAGATGGATGACGGGCGACACATTCGGCGTCCGGCGACGCAAAGAGTGTTAAGCCGTGACGACACCAAGTAGTCCAACTTTCGCGCGAGGATAAATACAACGCTTTAGCTTGTAGGACCAAAAGCATTGCTATTACAATGGGTATATGCCCACTAACACTGCTGAGACACGCCTTCTCTGAAGACGATTTGCACAGCGCCGAACTCCTCGCGCGCGCCCTCGCGGCCGTTTTACACAACAACCTGCTGACGCGACGTATCGCCGAAGAGGGTGAACTCGATGCGCTCACCGGCTTGTACAACCGCCGACATCTGGAGCGGCGGTTGGCGCAGGAAGTCGCGCGCGCCCGGCAAGCGAACGCGCCACTCACCTTGTTGCTGCTTGATGTCGATAGCTACGCGACTGTCGCGGCGCACGCGGGGGGTGCAGACGGCCGGGGCGCTGATGCGGTGTGTGGCGGCCACCTCTGCTTCCCGGTTGCCTTGCAGCGCGGGCTCGCGCTCCCAGGCTACCCCAGAACTTCTGCGCGCTAACGTTAATTCACGAGCCCTGCATACAGTGGCGCTTGCGGCGGGACCGCCGCTCGGCACACGACCTGGTGGCGGCCCCTAAGTACATTTGATGGGCGACGACGCGCTGGACTACGTGCCCAATACGCGGGTGCGCGCCTTTTTTCGCGCGGCGCGTTGTATCTGCTGGGACCGCCGACTTCCAGCCGGCCAGCCATTGCGGGCGAGCGCGTCGATGATAGCGAACGCGTCCGGCGCGACCGTGTGCCGGCTGGAAGCCGGCGGTCCCAGGGACGGCAGCCGCCGACTTTTCACAGCCCCTGTGCACTAACGACACGCTAGCGGTTAACGCAGCGAGGAGGCGACGCGCACGAGGTCGGTGCGCGAGAGATGAGAGGAACCCGCATCGGTGGTAACGGTATAGCCGACCCCTGACGCGTCGGTCCACGTCAAGATCAACAGATCAGTCTTGCCGGCCTTGAACTCGTCGAGCAGCGCGGCGCTGCCCCCGACGGTCGTTGTCACGGTTCCCGTGCTTTTGACGAAGGGAAGCGGATTGGCGGACTGGTTGACCTGGAAGCCGCTCGTGGTCACGGGGGTCCTTCCGCGCGATGTGGGTGTGTAGGTTAGGGTGCTGAAGCCGGTGCTGACACCGCTCTGCCGCGGCGTCACCGCGAGTTGGACGGGCACGTAACTATGAGGCGCGTAACTCGGCGCCTTGATCGCGAAGGGGACCTGGCCGCGCACTTGAGCGATGCTCGCGCTAATGCTCTGGCCCGTCGCCACTAGTTGCTTGCCAACGTAGACGTTCACCGGCTTCAGGGCGACTGTCTTCGCGGGAACCAGCTTGGCTACGGCAGTCGGCGCGGGCGTCGGCGTGGGCGGCTTCGACCGGCGCGGTGTCGCCGTCGGCCGCGCGGCGCCGGGCTTCGCCGTGGCCGTCGCCTTTGGTGTAGGCGTCGCCTTGGCGGACGTCGCTCTCCCACCCGCCGCGTTGACCACCATCGGCGCACCGATGAGGCCGGCCGCGACGACGGGTAGGGCCAGGCGCGCTATGTTCTTGTGCATCGAATCACTCCTTGCATAGGGCGTCGCGCGACGCCCTCTATAAAATAGACCGCCGGCATCCTGCCGGCCTATGTGCGCCGGCAGGATGCCGGCGGTCCCAGTAACGGACGCTTACGGCTACCTTAAAGATGTAGCTAGCGGCCATCGGGCCGGACGTAGCGCGTCCGATTCAACGCGCTACGTCCGCCTTTCGACTTTCGACGTCCGGCTACTGCGCGGGCAGCGCGCCCTGGTTACCCGTGTAGCTACGACCGTCCGTCGTGTTGGCGATGTTCGTCGCCACGAACGAATCGTTGGCGCCCGCGCTCGTCACGGTGTAGGTCGCGCCCAGCGCGCCCGCCGGCAAGCCGGCCGCGTCGGTGTTGACGTTGACCGTCACGATGGCGCCGGCGGGGACGGTGTAGACCTGACTCTTGCTGCCGTTACCCGAATAGTACGTGCCGGTCACGGCGATCGGCGCGGTCGTCGGGTTGTACAGGAACACCGTCTGCTGCTCGGCCTGACCTGCCGCATCGGTCAGGTTCAGGTCGGGGAAGGCGGCGCTCTTCACGCCCGCCGGGGCGCCTGTGGGGGCCACGCCGGGGTGCGCGCCCGCGTTGGGGCTGCCGCCGAAGTACTGCGGCTTCTCCGCCACGAAGGGGCTGGCCGAGGTCAGCACCGTGCCGTAGATGCTCGCCGTGTTGCTAACGGCCTGGTTGGCGTTGAGCGTCTCACGGGTGCCGGGAGCCACCGCGAGCGAGGTCGAGCCGATGCGACGGCCAAGCGCGTCGAAGAACTGCGCCACGATCGTGGACGAGATCGGCGACGTGCCGGGGTTGAGCACGGTCACGAAGGACTGGTCGCCGGGACGCTGCGCCAGGCCCGTGCCGCCGGCCGAGCCGTAGGCGAAGATGAACTGGTTGCCGACGGTCTGGATACCGGCCTTGGCCGTCGAGCCGTACTTGGCCGAGCCGTCGCCGTCACCGAAGTAGAGCACGCGCTCCGCCATGATCGGCTGGTCGCTGGTGACGACCAGGCCGAGCGACTTGTTAGCGATACCCAGCGTGTCGCGGCGGATGTTGCGGGTCACGCGGCCCTGCGGCGGGATCTGCAGCGTGAGCGTCTGCGTGACGCTGCCCGTCGCGCCCTGCGGCGCGAAGGCCACGATCACGTTGGCCGTGGTGGCGCCGGGGTTGGCCACCGTCAGATACTCCTGGAAGGAGGCGCCGGTATAGCCCTCGGCGAAGTAGAAGGTCTTGCCCAGGCTGGGGTTGCCCAGCGAACTGTTGGCGTCGAGGACGCCGGCCGCGCCGGTGCGGCGGATGATACGCTCGGCGGTGACGCGCGAGGCCGACGAGACGACCGCGGCCACGTTCTTGTCGGGACCGACGTCGGTGTTGACCGACTCGCGCAAGGTGCTGGTCGGCGCGATCGAGCGCGTGACCACGACCGGCGCGCCGCCCTCGATAAGATACTGGATCTGCACCGTCGCCGTGAAGGGGTTGGCGTTGAGGATCGAGAGCGTCTCGTCGAAGTCAGCCTTGTGGTTGGTGGCGATGCGGCCCGTATAGCCCTCAGCGAAGTAGAGGGCGGTGGGGCCATTGTTGGCGTTGAAGGGGAAGGCTACGTTGAACGCGCCCGCGCCGGTGTTGCCGGAGCGGTCGGTCGCGCTGATCGCGGCCGTGCCGGTGATCGCCGTCGAGGGCACGACCGTCGTCGTGGTGAACACGCCCGCGGCGTCGGTGCTGACCGTTCCCGAGATGAGGGTGGTCACGGTGGAACTCTGGCCGAAGGTCAGCGTGAGCGGCTGGCTCACGGCGAAGCCCGTGCCGGTGACGGCCACGGTCGAGCCGGGCGTCGTGTTGGTCGGGCTAACCACGACGGTGGGCTGGCCAGTGCGCGTCACGGTGAACGGCGCCGTGGCGCTGTTATTGTCGCGGTCCCGCGCGGAGAGCGCGGCGGTACCGGCCGGCGCGTTGCCGGGAACCGTGACGGTCGCGGTGAAGAGGCCCGTGTTGGTCGTCGTGACCGTGTTGGTGGCCAAATCTGTGACCAGCGCGCCCTGTGTGAAGGTCAGGGTGATTGGCTGGTTGACGGCGAAGCCGCTGCCGGTGATCGTGGTCGTCGCGCCGGGCAGGCTCGTGCTCGGCGTCGCGGCGATCTTGGTAGCGCCCGCGGCGGGGCGCACATCGAACGCGGCGGTCGCCACGGTGCCGCTGATGTCGGTCGTGACGAAGGCTGAGGGTCCGGCGGGAGCCGTGACTGGCACGGCGGCCTGCAGCGCGAAAGCGCCGCTGGTGTTGACCGTGGCCGTCTGCGGCAACGTGTCGCGCACGCCATTGGCGTCGGTGAACGCGACGGTGACGGTGGGCGTGAACGTGCTCGTCATGGCGTTGTAGTTGGCGCCGGTGAGCGTGATCGTCGTGCCGGCCGTCGCCGCGATGGGATTCGCGGTCAGAGTGGCGGGGGTGACGCGCGGCGCGATGGCGGCGTGCGCGGCCGGCGCCGCTGTCCCGACGAGCGCGGCGGGCAAGGCGCCCAGCAGCAACGCCGTCATAAGCAGCAGCGACAAGCGGCGCGCGCCTGTGCGTGTCCTAAACATTCTTTTCTCCTACTGTGTTGTCCGTGTCAGGGGTCGTCCAGGTCAAGCTGGCGCTCGTACGTGTCAAAGGACGCGCATAGGCGCGGCCTCTCGGCAACCGATACGAAAGATGATAGGTCGTGTGGCGCTCCTTTCTAGCTCTACGTTGGCTGGAGGATGGGACGGTACTCTCCACACTATTGAGCGTAAAAGGGCACCCGCATCGGCACATGATGCAAAACTCACAAAATCTTGCACGGCATCCGCGCATTACATACAACGGCGTGCGCGCATCCGCGCATTACATACAACGGCGTGCGCGCATCCGCGCATCAAGGGGAGCGGTTAATCCGCCTGCATGAAGACGTATTGCCGCCCATCGTCGATGGCGACGAGACGCCAGCCGTCGCGGCCGAGCGCGTTGAGCCGGTTCTCCAGCGTGTCACCCCACTCCTCCTCGTCCATCATCACCACCTGATAGTGGACGACGGCGCGCTGTGGCGGCGACTGTGGATTAGCGGGGCGCCCATCGCGCCGTCCGTTGAAAGATCCGCGGTCGCGCGGACCGCTATCACGCGAACCACTGTCGCGGGAGTTACCGTAGTTGTTGCGCGACCCTTCGTCGCGCCGGTTACCGCCGAAATCCCGGCCGCGCCCCGAGCGATCGCCCGACGGGGTAAACGGGGGCCGATTGCGTGGACCATCCGACATGTCTGCTCCTTATGTTACATGACGCCCAATATCTCGACGGCGACGCGCATGCTCACCGCTGGTCATACCTAGTAACCAGGAACCAGGGCCACACGATCTCTCGTGGACACGCGGCACGACACCGTTGGACATTGTGTCACGCACTCCCGCACGACAAACGGCGGGTTGGGACCGTAGGGCACGTAGCCCATAGCCGAGCGATAGCCCATCCCTGATAGTGGGACGGCTAGCAGTCTGTCGGAGAGAACGAAACGATGGTGTGCATGACTGGGGTGCCGCTGTCGGGGTGGGGCGTCCGGCCCCTGTCCACGCATGATCGACGCGTGGACAGGGGCCGGACACGGCTGCGGATA
>JAABUU010000863.1_pt1 | contig 60094 bp, 57 predicted proteins | sample 5559301 | NCBI WGS metagenome assembly JAABUU01 (sample SAMN10711884, study PRJNA513360) | rock metagenome | isolation source: Antarctica rocks | place: Antarctica: Victoria Land, Richard Nunatak white
CGGACCGTTGTGCTGCAGCGGCCCCACCACGAGGTGCGGTCCGGCGGGGAAGCCGGAGCGGCTGGCGAGCACCTCCGCGTACGCGCGGGCGGAGGTGATGGTTGTCGGCGCCCACCGGACCTGCGTGCCGCGGGCCTTGCCGGTGGTGCCGGACGTGTAAACGAGCAGCGGCCGGGCCGGCCGGTCGAGGTCGCCAGGAAGCGTGCGCCTGCTGCCGGTCCAGGCGTCCCACCCGACCGCGGTACCGGGGGCGTCCGCCGCGCCGTGCACGACGACCGTCTCGATCCCGGCTTCCTTGGCGGCCTCCGCGGCGGCGGGCAGGGCGCTCGGGCCGGTGACGACGGCCACCACGCCGGCGTCGAGGAACTGCTCGGCCATCTCGCGGGCGGTCAGCTGGCGCGACACCGCGACGGTTCCCACGCCGGCGAGGATGCCGGCGACGTGGGTCAGGACGGTTGGGCCGCGGTTCTCGCCGACGACCGCGACCCGGTCGTCCGGCCCCACGGCGACCGCGAGCAGCTGGCCGGCGACCGCGTCGACCTGGCGGGCGACCTCGGCCCAGGTGAGCGACGAGCTGTCGTCGACGAGCGCGGTGCCGGACGGATCCTGCTCGGCCCGGGCGCCGAGGCCTGCAAGTCGGTGCACGAGCACTCCTCGGGACGGGTGGGGTTGCGCCATCCTCGCCCGAGACTGTAGACACAGTCAAGAAACTTAGACGAGGAGCCGCTGTGCCGAAGCTGTTCCGGTTCGCCGTCCAGGCGTACCGCCCCGACTCGGGCAAGGCGTGGCGCGACCTGGCCCGCCAGGTCGAGGACCTGGGCTTCTCCGCGCTGCACACCTCCGACCATTACCTGGGTCCCGGACCGGTGTCGGACGCGACGAAGCACCGGCCCGTCACGCTCGCTCCCGTGCCCGCCATGGCGGTGGCCGCCGAGGTCACGTCCACGCTCCGCATCGGCTGCCGCATGTTCTGCGTGGGCTACCACCACGCCTACGTACTCGCCAAGGAGATCGCGACGCTGGCCGAACTCTCCGGCGGCCGCACCGAGGTCGGCCTCGGCGCCGGCTGGCTGGAGGCGGAGTACGCCGCCATGGGCCTGCCGTTCCCGTCGGCCGGTGAGCGCGTGACCCACCTGGCCGAGTTCACCGCCATGCTCAAGGACTTCCTGGCAGGGCGCCCTGCCGCGACCAACGGGACCCACGTCAAGGTCTGCGACATGTCGCCGCTGCCGCTACTGGAGGGCCCTCTGCCGATCATGGTCGGCGGAGGCGCGCCCCGGGTCCTGCGGTTCGCCGGCGCCGAGGCCGACATCGTGAGCATCAACTTCAACAACCGCTCGGGCGTCATCGGCGCCGACAGCGTCGCCTCGTCCGGCCACGAAGAGACGGTGAAGAAGCTCGCCTGGGTCCGCGAGGGCGCCGGGCCGCGCTACGACGACGTGGAGCTCGAGTTCGCCGCATACTTCCTCGCGGTCGAGGGCAGCGCCACTCGCGAGGCCGACCTGACGGTCGCCACGGGGCTGGCCGGCGAGGACCTGCGCACGTTCCCGCACGCGCTGGTCGGCTCCGTCGACGCCGTCTGCGACGAACTCGAGCGGCGCCGCGAGGTCTACGGGTTCAGCTACGTGACCGTCGGCGACGGGGCTGTCGACGCGTTCGCGCCGGTGGTCGCACGCCTCACCGGGCGCTGATCGAGCCCTCCCGAAGGCGGGCGGGGCGGCCTGCGCGCCCGGATTGAGCGGCCACGTACACCTAGCGGCACAGCGGGTCGGGGTCCTGCGCGACTCCGCGGGTCACGGGCCGGACAGCGGCCCAGCGGTTTGGTTCCCCGCAGAGCCGGGTGACCGAGGCCGTCGCGACGACCGACCCGCCACCGGCCGCGGTCGCGGCGGGCGAGTAGCAGCAGCGCGGCGGTCGCGCGGCCGCTGCCGCTGGCGGCGCCGGTCACGATGATGACTCACGCGCAGGCTCCTGTCGTCGTGGCGCGCGCCCACGTGCGGGCTTCGGGGGACGCCACCCAGTCGACGGCGTTGCCGATCAGCTGCCGGTAGCCCGGGACGGCAAATGTGGCGGCACTGTCGCCGGGCTGCACGTAGACCACCGGGCTGGCCGCCGCAGCGGTCGCCCAGGCGACGAGGTCGCTGGCCGGCGGGTGCCCGGTGCAGTCCGGGGCGGCTTCCTGCCCCTGCAGCACGTGCTCGTACGTCGAGGTGAACCGCTGCGGGGCCACGTCGGCGTCGTGCCGCAGCAGCGCCACGACCCGGTCGGAGAGCACCGGGCAGCAGTAGAGTTCGTCGGTCAGGGACAGCTTGCCAATTCCCGCGCAGACCGGGTGCTCCGGGGCGACCGGGCGGGCGGTGTAGGAGGTGACCCGGGTGCCGGACGACGGCCAGGGCTCGCCGTGCAGCGTGCCCGGAGCGTAGTGGAAGCGGCCGCCGAGCACATCGGCCCAACCGTCCCACGCCGGCCAGCCGGCGAGCGCGTGGTGGGTGGCCACGACGCCGATGCCCTCGGCGAGCATGCCGGTGATCGCCTCCACCACCCGCGGCTCCGGGCCGCGCGGGCTCGGCGGCTCGCCGCGGCGCAGGTGGAGCCCCGGCAGGTCGTGGCAGAGCAGCACGTCCCAGGGCGTTCCGGGGCGAAGCCAGTCGAGGGCCCCTGGCTGCACCGCGTGGGCCCACGTCCAGTCACGCGCAGCGGCGAGCGCGCCGACCATCCCGAGGAGGGCCTCGTGGTCGACCCGGTGGCCACCGGTGAGAAGCAGGACCCGGGGTCGGGTCACCGGGCCGAGGAGGTCGCCGCGCGCACGCGCACGGGGTCGCTCACGCCGTCCCACGTCGCGTGCGAGGTGCGGAAGAGCTCGAACAGGTCATAGATCGTGGAGTTGGCCCCGTGCAGCTCGACGAAACAGCCGATGGCCTCTCGGCAATCGACGTAGGCGACGTCGACGTACGACCACAGCGTCGAGGCGACGGGGAAGCCGGCTGCCTCGAAGCGCGCCACCTCCGGGGCGTGGTCGGCCTCCGGGACGAGCACGGCGACGTGGTGGAATCCCTCCTTGCCCACCCCGAACATGTCCCGGTAGACCGACGGGGTGGCGCTGTCCTGCTGGATGAGCTGGACGTGCGGGGGACCGGTCCCGGCGAAGGCGTAGTGCAGCGGCTCGTCGAACGGCTGACCGCGGTAGGTGTGGCGGTGGCCGTAGTGGTCACGGCTGACCCACCACGGGCCCGCGCCGGTCACCTCCGTCCATTGCGCCATCGCCGCGCTGAGGTCGGCAACAACGTACGCATGCTGCAGGACGGGGTGGCGGATCAGCGGCACGGGAGACTCCGTTCGCCCTGCGTTCGCAGGCTCGGGGACGACCCTCGTGGAGGGGCTGTTCGGCACAGCCTGGTTACTGTAGCCTCACACCACTAAGGTGAGTGACCTGGCCCATACCGCCAGGCGGCACCCCAGCGGCTCCGGCCCTTCGACGGGCGACGGACATGCAGAACAGGCGGGCACATGGCGAAGGCTGGCGCAACTCCCACGCTCGAGGCGTCGACGGTTGACGGGCTGGGCGTCGAGGAGCTGCTCGACCTGCATCGCCGCATGGTGCGGATCCGGGTCTTTGAGACCGAGGCGGGTAAGCTCCAGGAGGCTGGCACGCTGCCCGGCTTCCTACACCTGTACGTCGGCCAGGAGGCCGTGGCCGCGGGAGCCATGGCCACGATTACGGACGCCGACCAGATCACCTCAACACACCGGGGGCACGGGCACGCGGTCGCCAAGGGCGCAAAGTTCCGGCCCATGTTCGCCGAGCTGTTCGGCAAGGTCGACGGCTACTGCCGCGGCCGCGGCGGCAGCATGCACATCAACGACCTGTCGATCGGCATGCTCGGTGCCAACGGCATCGTCGGCGCTGGCCTTCCCATCGCGGTCGGTGCGGCCTTCGCCAGCTGGTACCGCGGCGACGGCGGCATCGCGATGACCTTCTTCGGCGACGGCGCTAGCAACATCGGCACCTTCCACGAGGCCGCCAACATGGCTGCTGTCTTGAAGTTGCCCGTCGTCTTCGTGTGCGAGAACAACGGCTACGCCGAGTTCACCCCGCAGGCGCGGCACATGCTGCTGGAGGACGTCGCGGACCGTGCTGCGTCGTACGGCATGCCGAGCGAGGTGTGCGACGGCATGGACGCGGTGGCGGTGAAGCTCGCGGTGGCCCGTGCGGTCGAGAGGGCGCGCGCCGGCGAGGGCCCGAGCATGGTCGAGGCGAAGACGTACCGCTACTACGACCACCAGGGCGTCAAGGGCCTGCGCATCCCGTACCGGACGCAGGAGGAGATCGACGCGTGGAAGAAGCGCGACGCCATCGAGCTGCTCGAGGCTCGGGCGGTCGCGGACAGCCTGCTGACGAAGGAGGCGTTCGAGCAGATCTGGGATGAGACGCGCGCCGACGCCGCGGACGCCGTCGCGTTCGCCAAGAACAGTCCCGAGCCCGACCCGGCCGACGTGCTGCTGAACGTGTACACCACAGAGGCCTGAGCCATGACGACCACGACGGAGAAGAGCGCGGTGCCGACCGGGACCGGCCGCCAGTTGACCTACGTCAAGGCCTACAACGAGGCGTTGCACCAGCTCATGCGCGAGGACGAGGACGTCTTCGTCGTCGGTGAGGACGTCGCGGGCTACGGCGGCGTCTTCCACATGTACGACGGCTTGCTGACGGAGTTCGGCCCCCGCCGGATGATCGACACCCCCATCTCGGAGGCTGCGATCGTCGGCCTCGGGGTTGGCGCCGCCTCGCGCGGCCTGCGCCCGATCGTTGACATTATGTTTATGGACTTCCTCGCCGTCTGCCTCGACCAGGTCGTCAACCAGGCAGCCAAGATGAAATTCATGTTCGGCGGCGACGTCCGCGTGCCGCTGGTCATCACCGTCGCCTCGGGGGCGGGCCTCGGCGCCGGCGCGCAGCACAGCCAGAGCCTCGAGGCGTGGCTCGCCCACACGCCCGGCCTGAAGGTCGCGATGCCGTCCTCGGCGTACGACGCGAAGGGGCTGATGGTCACGGCGGTGCGCGACGACAACCCGGTCATTATGATGCTCAACAAGAAGCTGCTTGGCGTCAAGGGCGACGTGCCGGAGGTGATCTACGCGATCCCGTTCGGCCAGGCGGCAACGGTGCGCGAGGGCAGCGACGTCACCGTCGTCGCGCTCGGCCGCATGGCCGTCGAGGCGGCTGCCGCGGCGGAGCAGCTCGCGGGCGAGGGGATCAGCGTCGAGGTCATCGACCCGCGCACCGTGCAGCCGCTCGACACAGACACCATCGTCACATCGGCCCGCAAGACCAACCGCGTTGTGGTCGTCCACGAGGCCGTCACCTTCGGCGGCCTGGGTGCGGAGATCGCCGCGCAGATTACCGACGTCGCGTTCGACCACCTGGACGCACCGGTCATGCGCATCGGGGCGCCATACGCACCTGTGCCGTTTAGCCCGTCGCTCGAGAACGCCTACCTGCCTGACCGGTCTGCCATCGCCGCGGGCTGCCGCCGCATCCTCGAGCGGGGCTGAGCCGTGGCGCTGGAGGTCCTGCTCCCCAAGCTCGGGCTCACGATGGAGGAGGGCACCATCCTGGAGTGGGTGGTGCGCTCCGGCGACGTCGTCAAGACCGGCGACGTCCTGCTGCGGCTCGCTACCGACAAGGTCGACGTCGACGTCGAGGCCGAGGGGGAGGGACGGTTCGAGCCGGTCGTGCCCGAGGGCGTGACCCTGCCGCCCGGCGCGCTGATCGCGTGGCTGCTCAGCGGCGACGAGCAGGCGCCGGCTGGCCCCTCCGACTCGGCCGTCGCGCAGGTGGCGGCGCCCGCAGCGTCCGACGTCGGCGAGCTCCAGCTCGCGCCTTCCTCCGCACCAGCGATGGCCTCCGGCGGCCGGCTGCTCGCGTCCCCGAACGCCAAGCGGGTCGCCGAGCTGCAGGGCGTGGACCTCACGACGCTGCGCGGCACCGGCCCCGGTGGACGCATCGTGTCCGAGGACGTCGAGGACGAGGTCGCCGCGCGGCCGGCCGCCGTCTCCGCTCAGTCCGCACCGGCAGGCATCCCTGCGCCAGCCGTGGTCGACGGGCCTTCGCCGGGCCACTTCGTCTCGCCCCTGGTGCGTCGGCACGCGGTCGCCAACGGCGTAGACCTCGCGAGCGTGCGAGGCACCGGGCTGGGCGGTCGCATCCGGCGCGCGGACGTCGAGGCCACCGCGGCTGCCGCTGCTGCCTCGGCGCCCCCTGCTGCCCCCGCCGGCCCGCGGGCCGGCCAGGTCATCCCGCTCACCGGCATGCGCGGAGCTATCGCCCGCAACATGACCGCGAGCCTGCAGGAGATGGCCCAGCTCACGCACGGCTACGAGGCCGAGGTCGGCGACCTGCTCGCCCTGCGCGAGAAGCTCAAGGTCGAGTGGGCCGGCACGGGCCTGCGGGTGCCGACCATTAACGACTTCGTCGTCCGGGCCGCGGCGCACGCGCTGCTCGAGCACCCGATCCTCAACGCGACCATCCGCGACGGCGCCATCCACCTGCTCGAGGAGGTGCACGTGGGCGTGGCCGTCGCCGTGCCGGACGGCCTCGTCGTGCCGGTTGTGCGCCACGCCGACCGGCGACCGCTGGTCAGCATCGCGGAGGAGACGTGCGCGCTGGCGACGGCCGCCCGCGACGCTCGGCTGAGCCTGCCGCAGATGGAGGGCGCGACGTTCGTCGTGAGCTCCCTCGGCTCCTACGGCGTCGATTTCTTCACCCCGGTCGTCAACCCCGGCAACACGGGCATCCTCGGAGTCGGCCGGGTCCGCGACGGCGTTCGGTGGGAGGGCCAGGTGCCGGTGCGCACTTCGGTGCTCACGCTCAGCCTGTCCTTCGACCACCGCGCCGTCGACGGTGCGCCGGCGGCCGAGTTCCTCCAGACGGTGAGCAGCCTGCTGGCCCGACCGCTGCTGCTCCTCGCCGGCTGAGCGGAGGACACGACATGACCGACGTCCAGCCCGAGGTCGTCCCCGTGGACGCGTCGCTGTTCGCGTCGCTCGACCCGCCGCGCCTGCTGGGCAGCCGGTGCGGGAGCTGCAGGACGGTGGTCTTCCCGGCGGCCGGGTCCTGCCCGCGTTGCTCGCAGGCGGCTATGGTGCCGCACGCGCTGGCCGACCGCGGCACCGTGTGGACGTGGACGGTCCAGGGCTTCGCCCCGAAGGCGCCGTATTCCCCGCCGGCGGGCGGCTTCACACCGTTCCCGGTCGGCTATGTCGACCTGGGCGAGGTGCTCGTGGAGGGCCACCTGCTGCTCGACCGTGAGCACCTCGACATCGGCACGCCCGTCCGGCTCGTGCTCGAGCCGGTCGTGTCGGCGGCCGGGGGCGAGGTCGTCACCTACGCGTTCGAGCTCGACGAGGCGGCGCTGTGAGGGCCGAGGACGTCTACGTGGTCGGAGGCGGCATGACCGCCTTCGGCCGCCACGAGCTGAGCGGTCTGGACCTCGCTGAACAGGCGCTGCGCGGCGCCCTCAACGACGCCAGGGTCAGCTGGTCCGACATCGACTTCGCGGTCGGCGGCAGCAACGTCTCCGGCAAGCCTGACTCGCTCGTCTCCCGCGTCGGGCTGACCGGGATCCCCTTTACGACGGTGAAGAACGGCTGCGCCACGGGCGGCGTCGCCATGGGCACCGCGGTCAGCGCCCTGCAGAGCCGGCGGGCTGACCTCGTCGCCGTCGTCGGGTTCGACAAGCACGAGCGCGGTGCCTTCGCGGCCGACGCCTCGGCGTACGGGCTGGGGGGGTGGTATGCCGAGACCGGGATGATGGTCACGACCCAGTACTTCGCGATGAAGACGCGGCGCTACCAGCACGAGCACGGCGTCTCGGACCGCACGCTTGCCCGCATCTCCGCTCGCGCGTTCCGCAACGGCGAGGCGCACCCGACGGCCTGGCGTCGCACGCCGCTGACCGAGAACGAGGTCCTCGCCGCCGCACCGGTCAACGAGCCGCTGACGCAGTACATGTTCTGCCAGCCGAGCCAGGGCGCGGTCGCGCTGGTACTCGCTCGGGGCGACCGGGCCGGCGACCTGTGCGACACCCCCGTGCGGCTCGCCGCCGTCACCCAGCGCACCCGGCGCTTCGGCTCCTTCGAGGTCTTCTCGCCCTGGCTGACCACCGACCCGTGGAACAGCCCCACGGTCGACGCCGCGGAGGCGGCCTTCGCCGAGGCCGGCCTCTCGCCGGCGGACGTGGAGGTCGCTCAGGTGCAGGACACCGACAGCGGCTCGGAGATGATCCACCTCGCCGAGACCGGCCTGTGCAAGCACGGCGAGCAGGAGCAGCTGCTGGCCGAGGGCACGACTGACGTCGACGGCGCGCTGCCCGTCAACACCGACGGCGGGTGCCTGGCCAACGGCGAGCCGGTCGGCGCCTCCGGCCTGCGCCAGGTGCACGAGGTCGTCCGCCAGCTGCAGGGCCGTGCGCCCGGTCGTCAGGTCCCCGGCGGCCCGCGCGTCGGCTTCACCCACGTGTACGGCGCACCGGGCCTGTCGGCCTGCGCCGTGCTTACCGTCTGAGCCCCGAGAGGCAGCCATGGTCCCCGACCTGAAGATCTGGCGCGGCCAGGTCCGCGCCTGGCTCGCCGAGACGCTGCCGCCCCGCGCCGCGCAGGACGACGACGGCCCCGTCGACCTGGCCGTCTTCCGCAACGTCAGCGACCAGGAGGAGACCCGGCTGCTCGACGCGGTCCGCGTCTACCGCAGGGCCCGCTACGACGCCGGCTACGGCGCCCTCACGCTGCCGCCCGAACAGGGGGGTGCCGGACTGCCGGCGTCGTACTCCATGGCCTTCGCCCAGGAGGAGGCGGCCTTTGCGGCGCCGCCGTCTAGTGAACTCATCAGCGTCACGACCGGTCTGGTCGGTCCGGCCGTGGCGATGTTCGGGACGCCGCAGCAGCGCGAGGATTTTGCCCAGCCCTTCCTGCGCACTGACCTGCTGGCCTGCCAGCTCTTCAGCGAGCCGGGTGCCGGTAGCGACCTCGCGGCACTCGGCTGCCGTGCGGTGCCCGACGGCGAGGAGTGGGTGCTCGACGGGCAGAAGGTTTGGAGCTCGGGTGCGCGGCACGCCGAGTACGGCTTGCTGCTCGCCCGCACCGACCCCGATGTGCCCAAGCACAAGGGCATCACGGCGTTTCTCGTCGCCATGAACACCCCGGGTCTGGAGATCCGGCCGATCCGCCAGATGAGCGGCGGCTCGTCGTTCAACGAGGTCTTCCTGTCCCGTGCCCGGGTCCCCGACGCGCTCCGGGTCGGTGAGGTCGGCCAGGGCTGGAAGGTCGCGACGGCGACGCTGTCGTTTGAGCGGACGTCGTCCGGATCCGGGACCCGCCGCAAGGGCGGCACCTTCGACGACGTGCTCGGCGTGGCGCGCGGCCTCGGTCGCACCGGCGACCCGGTCGTCCGGCAGGCGCTCGCCGATCTGTACGTCCGCAGCGTCCTCAAGGCCGCGACGGCCGAGCGGGTGGCGCGGGCGGCCGCAGCCGGCGTCTCGCCAGGCCCGGGCGCGTCCATCGGGAAGCTGCTCGCGTCCGACCTGCTCGTGCGCACCGGCGAGATGGCGGCCGAGCTGCTCGGCCCTCGCGTCGCGGCGAACGGCGGGGAGCGTGGCACCTTCGCGTGGACCGAGCACCTGCTGGGCGCGCCGGGCTACCGGCTGGCCGGCGGCACCGACCAGATCCAGCGCAACGTCATTGCTGAACGCGTCCTCGGTCTCCCGCCCGAGCCGCGGGTCGACAAGGACGTCCCCTGGTCCGCGCTCGGCCGCAGCTGACGCAGGCAGACGAGCGCCCCGCCGTCCGACCGGACCGCGAGGCGCTCTGCCGTTCGCGGGCTACCAGGCGAGCAGCCCGGCCAGCCGCTCGCGGTGGTGGGCGGCACTGCCGAGCAGGGCGGCGTCGGCCCGGGCCCGGCGGAAGTACAGGTGGGCGTCGTGCTCCCAGGTGAAGCCAATGCCGCCGTGTAGCTGCACCGTCTCCGCGGTCACGGAGCGGTAGGCGTCGGAGCACCAGCTCTGCGCGACCGCGGCCGCCTCGGCCAGCGCCTCGGGTGAGCCCTCCACCTCGAGCGCGCGCACGACTGCTGAGCGGCACGCCTCGACGAGGACCAGCAGGTCGGCGCAGGCGTGCTTGATGGCCTGGAAGCTGCCAATCGGACGCCCAAACTGCCGACGGTCCTTCACGTACGCGACCGTCATGTCCAGGCAGGCCTGGGCGCCGCCGAACTGCTCGGCGGCCATCGCGACGGCCGCCACGTCGAGGGCAGGCCGCACGGCCGCGTCCGCGGAGCCGCCGGTCGTCACGCGTGTGGCCGGGGCGTCGGTGAAGGTGACGAGGGCCTGGCTGCGCGACAGGTCGAGCGTCTCCACGACGACCGTGCCGACCTGGGCCGAGCGGGTCTCCGCGACGAACAGGTCTACGCCGTGGGGCGTGCGCGCGGCGACGACGACCAGCGCGGCGTCGGCGCCGTCCAGCACGAAGGGCACGACGCCGTCCACGGTGCACGCGCCGTCCCCGACGGTTGCCGTCACCTCCACCTTCGCCGGATCCCAGACGCCGTCGGCGTCGGCGAGCGCGAGCGTTGCCAGGTCGCCGGCGGCCACCCGCTCCAGGGCGGTCAGCGCCGCCTCGCCGGCGTGGGCGAGGACCTGCCCGGCCAGGACCGTCGAGGACAGGAACGGAACGGGCAGCAGCGCGCGGCCGAGCTCCTCCGCGACCGCCGCGACCTCGGCCAGCCCGCCGATGCCGCCGGCGGCCTCCGGGAGCCCGAGTCCGGCCAGCCCCACCTGCACGCCGAGGACATCCCACAGCCCGGCGTCGTAGCGCCGGCCGTCGGCCTCCAGGCGGCGGACGGCCGCCGGCCCGCCGGCGTCGTCGCACACGGCACGCACGGTCCGCCGCAGGCTCGCGACCTCTGCCGCCCGGTCATCGGAGAGGGCGATCAGCTCGGCGGTCACAGGGACTCCTCCAGGACGGCGTGCGCGGCGGCGAGCCGCGCGATCGGGACGCGCTGCGGGGAGCAGGACACGTAGTCGAGGCCGAGCGGGGCCAGCCGCAGGATCGAAGTGGCGTCGCCGCCGTGCTCGCCGCAGACGCCGAGCTTGATGCCCGGCTTGACCGAGCGCGCCTTCTGCACGGCGATGGCTACCAGTGCGCCAACGCCGTCGGGGTCGAACTCCACGAACGGGCTGGCGCTGAGCAGTCCGCGCTCGATGTAGCCGGTCAGCAGCCGGGCCTCGACGTCGTCGCGGGAGAACCCATACGTCATCTGCGTGAGGTCGTTGGTGCCGAAGGAGAGGAAGTCGGCGTGCTCGGCGAGCCGGTCGGCCATCAGCGCCGCGCGCGGCGTCTCGACCATCGAGCCGACGAGGTAGGGCACCCGGACCCCCGTCTGCTCCTCCACCTTGTCCGCCGCCTGGTGCACCTGCGCGATCGCGACGGCGAGCTCCTCTGGGAGGGACACCAGCGGGATCATGATCTCGAGCTGCGGGGAGATGCCCTCCTTCGACACCATCACCCAGGCGCTCAGCAGCGCCTGTGTTTGGGCCGGGTAGAGGTCGTCGTTAAGCAGCGCCAGGCGCACCCCACGCAGGCCCAACATCGGGTTCACCTCGCGCATCTCGACCGCCCGCCGCTGCTGCGAGTCGTCCTCGTACATTCCGTCGTGCGGCAGGAACTCGTGCAGCGGCGCGTCGAGCAGCCGGACGGTCACCGGCAGGTCACCGACGGCCCGGAGCAGCGCCTGGAAGTCCTCGCACTGTGCGTCGGTGAGCGCCTCGAGCGCCTCCTGGTGGGCGGTCTCGTCTTGCGCCAGCAGGTAGCGGCGCACTACCGGGAGGCGGTCGCCGAGGAACTGGTGCTCGGTGCGGCACAGCCCGATGCCCTCGGCACCGAGCCGCAGCGCCGCCGCCGTCTCGCGGACGGTATCGGCGTTGGTGCGCACCCGCAGCACGCGCACGTCGTCGGCCCAGGCCAGCAGTGTGTCCAGCTCGGCCGGCGGCTCCGCCGGACGGATGTCTACCTCGCCGAGGTAGACGGCGCCGGACCGGCCGTCCACGGTCACCGTGTCGCCCTCGCGGACGGTACGGCTTCCGGCGCTCACGGTGCCCCTGACGAGGTCGATGCGCAGCTCGGAGGCGCCGCAGACGGCCGGCGTGCCCGAGCCGCGGGCGACGACGGCGGCGTGCGAGGCGAGTCCGCCGGAGGTTGTCACGACCGCGTCGGCGGCGAGCAGGGCGGGGACATCGCCGGGCGTGGTCTCCGACGAGACGAGGACGGTGGGAACGCCACCGGCCGCGAGTTCAAGGGCGCGCTGCGAGGACAGCACCACTAGACCGCGGGCCGCGCCGGGGGAGGCGGCCAGGCCCTGCGCCAGCAGCTGCTCATCCCCGGTCAGGCGCAGCTGCGCGTGCAGCAGCTCCTGCACCACCTGCGGGCGCACCGAGCGCAGGGCGGCCTGCCGGTCGATGGTGCCGGCCGTGGCGAGGTCGACCGCCAGCCGCAGGGCGGCGCGCGGGCTGGGGCGCTCGAGCGCCGAGGCGCTGAGCAGCGAGAGCTTGCCGTCGCGCAGCTCGAAAGTCACCTGGGCGACATCGCGCAGGTGGTGCTCGAGGGTGGCCAGCGTGTGCTTGAGCAGGTCGGTGCCGCCGGGCAGCGCGCTCAGCGGCTCGCCGGAGCCCGTGGTCGGCAGCGCGCTGCGCCGAACGCCACGATGGAACGTGCCGGTCGGCGCAAGGGCACCGGTCTCGGGGTCCCGGCTGGCGGCCGTGCCTATGCCGCTGCGCTCCCACGGGCCGATGTGCACGGCCTGCACGTGCAGGGCGAGCCCGAGGTCGCCCGGCAGCTTCTGCGAGCGGCGGGCCCGGCGGCCGCGCGGAGACCGCCACCGCGCCAGGAGGGCGGCGGCGCAGAGCGCGAGCTGCTCGGCCGGGTCCTCCGGGACGGGTCCGGACCCCTGAGCGGCGCAGATGCCTAGCAGCGCCTCGACCTGGCCCTCGGGCGTGGTCACTCCCTCGAGGGCGTCCTCCAGGGCGTCGGGCGGGACGTCCAGTGCGTCCTCAGCGACGAGCTTCAGGACGGATGCCCACGTCTCGTAGAGGTCACCCTCGCGGCCGATGAGGTCGATGAGCGACTTGGCGTTCGTCGGCGTCAGGCCGATCCCCGGCACCTGCGGCGGTAGCCCGCTCGCCGCGACCGGCGCGCTCGGCACCAGCCGCAGCAGCATCGGCGAGTCGCCCTCACCGATCCGACGGCCGACGAGCTCCTCCATGAGGTCCACCACCTGGCGGGCCACCGCGGGGTCGGTCAGGTCCCGCGCGGACTGCACCGGGATGGTGATGCCCGGGACGGTCGGAAGGCCAAGGGCGACCAGCCGGTCCATCTGGTCGCCGTGTACGCCGAGCTCGGTGGGCCCGAGCCCGCGGACCCGCCCCTGGCCGTACGGGACGAGCTGGGTGCTCGCGCGAGGCATCAGACCATCTGCCCGGCAACGAGCTCGGCCTCGAGCTTCTCGTCCTCGGCGCGGCTGATGCCGAGCAGGAGCAGCAGCTCCTGGTGCAGCCACATCCAGACGGTGTGGTAGCTGTGCGTGAGCGGGCTAGTGAGCATGCCGGCGTCGCCGTTGTCGAACCTTTCGAGGGAGGCCGTCAGGTCGTCGCGGTAGTGCGCCAGGCGGGGGGTGATATCGGATATGCGGCGCAGGATCCGGCCGATCGCGCTGTCGATGTCGTCGAGCCGGTCGCGTACCGAGGCGTCGTACCCCGCGTCGCTGTGGTCGTTGGGCGTGCCGTCCGGGCGCAGCTGCCAGCCCGTGCAGAGCTCGCGGAGCTGGTGGTTGACCGGCAGGAACTTCTCGAAGAGCGGACGGAGCGCCTTCTCCACGTCGCCGCCTGCCGCGAGGCGGAGCGCCTGCTGAGCGCCGGCCGTGCCGGCTGGGGTCGGCATGACGAGCGGGCCCTTGGCCATGGCCAGGCCCTGGTCGACCAGCGCCTGCTGCTCGGGGGCGAGCGCCCCCCGGTGCATCCCGTGGATGACGAGCCCGACCAGGGCCTCCCGGGTGACGTCGTCGAGCTGGGCGGCTCCGGCGGCGTTCGTCATCTGGCTTCTCCTTGTCGGTGCCTGCGGGCGGGATGCCGCAGAGGAACGCGATCTCGCGCGCAGTTCACGCTGTGACCGACGCCATAGTCGTCGTTAGAGGAGTCCGCGTCAAGAAACTCGGGATACCGCCCCGTGTTTCGTGAGCGACTTGATACTCGACGGACACTCAAGTAAGCATGGTGAACCGCAGGCGCCGATCCGAGGGAGCACCGGCATGCCGACGTACGAGAACCTCGAGGTCGACCGCCCGCGCGACGGCATCGTGCTGGTCACGCTGTCCCGGCCCGACCGGCTGAACGCGCTCACCTTCGGCATGTTCGCGGCCCTCAAGGCCCTCTGTGACGACCTCGCCCGCGACGAGACGGCGCGGGTCGTGGTGCTTACCGGAGCCGGGCGGGCGTTCTGCGCGGGTCTGGACCTCGACGACGCAGCCACCTTGCCCGCCATGACAACGGCCGAAATGGTGCGCGGACAGGAGTCCTGGGCCGAGGCGATCACTGCCTTCCGCCGCATCCCGCAGCCTGTGGTGGCGGCTGTGAACGGCGCCGCGGCCGGTGCAGGGTTCTCCCTCGCCCTCGCGGCTGACGTCCGCTACGCCTCGCCGGCGGCGAGGTTCAACGCCGCCTTCGTCAAGATCGGCCTGACCGGCGGCGACTGCGGGTCCTCCTGGGCGCTGCCGCGCCTCGTGGGGCTGGGGCACGCCTCCGAGATTCTGCTGACCGGCCGGATGGTCGACGCGGAGGAGGCCGCCCGGCTCGGGCTGGTTAACCGCTTGGTGCCGGCCGACGACTTGCTGGCGACCGCCCTCGACACCGCCTCCCTGATCGTCGGCAACAGCCCGCTGGGCGTGCGGCTGACCAAGGAGGTCGTCCTGGCCAATGTCGACGCCGCCTCTCTGGAGGAGGCGGTCGCGCTCGAGAACCGCGGCCAGGTGCTCGCCAGCCGGACTGAGGACATGGCGGAGGCGCTGCGCTCCTTCCGCGAGAAGCGCCCGCCCGTCTACACCGGCCGCTAGAAGGCACGGCATGGACTTCTGCCACGCGTCGGCGTACGGGCAGTGCGGCGCGCTGCAGCTCGAGCTGATGCAGGTGCAGGTGCAGGTGCAGGTGCAGCCCTCCGCCTCCTCGCGCGACGCCGTGCCAGCGGCCGGTGCCTGCACCACGTCGCGTGGTTCTGCGACGACCTGGCCACGGAGCAGTGCCGCCTGGTCGCCCTGGGCTGGCCCGTGGTCATTGGCGGCCCGTACGCCGACGGGCTCGGGGTACGCCTTCCACGACGGCGCCACGACCTCGGCCACCTGGTCGAGGTGTACGCGCCGACGGGCGTCTGTGAGCGCTGTACGCCCGCGTGGCCGACGCGAGCCAGGCCGAAGACTGCTGTGACCCGGTCCGGCCGCTCTCCGACCTCCGCTGCGCAGACCCGATCCGATGAGCGGGTGTCAGCCGTGGCCGCTCTCGGCCTTGGCGGCGGCCCGCAGGAGCTGTTCGGCGGCTGCCCTGGCCTCGGGCGGAGAGAGGTGGGTGCGGTGCTCCATGGTGATGAGGTAGACGGTGGACGGGCCGAGACCACTCGCGGAGACGCCGAGCTCCAGGACGGCGTCCTTGCGCGCGAGGAGGGACCGGCAGACCGTCTCGCCGGGGTCGTCCGGCAGGGCGAGCAGGTCGGCGGTGCTGCCAAGGTCGGCGGTACCGGTCCTTTGGGTGTCGGTCGGGGTCACGGGGAGCTCCATGGGGTGCGGTGAGCGGACCGCATCAGCGGCAGACCGCGGCGGCCGCCGAGTCTGGGAGCCGAGCAATCGCGGGGGAGGTGCGCTCCTCTCTTGGGAGGCTTCGTCCGATTGACGACCCGGAAAGTGTGTCGTCGGTCACAGTTAACTCCTCGTGGGGACGTTGTCCACTCCTGTGCGCACCTGCGACGTATTACCTGGTGGGTCTGCCCAGAGCGAGGCGGGCGTGTCCGCCGCATGAACTCGGCTGCGGCCGGGGGAGGAGCACGCATGCAGATCGCCGGTAGGAACGTCCTCGTCACCGGCGCCAACCGCGGGCTGGGGCTGGCGATCGTCGAGGCGCTGCTCGTGCGCGGCGCCGCCAGGGTCTACGCCGGTGCGCGGGACCCCGACTCGCTCGCGCAGGTCCGCGCGCGGCTGGGCGAGCGAGTCGTGGCCGTGCGCCTGGACGTGACCTCGGCGGCGGACCGCAGGCTCGTGGTCGGGTCGTATCCGGACGTCGACCTGGTGGTCAGCAACGCCGGTCTCGCTCCCGCCGGGCGGGTGCTCGAGACCGACGAGGCGCTGGTCCGGGAGACGTTCGAGGTCAACGTTTTCGGCCCTCTGGAGCTGCTGCGCGGGCTGGCACCCGGGCTGCGGGCTCGCGGCGGCGGCGTGTTGTTCGTTAACTCCCTCGCTGGTCTGGTGGTCTCGCGCAGCTCGCCGGTGTACGGGGCGAGCAAGGCAGCGCAGCGCATGCTCGCCGCAGCCGTCCGCGAGCAGTTGCTCGCGGACGGCGTCGTCGTCACGACCGTGCACGCCGGCTTCGTCGACACCGACATGGCGAAGGACGTGCCCTACCCGAAGGCGTCCCCGCAAGAGGTGGCAGAGCGCTCGCTGGCGGCCTGGGAGGACGAGGCGGCGGTCGTCTTCCCCGACCGCTTCGCTGCGATGGTCGAGCAGGCGCTGCTGACGCGCATGCGCGAGGTGCTCGACGAGCCGCAGCGGCTGATGACGTCGCTGGTGTCGGACCTCCAGCAGGGCTGATCAGCCGAGGTCGGGGTGGGTGCCCGCGATGACGCACTCCAGGTGGCCCGTGCCGCGCCGACTTTCGTCGTCGAGGTCGACGAACACGCCGAAGGTCTCCGCGTAGGCGTCCGGGCGGGCACGGAATAGCCCCTTGGGGTCGCGCACCTCGGACGGTGACGACACGTCCCACACCTCCCCCTCGCCGTGGTCGTCGCCCCGGTACACGCCGCGCCCGAGGCCGTCGTCGAAGCCCTGCCAGTAGCCGCCGCCCTGCAGGTAGACCGGGCCACCCACCACGGTGAAGCGGAAGCGGTCGGCGCCGCCGTCGGGCCGACGCAGCTCGAGGGTGCCGGTTCGCAGCCGGCGGTGCCCCGGCACAAGCTCAAGCCGAAGGTCACCGGGACTGACGTACGACCACGGCTGGCCGCCGTCGCGGGGCAGCACCCGGCTCTCGAACATCGCGCACCGGCCGTCATCGTCCTGGTGCAGCTGCCAGAACACCACCCGGTCCGGGAAGCGCACCATCACCCACTGCCGGACCGCGAAGCTGCTGGAGCCGGCCCCGTCCGGCTGCGGCGCGGCGGCCGGCGAGACTGGGCCCCCGGTGCGCCCGAGGCCCCACGAGTGGTCACGGACGCCGACCCAGCTCTCGGTCAGCTCGAGCCGGTGCCCGGCGATCTCTATCCAGCCAGCCACGTCGCAGCACTGGTCGTAGTTGCAGCGCTGCGCGTGGAGCCGGCCGCCGGCGTAGCGCTCGACGTAGCCCTCGAGGTAGGGCTCGTGCAGCCCCGTCCACGTCACGTCGTACGCGATGCCGTAGGGGTTGGGGGCGCAGGTAGTTCGCAGCCGGGCGAGCGGTTCTAGGATCTCGACCGCGAACGGTCCGACCACCAGGTCGTCAATTGCCGGGCGGAGCCGGCGCGACCACCGAAGGTTGTGCTGCTGTCCGGCGACGCGCACGCAGGCGTAGCCGTCCATGACGTCGTTGTTCGGGTAGAGGCGCACCGCCGTGTAGAGCGAGGCGGTCCCCTCGTCGTCCGAGGCGGTGAAGTAGAAGCCGTCGCTCCAGTGCGGGGAGTCGCTCGCGACGGTGTCGAAGGTGCGCGCCACCTGGTGCCGCGGCCACTCGTCGGCCCTGGTCAGCCGTCCCGCGGTGGGAGCGCCGGCGGTGGCGGGGATGGGTCCGGAGGTCATCCGCCCACTGAAGCAGGCGATTCGATTCTCTGCAACAAACTGTCGCACAAACCCTGGTCGATCCGTGCCGTTCGTGCGAGCATGTGTTGCAGAGCAGCCGGAGCGGCGGCCACCTCGCGGACGGAGCAGCATGCGTGCGGAGCCTTCTGCTCGGCGGGACCGGCTTCGTCGGCGGCCGGCTGGTCACGCATCTGCAGGAGGCCGGCGCCGAGGTCACGCTGCTCAACCGCGGCACCACCTCGCCCCCGGACGGCGTCCCGCAGCTGGTGGCTGACCGCAAGGACGCGTGCGCGGTCCGCGCCGCCCTCGCAGGCACGGAGTGGGACGCCGTTTATGACGTCTCCGGCTTCGTCATGGCCGCCGGCGGCTCGTCCGTCGAGGGCCTGGTTGACCTCCTCGACGGCCGGACCGGCCGCTACGTCTTCGTCTCGTCGGTCATGGCCTACCGGCCCAGCGGCTTCTTCCCGTGGACCGAGGACCAGCCGTTCCGGGACGAGCCCGCCACGACGTACGGCGGCTTCAAGGCGTACGCCGAGCAGGTGCTCCTCGGGGTCGCCCGCGACCGGGGCTTCCCCGCCACGGTGGCCCGACCGGCAGCCATTTACGGACCCGGCAACAACATTCACGACATGGAGACGGCGATGTTCGTCCGGCTGCGCCGCGGGCTGCCGGTGTTGCTGCCGCACGCAGGCCTGGTCACCACGTCGTACGGGCACATCGACGACCTGTGCGCGGGGCTGGTGCTCCTGGGCCAGCACCCGAAGGCCGTCGGCGAGGCCTTCAACCTCACCGGAGAGGGCGTGAGCGCAGCGGAGTACGTGCAGACGCTCGCCGACGTCGTCGGGGTCGAGGCGGATGTCGTGCCGGTGCCGGACGAGCGCGTGGCGCAGCTGCCGAAGGCGGGGTACGGGCACCTGTTCGCCGCCAAGCACCACGGCGTGCTGAGCACCGTGAAGGCGCAGCGGTTGCTGGGGCTGCCGCCGGCGCGCGAGTTCACGACCGGGCACCGCGAGACCTACGCGTGGTTCTGCGACTCCCCGCTCGCCGACGTTGACACCGCGATCGCGGACCCCCTGTGGGGAGCGGGGTTCGACCTCGCACTCGAGGCGGAGATCGCTGCGTCGCTGCGGGGATCGGCATGAGCGGCGCCCGGATCGAGGACGACGTCCTCTGGCGCTCGGTTGCGGCCACGCTGCGCGACGTCGTTGCGCCTGCCCTGCCGCCCGGGCACGAGCTGGACACTGCGGTCCAGCTCCAGGGTCTCGCGGCGTACGCCGCCTCGCGGCCGGGGGACCAGGGCGCAGAGCGGGCCCGCCGGCTCGGGGAGGCCCTCGACCTGCCCGGACTCGGGCTGGCCGAGGCCCTGCACGAGGCTTCCGACGTCCTGGTCGCCGCGGTCGAGCGGCCGGAGCACCAGGCGGCCCAGGAGCGGGCGCGGCGGGTGCGCTCGGAGATGGTGGAGCAGCTCGACGAGGACGTCGCTGCGGCGGCGCCGCTGCTCGTGACCTTCGCTGGGCACCCCGCCACTGACCTCGAGCCGGTCGAGCGCCGGGTCCCGGACGACGAGCTCGCCGCGCTGACCGGCTGGTTCTCCGCGGCCCTCGGCGGCGCCGTCACCGTCGCGCGGGCGGTCGTGCGCTCGGGGGGTCACTCGCGCCGGATGCTGGTGGTGGACGTCGAGGGTCCGCTGCGGCGCGAGTCCTTCGTCGTCCGGGTGGAGCAGGGCGGCACGTTCGGCACCGACGGGACCCTCGAGGCCGAGGCGATGCAGGCGCTCGCGGGAGCCGGCGTGCCGGTGGCGCCGGTGCGGTGGATCGAGCGGGACCCGGGGCCGCTCGGCCAGCCGTTCTTCGTGATGGACCTCGTGCCGGGCGCCTCCTCGGTCGACGACGCCGTGCTCAGGCGCTTCCTGCACGCGCTGCACGCCGTGCACCAGGTGGACCCGCGCGTCCTCGGCGAGCCGCCCTCGCCGGAGGAGGCGGTGCAGGCGCAGGTCGACCGCTGGGTCGGCGTCTACCGCAACGCGGTGCCGGTGCATGTGCCGCTGCTCGAGGAGGCCGCGGCCTGGCTGCGCCGCCACCTGCGGCCCACCGGCCCGGTGGCCGTCGTCCACGGCGACCCGGGACCGGGCAACTTCCTGCACATGGACGGGAGCATCACGGCCCTGACTGACTGGGAGTTCGTCCACCACGGCGACCCCGCCGAGGACTGGGCGTACTTCGCGACCATCCGTAGCCGCAAGCTCAAGGGCGCGCAGGAGTGGTACGCCGCCATCGCCGACACCGCCGGGGTCCGGCACGACCGTGCGACGTGGCACGCGTGGGAAGCCTTCAACCAGTTCAAGGGCGCGTGTGCCAACCTCACGGCGCTCAGGCTGTTCGCGGACGGCACGGCGAGTACGCCGAACCTGCTCGCGATCGGCACGGCGGTGCATTGCCGGTTCCTGCGGAGGGTCGCCGAGCTGGTGGGCGAGGCGAGCGAGGGGGAGCAGGCGTGACGGTCGAGCGCGTGGACCCGCGGGTCGCGCAGACCCGGAGGGCCGTCTACGCCGCGACGCTCGCGCTGATCGCCGAGAGCGGGGTGCAGGCCGCGACGGTGGACCGCATCTCCGAGCGCGCGGCCGTCGCGCGCAGCACCGTCTACCGCCGCTGGCCGAGCCTCGGCGCGCTGTACTGCGAGGCGTTCGGGCAGCTGGCACTGCGCACGCCACAGCCGGTGCACGGGGACACGGGGCCCGAGCTGCTGCGCTACCTCCAGGACTACGCCGACCGGCTCAACGATGACACGTACTGCTCCGTGCTGGTGGCGCTGCTCGACGCCGCCTGGCGCGACCCCGAGCTCGCCGAGGTGCGCGGACTGCTGTTCGACGATCGGTCATCCCGGGCCGCCGCGATCGTGGCCGCCGGGATCGCGTCCGGGTACCTGCGACCCGATGTCGACGGGCGGCAGGTGCTCGAGGCCGTCGTCGCACCCTTCCTCTACCGGCGCGTGGTCCACCAGCAGCGCTGCTCCCGCGCCGACGTGCGCCGGCTGCGCGACGACGTGCTCGTCCGCTTCGGCCCGGAGCCGTAGGTCACTGAAGGGAGCGGGCTCGGGCCCCGCCGTCGTGGTAGTCGACCTCACGCACGACGAGGTCACCGTCGAAGACCACAAAGCTCATCCCCGGCGCGTGCCACCGGCGGCCCGCGGTGCCCTCGCCGAAGCGGTCGTCGGGCACCGTCGCCGACATCAGCCAGGTGAAGGCCAGCCCGTCGTCGCGGCTCCACCACTCGCCGGCGGGGACGAGCTCGAGGTCGGGCCAGTGCTGCAGGCCGCGCGCGAAGTAGGCCCGGATCTCCTCCCAGCCGTGGTGCGCACCGCCAATGGAGTCGTCGAGGACGGCGTGGGGGTGCAGGAACAGGCGAGGCGCATCGGCGTCGCCGCTCGACCACGCGCGGAACAGCCGCACCACGAGGTCCTTCCGTCGTCTGTCGACACCGCTCATCTGTCCGGCCTCGCTCTCGCGTCGCGTGCGGTAACTCTAGTCCGAGCTTAGTAACTGTGCGACGATCCCGGAGAAGCGTTTGCGACCGCAGGTGCACGAGAGGCGACGATGACGTCACGCCAGGAGCTCTACATCGGCGGCCAGTGGCGCGCGGCGCGCGCCGAGGGCCGCATTGAGGTGCACGAGGCAGCCACCGGAGAGGTGCTGGCCACGGTGCCGTCCGGCGGGCCGGACGACGTGCGCGCCGCCGTCGAGGCGGCCCGTGAGGCGTTCCCGGCCTGGTCCGGGGCGAGCGTCAAGGAGCGGGCCGACGTCCTGCGCCAGGTCGCGGACGCCCTCGAGGCCCGCGAGGACGAGCTCGCTACGGTTATGGCGCGCGAGGTCGGCACCCCGATGGCGTCCTCTCGCCGGGTGCAGGTCGGCCTCGGTGTGTCGGTCTTTCGGTCGATGGCCGGCGTCCTGGAGGAGCTCCCAGCCGAGGAGCGCATCGGCAGCTCGCTGGTCCTGCGGGTGGCAGCGGGCGTCGTCGGCGCCATCACTCCGTGGAACTACCCGCTCTACCAGCTGGCCGCCAAGGTGGCGCCGGCGATGGCGGCCGGATGCACCACCGTGGTGAAGCCGAGCAGCGTGGCACCGCTGGCGGCGTTCGCCCTGGCAGAGGTCGTCGCCCAGCTCGGGCTCCCGCCCGGAGTGCTGAACGTCGTCACCGGCCGGGGCGCCGAGGCCGGCGAGGTGCTGGTGCAGCACCCCGAGGTGGACCTCGTGAGCCTGACCGGCTCGACCGCGGCGGGCGCCCGGGTCGCCGAGCTCGCGGCGCGCACCGTCAAGCGCGTCACGCTCGAGCTCGGGGGCAAGTCGGCCTTCCTCCTGTGCCCTGACGCCGACCTCGACGCCGCCGTGGATGCGGCGGTCCGGACGGCGTTCGTGAATAACGGGCAGACCTGTTCTGCGACGACGCGGCTGGTCGTGACGCGTGACCGGCTCGCCGAGGTCGAGGACCGGCTCGCCGCGCTCGTCGGCGCGTTCGTCGTCGGCGACCCGCTCGACCCGTCAACCACTCTCGGTCCGGTCGCCTCGGCAGGGCAGTTCCGCTCGATCCAGGGCTACCTCGAGGACGCGGCCGACCAGGGGACCGTGCTCGTCGGGGGGCCGGGGCAGGCGCCGGGCCACGACCGTGGCTTCTTCGTGCAGCCGACCGTCGTCAGCCGGGTCTCGAACGACGCCCGGATCGCGCGCGAGGAGATATTCGGCCCCGTCCTCGTTGTGATCCCGGTCAACGACGTCGACGAGGCGGTCCGCGTTTCCAACGACTCCGACTACGGGCTGTCCGGCGCCGTCTGGGCGGGCGACGTCGACGCGGCCGTCGCCGTTGCGCGCCGGCTGCGCACCGGCCAGGTGTCTGTCAATGGCGGGCGCTTCAACGTCCTCGCACCCTTCGGCGGCTTCAAGCGCTCCGGTGTGGGGCGCGAGCTGGGCCACCACGGGCTGGCGGAGTACACGGAACTCGTGTCCCTCCAGCTTCCCGGCGACGGGGCGGTTACCACCACCGTTACGACGGCGCCCTGATCGATGACGACCGTCGGACTGTGCCTGCCGCAGCTGGGCGGCCACGTCGACCGGTTTGCTCTGCGCGGCTGCGTCGAGAGCGCCCAAGAGCTGGGCTTCGCGAGCGTGTGGGTGCAGGAGCACCTGTTCTTCCCGCACGACCCGATCTCCGGGTACTCGGCCCGTCCGGGGCTGGCCATCCCACAGGCGTACCGCACGACGTTGTCCGCCCTCGAGACGCTGACCGCCGCAGCGGCCTGGAGCGACACCCTGGGCATCGGCACGAGCGTGCTGGTCGCTGGTTACCACCGGCCGGTGCAGCTGGCGCAGCGACTCGCCACGCTCGACCTGCTGTCGCAAGGACGGCTCACCGTCGGCTTCAGCGTCGGGTGGTCCGACGACGAGCACCAGCAGATGGAGGTCGATCCGCGCACTCGCGGCCGCCGGCTCGACGAGATGCTCGATGCCCTCGAAGCGTGCTGGGGTCCGGATCCGGTTGAGTTCTCGGGCGAGTTCTTCAATATCCCGTCGTCCGACGTGCGCCCCAAGCCCGTGCAGCGCCCACGCCCGAAGCTGCTGTCGGGGATGCGGTCGCCTGCCGGACTCCGGCGCACCGCCGAGCGCTTCGACATCTGGAACCCGGCGTCCGGCACGCTCGAGCAGATCCTGGAGGCCGCCGAGCAGATGCAGGAGCACAGGCCGGTCAACCGTCCTGCGCTCGAGGTCTACTGGCGGCTGTTCGTCGAGCCGCCGGTGGTGGTGGCCAACCTGCGGACCGCCACGGTCGACAACCTCGTCGAAAGCGTGCAGCGCGCGAAGGAGGCCGGCTTGGCCAGCGTCATCGTCGACGCCAATTTCGACTCGACGATCGACTCCCCGCAGGCCTGGGCCGAGCTCCCCAAGCGTCTCGCGCCGCTGGTGGACGCCGCGCGCTGACGACGTCTTCTAGCTGCGCGCGGCCTCCAGCAACCGGGCGCGTTCTGCGCCGACCGTCGTGTCCGGCCCATGGCCGGGGTAGACCCACGTGTCGTCGGGCAGCACTTCGAAGACGCTGCGGCGAAGGACATCCTGCAGCCGCGCCTCGTCCTCCGGAGTGGAGGTCGAACCGCGACCGCCCTGCAGCAGCGCGTCCCCGCTGAACAGGTGCGGCGCCGAGCCGTCGCTCGGCGAGTACAGCAGCCCGATGGAGCCCGGGGAGTGCCCGGGCAGGTGCACGACGGTCAACGGCACCTCCCCGATGTTCAGGACCTCGCCGTCACCCACCACCCGGGTCGGCGACACTGGAAGGGCGTCGGCGTCGGCCGCGTGCGCGACCGTCACGGCGTGCGTCGTCTCGGCGAGCTCTGCGAGCGCCCTCGTGTGCGGCGCGTGGCCATGCGTCGTCACGATCGCCTCCAGACTGCGGGAGCTGGTGATAGCGCCCACGAACAGCGGGTCGTCGGCGGCGTCGACGAGCAGCTGCGCCTCGGTCCGCAGGCAGCGCAGGACGTAGCCGTTCACGCCCGCAGGGCCGAGGCCCATCTTCGCGACCAGCAGGTCGGGCAGCCGGCGGAAGTCGGCTGGACCGTACGCGTCGACCTCTCCTCGGTATGCCACACGCCATCTTGGCCCGGGGGGCCTGCCGGCACAAGGACCTTACCGGAGTGAGTGTCAAGAATCCCGTGGTGCGCCGGCGCGGTCCGAGCCCCGGCTGTCTAGCCGGACGCCGAGCGGAAGTCCCCCGCCCTGCGGCGCAGTTCGGTGAGCGAGGACAGCAGGCCGGCGAGCCGGCGCGGTGGCAGGCCGGGGGCGACGAACACGTCGGCGTTGAGGCGCTCGGTCGCGGCGACGCCGATGTCACGACCCTGCTGGGTGATCTCAACGAGGACGCCGCGCCCGTCGGTCGGGTGCGGCGAGCGCCGTACGAGCCCCGCGGCCTCGAGCCGGTCGACAGCGTTGGTGACGCTCGTCGGGTGAACCTGAAGCCGCTGGCTGGCCCTGGTCATGGGCAGGGAGCCGCTGCGGCTGAAGTGGAGCAGCATGAGCAGCTCGTAGCGGGCGAAGGTCAGCCTCAGGGGCCGCAGGACGTCGTCTACCCGGGCCTGCATGATCTGGTGTGCCCGCATGACCGACGTGACAGCGGCCATCCCGTCCGCCGCCTCCGCCCAGCCGTGCGCCTCCCACTGTCGCCGCGCCTCGGCGATGGGGTCGAAAGGCAGCAGCGGGTCGCTCACGCACGAAGGCTAGACGTTGCGCCGGTATTGCCCGCCGACCTCGAAGAACGCCTGGCTGATCTGCCCGAGGGAGCAGGAGTGGACGGCTTCCATGAGCGCCGCGAAGACGTTGCCGCCGGTGGTGGCGGCGTGCTGGAGCGTGGCGAGCGCAGCCGGCGAGACGTCGCGGTGGGTCTGGTGAAAGCCGACGAGGCGCTGGAGCTGCGACTGTTTCTCCGCCTCAGTCGCCCTGGCCAGCTCGATCGTCGGCGATGCCTCGTCGCTCGGGGGAGCGAGGAAGGTGTTGACGCCGATGAGCGGCAGGGACCCGTCGTGCTTCTTGTGCTCGTAGAGCATCGACTCGTCCTGGATCCGCTCGCGCTGGTAGCCGGTCTCCATCGCGCCCAGGACGCCGCCGCGCTCGGCGATCCGGTCGAACTCCGCCAGAACCGCGACCTCCACCAGGTCGGTCAGTTCGTCGACGACGAAGGAGCCCTGCAGGGGGTTCTCGTTCGAGGACAGGCCCCACTCCTGGTCGATGATTATCTGGATGGCGAGAGCGCGGCGCACCGACTCGGTGGTCGGCGTGGTGACAGCCTCGTCGTAGGCGTTGGTGTGCAGACTGTTCGCGTTGTCGTAGAGCGCGCAGAGCGCCTGCAGCGTGGTCCGGATGTCATTGAAGTCCATCTCCTGCGCGTGCAGGGAACGGCCCGACGTCTGGACGTGGTACTTCAGCTTCTGCGAGCGCTCGGACGCGCCGTACCGCTCCTTCATCGCGATCGCCCAGATCCGCCGGGCGACGCGGCCGATCACGGTGTACTCGGCATCCATGCCGTTGCTGAAGAAGAACGACAGGTTGGGGGCGAAGTCGTCGATCGACATTCCGCGCGCGAGGTAGGCCTCGACGTAGGTGAAGCCGTTCGCGAGGGTGAAGGCGAGCTGGCTGATTGGGTTGGCCCCGGCCTCGGCGATGTGATATCCGGAGATGCTCACGGAGTAGAAGTTGCGCACCTCGTGCTCGACGAACCATTGCTGAATGTCCGCCATGCAGCGCAGCGCGTACTCCGTGGAGAAGATGCAGGTGTTCTGGCCCTGGTCCTCTTTGAGGATGTCGGCCTGCACGGTCCCGCGGACGTTGCTCAGCACCCAGGCGCGCAACTCCGCCGCCTCGGCTTCGTCGGGCTCACGACCCTCCTCCTCGCGGAAGCGGTTGAGGCGCTGGTCGATTGCGGTGTTGAGAAACATCGCCAGGATGGTGGGCGCCGGCCCGTTGATGGTCATCGACACCGACGTGGTGGGTGAGCACAGGTCGAAGCCGTCGTACAGCGCCTTCATGTCGTCGAGCGTCGCGATCGACACGCCGGACGTCCCGACCTTGCCATAGATGTCCGGCCGCGGGTCTGGGTCGCGTCCGTACAGAGTCACGGAGTCGAACGCCGTCGACAGGCGGGTGGCCTGGCCGTTGCAGGACAGCACCTTGAAGCGCTTGTTGGTGCGGAACGCGTCGCCCTCGCCGGCGAACATGCGCGCCGGAGCCTCGCCCTGGCGCTTGAACGGGAAGACACCTGCGGTGAAGGGGAAGTGTCCCGGCAGATTCTCGCGCCGCAGGAAGCTCACGAGCTCGCCGTGGTCGGTGGTGCGCGGCAGGGCGACCCGGGGCACCTTGGTCCCCGACAGCGTGGTCCTAGGGCGCGTCTCCCTAGCTGAGGCGGTTTCTGGGGGATGGTTGGTGCATGTCCCGTGATCAGGTCTTGACCGATGCGCAGTGGGCGCTGCTTGAGCCGCTGCTGCCGAGTTCGAAAGGCAGGCAGAGCAGGCCTTTTCGGGATCATCGGCAGGTTGTTGAGGGCATTGTGTTCCGTCTGCGGACAGGCTGTCCGTGGCGGGACTTGCCCGAGCGGTTCGGACCGTGGCAGACGGTGTGGAAGCGCCACGCCCGGTTCAGCAAGGACGGCACCTGGGATCAGATCCTGGCAGCGTTGCTGGTCCAGGCTGATGAGGCCGGCCAGGTGGACTGGCAGCTCTCGATCGACTCCACGGTCAGCCGGGTCCATCAGCACGGCCTGAACATGACCCGGGAGGTCGCTGCGGGGCTCCCGAGTCACACAGGGGGACCCCTCGAACTACAAGAGACAGCCCGTTGAGCCAGTTGATCATGCAATCGGCCGGTCCCGCGGGGGCCTAACGACCAAACTGCACACCCTGGTCGATGGCCACGGCCGGCCGCTGGTCACCGAAATCGGTCCGGGTCAGGGCGGTGACAGTCCCATGTTGCCCGTGCTTCTGGGCTATCTACGGATCGCCCGTAGCGGTCCGGGCCGACCCCGGACCCGCCCCGATGCGCTGCTGGCCGACAAGGCCTACTCCAGTCGGGCGCACCGGACCTTGCTGCGCGAGCGAGGAATCACCGCCGTCATCCCCGAACGCTGCGACCAGCAAGGCCACCGCACACGCCGCGGCTCCCGAGGCGGCCGGCCCGTCAGCTACGACCGCGAGCGCTACAAGGACCGCAACGTCATCGAACGGTCCTACGAACAACTCAAGCAGTGGCGCGGCCTGGCCACCCGCTACGACAAGCTCGCCGTCATCTACCGCGGCGGCGCCGTCCTACGCAGCATCATCCTGTGGCTCCGCAGCCCAATAGGAGACACGCCCTAGTCAGCGGCGTGTGGATCTCCTTCCCGCGGACGGTGTAGACGAGCTCGCCGCCGGCGTGCTCCTCGACCCGTGCCGGCCACTGCGCCAGCAGGTCCTCGACGGTTGCGTCGATGGTCGTGCCGGCGAGGAGGGCGTCCAGCTCGGTGGTGTCCTGCACGAGGTCCCGTGCCGTCTGCAGGTGCTGGCGCCTCCGGACGAGGTCGGCTTGCGCGTCGGTCCTCGCGTGGTAGCCCCGGATGCTGTCGCTGATGTCGGCGAGGTAACGCTCGCGCGAGGTGGGCAGAACGCTCGTCAGCCCGGTCGACGTCCTAGTGTCGACGGTCGGGAGGACCCCGTCGGTGACGTCGAGCCCCCTGTCGACCAGCATCGACTTCAGATGGTGGTAGAGCGCGGTGACGCCGTCGTCGTGGAACCGCGCGGCGCTCGTGCCGAAGACCGGCATCTGCTCCCACGAGACACCGAACGCCGCGCGGTTACGCACCAGCTGCCGAGCCACGTCACGCCGAGCGTCCTCGGCGCCCCGTCGTTCGTACTTGTTGATCGCGACGACGTCCGCCTGGTCGAGCATGTCGATCTTCTCAAGCTGAGACGCGGCGCCGTACTCCGGCGTCATGACGTAGAGCGACACGTCGCTGTACGACGTGATGGTGGCGTCACCCTGGCCGATGCCGGGGGTCTCGATCATGACGAGGTCGAACCCGGCGGCCTTGCACGCGGCCACGATCTCGTCGAGGTGCCTGGGCACGGGGCTGTCGGAGGTGCGGGTGGCTAGGGACCGGAAGAACACCTCGTCGCTGCCGAGGGCGTTCATGCGGATGCGGTCGCCGAGCAGCGCACCGCCGCCTCGACGCCGCGTCGGGTCGATGGCCAGCACCGCGACCTTGAGTTTGTCCTCCTGGTCGAGGCGCAGGCGGCGGAGCAGCTCGTCGGTGAGCGAGGACTTCCCTGACCCTCCGGTGCCGGTGATGCCCAGGACGGGGACCGGGCGGGCGGCCGCGCGAACGGCCGCGGCGAGCTGCGGGTCGCGGCCCTGCTCCAGGACGGTGATGGCCCGGGCCAGCGACGCGGGGTCGCCTCTGAGCACGTCGTCGAGCGGGACGGGGGTGGCTGCGAGGTCGACGTCGCAGGTCTCGACGAGCACATTGATCATCCCGGGGAGCCCGAGCTTCTGGCCGTCTGCGGGCGAGAAAATCGACCAAACAGCACAAGGGCTGCCGGCTGCTCCCGATCCTGTGAGTCAGCTATCGGAAGGTGACCTGCTCACGAGCGAGGAACGCGTGGTCGTTGAACGTCAACAGAGTGGTGCCGCGTCCACCGACGAGCACGGTGGTGATCGCTCCATTCACTGCGACCCGGTTCAGCGCGACCATGCTCTCGACCGGTGCGCCGATCAAGGCTGCGGTGAGAGCGGCGAGCACTCCGCCGGACGTGAAAACGACGCCGTCCTGCCGGCTGTGCAAACTGGCCGCGACTTCGGCCAACGCCGCCTGGGCGCCCTGCACCCAGGCCGACCAGCCAACCGTGTCCCCCGCAGCCCAACCGGCAAGCGCGAGGTCCAGCACTCGCTGAAAGTCGCGGGAGGTGCCGTCATGCGGCGGCGTGTCGGCCGCGACATGGCGCTTGACGATCTGGACCATGTCGTACTCGTCCCACCGGCAGTCGGACATGGGCTTGACGTCAAGGCCGGCTGCCGCCAGCGCGAGCAGTGCTGTGTCACGCTGCCGGCGCAGGCTCCCGCAAGCCGCGACGGGCGTGCGCAGACTGCGGCGGACGAGCTCGCGCCCGACCGCCTCGGCCTGTGCCCGCCCCATGTCGGAGAGGTTGTCGTAGTCGTCGCTGCCGTACGACGCCTGTCCGTGACGGACGAGGTGGAGAACTGGCATCAGGCGAAGCCTCCTGGCAGGGTCAGGCAGCACGTCGAGGTAGCGTCGTTCGGGCGCTTGGAGTGGCTCGCCACGAGCGGCGGGAGGCACGCCCGATCGACGCTATCTCAGCATGTGCAGGTCACATGGGCGGCCATGCGGTACGTGCAGTAACTGTTCGACCGACGACACCTCAAATGGTCGCACGCGGCCACGTCGCAGTTCAGCCCGAGGCGCATCGCCACTCCGGCGTCGCGGGCGACGTATCGGGGAGGGTCGGCTGCCCTGCCCTGCGCCGGGCCGGCCGGATGCCCCGCTGTCGTGGTTGCCCTTCGTCGCACCGAGCTGTTGGCGGCCTCGCGTTCCGTCAGGCCGTCCAGGATCGCGATGTCGATACCCGGCGCGTGCGTGCTCGTCGCTCGCTTTCCCGGTGCGGGGGTAGCGGCCGTCAAGGCGCTGCCCGGCGAGGTCGATTCCGTGCTAGCCATGCTACAGCCTGCACGCGTGAAGCTCGACATCACGGCCAACGAAACGGTGGTCCGACCGCCCGTCCTCCCAGACATCAGACACCCCTACCCCGATGCGCTGCCAGTCCACGGCCATGTGCGCTGCTACTCCTTCGAGGAGCTGTTTGCCGCAAAGCTGCGGGCGATGGCTCAGCGCGGTCGGCCCCGCGACTTGTACGACATCGTCGACCTGTTTCGTCGCAACGATCTTCGTCTCTATCCCGAAGTCATCCTTGCTGCCCTGGTGGAGAAGTGCGCCGTCAAGGACATCTCGGCCCCCACAGCGCTGACCATCCTTAACGACTAGCGCAGAGCAGAGCTGACGGCCGATTGGACGAACATGCTGAGTCATCAGCTCCCGGCATTGCCCCCTCTGAAAGCCATTTCTCGAAGAGCTGCCGACACTCTTCGCATGGCTCAACGGCGAAGTGACTTTCGAGGAGTTGCCACCCAGGTCGTATGCGCGCGACGAGGATCAGGGCTGGTCACCGCCCGCGACCGTCTGGGGGTGGGGAGCGGGAGTCCCACTTGAAGCGGTTCGCTTTGCAGCGACTAACCATCTTCTCGTTGAGCTGACGTACAAGGGCAGTCGGCGACTGATCGAGCCGTATGCCCTGCGACGCACGCGGGCCGGTCCCTCATGCTTCATGCTGAACGAGCCGACAACTCGGGACACCGGACATACGCCGTTGATCAAACGCAGGCCGTGAAGGCAGCGACGACACCCTTTCGCCCGCGGATGCCGATCGAGTTCTCGTCTCACGGGTCGTTGCACGCTCCGCCTCAGAGTCGCAGCACAACCGGCCGAGCCGGGCGGGCGCCACTTTCGCGCTCATCGCCGTCGGGTCCACGGCACGTGTATCAGTGCGTCGTGTGCGGCCGAGAGTTCGCGCACCAAACCCGCAATACGGCGCTGCGAAGGCACAACGACCCAGGCGGCTACCCCTGCCAAGGGCGTCGGGGCGTGTACGTGGGGATGGCGTACTGAGCCCAGCGACCTACTCGCCCTAGCGGCATTGGCGCTTCCGTACGGTCGAAGGCGTTGAGTGCGGTCTCGTCGGCGGTGGGGAGGGGTGTTGCTGGGCGGCGGTGACGCCTCGGTGTCCGAGGCATTCTTGAACGACGATGATGTCGGCGCCGCCGGTGAGGAGCCAGGAGGCGCGCGCGGCGCGAACGTTGTGGAGCGTGCGCGTCTGCTGCACTCTCGCGGCCGTCACGGCTGGTGCCCCCGTAACGTCGGCGGCGTTCGTTTTTGGGTTATTCGGACGCGCTGTTGCTGTAGCGGATCTTGCGGAAGGCGGTGAGGGCGCGGTCGCCGGCGTCGGGGAGGGTGCCGGTGTACTGCTGGGTAGTGGTGATCCGTCGGTGTCCGAGGCGTTCTTGAACGACGATGATGTCGGCACCGCCGGCCAGCAGCCAGGAGGCATGCGCTGCGCGCAGATTGTGAAAGGTCACGGTCTGCTGCACTTTCGCGGCCTTGACGGCGGGGGTCCAGAACTTGGTCCGGAAGTTGTTTCGTGACAGGGCCGTGCCGGCGCTGGAGGTGAACAGCAGCCCGTCATCGTCGATCTGGTTGTCGCGGCTGTGGTCCTGGAGCTGTTGGCAGGTCGCTGCGTCGATCTGGACGCTGCGTTGCTCGTCGTCTTTGGGGTAGTCCTTGACGTAGACCCGCTCGCCGGTGGGGGAGTGCTTCTTCGCGACTTCCCCGATGGTCCGGCGCACCAGCACCACGTGGGAGGTCATGTTGATGTCGCTGGGGCGTAAGGCGATCAGTTCCCCCCAGCGCATACCCGTCTCGATGGCGAGCAGCACCATCATCCGGTAGCGCGCTGGCAGCTGGAGCAGGATCTTGTCGAACTGGGCGGCGGTGATGATCTGCTTCGGTTTGATCACGACTTTGGGCAGCGCGGTGTGGCTGGCCGGGTTGATCTGGATCGCGCGGTCGATGACGGCGCGGGTGAAGACCTTGTGCAGCAGCGCGTGGTACTTCACGACCGACCGAGGGCTCAGGCCCTCGCGGGTGACGTCGTTGACCCAGGCCTGGATCATGGCCGGGCTGATCCGGCGCATCGGGAGCGTGCCGAACCGGGGCAGGAAGTGCTTGTCCAGGTAGTAGCCGTAGGCGGTGCGGGTGGAGACTTCCAGGTGCTGCGTAGTGGGCCAGTAGGAGGTGCTGACGTAGTCGGCGAAGGTGGTGCGTCCGGCGATCGGGGAGCTCCAGTCGCCGCGACTGGCGTCGAGTTCGAGTTGCGCGGCCTTCTTGGCGGCTTCCCTCTCGGTCTTGAACCCGCCTTCTTCGTGGTAGCGGCCGTCCGCGCCGAGGTAGGCGGCGTAGTGCCGGACGGTCCCGTCCTTCAAGGTCTTGGCTCGGGTGTAGGACATAGGGGTGACCTCCTCACGCGACCTCCAGCATCTCACGGGATCCGGGCTCGTTCCAGGCTCGTTCCAGAAGATGTGCCTTCCGGTCGGTGCCGGTCGCTGCCAGTCCCTGCCAAGGAAAGCCCTACATAGCCTGAGAAGTAGGTGGCACCGACAGGAAGCTGGTGGCGCTGGTCGCGATCGGGGCGTCACTCATAACCCAGAGGTCGCAGGTTCAAATCCTGCCCCCGCTACAGAAGAAGTGCAGGTCAGAGGCCCTGTCATCGGAGGCGATGGCAGGGCCTCTGGCGTAAATGGCAGCAGGATGGCAGCAGCGCGCTGCGCCGCCCTCCCCAGTCGAGGACCGCTCGGGACCCTCTCAGACAGCCCGTACAGCCTTGTGGAGCGTTCACCACCGCCGCGCGTACCGACTGCCACAACCCTTCGGATTAGGAGAACGGTTGCGGGACGTTCGGCAGGGCTTTCTGGTCCATCTCGTGCCGTTCTGTGCGGGGGGGCGGAGCGCCGAGGTCGTCGGGCGCAGCTCAGTCCGCGCCAGCTCAGCCGTTCCGGTCCCACATCGGTCCCACAAGTTCGCCCATCCGCGGGATGGTGACAGCAGCAGCGTGCCGTTGGTCCGGTCCCGTACCTGTTGCGCGGTGCCGGTCTGCGCGGCGCGCGCTCGGGGGCACGTAGCAGCCCGTGGGTCTGCTCGACGCCTGGGCTCCGGGTGCGGTCTGGGGCAGGTTCGTGGCGCCGAACCCGGGCAGACCCAGGCTGACTCAGCGGTATGGAGGAGTCCAGGGCGGCCGTGGTGTGGTTGACCGAGGCCGGCTGGCTTTGCGGTCGGCAATAGGTGGTGCGGTGGTCGGGGACGGTGTAGTTCCGGGCATCGTTGTGCATAACGGGTCGCCCTGGCGGCGGATGACCGGGTCGAGTTCGGCGAGCCAGGCGGGGTAGCCGCCGACCCGCCGCCAGGAGGTGCCCGGCGCCTAACCGGAGCTGCTTGACCGGTCCGGATGCTGCGGAAGCCGCGACAGCCCACCCCGGCCCGCGGCGCATTGGGCGGTGAACGTCTCGTTAAGGCGCCACGCCGCTGGCGGGTCAGTGGCCAAGGCTTCGCCAGAAGGCGGCGGCGGCTATGGAGGGGCGTCCGGTGCGTTGTTCGCTGCGGTCGGCGTGGGTCATGAGCGCGGTGACGGCGTTGACGCCGAGCCAGCGCAGCGGTTCGGGTTCCCACCGTTTGGTTCGGCGCCGCACCCAGGGCAACGATGTCCGCGGGGTGGTGTGCTCCAGGATGAGGTCGGTGAGGGTCCGTCCCGCCAGGTGGGAGGTCGCGACTCCGTCGCCGACGTAGCCGCCGGCCCAAGCTATGCCGGTGGTGCGGTCCAGACCCACGCTGGGGTACCAGTCGCGGGGGACGCCCAGGTTGCCGCCCCAGCGGTGGGTGATCGTGACGTCGCGCAGGACCGGGAACAGCTCGACGAGGGTGTCGCGCAGGTGCTGGTGCACTCGGTGGTCACGGTCGTACGCCGGGGAGATCCGGGACCCGAAGTGGTAGGGGGCGCCCCGGCCGCCGAAGGCCAGACGACCGTCGGGGGTGCGCTGGCCGTAGATGGTGAGGTGCCGCTCGTCGGTGAAGGTGGCCCGGTCGGCGAGGCCGATCTGCTGCCACAAGGTGTCGGGCAGCGGTTCGGTGGCGAGCATGAGGGAGTAGACCGGCGCGAGGTCGCGCCGATGGCCCGGCAGCTCAGCGGTGTAGCCCTCGGTCGCGGTCAGCACGATGTCGGCGCGCACCGTTCCGTGCGGCGTGTCGACCTGTCCCGGCGCGATCCGCAGTACAGGGGTTTGTTCGTACAGGCCGACCCCGCGGCGTTCCACCGCCTCGGCGAGGCCGCGGACCAAGCGGGCGGGGTCCAGGGCCGCGCAGTGCCGGGTGGTCACCGCGCCCAGCACTCGGCTGGCGGCTACCCGCTTTCCGGCCTGTTCGGCGTCGAGTAGGTCCAGGGTGTCCGGGCCGAAGCCGTGCGCGCGGGCATCGGCGACGCGGGCCCGGGCGCGGGTGAGCTGAGCGGGTCCGCGGGCCAGCGACACCATGCCGCCCTGGGTGAAGCCGCAGTCGATCCCTTCGGCCGTGGCGTCGGAGCCGGCCTCGACGACTGAGCGCTCCAGTGCGGTCTGCATCGCTTGCACGTGCTGCTCGCTGGCGCAGCGAAGCATCCGCCGCCAGGAGGTCGGGAACAGCGCGGAGCACCAGCCGCCGTTACGCCCGGACGCACCGAAGCCGGCGACTTCGCGCTCGAGTACAGCGATCCGCAGCGTCGGGTCTTGTCGGATCAGGTGCAGGGCGGTCCACAGGCCGGTGAAGCCGGCACCGACGATGGCGACGTCAACCGCGGTGTCACCCGGCAGCGCCGGCCGGGGCGCCCACGAGCCTGGGTACTGCTCGTGCCACAGACTCAGGCGGCGGTAGTCCGGTGCGGTGGGCGTCAGCTGGGTCATGGCAGGGCTGCGCGCAGCGCTGCCGGGATCCGGTCAAGGTCGGTGTCGGTGATAACCAGCGGCGGGCAGATCGCCAGGGTGGACGGGGCGATCGGTCGCACAATGACCCCGTCGTCGAGTATCCGGTCCCGCACCGGCACCGGGTCGACACCGGCCGGCACGCTCACCGCCCACAGCGCGCCGACGCCGCGGACGTCGGCGACGAGGCCGTCGGCGCGCAGTGCTTCGAGCTGGGGCGAGAGCAGGTCACCGATCCGCAGCGCCCGCTGCAGCAGCCCCTCCCGTTCGGTGATGTCCAGGCAGGTCAGCGCCGCGACGCAGCCCGCGGCGTGGCCGGAGTAGGTGTAGCCGTGCCGCAGCACGAAGGACGGTTCGGCGGACAGCGGCTGGTGCACCGACGGCGCGACCAGGACCCCGCCGAGCGGGAGGTAGCCGCTGGTCACCCCTTTGGCGAAGATCGTCAGGTCGGCCTGCACCTCGTAGCGGTCGCCGGCGAACACGCTGCCGAGCCGGCCGAAACCGCAGATGACCTCGTCCAGGACCAGGTGCGCGCCGTGTTCGTCGCACAGCGCCCGCAGCCCCGGCAGGTAGCCCGGGGTGGGGGGCCAGACGCCGCCGGCGCCGATGACCGGTTCGGCGAACACCGCCGCTACCTGCCCGGGGTGGTCGGTGAACACCTGCCGGACCGCGTGGAGGTCGTCTTTGGGTACCTGCACGACGTCGGCCATCCCGCGCCCGAAGCCCTCGCGGTTGCTCGGCAGCCCGGTCAGCGCCATCGCCCCGTAGGTCACTCCGTGGTAGCTGGGTGTGCGGCTGACCACGACCGTCCGCTCCGGGTGCCCGGTCTGGGCGTGCGCTGCCCGGCTGAGCTTCAGTGCGGTGTCGACCGCCTCCGAGCCGCCGCTGGTGAGGAACACCCGACTGCCCGGTATCGGCGCCAGGGCGGCCAGCCGCTGGGCGAGCTCCTCAGCGGGGCTGTTCGAGAACCGCTCGAAGCAGTGGTAGGTCTCCAGCTCGCGCAGCTGGGCGGCCACCGCATCGGCGATCTCGGCCCGCCCGTGTCCGACGTTGCAGTACCACAACGAGGCCATTGCATCGACGTAGCGCCGGCCGGCGGCGTCGAAGACCAGCGCCCCCGCACCCCGGACCATCCGGGTGAAGCCCGCGGCGGCGGCGGAGGGCTTGGCGAACGGGTGCAGCAACGGCCCGGGTGCGCCCACCCTGCCCTGGGCAGAGGCACGCTGGAGCAGCGTCATCAGGGGGTCCCGTAGTTGTAGGTCTGTTTGTGCACCCGCAGGCAGATGGAGGTCTCGGTCTCCCGGACTCCCTCGATGGGGCGGATCCGGTCGTTGATGATGGTCAGCAGGTGCTCGTTGTCGCGGCAGACGACCTCCAGCTGCAGGTCGTAACGGCCGGAGGTGAGCACGCAGTAGTCGACCTCGTCGATCTTGCTCAACGCGTCGGCGACCGCCCGGGAGTCCCCGGTGACCATGACACCGACGCTGGCCATCACCCCGAACCCGAGGGTGAGGGGGTCGATGACCGCCACGATCTGCACCACCTCGCTGTCCACCAGGGCCTTGACCCGCTGCCGGACCGCGGCCTCGGACAGCCCGACGGCGGCGGCGATGGCGGTGTAGGACCGGCGCCCGTCGTCCTGCAGCTCGCGCAGGATCGCCTTGCCGACCTCGTCCAGCAGCATGGCCGGGCTCGCCGCCAGGGCCAGACCGGCCCGGCTGCTCCTGCGCGGCGTGGCAGCCATGCGTCCTCCTATCCGCGGCCCGACCGGTCCGGCCCAGCACGCGCGCTCGCCGGGCCGCGGGTGCACAACGACATCCTGGACGCCCTCACCGCGCAGGCCAAGGCCACCCGCACCGGCCTGCCCGACGACACCGAGGTGCTCTACGGGCCGCTGAACAACCCCGCGCAACTGGAGCGGGTGAGCGGCTTCGTCGACCGGCTGCCCGACCACGCCTCGGTCACCGCCGGCGGGACTCGGCAGGGCCAGACCGGCTTCTTCTACACCCCGACCGTCGTCGGCGGCTTGCAGCAAGGCGATGAGATCGTCACCGACGAGGTCTTCGGCCCGGTCCTGACGGTGCAGCGCTTCACCGACGAGTCCCAGGCCCTGCGCTGGGCCAACGCCAGCCGGTACGGCCTGGCCTCCAGCGTCTGGACCAAGGACCACGCGCGGGCGATGCGGATGGCCCGCGCCCTGGACTTCGGCTGCGTCTGGATCAACACCCACATCCCGCTGGTCGCCGAGATGCCGCACGGTGGCTTCGGCCGGTCCGGCTACGGCAAGGACCTGTCGATGTACGGGTTCGAGGACTACACCCGGCTCAAGCACGTCATGAGCGCGATCGCGCCATGACCCAGGCGGTGCTGACCTCACCGACCCTTTCGGTCCACTCGCCCTACGACGGGCGACTCATCGGGCAGGTCCAGATCCCCGACCAGGCAACGGTCGAGCGAGCCGTCACCGCGGCGCACAACTGCCGGGCGGAGCTGGCGGCGCTGCCCGCGCACCGCCGCGCCAGCGCCCTGGACAGCGTGTCCAGCGGCCTGTCGGCGCGCGCCGAGGAGCTAGCGCAACTCATCACCGCAGAGAACGGCAAGCCGCTCCGGTGGGCGCGCACGGAGGTGACCCGGGCCGCTGCCACGTTCCGCTGGGCCGCCGAGGAGGCCCGGCGCTGGTCCGGGGAGCTGCAGCGCCTGGACACCGACGCCGGTTCAGAGGGCCGGCTCGCCCTGGTCCGCCGGGTTCCGCGCGGCCCAGTGCTGGGAATCACCCCGTTCAACTTCCCGCTCAACCTCGTCGTCCACAAGATCGCCCCCGCGCTGGCGGTCGGCTGCCCCATCGTGCTCAAGCCGGCGCCGGCGACACCGCTGACTTCCCTGGTGCTCGGTGAGCTGCTCGGGCAGACCGACCTGCCCGACGGGGCCTGGTCGGTCCTGCCGGTCGGCAACCACGCCGCAGCCCGGCTCGTCCGGGACCCCCGGCTCCCGGTGGTGTCGTTCACCGGCTCCGGCCCGGTCGGCTGGGGTATCCGAGACGCCGTGCCCCGAAAGCACGTCACCCTGGAGCTCGGCGGGAACGCCGCCGTGATCGTCGCCCCGGACTACGACGACCTGGCCTGGGCAGCGCAGCGGATCGCGACCTTCGCGATGGCCCAGGCCGGGCAGTCGTGCGTGTCCGTGCAGCGGGTGCTGTGCGTCGCCGAGCGGTACGACGAGCTACGCGGACGGGTCGTCGCGCTCGTGCAGGCGCTGGGCACCGGCGACCCGGCCGACCCCACGACCGAGGTCGGGCCGCTGATCGACACCGCAGCCGCCCAGCGGGTCCAGGGGTGGGTCCAACAGGCCGTCGACTCCGGCGCCCGGCTGCTGTGCGGTGGTGTGCGCGACGGCAGCAGCTACACCCCGACAGTGCTGGAGGACGTGACGGCCGGCAGCCGGGTGTTGGACGACGAGGTCTTCGGCCCCGTCCTGGTGCTCCAGCGCACCGCAACGGTCCAGGAGGCCTTCGACCTGGTGAACGCCTCACGCTTCGGCCTGCAAACCGGGGTGTTCACCCGCGACCTGACGTTGGCGTTCCGGGCCGCCCATGACCTCGACGTCGGGGGTGTGATCATCGGCGATGTCCCGAGCTACCGAGCCGACCAGATGCCCTACGGCGGGGTCAAGGACTCCGGGAGAGGCCGTGAAGGCGTGCTCTCGGCTATGCACGACCTGACCGAGCAGAAAGTTCTCGTGCTGACCGGCGTGACCCTGTGACCTGCCGGGACACCAGGCGAGCCGATACGGCGCGCAGTACGGGCCCGACATCACCTTCCTCGACGTCGACCCCTGCGATCTGGACGACTCGACCAGTAACGCGGGCGCGGACGTCGTAGTGCCCGGGCGCCGTTCGACGGCGGCACGTCGCACCGGCCCGGCACCCGGCTCGGTCCGCAGGCGATCCGCACAACGAACTACCTGCCGCCCAATCGCGCCCGGCTCTACGCCGCCGGCGACCCCATCAACAACGTCGACTCGACGGCCATGTTCAGCTTTGGGCATTGTTTGGCCGGTACGGGGGCCGCAATCGGTGCAGTCGGCGCGGGCATCGTAGCGGTTGCAGCAGTACGTGGCTGTACCACCATCCTCGCTTGCGGACCCACGATCGTCGCCGGTGGTGCGGCGATCGCCGCCGCAGGCGCGGCCATCGATCAATTCGGACAGGCCTTCCAACTGATGACGAAGGTACAAAAAGCAGCGATCGTGCTGCTTAGCGTTGCTGCTCTGATCCTGATCGCGGCTGGAGTTACGTATGCCATCACGGGCAGTTGGGGCTCCTTGCCCGGAACTGCGGTCTTGTTGGTCATCGACTTAGTAGGCATCGTTTACCTGAGAACTAGCGCTTTCCCGCCACGCGTTGGCAAAAGATGAGTACAGCAAGGGTGCAAGGGGGGCGTGACCGCCGGAAGGTTGCTAGCGCGCTCCCCGGCCAGCTCCGGGGCAGGCTCAGCCCTGTGCTGGCCGGCGCGGCGGCAGCTGGTGGCCAGCGTATCGGCGTCCAGGTCGCGGTAGAACATGGCCAACGTGATGTAGGTCCAGTCCGCGGCCTGCTGCGGCTGGGGGTCGGCGAAGGCCTCCCGCCGCACGGCGGCAAGGGTGGCGAGCAGCGCGACCAGGTGGGGGTGATGGTCCCAGCACACCGGGATGGTGCGCGTCGGGTTCCAGCCTCAGGTCTCGTTCAGGTGCCCGACGACCTGGCTGAGCCAGCGGTGCAGATCCGGTAGCGCCTCGGCCGGCAGGGCGGTCGGATCCCACGGGGCCACGAGTTGATCGCCGTTCGCGGCGGAGGCCGGGTCGTCCCCGTCGGGTTCGTGCTGCCACAGGGTAAACAGCCCGGCGAGCAGCCCGGTCGGGGTCGGGAACGGCCGGCCGGCAGCTAGGAACGCGTCGGGGGGAGCGTCGTCGACGGGTGACTGCTGCGTCGGTCGTGGCTCGGCGGTCACTGCGCGGCTGCGCCGGTGGCTGGCAGCACCACGCCGGCGGCGGTGGCGCTGACCGGCTGGGCGGGCTCAGTGGGGTGGCTGCCGCGGGCGGCGGTGGCAACGGCCCGGACCTGCTCCTGCCCGGCTTGCAAGGTCTTCCACCGGGCCCGGACGGTGAATACCGGGCGGGTCTTGACCAGGACCGGGCCGAGCTGGTCGATGAGCAGCAGGGCTTGGCGGGTGCGGAGCTGACGGAAGTTGGCGGCGGCCAGCACCGGTTCGGTTTCGCCCCGTCGGGTGCCGGCGGAGTCTTTGCGTTGGACCCGGCGGGTGCCGCAGAGCCGTTCGATGTCGCTGTTGAACTGCGGGTCATTGCTGCCACCGAAGGCCAGCAGGCCGGCGGTGACCGAGGCCAGGACGCTGCTGCCGTGCTCACCCCAGCGGGCCAGGCCTGCAGCCAGCCCTGCATGCCGTAGTGCACCGACAGGCCGCGGCCGCGGCCGTCCCCGACGCGTTGCGGCAGGCTGGGGATCGGGGGGTGAGTGGGGCTTCGTCTAGGGCGGCGACCAGCGGCGGGTCCAGCCGCCCGGCCGGGCGGGTCAGGGCGTGCCGCCCGGCCCGGTCCAGTACGTCCTCGGCGATCGCGATCAGCAGCGACCGGGCTGGTCGGGTCGTCCTTGCCCAGCAGGTAGATCGTGCCGTCGGCGTCGAGCAGCTCCTCGATGCGGTCGACCTCCTCGGGGGTGGCGGCCAGGGTGGCGCGGGCGGCCGGGATGGTGGACCAGGCCAAGACGGTGGCGACGGTCGCCCGGATGTTGCCGACGGTGCGGGAGTCCCCGGTCGTGGCGCTTTGTAGCTTGTCGAGCATCCCCGGCCCGGTGCCGGGGTGCTCGGCCAGGACCGGGGCGGCGAACGCGCCAGCAGGTGCCGCGGCACGCCGATGCGTGCCTGCACCCGCACGTCGGACAGCTTGCGAACCTGCGACTTCCGCGTCACCGGCACCCGCGAGATGGCGATCGCGACGAGGACGAGAATCGCGATATAGACGATGAACGGCAGTTTCAGTGGCCACGGGGCGTAATCGGTGAGCAGGCCGCCGATCAGCGGGCCGGGCGCGATGCCGGACAGGTTCGCGGTCGCGGCGGATAGCGTCGCCTTCTGCCGGTCGGATCGACCGTCACGATTGGGATGTTGGGCGGGTCGTAACGCCCGGATGCCCTGCTGTGCAGGGAGAATGTGGCTCCGGTGAAGCCGCTGAGATCAGCGAGTTCACCGGACTGGTCCTTGACAGCCCCCTTGCGGACGCCTTGTTCCAGCCGCTGTCCTGAGGCAGCGGAGTCCGGGCGACGGGAGTACTGGAACCAGTTGCCGTTCCGCCGCCTCAGTCCTGCCCTCATTACAGCCTGCTCCGTTCGAAGAGTGACCGAACGAGGTGGGCGAGGAAAGGGCCAGGCTTGGATCGCGGCCTAGACACCGGGTGTATTCACGTGGTGTACTCACCTGGTGTCTACTCCGCAGGTGTTGCTGGGGCTGTTGAGTCGGGGGCCGCGGCACGGCTATGAGCTGAAGCGGGAGCATGATCTGCGGTTCGCGCAGGCCAAGCCGCTGCCGTACGGGCAGGTCTATGCGACGTTGGGCCGGCTGCTGCGCGACGGCCTGGTCGAGGAGGGTGCGCCCGAGGCCGGGGCTGGCCCGGATCGTCGGGTGTATGGGTTGACCGAGGCTGGTCGTGCCGCCCTTGATGCGTGGCTGGCCGAAGTTGAGCCGCCGGCCCCCTACGTCGCGAACCCGCTGTTGGCCAAGGTCGTGGTCGCGGTGCTGGCCGACCACCCGGCGCAGGGGTACCTGGCGGCGCAGCGCGAGGCGCACCTGCAGCGGATGAAGGAGCTGACAGCGGTAAAGGCAGCGCCGGGGGCGGCTTTGTCGGATGTGTTGACGGCGGACTGGGCGTTGTCGCACCTGGACGCGGATCTGCGCTGGGTGGAGATCACCGCCCAGCGTCTGGAAGCCCTGACGGCGGAGGTCCGATCCCGATGACGACAGTACTGACTGGCCGGGCGCTGGTGAAGGCCTACGACGGCACACCCGCGCTGCGCGGCCTGGACGTGGAGCTAGCCGAGGGTGAGGTGCTGGCGGTGACCGGTGCCAGCGGCAGCGGAAAGTCCACGCTGCTGCACTGCCTGGCTGGGATCGTTGTGCCCGACGCCGGTGAGGTGCAGTTCGGACAGGTCCGGGTCGACCGGGCCAGCGAACGGGACCGCTCGGCGCTGCGCCGCACCTCGTTCGGGGTGCTGTTCCAGTTCGGGCAGCTGGTCCCCGAGCTGACCGCGGTCGAGAACGTCGCGCTTCCGCTGCTGCTGGACCGGCGGCCGCGGGACGGGGCGCTGGCAGCGGCCCGGACCTGGCTGGAACGGCTCGGCGTCGCGGATCAGGCGGACAGCCGCCCGGGACAGATGTCGGGCGGGCAGACGCAGCGGGTCGCCGTCGCCCGCGCGTTGGTCAGCGAACCGCGGGTGGTGTTCGCCGACGAGCCGACCGGGGCGTTGGACTCCCTGGCCGGTGAGCAGGTGCTGGGTGAGCTGCTGCGGGTGGCCCGGGAGTCGGGCACTGCCGTTGTACTGGTCACGCATGAGGCGCGGGTCGCTGCCTACGCCGACCGGGAGATCGTGCTGCGCGACGGCCGGCTCGCGGTCGGGGCGTGCAGGTGAGCTGGCTCGCCGGCCGGCTGGCTCGCGGCAGTGGCCGCGCCGAGATCGTCCGCCTGGCTCTGGTCGCGCTCGGCGGGGCGCTGACCAGTGTGCTGCTGCTGTCCGCCGCGCTGGTCACCGCCATCGGGGGCGGCAACTGCCAGCAGGGCTGCACCCACGGGCAGCTGTACCGCACGGACCTGCTCGACCAGGCGGGCCTGCGTCCCGGGGTCGTGACCGCCCTGGTACTCATGGTCGTCCCGGTCCTGGTCTTCCTGGGCATGTGCGCGCGGATCTCGGCGGCCCAGCGGGACCGGCGGCTGGCCGCGATCCGGCTCGCCGGCGGCACTCCCGGCCAGGTGCGGCTGCTGGCCGCCGCGGACACCGCAGTACCGGCCGCTGTCGGAGCCCTGATCGGTCTGGTGGTGTTCGCCCTCGCCAAGGTGCTGCTGGAGCGGCACTACCTCGACGCGACGGACGCGTTCCTCCGGCGAGCCCTGGCCCACGTCCCGGCGGTCGCCGGCTCCTCCCCGGACGCGCTCGGCGCGGCGCCGGCCCGGGCACTTCCCACCAACGTGGCTATGCCGTTCGGGCGCAGCCTGCTGGTCGTGCTGCTGGTGCCCGCGCTCTGCGGCGCCAGCGCCGTGACAGCGCTGCGTCAGGTCCAGACGACGCCGCTAGGAGTCGCCCGGCGCTCTCGACCCGCGCCGCGTCCGGCCGGCTTCGGCGGCCTGGCGCTCGGGCTGGTGGTGCTCGCCTTCGCCCCGCAGTTCGGGCTGCTCAGCCTGCCCGCCATCGCCGTCGGCGCCGTCCTGGTCATCATCGCGCTGGCCTCGTGCGGCAGCTGGCTGGCCGCCCGCACCGGCGCGATCGCCGCCCGCAAGACCGGCCGGCCCGCGCTGCTACTGGCCGCCCGGCGGCTGCAGGCCGACCCGCACGCGCAGGGCCGGGCCCTGTCCGGCGTCGTCCTGGCCGTGCTCGTCGCCTGCGGCGCGAACGTCCTTCGATCCGCCACCCTCATTCAGCAAGGCGCCCAAGCCGGCTCCTACCGCACCGCCTACGCCCTGGTCGACCTGGCACTGTTTGTCGCGGTCGTGGTAGCCGCCGCCGGACTGCTCGTCGCGTCCTGCGAAGCGGTCCTGGAACGCCGGCGGACCCTAGCCAACCTCTGGGCGGCCGGCGTACCGCTACCGACCCTGCGCCGCGCAGTCGTTCTGCAGTCCCTGCTGCCCGCCACCCCGGCCCTGCTGCTCGCGGCGGCCGCCGGCACACTCACCGGGCAGCTGTTCGCCGGCGCCGTCAGCGGGTTCACCGTCCCGTGGCTCCGGCTCCTCGCGATCCTGGCCATCGGCCTGGTCGCTGTGTCGCTGTCAGCGCTGCTGAGCCTGCCGCTCCTGCGCCGCAGCACACGACCCGAAGAACTCAGGCAGACATGACCACCACCGTGCACCTGCCCCGCAACGTCGAGGGCAGGCAGCTGCCAGCGCTGCGACAGGAGCTGTTCGCCCACCTGCGACGCGACCCGAACCTGATCGTTGACGGCAGCAACGTCGACACGCTCTCGCCGGCCGGGCAAGCGCTGTTGCTGCACACCGCCCACACAGCCCGGCGCCGGGGCGGGAAGCTGCATCTCCAACAGCCCTCACCAGCAATGACCGCCGAGCTCCGGACCACCGGCCTGAGCTACTCGCTCACCCAAGCCCTGTCCAGCCCGGCAACGACATCCGCGGCGAGCAACTCCTCGGCAATTCATCACCCAGCTGCAACGAGCAGGTCCTGCAAAACCAGCGAGCCGCTCCCGTGACCCCACCAGGTGCCGTCCCACTCGCGGTCGCTGCAAGCAACGAGCGCGCCGTTGCGCTCTATGAGTCGCTGGGGTTCACAATCCTTGGCACCGTTCCCGGCGGCTTCCGCTACCCGCAGGAGGGCCCAGTCGGACTGTACGTGATGTTCCGTCCGGTCTTACGGTGCCGCGGGACCAAGAGCGGCACCTATCTCCTTCGCTTCCGGAACAGATAGACTTCACGGCGGTCACGGTCGCTCTTGGACATCGTCCTGCTGTGCGAGTGAAAGTCTGCGGAACGCAGGTCGAAGGGGTCTTTCGCCAGAGGCGTCCCCCAGAGCAGCGCGATGCCAGGCAGAAGCGGCGCAAGTACCCAGGCCCCCCGGCCCACGAGCGCGACCATGCCGACGACCATGACGGCGGATGCCAGGATCGACATGAGTACGTCACGCCGTCGCCAGGAGCGACACCAAGTCAGAACGAAGTGCCACATGGCTGCCTCCTGGTACGGGACACTAGCGCCGGCTACAGCTCCGGTTGGGCCAACTCGCGCCATGACACGGTGGGGCCAGTTGACCTTGACAGAGCCACGACCTGGGCTGCTGGTGCGGTGGGCAGCCGCAGGCTCTGGTCTTGGGCGGCGGCTTCCCGCCAGGCGCGTACGTGCGCCGCCAGCGCGTCCCGGTCGTACAGGTAGCTCAGGCAGTCCCGACCGTGACGGCGATGTAAGGCTCATCGCCGCGGCCGCCGCTGGCGTGGCGTGCACGATGCGGCCAGGAGCAAGGTGCGCGTTCTGAGCCGGGACAGCGACCTGCGCATTTCCGAGGCGCGAGGCTGATGGCGCAGGTTTGGTGCCCGTCCACCAGACCGGCGGCGCTCGTAGAGGTCGTCCCAGTAGTTGGCAAGCGGGACAGGTTCAAGTTGAGGCTGGGTTGTGCCTACTGTTCACACGATGGTGCCGTCGTTGGTCTTGCTGCCCAGCCCGCTGCTGGGGCCGTCGGTGTGGCGCCCAGTCGCCCGGGTCCTTGCCGACCTGGGCTGGCACACCGTGATCGGCACGGTGCCCGAGCCGGTGCTGAGGGGTGAGGACGTCCTCGACGCCTTCCTCGCGGCACTGCCCGTAGACCGGGATGTCGTCCTGGTAGCGCACAGCAACGCCGGTGCGTACGTCCCCGAACTGGCGGTGCGGCGGCCGGTTGTGGCCGCGGTGTTCGTCGACGCGGTTCTCCCGCCCCGCAACGGTCGGGTCCCGCTCGCACCCCCGGCGTTCCTGGAGGTGCTGCGCGAGAAGGCCGATGACGACGGTCTGCTCCCACCGTGGACGAGTTGGTGGGATGAGGTCGAGGTGGCGGCCCTGTTCCCCAACGCCCAGAGCCGCGCCGCCGTGGAGCAGGAGCAGCAGCGCCTCCCGCTGTCTTACTTCACGCAAGCACTGGCCGTCCCGCCAGGCTGGGACAAGCTGCCCGGGGCCTACGTGGCCTTCGGCGACACCTACGCCGCTGATCGGGACGCCGCCGCGCAGCGCGGGTGGCCGGTGCGGACGCTGCCGGCCGGTCACCTTCGCCAGCTGCACGACCCCGACCAAGTCGCCGACACGCTCCTTGCCTTGCTCGGCCAAGTCGTCCCGGGCTAGGTGACGCAGGGCCAGGACTCGACCGATCTTGGAGCAATGATCGATCGTCAAGCGGGACGACCTGACGCGGAGTCGTCAGTGTCGCCCTGCACCCGAGCGTGCAGGTGCATGTCGTGCCAGCCGTCCTGGTGCAGAGCTTGCTGCCGCTTGGTCCCCTCCAGCACGTAGCCCGCCTTGATCGCCCCCGGCAGGACCCGGTGTTTCGGGTCGAGTGCGCCAGTTCGATCCGGTGCAGACCGACGTCGACGAACAGCCAGGTGCTCATGGCCCGCAGGGCGCGTGGCGCGACGCCCCGTCCCCGCGCCGCCGGCAGCACCCAGTACGCGACCTCGCCCACGCCCTCGGCCAGGTCCAGAGCGCGCAGGCTCATGCGGGCGAGCAGCCCTTGGTCGTCGCACACCGCCCAGCCAGCGCCGGTCTCGGCTGCCCACCGCTCAGGCCAGGTCGCGACCCACTGTTCGGCTTCATAGTCACTCATGGTGCGTACGTGCCACTGCTGGATAGCCGGGTCCTGGTAGACCCGCACGACAGCCGGCGCGTCGACGGACCGCCACGGCCGCAGAATCAGCTCGTCGATGAACAGCTCAGGCTGAACTTGGTCGCCCAACCGCCCGGCGGGCACAACCGGGGCGACGAGGTCCGGCACGACGACCATTTTGCCCGGTGCGCAGTGAGCTGTCCGGTTGCCGAACGACCAGCGGCACACGACGGACCTGCCGGCGGCGAGCAGTCCGTTGACGCCTGGAGGTCGTGACCTGTCTCGGTGGTGCGCCTGCTTCCTGGGGGGCGAGCGGTCAGTGAAGCGTCGGCTCGGCGGCAAGGACATCGCGCGCGCTGCGTGGCGTACGGCGCAGGAGTTCACCGAGCAGGGGGTCGACGCCGGCGAAGAAGCCCCCGTGGGCGGCCTGGTACATGCCCAGCGTGAAGCGGGCCACGAACTCCGGCTGCCCGCCGGCGATCTGCCCGGCTACCCACTGCTCGGGGTCCATCACGACGCGCTGGACCTCTCGTCCGGTCAGGTCGGAGGCGATGCCGGCGATCTCCTTGAAGGTGGGTGCCGTGCCCGCGGTGAGCGTCACCGGGCCGTCGTAGCCGCCGTCGGAGGCCAGGACGACGGCGGCGGCCTCGGCGGCGTCCTCGCGTGCTGTCCACGACACGCCCCCGTCGGCCGGCACCGTGATGCGGCCGGTCTGGCGCCACGGGCCGGTCAGCCAGGTCAGGCTGTGGGCGTAGAAGCCGTTGCGCAGGGAGGTCCAGGCCGTGCCGGACGCGGCGAGCAGCTGCTCGGTCGCGGCGTGAGTGCGCCCGGGTCCGAACGGGGTGTCCGGCGCGGCGCCCTGATGGCTGGTGTAGAGGATGCGCCCGACTCCAGCGGCGACGGCCGCGTCGATCGCGCTGCGGTGCAGGCCGACGGCGTCAGCGCCCGGGTCGTTGGAGGAGACCAGCAGCAGCTGGTCGGCGCCGTCGAAGGCGGCCGGCAGGCAGGCCGGGTCGGCGTAGTCGCCCTGCCGGACCTCAATCCCCCGCTCGGCGAACCGCTGGGCCTTCGCCGTGTCGCGCACGGCCACGGCGATCTGGCTGGCCGGGACGCGGCCGAGCAGGTGCTCGACGGTCGCTCCGTTCAGCGCCCCGGTCGCCCCGGTGATCACGATCATGGCTTCTCCTCGCTTTCGCTGGTATCGTCGAGACGATAACACCGGTAACACGGCGGTAGCACTGCTGCGTTATCGTCGGCCGGTGAGCAGGGCGACCAGCACCCGCAGCGACATCCGCTCGCGGATCGTCGATGTCGCCGCCCACCTACTGCGGGAGCATGGCCCGGCGGCGGTAACCACCCGCGGGGTGGCCGAGGCGGCCGGCGTACAGGCGCCCGCGATCTACCGCCTGTTCGGGGACAAGGACGGGCTGCTGGACGCCGTCGCCGAGCACGTGATGGCCACGTATGTGTCGGCCAAGAAGGCAGTCGTGGAGGCGGCCTCTGCACACGACGTCGACCCGCTGGAGGACTTGCGCGCCGGGTGGGACACCCAGATCGACTTCGGCGTGGCCAACCCGACCCTGTTCCGCCTGTTGAGCGACCCGGACCGAGTGCTGCCCTCACCCGCGGCACAAGCAGGCAGGCTCGTCCTGGAATCCCGGATCCACCGGGTCGCCGCGGCCGGGCGGCTGCGCGTCGGTGAGCGGCGCGCCGTCGACCTCATCCAGGCCGCCGGGATCGGAACCATCCAGACGCTGCTGTCCACACCGGCCGAGCAACGAGACACCGGCCTCGCCCAGAGCATGTACGACGCTGTCCTGCGGCAGATCCTGACCCACGCACCAGACCCCGCTCAGGACCGGGCAACGGCTGCTGCGGTCGCCCTCCGGGCGGTCGCGCGCCAACTCGACGTGCTCAGCGACGCCGAACAGCGGCTCCTGACCGAATGGCTCGACCGAGCCATCGACGCATCGCCCCACTAGCCAACGGCCAGCCGATGCAGTGCCGCAAGGATGCAGCGGTAGCGGCACTTCTCCGCCCCGGCATGAGTCAGGCCAAGATCCCGCGTACGGCCAGCAGCGGTGGCAGAAGCACCGGGTCGCCCTCGGCGACGATGCCGCCGTCCGGAACCACTGCCCCGGTCAGCCAGCGCCACCCGCCCTCGTCGTTGAACGTGACGCGCAGGTCGGCGTCTGGCGCGTCTGCTTGATCGAGCGCCCAGCGTCCGTCGCCGTCCGAGCGGATCGACCACCGTCCTCCCTGCGACAGATCGAGCGCCAGCGTTGTGCCTAGTGGTGCGAGCACCCGGTACTGGTGCGGTACGGCACACACGAAGGTCTGCAGGATCAGCGGCAGGTACTTGTCGCAGTACGGCCCAATCTTCCCTACCGCCTGCCGCATCTGCTGCTGGTGAACCCAGCGCTCGGTCAGGTCCTGGGCGATGTCGAACCACTGCGGCACGGGTGCGTCGCTGGCCCACGTCACCCAGCCGTCGCTCATCGGGTCGATGGACGCGTAGTAGGCGTCCATCTGATCCCCGGCCCACTGCAGAAGTCCTACCACCACTGGGCGACTCAACTGCTGGGTGCCGTCGATCCAGCGCTGGTTCTTGACCGCGAGCGCGTCCACGAAGGTGGCGTGGTCGCGCACGTCGCGGCGACCACTTCGGTCCCCGTCCCGCCCGCGCGACAGCCAGCCCAAGTCGTCGTCCAGCAGATGCAGCGCCAGATCCTTGACGCTCCATCCCGGCGCGGTCGACGCTTGATGCCACTCGGCATCATTGAGGCCCGCGATGAAGTCGAGCAGGTCGGCCCGTTCCTCCGTAAGCGCTGAAAGCGCATCGAGCGGGGTGCTCCGCCACAAGTCCATGCACTCGATCATGCCGTGCAGCCGCTCAGCTCCACTGCGAAGAAGGGCGGCTACCGCCCACCGGCCGGCCTAAGCAAAGAAGGCTGGCTCTGGACGGTGGTCGAACTGCATCTGAGCGGGCTCCAGGTGCAGCCCTCGAGAAACTACTCCTGTGAGGAGCATCGGCTATGACTGGTGCCTGTTCCGCCCGAGGGTTGCCCAGGCGAGTCGGCCTCATGCTCGAAGTACGTTGCTAGCGCCGGCTCGAACTTGCCCCGGCTCGTGCTAGTCGCAGCAGTGACGCCGCACCGGCAAGGCCGAACCCCGTCGCTGCGACATAGGCCAGCATGTGGCCACTTCGGATCGCTTCGACCAGCCAGGAAAGCGCGGCCAAGCACCAGAGCGCTGCGAGAGCGCATTCACTGCGACTGGACGGCGCAGAGCCACTTGGTGACACGACCTGATCATCCTTGTAATGACGGTTGCCGTCCAGCGACAAGCGCTGCCCCTCACTACCGCTCCGGCCGTGTCAACAGGTGCCCAAGGTCCGCCGACGGGTGCTGCCCCGACTGGCGCGAAGCATCGGCCTGGAGCACTCGTCAGCCCACACAGCCTGCGCCGGGCCTTCTGCACCGCCGGCCTGATCTCCGGCGTGCCGCTGCGGGACATGCAGTACGCGATGCGGCACGCCGACTCCCGCACACCCTGCACTACGACATGTTCCGAGCCAACCGCGACCGTCACGCAGGGCACCCAGTCGCGGCCGGCCTGGCCGGCAGGGCAGTCGGCTAACGGAGCGGGCTATCCGGCGCTACTCGCAGTGCCCGTGAGCTGGCTCGCACTGCCCGCGGCGCGGGGTTCGGTTCAGGGGTTACCCGGTCGAGACTACGACGAGCGGGTTGAGCGTGATGGCGTCACCCACGAACGCCGGATCGCCCAAGTCTGTGAGCACGCTAACGCCTGCTCTAAGCGCGTTAAGCGGCACCTACTTCCCGTCGTGCTCCTGCAACCACGAAACCGAGCCAGGCTGCACATAGTCCGGCTCCTCCAACTGCCAGCCACCGCTCGGGAACGGGTCGCGGGTCGCCGGGTTCAGGGCTGGGGACGGCGTTAGGTATGTATGCCCACGCCGCACCAAGAGCGGATACGCAAGGCGGTCAAGAAGCGGTGTGCCGACGAGCAGCCGCAGCCACAGGGGTGCAGCCTGCGCGTCAAAGCGGGCCCCGTAGCCCGTTGGCAGCACGTTCCATCCCTCCAACTTCACGTCCCGAGCCTGGCACGGTGGGTGAGACGTGACCAGCGGATAAGTAGTCGGCTCTCGCCGGTTGGGGATCTACACCTACTTGCTAGGGCAGGCCGGGTGCTGCCAAGGAGTCGATGCCTGCCGCAACCTCAGCGAACTCCGCATCTGACAGCGCAAGCACTCCTGCGGCAGGCCCGGTCCAGTCCTGGACCAAGTGCCGGAACCCGTCCCGCGGGTCGTCGCTGAACCCGGGTACGCGCCGTTCAAGCCCCGCCAACGCAAGTATTCCTGATGCAGGAAAGAGGCAGCACTACAGCCGTAGAGCACGATGCCTAGCGCGCCCCGAACATGGGTCTGGATGTACTGCCGGTCACGACTCCAGGTAGCGCGAGCGAGGGGACCGTCCGACCCCTTGCCGACGACCGGCTCTGCCATTCGGTACCCGAGCGGCGTCAGCACCGGAGCGAGCAGGGGCGCCCCTTCCAGAAGCCGGTCCAGCGGGGTCTCCTCCACGCGCTGATGATGCCTCGGCCCGCCTCAACGCGCTCGGCCCACAGGCCAGCGGCGAGCCGGTTCATGCCGGAACGGCAACTACCCACCCTGGCCGGGTGCCGCGAGCGGTGTAGGAGCATCTCCTGCTCTCGCGGGAGCGGTCGGACGCCGAGGAGGTCGCGCGCCTGGGCAGCGGCAGGGGCTCAGACCGGCTGAGCTTCCTTGAGCTGAACCTAGCGTTGGAGGTCCTTGATCATGAATTGCCTGGGTGGAATTGCGGATCGAGCTCAATCTCGAGTTCGCCCCGCCCTAAAGCCTGATCGCCACCTGGCCGGTGAGCCCTACGGCATCCTCATTCGCCTTCCCACGGAGGTGTAGTTCGCCTTGCAGGCGGTCGCGCGCCAGCTCGACGTGCTGAGCAACGCCGAACAGCGGTTCCTGACCGAGTGGCTCGACCGAGCCATCGACGCATCGCCCGCTAGCAACGGCCAGCGGATGCAGTGCCGCAAGCGTGCAGCGGTAGAGGCACCTACTTTGCCGTGCCGTTGTAGGTCACCTTTTTAGCAACACCGCAAGTTGCATCACGACGTCGTCGGCTTCCTTGGCCGTACCAGCGACGAGCACGAAGTAGCGTTCGACTATGACGATCCAGACCTTGCCGCCCGCACGACGTGTCACTTCGAGGGCCTGAACACCAGCGAGTTCTGTTCGCCTGGTCGGTCCCTGGGTCTTGCCACTGTGTTCAGCACCGGCCAGATAATCTCGGGCGTCCTTGGCTGAGATTCTCCGGCTGTTGTCTTTGATGGACAGCACGCCAAGGTAGAAGCCGCGCCTGTTCATCGACCGTACAAGCGAACCTGCAGTCGCGGGGTCCTTCGCGAACGCGGCTTCTGCCGTCGGGTTCCGCGCGAATTCTTAGCCGCCCGTGATTTTGCCCAAGATGGCGAGCGGTGACAGGGGAGGCGCGCTAGGACTAGCCGTGGTCGCGACGGCCTTCGGCACGTCGGAAGAGGGCGGGCCATTGAACTGGTTTGCGCAACCACCCGCCAGCAAGGCCGCACAGGCTCCGCCGACAATCAGGACCCGTTGCATCTGCATCAGCCACCGTAGCGGCTACGCCACTGGACTCCTGGTGCTGAGTAGGCAGTGAGTAAACTTCCCGAGTGCCTGCCGCGCGGTTCTACAACCCACCCCCCAACTGGCCACCACCGCCAGATGGTTGGCAGCCGCCGGACGGTTGGGAACCGAACTTCGCCTGGGGACCGGCACCTGAGGGCTGTCGTCTGTTCGAGCGGGTTAACCCGCATCCGTTCCTCTGGAGTTGGGCGATAGCCCTGGGTCTGTTCGCCGTAGTCATTGCGGCCTTCGCGGCGACCGTTGGCATAAACGCCTTCCGATCCGGCGAAATCTTCACCAGGGTGGCGTTCCTCCCGGCGCTCGCTACCGGGTTGCTCATGCGCACCCGGCAGGTCCGATGGCCTCTCTGGAAGACCGGGGCAGTCGTCCTACTGATGGCCGGTGCCGCGTCCTTGATCGGCATCCTCGGCTCCAGCTCCGACTGAGCGGGTCGACACCCACTCCACGCTCGGAAGCCCAAAACTACAACCTCATGAAGTATCAGGAGCAACGGCTACGGAGAGGCAAGGCCGGCGCTTACCAGCCGGCCCGAGCAAAGAAGGCCGGTTCTCGCAGCAGCGAAGAACGCCTGCTCTCAGCGCAACAAGCGGAACCTACTTCCCGTCGTGCTCCTGCAACCACGAAACCGAGCCAGGCTGCACATAGTCCGGCGCCTCCAACTGCCAGCCACCGCTCGGGAACGGGTCGCGGTCAGCCGAGTTCAGGGCTGGGAACGGCGTTAGGTATGCATGCCCACGCCGCACCAAGAGCGGATACGCAAAGCGGTCGAGAAACGGTGTGCCGACAAGCAGCCGCAGCCACAGGGTTGCAGCCTGCGCGTCAAAGCGGGCCCCGTAGCCCCTTGGCAGCACGTTCCATCCCTCCAACTTCACGTCCCGAGCCTGGCACGGTGGGTGAGATGTGACCAGCGGGTAACGCCGGATACTGCTCACGGCGGGGCGAGTACCTCTGACACGGGGGGCAGTTGACCTTGACAGGGCCACCGCGCGACTCCCCGGAGCACGACGCTGACGGCCCGGGTGGCTACGAGCCTGGGTCCGGACCGGAGTCGGTGGGCACCGGACCGGGCATGTGGGTTGGCTGATCGGTGGGGTTTATCTGCTGGCGGCACCAGGCTTGGAAGGACTCCAGGGTGCTGTGGCCGACCAGGGTCAAGGCGCGGGTGGTGAGCCGGTAGGTGTTGGGTCGTCCGGTGGCGACCTGGTCGGTGCGTTGGGTCAGTAGGCCGCGGGCGACGAGCCGGTCCAGCACGCTGGTGCTGTCGGCGCCGCGTCGTTCGTCGACGTCGCGGCGGGTCGCCTCCCCCAGGTGCCCGACGATGACTAAGGTCATCACGGCCTCGGTGGTCAGGGTCGGGACGGTCTCCAGCGCCCGAAGGCGTTGGACAGGCTCGGCGGCGTAGCCGAGCACTGTGAGCTCGATGGTGACGCCGTCATCGACCGCTGCGACCCCGACCGCAGCGAGCCGGTCGGCCAGCTGGGCCACCGCGGCGCGCACGGCGGTAGCTTCGACCTGCAGCGCGGCCGCGGCGCCAGCGAGCTCAACGCGCCCGGTGGTGATCAGGATTGCTGCGACCGTGGACTGGAACCGTTCCGACGGTGCGGCCGGGGCTGCGGTGGGCAGCAGCGCGAGCGAGGTGACTAGGTCAAGTCCGAGGGCCCGGCGGAGCTTGTCGTAATTCGGTAGCGACGGGCTGCGCCGGCCGTTCTCCACCTCGTTTACCACTGTGCGGGACACCCCACTGGCGCGGGCCAACCGGGACTGCGACCAGCCCAGCTGCTCCCGGCGGGCGCGCACCGACCCCGCCAACTCCCCAGCCGAGCCCGGACCCCGCTCCCCCGGCCGGGTTGTCTTCGAACTGTCGAACTTACAGAGTCCGGCAACTAGGAGGAGTAAATGCGCATCGTGGCGGTCGCCGGTCAGAAGGGCGGTGTCGGTAAGACGACGACGGCGATGTCGCTCGCAGCAGTGTCTGCTGAAGCCAGCCGCGTTCTGCTTGTTGATGTTGACCCGCAAGGTTCGGCTACATGGTGGCCGAGCGGGCGGGGGATCGGCTGCCCTTCGACTTCACTAGCGATACGGACCCGGCGCATCTTTCACGGTTGCGGGAGCTCGCTGAGTACGACGTCGTGCTCGTTGACACGCCTGGCTCTCTAGAAGGACATGACGTCCTGACGGCGGTCTTGAGCGCCAGTGACTTCGTAATCCTGCCTACTGAGCCGGCGGCACTCGCGGTCATGCCTCTTCTGCGCAGTGTTCGTGACGTTGTAGATCCTCACGGCGTCCCGTACCGAGTCTTGCTCAACCTTGTCGACCCCCGAAGCAGTACCGAGATAGACGAGGCCAGGCAGTTGCTGAACACCGCTGGTGTGCCCACTTTTACAACGGCGGTGCGCGAGTACAAGGCCCACAAGAGAGCGCCGCTCGATGGGCTCGTCGTTACGCAGTACTCCGGCCGGGATCGCTACGCCGGCAAAGCTGTCGATGACTATCGCAGGGTTGCACTCGAGCTGCTTGCGGAGTGGAGCGGCAGCACGCGTCGCGCAGTCACTCTCGCTGGCGGCCGGTGATGGCGAGGACAAGTCTCGCGGCGCTACTTCCGCCCGTGAGCCCCGCGGATGATGTTGAGCTCGTCCCGGAGACCGTCGACGCCCCGGTCACGGCTGATGGTCCGGTGCGCGGGGTAATTCAGGCGCCGAGGACGGGAGAGGTTCGCCAGCCAGCCAACCCCGAACCAGGGCCGCGCTATCTGCAGCTGGAACGCAAAGAGGCTCGCATCCGGCTCGACCAAGCAGACGCCCTCGCCCACATGACGCGACGACTGAACCGGGCCCGTAGCGGCGGGGGAGAGCGAATAACCGACAACACCCTGATTCGGGTCGCTGTCGACAGTCTGCTTGCCCAATCAGGCCGCTTAGTGGGAACTACCGAAGAGGAACTCCGTCAGTCACTGAGCCTGTAAGTAGCTGGGGATCCAGCCATGCTGCCCGCGAGGTCACAGATCAACTTGGCACCGGCAGGTGTGCCGCAGGTTCGCTCGAGCTGCTCGGCTACTTGATTTTCTACGTTGGCCGTGCAGGGCCTGGCGTACCAGGCCGACGACCGGAACGCGCCGCCGTCCTGTCAACCCTGGCCCCGCGGATGGCCAGCGGGACGGTATCCGCGGGACACTGGGTTAGCGGGATGTGGTCTGGGTTGCCGGCCGCCTACCGGGCGTGCTGTCGGTCCGGGGCAGGTCGTAGTGGGCGGAAGACGTCCCGCAGGGTCTGGGCGAGCAGCTCGGGCTCGGCCACGGCGGGGAAGTGGCCGCCGCGGTTGTGTTCCGCCCAGGCCGTGACGTGGAAGTAGCGTTCGGCGAGCTCTCGGGGCGGTTTGGGGAAAGGCACCCGTTCACCACCGAAGATGCTGACGGCGGTCGGCACAGCAGACGGGTCGCCGGCCGGCAGCGCGCTGTCGGGGCGGTGCCGATACGCCCAGTACGGCAGCAGCGAGGTGGTGATCGACCGGGTCGTCCAGTAAAGCGTCAGGGTTCCGAGTAGCAGGTCCCGGTCAAAGGCTGGTCCTCCGCGCTTGTCGGTGCTGCTCCAGGCCTGGACCTTCTCCCCGATCCAGGCGGCGAGCCCGGCCGGGGAGTCCTGCAGCGCCGCACCCAGGGTTGCCGGCCGGGTGGCGTGCTGGTGGGCGTAGCCGCCTTCCTCCGCGGTCCACGCTGCGACCTGGTCGAAGTGCTCGGCCTCGGCCGGTGTCCAAGGCTTCGGCGGCGCGGGCAGCCCGGGCGTAGCCAGGTGGATGCCCGCGACGGCCTCGGGGTGGGTCCGGGCCAGCCATGCGGTCACCCCCGCTCCCAGGTCGCTGCCGTGCGCGGCGTACCGAGGGTGGCCCAGCCCGTCGACCATCAGCCGGTGCCACAGCTCCGCGACCTCCCGGGCCGTCAGCCCACGGGGTGGTGGAGCGAAGGAGAAGCCGAAGCCGGGTAGGGAGGGCACGATGACGTCGAAGGAGTCGGCGGCGTTCCCGCCGTGTGCCTGCGGGTCGGTCAGCAGCGGCAGCACGTCCAAGTACTCGCAGAACGAGCCCGGCCAGCCGTGCGTCAGCACCAGCGGGAACGGCTGCGGCCCTGTCCCGGAGCGTGCATCGCGTGCACCACTTGGCCGTCCACGTCGACGAGCAGGTGCTGCCACGCGTCGAGCCGGTCCTGGAAGGCGGTCACGTCGAAGTGCTCCCAGGCCGCGACCAGCTCCTCCAGCCAGGCGTCCGGGACGCCGATGTCCCAGCCGTCCGCGGCAGCGCCGGGCCGGCGGCTGCGTGCGAGCCGTTCCCGCAGGTCCGGCACCTGGCCCGGGTCGAGCACAGCCCGCATGCGGGTGACGACTGCTGTCATCGACTCACCCTGCCACCACACGACCGACGTCAGCCCGGCCTAGTCGAGGACCAGGACGTCGAGCTCGGTGTGGTCAGCCTGCCAGACCTGGTTTGGACGGTCGGCCTGCCGGCGGTGCACCAGCTCATACCTGTCCCGGAACCCGGTCGCCCCCTCGTGGGCCAGTGACATCAGGTGCGGGTCGATCAAGGTGACGATCTGGTGGACGGTGCTGTACGCCGGCGCGTCCCAGCCCCGTTCGGCGGCCAGCGCGGCGACCTTGCGGGTGATGGTGGCGACCGAGGGTCGCGGCCGGGTCAGGGCCAGACCCTGGACCACCTCGACGAGCTCGGCCCGGGTACGAGGCCGGCCAGCATCCCCACGCTTCTGCCGCCGCCCCAGAGCGGCCAGGCCGCCGGACGGAACGCTGCCAACCAGCGCTGCGCCGTCCCCGTCGTCCCGCGCGGCCCGGGCCAGGGGCACGCCGTCCTGCAGGTTTGGGCGCAGCACCTCCCACCTGCGCATCGCCAGACCGCCGGCATCGGCATCAGCTGTTGGCGCAGTGGTCTCCGGCGTCCTGCTGTTCGGCACGGCCGTCAGGTCTGCTCGGCCGCGTGCGTTGCCTGCTGGTGGCGGTACAGCGTGGCGCGGCTCCACCCGACGAGGAGGGCTGCGTCCTGCGCCGTCCGGCCCCTCGCGCGGGCGTCGTTGGCGATCTTGAGCTTGTCGGCGATGACGGCCGGGTCGGCCGGAGGCCGGCCGAACCGGGTGCCCCGATCCCGGGCCGACGCGATCCCGGCGTTGACCCGCTCCACAATGAGCTCGCGCTCGTACTCGGCGAGGGTGGCGAGCATGTTCAGCATCATCCGGCCCGCCGTCGTCGACGGGTCGATCGCGTCCGACACCGAGCGCAGGTGCACACCGCGCTCGCGGAGCAGGTTCACTGTGTTCAGCAGGTCGATCAGTGACCGGCCGAGCCGGTCGACCCGCCAGACCACGACCGTGTCCCCGGGCTCGGCGTAAGCCAGGAGCTTCGCCATCCCTGGCCGGTCTACGCCGGCCCTGGTCCCGGAGGTGACGTCGGCGAACACGTCGCGCTTCTGCACCCCCGCGCCGACGAGGGCGTCCAGCTGCAGCCGTGCGTCCTGGCCCGCCGTGCTGACCCGCGTGTACCCCAGCAGCCTCACCAGGCCATCGTGCCTCAGGAAGGCCCTCAGGGGTGGGTGTTGAGACCGTCTGCGGTGAGATGACTTGCCGAGGCACCGGAGGGCGCGGAACGGCGCCGATCCGAGAACGCCTGCGCGGCCCGGTCGGGTGTCTCAGCAACCTGTAGTACGTGAGACGCTCACCTGAAGGGGGTGCTTTACGTCTTCGCGCGCGAAGACGTCTTCCGGACGTCGTCAGCCCAGCCGCCGCCGCTCTCCGTGCAGGCGGCCCCATCGCCGTTCACTTCCGTGTCCCAGCAGGCTCGTCCCGGCTTACCCGTCGGAGTACCGGCGGGCTAGCACGGCGAACGCGGCCTTGAGCTCGGGTGGGCCCACGACCTCCATCTGCGCGTCGAATCGGCCCACCGCGGCGGCCAGGGCGACCCAAGACCAGGAGCCCACGACGAGCCGGCACCGCCGTGGGCCGACCTCCTGGACGATCCCGGCCGGCACGTACGGGGCCACCTCGGCGGCTGGGAGCGCGAGGAGGACCTCGCCGAGGCACGCCCACCCGGCCCCCGGTGAGGTGCCCTGGAAGGTGCTGGTCAGGTAGGCCGCGACATCACCACCTGGGACCTCGCGGGGCGCGAAACGAGGTCCCGTCTGGCTGCGGGGCCGGATCCGGTCGATCCGGAAGGTGCGCCACCCAGCCCGGTCAAGGTCGAAGGCGACGAGGTACCAGCGTCCGCCCCAGGTGAGCACGTGATGCGGTTCCACCCGGCGCACCGGGACCTGTCCTGGGTCGGTCTGTTCCGGGCGGAACGCGGGGTCGTAGTCGAAGCGGAGCACCTCCCGGGCGTGCACGGCGGTGCTGGCCGCGAGCAGCACTGCGCTGTCGACCAACAAGCGGGCCGCACCACCGGGGTGTGCGACCGCGGTGACCTGCAGGGTGTCGATGCGGCGTCGCAGGCGCGCGGGCATGACTTGCCGGACGGTCACGAGCGCCCGGGCCGCCGCGTCCTCGATGCCCGTCCCGGCGGTGGAGGCGCTTTGCAGGGCGACCGCGAGGGCGACGGCCTGGTCGTCGTCGAACAACAGCGGCGGCAAGTCAGTGCCGGCGTCCAGGCGGTACCCGCCGTCTGGGCCCTTCGCCGCGGCGACGGGATAGCCGAGCTCGCGGAGCCGGTCCACGTCCCGGCGGACCGTCCGGGGGCTCACCTCCAGCCGGTCGGCCAGCGCCTGACCAGGCCAGTCCCGCCGGGCCTGCAGCAGCGACAGCAGCGACAAGAGCCGGGCCGACGTGGATGCCATGAACACATCCTCGCCGAAGTAGAGGACCGTACCTGACCGCTACCCCTGCGAGGGTCGTCGGGTCAGCAGTTCACCGAACGAGGAGCAGGACATGACCATCAAGACCGTCCCCCACATCAACCTCCGTGGCGACGCCCGCGCGGCACTGGAGTTCTACCGGACCGTCTTCGGCGGGGACCTCGTCGCGGTCACCTACGCCGATGCCCACAGCGTCACCGACCCCGCCGAGGCCGACCAGATCATGTGGGGTGAGGTCAGCTCCCCGGAAGGCTTCCGCGTCATGGCCTACGACGTGCCCGCCGCGCGGCCCTGGAGCCCAGGTGAGCACCCGTTCTTCGTCTCGATCCGCAGCGAGGACGCCAAGCAGATCACTACATACTGGAAGGGCCTGTCAGCGCGCGCGACCGTGGTCGTTCCGCTCGCGCCCGCCGGCTGGGCGCCGCTCTACCGGATGCTGACAGACGAGTTCGGCGTGACCTGGGTCCTGGACGTCGCAGTCGCCTACCCCGCTGCCTGACCGCGTCTCCCACCGGCCGGCACCTGCCGGCCGGCGGGGACAGAGGGCCACTTCCGGGCGGCCGCCCTGCGGCGCACCAGCCCCCTCACGCACAAGCCTCCTCGGGCAGGGCCGACGCCCACCGGCAGGCCCTGGAGCACCCCCACAACCCCCACCCCCACCTGGAGCAGTTCATGTTCGACGTCCTAGGTGGCTGGTGTGAAGCGGGCGTCTGGGGAGGCGCGGTTTGCCCGGGCCGGCGCGGAGAGCTGATCTGGGGCGTCCGACGTCGTGGCTGCGAGCCCCGAAAGAACTTTCGTGCGGGGTCC
>JAABUU010000871.1_pt1 | contig 59645 bp, 58 predicted proteins | sample 5559301 | NCBI WGS metagenome assembly JAABUU01 (sample SAMN10711884, study PRJNA513360) | rock metagenome | isolation source: Antarctica rocks | place: Antarctica: Victoria Land, Richard Nunatak white
CTTGGCCGCCACCACCGAAGCCCTCACAACGCCCTACAGAGCCCCGATCTCGATCCCAATGCCCACGATCCGCTCCACCGCAGCCGCTACACCACTTCTACCGACATGACCAGCTCGCCGGCCCTGAGCAGCGCTTTCCACGTGCGCCGGTAACCGTAGGCCTCGTAGTTCTTTTTGTGGGTCCTGCGGATGACCTCGATCAGCCGCCCATCTTCAACCTCCCGGGGACTCGGGGCGGCGGTCTTTCGGTGATAGTAGGCCGACGCCGACACGCCCAGGGTGCTGCAGATCGGCTCGACGCCGAAGCGGCCGCGATGCTCTTCCACGTAGCGGCTCACCTCGTTCGGTCTGTGTCGAGCTCCTTGGCGAAAAACGCCGAGGCGGTCTTGAGGATCTCATTCGCCCGGCGCAACTCAAAGTTCTCCCGGCGCAGCTGCTTTATCTCCTCGCGCTCCGCCGTGCTCGGCAGATCAGGCCGCAGCCCGCCATCAGCCTCAGCCTGGCGCACCGCCCGACGCAACGTCTCCGGGCTCATCCCCAGATCACGGGCGACCTGGGCGACCGGACGTTGACTCTCAACCGCAAGGCGAACCCCGCGCTGAACCAGCTCATCAGGAAACTTCTTCGGTCTCGACATGGGGCATCTCCTCGCCCGAGGACAGAACCCTCGGAATAATGCCTCCGTCAAACCCGGCCTGGCTCACTGTATCCGAGTTTTGCATTCTCGGTCGAGCGTACCTGGGCGTCGTGTCTACCGGTTTCGATGGCCGGTAGGCCGGTGATTCGCGGTCCTCAGGCTTGTGGGCATCCGCCACCTCTAGCCATTCTGCTCCGTCCGCCGCTACGCGCGGCTAGCTGCCGGCGCCTAGGCGAAGACGGGCCGCATTCCGAGCGGCCTCCCGACGCAACTACCGGCCCCATGACCGTCAGAGCAAGGAGGACGCAGGGAACCGACACCTCGCCGGAGCGCGTGACGCCCATCATGGACGTGCTCGCCCGGAGAATCTGCCGCCGCCGGCCGACGCCACCTTTGGCCGTTAGGGCCGCGTGCATTGCTACCGGCAGGATCCAGTGCTCATGGCGCACCAACGATAGGGTCACCCAATGACGAGCGCTGAGGTCATCGCTGCCCATCGTGCCGCGGGCCGCACCTTCACCGCCGCCGGCCTGGCCGGCTTTGTGCGCGAAGCCGGAGACGGCGAGACGATCCTGTGCATGCACGGCGTGCCGACGTCATGCTTTCTGTACCGCAAGGTGCTCGACGAGCTCGCCACCCGTGATCTGCACGGCGTCGCTTTCGACCTGCCCGGGCTCGGACTCGCCGACCGTCCCGAGACCTTCGACTACAGCTGGACGGGGCTCGGCCACTACTGCCTAGCCGCCATCGATGCCCTCGAGCTGGAGCGCTTTCATCTCGTCGTCCACGACGTCGGCGGGCCGGTGGGGTTCGAGCTCGCCGCCGCCGTGCCAGACAGAGTGAAGTCGCTGACGGTCCTCAACACCATCGTCGACGTCGATACCTTCGACAGACCGTGGTCGATGGAGCCCTTCGCCCGACGCGGTATCGGCGAGGCTTACCTGCGGGCGCTGTCCAAGCCAGCCTTCCGCCTGCTCATGACCCTGCAAGGGGTCGCCGACCGTTCCGCGATCCCGAACGCCGAGCTGGACGCCTATGTCGACCTGCTCAAGCTGGCAGACGGTGGACGCGCGTTCCTGAAGATCATGCGCGGCTTCGAGCGCACGACCGCCAAGCGCGATATCTATCATTCGGTGCTCGCCAGCGACCGCTACCCCGTCCAGGTCGTCTGGGGCGCGCGAGACCCGGCCTTGAAGATCAGCATCCATGGCGAGGCAGCCCGCCGCGCGGCGGGCGTCGACGCGATCCATCGCCTCCCGAGTAAGCACTTCCTACAGGAGGATCAGGCCCCCGCGATCGCTGACCTAATCGCAGGCATCGCGCATGCCTGAGCCGGCGTCCGGCGCTTCGCTGCCCTTCTGACGTCGACGAGCAGCCACTTCCACATGTCTCACGCGTCTCGCCACGTGGTCCCGAGCGAGAGATCCACGACGCGGTCAGAGAACGGTTGCTCCCAGCGGCCTCTTCGGGCTGCGTGCGTTCAGATCACGGGACAAGGACAGGAATGGGCGGGGCCCTTCGGCGTTCGTCACCTGGCCCGCTCAATGGGCTGCGTCGCCGTGCTCCACGGATCGATGAGGATCTTGGCGTGCGCCTCGGGGTCCTTGAGCGCGAGGAACGCGGCGTCGACGCCCTCGAGGCCGATCTCACCGGTGATGAGCCGACGGGGATCGACCTTGCCCTCGGCGAGCATGTGCAGGGTGTCGCGGAACTCCAGGGGGGTGTAGCCGACGACGAATCGCAGGTCGATCTCCTTGTTGATGGCCAAGGCCGGACGGAAGGAGTCGGGGCCGATGCACACGCCGGCGACGACGATACGGGACAACAGCGGCGCACCGTCGATGATGTCCTCGATCACCCCCGGGACGCCCACGCACTCGAAGATCACCGGATGCTTGGGCGCGGCTCCGAGCGCCTCGGCGAGACGCCACGCATGCCACCAGCCGACGGGCAGCCGGCCGAGCTTCTCGCGCGTGCCGACCACCAGCTCGACCGCAGAGGGAATGTCGGTGAGATGGCCCCGGTCGCCGGCGGCAGAATAGGGCGACGCCTGCGCGGGATCGACAACGACGTCCGCTCCGCAGGCCGCGGCCAGAGCGCGGCGTCCGGGCGAGAAGTCGCTGGCGACCACCGTGCGCACCCCGCTGGCCTTGAGCATCAGGATGACTCCGAGGCCGATCGGCCCGCACCCGATGACGATCGCCACCTGCTTCTTACCCACCTCGCCGCGGCGTACCGCATGCCAGGCGATGGCCAGGGGCTCGGTCAGCGCCGCGACCTCCACCGCCAAGCCGTTGGGGACCGCCAGCATGAGCGACTCCTGCACGAGCACCTGCTCGGCGTAGGCGCCGGGGGCGTGGACCGAAAGGCCGACGGCGTCGATGCCCTGATCGGAGCGGATGAGCGGCAGCGCCACCACGGGCGTCCCCGTCGGCACGTCGCCATGGCACCCGGGTCCGTACTCGGCGACCTCGCCGCAGAACTCATGCCCGAAGACAACCGGCTCGTTGGAGCGACCCAACCGGGCATAGCCCGCGCGGGCAATGAGGTCAGCCAGGTCATCCATGCCGTGGCGGGCGTGCAGGTCTGAGCCACAGATTCCACAGCGCAGGACCCGCAGGCGCACCTTGCCGCGCCCGGGAGTCGGATCGGGGCGCTCGACGACCCCGAGCTCGGCGTCCTGGCAAACGACAGCCTTCATCGCGGACACCGCAGGCTAACGGGACGGCGCTCGACGGCGATACGCCTGTCGTTCATGCCGCCACCGGGGTCAACTCGCGCGTCTCGAGCGCGTAGGCCGACTCGTCGAAGTCCGCGGCGAGGCGCCGGAAGCGCCAGGTCCAATCGGGCCACAGGGTGGCGTTGCGGCCGGTCGCGTCGAGGTAGAAGCTCGTACAGCCGCCCGTGTCCCACACGGTGCCCCGCATCTTCTCGTCGACCTTTGCGTTGAATGCCGCGGTCGCCTCGGCGCGCACCTCGATCGTAGCCGCGCCGCGCGCGTCCATCGCCTGGAGCGCGCGCAGGACGTGCTCGACCTGAGATTCGATCATGTAGGGCATCGAGCTGTGGCCGAGCCCGGTATTAGGGCCGAGAAGCAGGAAGTGGTTCGGGAATCCGGGGACTGACGTTCCGAGATAGGCACGCGGACTTCCCTGCCAGATGTCGCTCATAAGCCTTCCGTCGCGACCGCGCAGCTGCTGGGCATACGGCGTGTCGGTGACGTGGAAGCCGGTTCCGAGGATGATGGCGTCGATCTCGCGCTCGACGCCGTCGGCGTCGACGATCGAACGCTCGCGGATCTCGCGGATGCCGGCGGTCACGAGCTCGACGTTGGGCTGGCCGAGCGCCGGATACCAGCGATTGGACGGCACCATGCGCTTACAGCCAAGCGCGTAGTCAGGTGTGACCTTCTCGAGCAGCGACGGGTCGGGGACCTGCTTTTGCATGTGCGAGCGTGCCAGGCGCTCGAGCAGCTTCATCAGCCGAGGCTGCTTGGCGAACCCGAGCACGAGGAGCTCTCGTCCGGCGTAGACGGCGCCTCGCACGGCCCGCTGGGCAAGCGGGACGCGGCGGTACAACACGCGCTCGACGTCGGTGATCGGCCGGTCGCTGTGAGGCATCACCCATGGTGGCGTGCGCTGAAAGACGTAGAGCTGCTCGACATCGGGGCGGATGGCGGGCACGTACTGGATGGCCGAAGCCCCTGTCCCGATCGACGCGACGCGCTTGCCGGTCAGGTCGTAATCGTGATCCCAGCGGGCCGAGTGCATCGTCTTGCCCTCGAAGCGCTCGAGCCCGGGAAGGTCGGGGACCAGTGGCTCGGTCAGCGGGCCCATCGCGCTGACGAGGATGGTTGCCGTCATCGGGCCGTCGCTCGTGTCGATCTCCCACCGCCCATCGCCCGCAAGCCAGGTCGCCGCTGTGACCGCAATGCCCGTGCGCAGGTGGCGCCTGATCCCGAAGCGGTCGGCGGTGCGGCGCAGGTAGTCGCGGATCTCCGGCTGAGGCGAGTAGGTGTGCGACCAGCCCGGATTGGGCGCGAAGGAGAGTGAGTAAAGGTGTGAGGGGACGTCGCACATGCACCCCGGGTAGGTGTTGGCCTGCCAGGTCCCGCCGACCTCATCGGCGCGCTCGAGCACCACGAAGTCATCGATGCCGCGCTCCTTGAGTCGGATGGCCATGGCCAGGCCCGAGAAGCCTCCGCCCACGATGACCACCTTTGCGTGCTGCGCCGCCCCACCCATGTCGTCTCCTCGGAGAATCCTTGGTTACAGAACCGTAAGTTACGACAACGTAACAGATGCCCGGTACCCTGGCCAGCGTGACGGCGACGCGGGCCACGACGAGCCGGATGCGGGCCGCCTCGCGACGCGAGCAGATCCTCGACGTGACCACGGACATCGTGGCTCGCGACGGCTTCACAGCGGTGTCGATCGAATCCGTGGCCCGCGCCGCGGGGATCTCGCGCCCCATCGTCTACGAGCATTTCGGGGATCTGCCCGGCCTGCTCGAGGCCGTCGTCGATCGTGAGACCCAGCGCGCGCTGGCCCAGGTCACCGAGACCGCGCTCTCCGATCTGACCGAGGGCGATGCGGTTGAGCTCATGCTCGACAGCCTGCGCGCCTACCTCCACGCGGTCCGTGACCACTCCACCACCTGGCGCCTGGTGCTCATGGCGCCCGAAGGCGCTCCCGCCCTACTGCGCGATCGCATCGCGCGCGGACGCGCCACCGTCCTCGACCGGCTCACGCGGGCCGTTGCGCCGGTGCTGCTGCGCGACCGCCAGCAGCCCGACGCGGAGCTGACCGCACGCGTGCTGTCGGCCATCTCCGACGAGTACGCCAAGCTGGTGCTGACCGACCCGGTCACCTTCCCGCCCGAGCGCCTGCTCGAGCATGCCCGCTGGTACCTCGGGCGAGCCGATCCCTGACAAAGGCTCTGGGCTGCGCTCACTCAGCCGTGCTGCGCACCGCGGCCCTCCCGGTGCGCTGCATCACCGTGAAGCGCTGCCTTGGGAACCATGACTCTGAGGGCCGCCGCACAGACGCTGGCGAGGGGGACCATTTCGGTGGCCGGCCGGCACTCGAGCCGGGTGCGCCTGCAGCTGAGCCATCGAGGGAGTCGGATGCTGCGCCGCACGCGGATTCACACCCGGGCGATCCTGCGCCTGCGCGGCTTGCCGCTCGACACGCGGCACAGAGTGCTGCTGCGGCGGTGAGCCACCGTGCGAGGCCTGCGCTCGGGCCCGCGCCGGTAGCACTCCAGAGGCAGTGGCCAGCGCATTGTCGTGGAGGTCTGTGGACTAGGGCCTCGGTCGCGGCGGGCCTGCGGGATGAGACACCCGGCGGCGGCGGGGGTGCAGGCCGCGCGTGCGGGGACTTCCCTTGACGCAACCGCGGTAGGTGCGCTTGGAGATCCACCTGACCCCGGTGCTCTGTGAGGAGATGATCTTGATCCTGAACACCCCTGGTGGAGGCGTTGACAGCGTCACCCGGTGGAGGCTGTGGCCACGGCGGTGGCGCTCGAGGTGGCCGTCGACGTACAGCTTTACGTCGACGACGCGCGCGTGGCGGGCGTGGTGGAGCCCGAAGCTGACCTCTCGCCGCACCGGGCAGGACTGCCCAGACGAGCCGCCACCCGCAGCGGCCGGGACCGCTGGCCCGGAGCAGGCCGCGCCACCGTCGCTGAGCACGCCAGCGGCGGCGATGTCTCGAGAGGATGCTCCGATCATGACCTTGGCGCACCCGGGGGCGATCTGCCATGAGCTCGAGGCGGTGTCCCAGTAGGAGAGGTCACGCGCGGAGACGACGAAGCTCACTCGCTGGGTCTGGCCGGGAGCGAGGCTGATCTTCGAAAAGCCCTTGAGCTGGACCGGCGGCTCGGTGACCGCGGCAGACGGTGAGGGGAGACCGAGGTAGAGCTCGGGCACCGCCAGCCCGGAGCGCGCCCCGGTGTTGGTCACGTCGATGGATACGGTGGCGCCCGGGCCATCGGGCCGCGCGGATATGCTCAGGCCGTGCATCGAGAACTGGGTGTATGACAGCCCGTAGCCAAAGGGAAAGGCGGGCGCGATGCCCTTGGCGTCAAACCAGCGGTACCCGACGAGCACCCCCTCCTTATAGGCCTCGTTCTGAGCCGTGTCGCCGGGGTAGGCCCCCGGGTCCTTGGTGGCGCTCGTGGCCGGGCCGTCCTGGTCAGACACCGGAAAGGTCGACGGCAGACGCCCGGCGGCATCTGAGTCACCGAACAGCACCCGGGCGATCGCGGTGCCCCCCGCCTCTCCTGGATACCAGGCCTCAAGCAGCGCCCCGACCTGGTGGCGCCACGGGGTGAGCACCGGAGATCCGGTCTGGAGCACCACCACCGTCTTGGGCTGGGCTTGAGCCACGGCGCCGATCAGCTCGTCGGGCATCCCCACGCTCATCTGGGAGTCGTTGTTCTGGAGGTCGGCAAGTCCCAGCGACGGGCAGTCAAGGGCCATGCACACCTTGTCGGTGCCCTCGGTCTGGGAGTCGGCGGCGCTGACGATCGCCACGTCGGCGGAGCGGGCGACGGCCGCCGCCGACGAGGCGTTGGTGCCATCGTCGTAAACGACCCGGATGGCGCCCCCCGCCCGAGCCTGGATGCCCTGCAACAGGGTCTGATGAAAGAAGGGAGCAACCTCCGGCGATCCGCTCCCACGGACATAGCGATCGGCGGCCGAGCCGATCACGGCAATCGTCCTGAGGTGGGCGCCGTCCAGCGGGAGGGTGTGGTCGCGGTTGACCAGCAACGTCGCGCCCTGCTCCTCGATGTGCTGGGCGGAGGCCTGCTGGCCGGTGACATCGATCTGCCGGTGGAGGTCGGTGTAGGGGGCACGGTCAAAGACGCCGTGGGCAAAGAACGTGCGCAGGACGTGACGCACGTGCTCGTCGAGCATTGCCGGACTCGCCACCCCGGCGGCGAACAGCGCCTCCAGCTGAGCGGGACCGCGGTAGCCCGTGTCCATGCCGGCGTTGAAGTCAGCGACGAAGTTCTTGTCGGCGCCGAAGTCAGGGGCCACGAACCCGGGGAAGTGCCAGTCGTGGCGTAGCGTGGAGGTGAGCAGGTGGGGGCTCTCGCAGGCGTACTGGTCGTTGAGGCGGTTGTATGAGCACATGACGCTCGCCGGGTCGGCCTCGGCGATCGTCGCGTCAAACGGTGCGAGGTAGATCTCGCGCAACGTGCGCTCGTCGGCCTTGACGTTGACGGTCATGCGTCCCCCCTGGCTGCCGCTGAAGATGGGGACGCCGTTCTGGCCTTCCTGGTCGTTGGCGGCGAAGTGCTTTATCTGCACCATCTCGCCTTGGGCCTGCTCGGCGTTGACCTCCGCGACCGCCATGCGCGATATCAGATAGGGGTCCTCGCCGAAGTACTCCTCACCACGGCCCGCAAGCGACGTGCGCAGAGTGTTGAGGGTCGGACCCCAGATGCCGTCATAGCCGTAGAGCCGGGCGTCGTTGCCCGTGACCTGCCCGTAGAGGGCGGCGTTGGCGGCATCGAAGGTGGCGCCCAGGGCTGAGGCCGACGGCAGGCCGGTGGCGGTCTGGGTGGAGTTGGTTCCCGCCGGGGCTCCGACCGGTCCGTCGGTGAAGTTCGCCACCGCGGCAGGGATGCCGAGCGCCACTACGGCGTTGTTGGAGACGACGTTCTCCTTGTCGGTCTGGGTCATCGCCGCGATCAGCAGAGCCGTGCGCCGGTCGGCGCCGAGTGAGGTGTCACACCACGGGTGCGGCGTGGCGCAGGGAGCGGGCGCCGCGACCGAGGCGTGGGCGGTGGCCCCCACAGAGGAGAGCAGCAGGGCCAGTGCCCCGAGCGCCACCGCGAAGCGCCCTCCCAGCGACAGTGCTGCCTCTCTCCCGGAGGTCACGGCTGCCGGCGACGAGCGGCCGCGGTCAGAGCGGGGTTCGTCCACCCGGCGTCGGTGGGGTTGATGGTCGTCCCCGGCGCCACGATCTCGTCGATGCGGTCCAGCAGCGCGGTGTCGAGGTCGACGTCGACGGCCCCGATCTGGGACTGAAGCTGCTCCATGGTCCGAGGACCGATGATCGCCGACGTGACGCCCGGGTGGCGGATGACAAAGGCGAGCGCCATGTGAATCAGCGAGATTCCCGACTCGTCAGCCAGCAGTGCGAGCGCGTCAGCGGCCTCGAGCTTGGCCTGATTGGCCGGAATCGAGAGGTCGTAGCGATCGGGAATCATCGCCGAGCGCCGAGACGTCGGCTCGTCAGGACCCTTGCGCCAGCGGCCCGACAGCCAGCCACCCGCCAGCGGGCTCCACGCGATGGCGCCCATGCCGAAGTCCTGACAGGTGGGCAGCACGTCGGCCTCGATTTCGCGAGCGAGGATCGAGTACGGCGGCTGCTCGCAGACAAAGCGCTGGTGACCGCCCTCCCGGGCGACCCACTGCGCCTTGACGATCTGCACCGCCGGGTAGGTCGAGGAGCCGATGTAGCGCACCTTGCCCTGGGCCACCAGGTCAGACAGGGCGCCAAGGGTCTCCTCGTGATCGGTCCACGGATCCCAGCGATGCACCTGGTAAAGGTCGATCCAGTCGGTCTGCAGTCGCTTCAGCGAAGCCTCGACCTCCCGGAGGATCCAGCGCCTGGAGTTGCCCGCCTGATTGGCGTCCTCACCCATGGCGCCATGGAACTTCGTGGCGAGCACCACGCTGTCGCGGCGCCCGCCGGCGAGGGCCTTGCCGACGATCTCCTCAGACTCCCCCCGGGAGTAGACATCGGCGGTGTCGATGAAGTTGATCCCGGCGTCCAAGGCCCGGTGGATGATGCGGATCCCCGCCTCGTGGTCGGGCTCACCCCAGGCGCCGAACATCATCGCGCCGAGACAGAAGGGGCTTACATGGACGCCGGTGCGTCCGAGCGTTCGCAGGTCCACGCCCTCACGTTAGCGCTGAGGCAGCAGATCAGCGACTGGACAGGCAGCGGGCGGCCCCCTGACGAGGGCTCAGGTCGCCGCGGGCCACCTTGTGGGCAATCGTGTCGACGTGGCCATCGCCACCATCGCGGGTGCGCACGCCGGCCTGCTGCGCGGTGACCCCGAGATCGGTCAACTCCCGGGCCGCCTGTGCGTCAAAGCAGCGGGCCTCCAGCCATGTCGCCGTCGTCGCATCGTCAAACCCGGCGGCGCTCCACGCCTGCGCAGCGACCTCGGCTGCACGCCCTTGCTCGGCGAGCTCTCCGTAGCGCCTGATGGTCTCGGCGCCGGTCCTGGCGGGGGCCTCGAATATCTCCATGCTCAGATCCGGCTCGGCTCGGCGCTCAGCTCGCGCTCAAACCAGTACGACGCAAAGGGATTGCCGTTGTAGTCGGCGATCATCTGATAGCCGACACGCTCATAGAGGTGCCGGGCATGAGGTTGGTGGGCTCCCGTATCGAGTCGCAGACGGCGATAGCCGATGTCTCGCGCCAAGCCTTCCAGGGCCCTGAGGAGCTCGCGCCCCACTCCCCGGCCGCGTGCGCCCGAGACCACGTACATTCGCTTGATCTCACCCAGGTCGGGGGGCACCAGGGCCTTGACGCCACCACACGCCACCGGCGTGTCCTGGAGATAGCCCACCAGGAAGGCACCGCCTGGCGGGGCGAAATCGGCTGGTTCGGCCGACGGGCCACGCTGGGGGTCCCAATCCGGATAGAGCTCACCCACGTCGCGGTCAAAGGCCGCGAGCAACTCGCTCGCGGCGAGACGGTCGGAGGCGGCGCGCCGGAAGCGCACCGTCATCGCGCCACTGGGGCTGGCCCGCCGACCACCCCGCCGTCATAGAGGCGCCCGATCTCGGCGTCGGTGAGACCCAGGACGTCGGTGAGGACCTCGTCGGTGTGCTCTCCCAGCAGCGGCGCCCGGGTGGGGGGCAGTCGCTCGCAGGCGTCGAAGCGAAGCGGTGAGCTGGGCATCAGGTAGGTGCCGATCCCCGGCTGCTCGACCTCCTGAAACATCGGGTTGGCAGGAGAGCAGCGTTCGTCGTTTTGAAGAAGCTCGACGAAGGACCAGTAGGGCCCCCACGCCACGTCGTGGGCGTCAAAGATCTCGCGAATCTGCTCCAGCGTGCGGGCGGTGGTCCACGGCTTGAGGATCGCGCCCAGCACCTCGCGGGCCGCGAAGCGATCTCCCTCCTTGGTCAGGTCGACGCCCATCATCTGCTCACAGGTGGCAAAGGCGTCAGCGAGGCCGGTGGCCGCCACGAGGTTCTGCCATTGGCGCAGCGTCAAGGCGATGACCATGATCCGGCGACCCTCCTTGGTCAGGAAGTCGCGGCCAAAGGCGCCGTAGAGGTAGTTGCCGTCCTTGGGACGCTCGCTGTGGTTGATCTGGACCTCGGCGATCTTGCCGAGGTTGCCGACCATCGCCAGCGCCACGTCAGATAGAGCCACGCGCACGACCTGCCCCGCTCCCGTCAGGCGCCGGTGGCGGTCGGCGGCGAGCAGGCCGGTGGTCGCCAGTCCCCCGGTGATCGCGTCCCAAGCGGGCAGCAGGTGGTTGAACGGGACCGCCAGGTGCCTAGGTCCGGTGGCCCACGGAAAGCCGGTGGCCGGATTGACGGTGTAGTCGACCGCCGAGGATCCGTCGTGGTTGCCGGTGATGTTGACGGTGATCAGATCGGCACGGCGCTGGGCCAGGACATCAGCATCAAGCCAGCCACGCAGGGGGAAGTTGGTGAGGAACAGGCCCGCGTCCGGACCGGGCGCGGTCACGAGCTCGGCCACAAGCTCCCGACCCGGCGCCGAGCCCAGATCGATCTGGATCGAGCGCTTGCCCTTGTTCAGCCCGGCCCAGAAGAGGCTTGCGCCCTCTGCGGTCACGGGCCAGCGGTTGCGATCAAGGCCTCCGCCGATGGGGTCAAAGCGGATCACGTCGGCGCCGAGCTGGGCCAGGGTCATCCCCCCCAGCGGCGCCGCGACGAACGCGGAGCCCTCCACCACCCGCATGCCGGCGAGGATCCCGCTCATGCCATGACTCCGACGAAGCGCCAGTCCAGCACCGGGGCCTGCACCCGCTGCTCGCCTTCGTCGCGCTCGGCCCAGACCAGCGCGCGGAGGTCGAGCAGTCCCCCCTGCTCCAGGGGGTCCTTGGCCTCCAGGGTCAGCTCGGTGCGCAGGACATCGCCCTCAAAGACGGGACCGAGGTGATCACATCCGTGCCAGGCGACAATGGTGGCGAGGTTGGGGAGCGCGCGCGTGGTGTGCGAGGCGGCGATCGAGATCGTGTGTCCGCCGTAGACGAGCCGGCGGCCGTGGGCCGTGGCCCCGGCGTCGGAATGAGCGGCCGCCAGGTTCAGGGTCAGGCGCACGAGCTCGGTGGCGCCCGTCACGGTGTCGCGACCGCCGATGTCCCACACGGTGCCCGGGGCCACCTGGGCAAAGTGCTCGCCCTCGACACGGTCGCGCAGCTCGTCCAGGCGCCAGCTCGACGGGACCGCCTGGCGAACGCTCTGGGGGTCGAGGTCGGGAGGGATGTCCTGAAGACTGCCGTCATCGCCGGTATCCCCAGCGCCGACGCGCAACGGGATCATGGGACAACGCCAGAAGTCGAGGACCCGCTCGCCGTGTTGGTTCTCGGTCTGGATGCGCAGGGCGACGAGCCCGGTGGCCGGCCGTCCTGGGCGCACCGCGTTGCGCTTGAGTGCGACCACGCGCGTACGTGTGTACAGCGTGTCGCCCACGAACACCGGCGCAAGCAGGACCAGGCCGCGGTAGAAGAGGTTGCCCAGCACGCGCTGCGTCGGTCCGGTGGACTGGCCGATGGCCACGTCGCACACCAGATTGGGGTGGGCGAGCTGCCGCTCACAGCCGGTGACGGCGCGACTGAGCTGGGCATCGAGCGCCAGGCGCAGGCGATCTCCCGTGAGCGCCTGGTGGAGGGCCGCATGGCCGCAGGTCAGGGTCAGCGCCGGGGCATCGTTGAACACCTGGCCCACCTGGAAGTCCTCGAAGTACGGACCACCGACCTGCACCCGCTCGCTCGCTCCCAGCATCCCTCTCCCCTTCGTTGGCCACGGGCGGCGGTCGCGCCGGACCCGGCGCCGGGGCCGGTTCGCCACCGTCGCCTCAGAGTAGCCAAACTTGTGTTGATTGTCTCTATATTCTAAGGCGATGCGCGCCCGCCGATCCTGCCTGTCGGTCCCGGGGGTGTCAACAAAGATGCTCGCCAAGGCCCAGGGGATCACGGTGGACGAGGTCGTCATCGACCTCGAGGACTCGGTTCCCGTCGATCAGAAGGTCCCCGCACGCCAGGCGGTGATCGCCGCGCTGGCCGCCGGTGACTGGGCGGCGCCCACGGTGGGCGTACGCATCAACGCCATCGACAGCCCCTGGTGTCACCGCGACGTGATCGAGGTGATCGAGGGCGCCGGGGACACACTCACGTCACTGATCGTGCCCAAGGTGCAGGGAGCCGGCGACGTCGAGTTCGTGGCGCGCCTGGCGTCGCTGGTGGAGCTGGAGACGGCGCGGGCGCGGCCCGTCGCGCTCGAGCTGCTGATCGAGACCGCCACCGGTCTGCGCCGCGTCTATGAGGCAGCGACAGCCAGCGCCCGCGTGGAGGCGCTGATCGTGGGCTACGCCGACCTGGCCGCCTCGCTGGGCCGACCGATCGTCGTCGCCGACGATCCGGGCGCCATCCACTGGCGCTGGGTGCTCGACACGGTGGCGGTCGCGGCCCGCAGCGCGGGCATTCAGGCCATCGACGGGCCGCACTTCGAGATCGCCGACCTCGACGGCCTGCGGGCACGCGCGCAGATCGCCAGGACGCTCGGCTTCGACGGCAAGTGGGCGCTTCACCCCAGCCAGATCGAAGTGGTCAACCAGGCCTTCTCACCCACCCAGGCCGAGCTTGACCAGGCCACCGCGATCCTCGAGGAGCTCAAGCGCGCCGAGGCGAACGGCGCACGAGGCGCACTGCTGCTCGACGGTGAGATGATCGACGAGGCCAGCCGCAAACGCGCCTTGGGGCTCCTGGCGCGCGGAGGCTGAGGCGGCCTAGCCGGCGGCGGTGCCTGCGCCTCGGGGCTCGGCTCGAGGGTCACCGGGACAGGGCCTGTGGGGGGTCCTCTCTCCCCTAGTCGTCTCAGGAGGGGCCCCCACTCCCTCGACCTCGCCCGACGCCCCGTAGGGGCGGGCGGGCGACGGCCACTAGCGGCTGAGCCCGGCGAGCTTCAGATAGCCGTGTAGCCGCGTGCGGCTGGACGAGGCGGCCTTGGTAGCGACTCCCACGAACCGGATGCGCCCCTTACGGGTGCCGAAGACGAAGCGGGTGCCGCCACCGGCGTTGCTGACGAACGCGTTAGCTCCAAAGCGCCGGGCCGAGCGCGGCAGCTTGCTTACGCGCTCACCGGCGTGCACGTTTGCGGCGTCGTGCTCACGGCCGGTGCTGGCCACGAGGGAGACCGTGCCAGCAGGATCGAGGACCGTGATGAGTTGCCCGGCCGGTCGCCCGTCTCGGGCGTTTGCGCAGTAGGTCCACGCGTAGCCTGGACGAGTGAGGGGTTGCCCGGCTGACCGGAGCAGCGCCTCGTTGCTGGCGCCGAGCAGCAGACGGGCCAGCCCGTGCTGGGACAGGCGTCCCCGCGCTGGCTGACAGTGCTGGGCGGGCACCCCCTGGGCGCGCTCCCACATGCTGATGTAGCCCTCGGCTCCGTGGCTGAGATCGTTGACGATCTGGTCGCCGGCGAGCTTGCGCAGGTCCTGAATCCAGTCCGGATAGAGGCCGTACTGCGCCACGCCGTCGGTGTTCACGTCCCACACACGCTGACCGCTGGTCTGGCGGTTGAGGGTTACGGCGCCATCCAGGGACTTGAAGGGGTAGGTGACCGGGTTGGGGGCATTCTGGCCGCGAGGGTTGCCCTGAGCACCCAGGCCGCTGATGTCTGATCCGTACCCGAACGGAAATCCGAAGCGCTTGTCGGTGAGCGCCCGGTCCTGCTTCCACTCCTTGACAAAGCCCGTCGAGTTCCCCGCATAGGGGGTGACCATGCCTCCGAGCTTGTAGATGCGCGGGAAGGAGTCGGGCGTGCTCCAGCCGTGGGTCGAGATGACACCCGAGTAGCGGGCAGCCTCGATGATCGACAGCGCCTGATTTCGCCCGAGGACGCTGGTGTGATCGAGATCGATGATCATTCCGCGCTGCATCATGCGGCGAATCAGGTAGTCGCCCAGGTCAGTCAGCCCCCGCTGATTGCAGTGCGGTGGCGGGGGATACACCGGTAGCGTGCCTGGAGGGGCAAACGCTGCGAGCCCACGCGCAAACGCTGATTCATCGTCGGACGGAAACGCCGCCGTCTGCTCGCGATCCTCGCCCGGTCCGGTGCAGGTCTGCAGTTGCCAGTAGTGGCCGGTCTCCCTCCTGTTGCCCGAGTTGATGACGATGCCCGTGGTGCCCGCGTCGGCGGCAACCCCCGTAAGGGCATTGTCGAACTTGTTCACAAGCTGGAGACTGCGGACTCCCAGCCTGGAGAACTCCTCCAGGCTACGATCGATCTGAGCTCGGTCACACTGGGGCACGTCGTTGAGCAAACGGCAGCCGAAGAGGCGGGAGGTCTCCATGCCGAGGACCACGGCGAGCTTTCCCTCATTGGCCACCTGACGGGCTTGGAACGGAGTGGTGACGATCCGAAACCAGCCCTTGCCGGGGCCACCAGACTGAGCGTCGATGTAGTCCTGAAGCTTGTAGGAGTCAGCGATCTCCAGACGGGCCGTGTTCATCTCGTCGCACGGGTTGCGCTTGAGCGGGTAGACCTCACACAGGGCGGCGTTGTCGACCATCACGTCGACGATCAGCCGTTGGCCTCCACGCCATGCGCGCTCGAGCCACTTGTAATAGACCTGCTCGTGGGTCAGCGACGGGGCGGTCGGCCAACCGGTGAAGGTGGGCCAGCCACTGGGGTCATGGGTGTGAACGGGGTTACCGAAGGAGAGCGCATTCTCAGCGGCCGCTCCGAGGCCGTTGGGGGCATGATCGGGACAGTCAACGAGGGCATAAGCGACGCCATAGGGGTGCCAGGGACGCCCGCAATGCAAGCTGCCCCCGATGAACTCAAAAGCCATCAGGTGCAGGATTCCGTCCATGTAGCCGGTGACGTCACCGAACGGCGTCGCTCCCCTGGCGGGCTCTCCGACCGTGTTGGTGTCTATCTCCGGGTACACGGCACAACCGCCGGCCTTGACGAAGGAGAACTCAGACTGAGGGCCGGCTGCCATCGCATCGGTGGCCACCAGGGCCCCGGACCCCGGCGACGCGGAGAGCACCTTGCCCGACGGAAGAGTGATCCTGAACGCACCGGCGCCGGCGTCCTCGACGCGCCAGTCGGCGGTCTCGCTCGGCGTGGGCGCCGACGTCACCTTGCCCTGGGAGTCCGTGCCCAGGAAGTCTGCGCGAGGCCCGTAGAAGAGGTACTTGGCGAGATCGGTCGCCTGCATCCGAAAGGGCTCGGCCCCAGCGACCTGCTCAGCCGAAGCCGCATAGCCCCCGTCGGCGCTCTTGGCCACCAGGCGACCGAGAGCCTGAGACCGCAGCGCGAAGCATCCGCCGGCGATCGCATAGCGCCCGTCAACGCTGGCCGGCGCGGCATCCGCCGGGGCGGCCAAGGCTCCGAGGAGCAAGGCAGAACCGAGGACGAGCCCCAGGAAGCGAGAGACCAACACCGCCAGCGAGCATAGCGCCGACGCTCAAGCCCTGCGTCAGATGGATGCCCGGCTGCTCCGGCACCCGCGGCGAGGATGAGCCCGGCCGTCCTCCCCGCGTCGCGGATCCCAGTCTCATCCGCCATGTCCTACCCGTCTGACCGGCCCTGCCCGTAGCGTCGTCAGGGTGGGCGTCTGCGACGACACGATCATTCTCGCCGACAACCTTGACGTCCTGCCGAGCCTGGACAGCGAGAGCTTTGCCCTGATCTACGTCGACCCCCCGTTCAACACCGGGCGACGCCAGACGCGCAACACCATCTCGGTGGTCGGCGACGAGCAGGGAGACAGGTCCGGGTTCGCCGGTCGGCGCTACCGCTCGACCCTCACCGGACGCTCCTCCTACCACGACACCTTCGATGACTACCTGCGCTTCCTGGGCCCGCGCCTGGAGCAGGCGCGGCGGGTGCTCAGCGACAGAGGCACCCTCTACTTCCACATCGACTACCGCGAGGCCCACTACTGCAAGCTCCTGCTCGACGAGATCTTCGGCCGTGGGTGCTTTCTCAACGAGATCATCTGGGCCTATGACTACGGGGCACGCTCGCACCGGCGCTGGCCGGCCAAGCACGACACCATCCTCGTCTACGTCAAGGACCCCTCCGCCTACCACTACGACTCAGAGGCCGTCGACCGGGAGCCCTACATGGCGCCGGGGCTGGTCACCGCGGAGAAGGCGGCGCGGGGAAAGCTGCCCACCGACGTGTGGTGGCACACGATCGTTCCCACTCGGGGTGCCGAGAAGACCGGCTATCCGACCCAGAAGCCCGAGGGGATCGTGCGGCGCATGGTTCTGGCCAGCACCCGCCCCGGGGACCGGTGCCTGGACTTCTTCGCCGGCTCGGGCACGCTGGGTGCCGTCGCCTCCCAGCTCGATCGTCACTACGTGCTCATCGACAGCAACCCCGAGGCGGTGGCGGTAATGCACAGGCGCCTGGGGTCGGCACCGCGCGCCGCCGCCGCGCCCTCCTAGCTCTGGCGATCAGCGCGCCGGTGGCGACGCAGGTCAGGGGCGCACGAAGGTGTCGGGGTCGGGGCCGGTGCGCTGGCCGGCGTCGAGGGCCTCGATGGCGGCCATGTCTGACTCGCTGAGTGAGAAGTCAAAGACATCGAAGTTCTGCTCTATTCGCTCGGGGGTCACGGACTTGGGGATCACCACGTTTGCGAGCTGCAGGTGCCAGCGGATGACCACCTGACCGGGGGTCTTGCCGTGGGCCTCGGCGATCTCGGTGATGGCCGGGTCGTCGAGCACCTTGCCCTGGGCCAGCGGGCTCCACGCCTCGGTGACGATCCCCAGGTCGGCGTGCTCGCGCCGCAGGCCCGCCTGCTGAAAGTGGGGGTGAAGCTCCACCTGGTTGACCGCGGGGGTGACGCCGGTCTCGGTGATCAGCCGCTCGAGATGGGCCGGCTGAAAGTTGGATACGCCGATCGCCCGGACCAGGCCCTCGGACTGCAGCTCGATGAACGTCTTCCAGGTCTCGACGTAGCGGTCGTGGGCGGGCACGGGCCAGTGGATGAGATACATGTCGAGGTAATCGAGCTCGAGCTGCTGGAGGCTGGCCTTGAACGCTCGCCGTGCCTGCTGATAGCCCTGATCGTCGTTGAAGCACTTGGTGGTGATGAACACGTCGCCCCGGTCCAGTCCGGCGGCATGGACGGCCTGGCCGACGCCCGCCTCGTTGCCGTAGGCGGCGGCGGTATCGATGTGACGGTAGCCGGCCAGGAGAGCGCGGGTGGCCACTTCGGCGGTGTCCTTCGGCGGAACCTGAAAGACCCCGAAGCCGAGCTGGGGGATGTCGACCTCGCCGGACAGGCGGATGTCCGGGACCCGCGCGGAAGCGCTCATCGAGCCAAGGCGTCCAGCACGCGGTCGGGGCGGATGGGCAGATCGCGGACGCGCACTCCGGTGGCATGGTAGACGGCGTTGGCGAAGTCGCCAAACTCGACATCGAGCACCCCCTCCTCGAGCAGGGCCATGTAGAGGCCCATGTCATCCCTCCGAGAAACTGCGAGCGCGCGGTCTGGGGATTGAGGATTCGGTGGTCGGTATGCGCTCGGGGCGCCCGTCACGCACGGGCTTGCCTGGTTGCCCGAGTCGCGCGTCGGGTAGTACCTCGTCAACCGCCTCCCTCGACCCGGAAGGGTCGCCAAAAAAGGAAAGCCACATGAAGGCAGTCGCCTGGCACGGCACCCATGACGTTCGTGTGGACACGGTCCCCGACCCGACCATCGAGCACCCCACCGACGCGATCATCCGGGTGACGTCGTCGGGTCTGTGCGGATCAGACCTGCATCTCTATGAGGTGCTGGGGCCCTATCTCGACGAGGGCGACATCCTCGGCCACGAGCCCATGGGCATCGTCGAGGAGGTGGGCTCTGAGGTCTCCCACATCAAGGCTGGTGACCGGGTGGTCGTTCCCTTCAACGTCTCCTGCGGGCACTGCTTCATGTGCGACAAGGGGTTGATGTCTCAGTGTGAGACGACCCAGGTCCACGAGTACGGAACGGGCGCCGCCTTATTGGGCTACACCAAGCTCTACGGCCAGGTGCCGGGCGGCCAGGCCGAGTTCCTGCGAGTTCCCCAAGCCCAGTTCGGCCCCATCAAGGTGCCCGAGGGCCCTTCCGACGATCGCTTCGTCTACCTGTCTGACGTCCTGCCCACCGCCTGGCAGGCGGTGGTGTACGCCGACATCCCCGCCGGCGGCAGCGTCCTCGTGCTCGGTCTGGGGCCGATCGGTGAGATGTCCTGCCGCATCGCCCAGCACCGCGGCGCGGGACAGGTGCTGGCGGTCGACCTGGTGCCCGAGCGCCTGGAGCGTGCCCGGGCCCACGGCGTGCAGGCGATCAACCTCGAAGACCACGACGACCTGCCCGCGGTGGTGCGCGAGCACACCGGCGGGCGGGGACCAGACGCGGTCATCGACGCGGTGGGCATGGAGGCCCACGGCGCCCCCATCGGGAAGCTCGCCCAGCGCCTGACCGGCTTCCTGCCCGACGCCGTGGCCCAGAAGGCGATCGAGACGGCGGGCATCGACCGCCTCAGTGCCCTGCACATGGCCATCGAGCTTGTCCAGCGCGGGGGCACCGTGTCCCTGTCGGGCGTCTACGGGGGGGCCGCCAGTCCCATGCCTCTGATCCAGATGTTTGACAAGCAGATCAACCTGCGCATGGGACAGGCCAACGTCAAGCGCTGGATGGACGACCTGCTGCCGCTGGTCACGGGTGACGACGATCCGCTGGGGGTGGAGAGCTTTGCCACCCACCATCTCCCGCTCGACGAGGCCCCGCACGCCTACGACATCTTTCAGAAGAAGGAGGACGGCGCCTTCAAGGTGGTCTTCACGCCGTAAGGTCGGGGGGCCATCGCCCTACGGGGCGGTGGCCCGCACGGCCCGCGTGTTCGGGAGGGGCCTCAGACGCGCCTCGACCGCGGCGCGCTGACCCTCCAGCCATGGCGGCAGGACGATCCTCTGGCCGAGCTCCTCGAGGCGCCCGTCGACGACGAAGCCGGGCTCCTCGGTGGCCAGCTCGAACAGGACCCCGCCGGGCTCGGGAAAGTAGACGGAGTGAAAGTAGTGACGGTCGATGATCGGGCTGCTGGCGATGCCTGCTGCGCGCAGCGCCTGAAGCCACCGAGGCTGCTCGGCGTCGGTGGTCGCCCAGGCCACGTGGTGGACGGTGCCCGCGCCCGGGCGGGACGGACCCTCAGGCTGGCCATCCTCCAGGGCGATCCAACCGCCGCGGCGCTCGCCGCGCAGCTCCCAGGCGCCATCGGGGCGGCGGACGGCCCCCATCAGGCCCTCGAGCACACGCTCGGAGCCCTGCTGATCGCGGGTGTGGGCGCGCACTCCCGCAAAGCCCTGCAGGGCCACGTCGATGGGGATCTCGGGGTGCTCAGCCACCAGGGCGCTGTCGGGAGCGTCGCTGATCGCGAGCTCGTGTCCCAGGCCCTCGGGATCGGCGAAGTGCAGGCTCTCGCCCGGGCGTTGGGTGCGCTGGGGCGAGAGCCCCTCAGCCTCCAGGCGCCGGGCCCAGAAGTCCAGAGCCTCGATGCCGGCGACGCGCCAGACGATACGGTGGACCATGCCCGCGCTCGCGCGGCCCGGCCGGGCATGGGGATACTCAAAGAAGGTCAGGTCGGCGCCGGGTCGAGCTGCCTCGTCGCCGTAGAACAGGTGATAGACGCTGGGATCGTCCTGATTGACGGTCTTGGCCACCAGGCGCAGTCCCAGGACGCGCGTGTAGAAGTCGACGTTGCCCGGCGCGTCGGCGGTGATGGCGGTGACGTGATGAATGCCCTCGAGCTGCATCCCTGGTCCTCCGATTTAGTTGCTCACACAACTTATCAGCGGACGGCGGACGTGCTCGGGATTCGCCTCGCCGAAGCGGTCCCCCTCCGGCCGGACCCGGTTGGCGTTTGACCAGCGCTTCGGGGGTTGGCATCCTTCGCCGATGCGCGGGGTCTCGGCGGGATGCGGCGTGGTGGTGGTGACGATGGTGGTGGTGATGGCCCTGATGCTCGCCCTGGCGCAGGCCCCGAGTGCTCGCGCCACCGGCTTCCCGGCCGCGCGCCTGCTCACACGACATGGCCACGTCGGCCGGTGGACGGGTGTCGCCGGGGCAACGAGCCGCCACGTGCTCGCCCTGCGTTTGCGCTCCCGGGTCAGCCGGCGACTGACCACCCCGGCGTTCGGGTCGGTGCAGGTGCGGATCCGGGTCAGGCGCTGTGCCTCGACCGCAGACCTGGGGGTGGCGGTCGACGGCCGGTGGACCAGGCTGACCGGGGGTACGCGCAGGTGGGCGGTGCTCAGCGCCCCCATCTCGGGGCGAGCCGGACGCCATGACCTGGAGATCGCCGGACCCACGTCCCCCCGAGGCTGCCCCGCCGTGGTCCTGGTGGACCGCGTCGCCTTCGTGGCACCAGCGCGACCGTCCCGCGCGGTGGCCCCTCCCGCCGCCCCACCGGCTTCTGCCCCGCCGACGCCCGTGGGCCCCGCCACCCCTCCCCCGGCCGGGCCGTCACCCGCCGCCTCGCTCCTGGCCGACACGAGGACCCCGAGCCTCGGCCGGGGCCCGGTGGCGACGGGCAGCGCGGTGTCGTTGAGCCACATCGCCGATGCGCGCTATCGGGACACCTTCCTGAGCAACTTCAACTCCCTCACCCCCGAGAACGAGATGAAGATGGAGCGCCTGCAACCCCATCGGGGGCGCTTTGACTTCCGCGAGGCCGATGCCATGGTGGCCTTCGCCCAAGCCCACGGCAAGCAGATCCACGGGCACACGCTGATCTGGCACGGCCAGGATCCCTACTGGCTCACCCACGGACACTTCTCGCGCACCGAGCTCATCGACATCATGCGCACCCACATCCAGACGGTGATGCGCCATTTCCAGGGCGCCGTCGGCGAATGGGACGTGGTCAACGAGCCCTTCGCCCCGGATGGAAGCCTGCGGTCGAGCCTCTGGTCGCGGGGCATCGGGCCCGACTACATCGAGCTCGCGCTGCGGTTTGCCCGCGAAGCCGACCCCTCGGCCCGGCTGTTCATCAACGAGATCGGGGCCGACACCGCCAACGCCAAGTCCAACGCCCTCCTCGCCCTGGTCACCCGCTTGCGGGTCACCGGGGTGCCCCTGGACGGCGTGGGCTTTCAGATGCACACCGAGCTCGGCGACGCCCCCGGTGAGACCGCCCTGGCCGACAACCTCGCACGCTTCGAGACGCTCGGGCTGCGCGAGCAGATCACCGAGATGGACGTCGCCACCAACGGCTCGGCGGCCTCCCCCGAGGCCCGAGCGTCACGGCAGGCCCGGGCCTTCGGCGACGCCGCCACTGCCTGCGCCCACGTGGCCGCCTGCGAGCGCTTCACGGTGTGGGGGGTGACCGACCTCTACTCGTGGCGCGGAGCCACGGCGGCACCGCTGCTGTTTGACAGTGACTACGCCGCCAAGCCCGCTCTGGTCGCCGTGCGCCACGGCTTGGCCGCCCGCCCCTGACAGACCGCCGGATCTGGTGTGATGAGCCGGTGACCCGAATTGCTGTCCTCGGCGGCGTCTACGCCAATCCCTTCGGTCTGGGCGCCGTCCTCGACGATGCCCGCCGGCGGGGGTGCCTCGAGCGCTACTGCCTGGGAGACCTGGGCGGCTTCGGCGCGGCCTGCGACGAGGTCTGGCCGCTGCTGCTCGAAGGCGAGGTCCGCTGCATCGCGGGCAACTACGACATCGCCATCGGACGCGGCGATCCCGACTGCGGCTGTGGCTATGAGTCCGCGCGCGACAACGAGTTCGCCCAGATCATGTACGACCACACCCGGGCGCACACCTCGCGCGCCTTCGCGGCGTGGATGGCGCAGCTGCCGCGCGAGCTGCGCCTGCGCCGCGATGACCGTGACCTGCATCTCGTCCACGGCTCGCCGCTTGAGGTCAATGACTTCCTGTGGGGGTCATTGACCGACGATGAGCTACGCCTGCGTCTGGACGCCTGCGCGGGTGGGCGTCCCGACGTGCTGCTGTGCACCCACACCGGACTGGCGTGGCAGCGACGGGTCGACGAGACGCTGATCGTCAACGTGGGGGCCGCGGGACGGCCGGCCAACAACGGCCGGCGTGAGGTCGGTTATGCGATCGTCGATGTCGACGGGGACGGCGTCCGGGCTGAGCTCGTATCGGTGCCCTATGACTGGCGATCCCAGGTGGCCTCCATGCGCGCCGCGCAGCTGCCCGAGGCGTTCATCGAGACCGTGGCCACGGGGTGGTGGACGACCTGCCTGGAGATCGTGCCGCCGCGCGAGCGCGCGGCCGGTCGTTACCACGTCTACCGCGAGTCGCTGCCCGCCACCGGGTTCGGCCAGGTCGACGGCCTCGGCTGGGCTGACGCTCCCGCCGTGCTCGACGACGGGCGCCCGGTGGTCAGCCTGTTCCCCTCCGGGCTGTTTCCTCCCCGACTGTGGATCTACACCAACTTTCACTGCAACCTGTCCTGTGCCTACTGCGTGGTGGCCTCCTCGCCGCAGGCACGCCGGCGCCAGCTGAGCGTCGAGCGGGTGACCGACCTGGTGGAGGAGGCGACCGCCGAAGGCTTCACCGAGATCTACCTCACCGGTGGTGAGCCCTTCGTGCACCCCGACATCATCGACATCATCGAGGCCTCGTGTGACCGGCTGCCCACGGTCGTGCTCACCAACGCCATGCTGTTCACCGGGCGCCGCCTGGCGGGGCTCGAGCGCCTCGCCGGCCGGGAGAACCTGGTGCTCCAGTCCTCCCTCGACGGCGCCGACGCCGCCGCCCACGACGCCTGGCGGGGAGCCGGCTCCTGGCGGCGGGCGCTGGACGGCCTCACCCAAGCCCGGCGGCTGGGACTGCCCGTGCGGGTGGCCATGACCGAGACTCCCGACAACCGCCTTGAGGTCCAGCGCCTGCGCGAGCTGCTGGAGGACATCGGGGTACAGGGGTCTGACTTCGCGGTCAGACCGCTCATCGCCCGCGGCCTGGCGGCCGGCGAGCCGGGGATGGAGGTCTCAGACGCCGTGCTCGTCCCCGAGCTCACGGTCACCGCCGACGGAGTCCACTGGCACCCGGTGGGGGCCGACTCCGCCAGCTCGGCGGACTTCCTGCTCGCCGGCGGCGAGCCCTCGCTGGCGCACGCCAAGCGCCTGGTCATCGAGCGCTTCCTCGCGCTGCGCCAGGCCGACGGGACCCTCCCGGAGGCGTTTCACTGCGCGATCTGACCGGTGCCGCCGCTCCCCTGGTCAGCGTGTGTGTTCCCACGCTGCAGGAGGAGGGCCAGATCGGGTCGCTGCTGGACCATCTGCGGGGTCTGCCGGGGCGCTGGGAGATCGTGGTGGCCGACGGCGGGTCGGCCGATCTGACCGTTGCGGTGGCCCGCGGTCATCCCCTGCGCCCCCGGGTCATCCTCAGCTGCGGCGGGCGGGCGGCCCAGCTCAACGCGGCGGCGGCGCTGGCCACCGGGGCCATCCTCGTCTTCCTGCACGCCGACAGCCGTCTGCCCGGCGATGCCCACGCCAGCCTGTGCGCCGCCGTCGGCGACGCGACGGTGGTGGGCGGCAACTTCGCCCTGCGCTTCGAGGGCTCAGATCCGTTCGCCCAGCTGCTCACCGCCGTCTACGGGCTCCAGCGCCGGTACGGCTTCTACTACGGGGATTCCTCGGTGTGGGTGCGCCGGGAGACGTTCTCAGAGCTCGGGGGCTACCGCGAGCTGGCGATCATGGACGACTATGACTTCGTGCGCCGTCTGGAGAGGATGCCTGCGCCCGCTCGCACGGTGTTGCTCGGGGGCCCGGCGACCACCTCCTCGCGGCGCTGGCGGCGGCTGGGAATCGCCCGCACGCTCCTGGCCTGGGTGGTGATCCGCTGGCTGTACGTCGCCGGCGTCAATCCCGACCGGCTGGCGCGGCTATACCGACGGGTGCGCTGAGGCTCGTCTCGCCGGCGCCATCGAATCGTGCGAGGGCCGCCCGCGGGCACCGACCTCGATCAACCGGCACGAGCGGCCGGTCCGCCCACCAGGACCTCCGAGCGCACGCGGGTGATGCGCCGCGCGACCAGAGCCCGCTCGGTGATGAGGACGGGCTGGGCGGCCTCAAAGCGCAGCACCACCAGGCCCCGGACCGAGCGCCGGTCAGTGAGGGCAAATCCCGGTGCGGGGGGCCGCCGGGCGCCCGCCACCAGCGGCGCGTAGCCCACCAGATCGACCTCGCTCACCGGCACTCCGGCGCCCGGCGCGAGGCGCCGCAGGCCGGGTAGGTAGTACTCAAGGGGAGCCGATCCCAGCCCCACCGTCACCACCGCCCGGGGCGTCGCGGCGCCGGGTAACACGCGAGCCACTCCTCGCCAGTCGCCGCGCTGCAGGCGGGCGCTGCTGTCCACCGCGATGAGGACGCCGATGCTGACGACGCACACCCCTACCGCCAGGAGGACGCCGGCGCGTCCGGCCCGACGCGCGCCGAGGACCACCGCCAACGCCGCCGACAGGGGGATCCAGGCGACGATGAGGTTGCGCGGCGCCAGGTAGTCAGCGCCGCCGAGGGCGAGCAGGAGGGGAGCGAGGATGCCCGTGGCGCCGACCACCAGGGCCACGGTGGCCCCCCGGCGCTCGGACGGCGTCAGGCGACCCAGGAGGGCCAGGGCGGCGAGGACCGGCAGGGCGGCGAGCGCCAGGAGGCCTCTTCCCAGCGGTTGCCCCGAAGTTCCCAGCAGGTAGTACTGGGGGATGGCCTGCAGACGCGAGCTCAGCGCCCAGCGCCCGATCCACTGGGTGCCGTGACCTCCCTGGGCGACGATCAGGGGGACGAGCGACAATCCCACCGCCGCCACGGCACCCACGCCGATCAGGCGCGCGCGTCGCGACCGACCCTCGGCGAGCAGGTAGATGGCCTCGGGGGCGATCAGGAACACGGCAAAGTAGTGCGTCAACAGAGCCAGGGCCGACACCAGCACCCACAGGAGCAGGTCGCGGCGCTGGTCGCGGGCACGCACGCGCAGGAAGAGCGCCACCGACAAGGACCCCAGCAGCGCAAACAGCGCGTAGGCACGGGCCTCCTGGGAGTACCAAACCAGCAACGGGTTGACGGCGAGGATGGCGGTGAGCACGATGGCCGCGCGTCGCCCCCCGAGCTCGCGCCCGATCGACCATCCCACCCCGACGGTGGCCACTCCGACCAGCGCGGAGGGCAGCCGCAGGGACACGGCGCCCGTGCCGAACAGTCGTGACCAGCCCCAGGCGAGCACGTACCATAGAGGCGGCGTGTTCTCGGTGTGGGGGATGGCCCGCAGGGTGGTGCCCAGACCATGCGCGAAGACGTGCACGGGCGTGAACGCCTCGTCGTACCAGAAGCTCTGCATCCCCAGGGTGGCCAGGCGCACGGCGCCCGCAGCCGCCAACAGGGCCCACAGGGGCCACAGGTCGCGCGCCGTGGCTCGGCGGCGGCGCGCGGGGTGCTCGCTCGGTTCGGGGCGCTCGGCGACGCTCACTCCGGGGGCCGCGGCGGCGCTCATGTCGGGCCGCTCACACCGCACAACGACCGTGAGGCGGCCACCCCGAAGCAGCCGTAACGGTAGATGTAGCGGTTGGGCCGCATGAAGGCCAGGCGAAAGCCCCCCAGCAGCTGACGCTCGTGGACGTGGGCGGGTCCCCCGAGCATTAGGCACAATCGGCTGGTGTCGCCCACGATCGGTGGTCCGCACACGATGTCCAGGTTGCCCCGGATGGCGGGCGTGATGCCCAGGAGCTTGACGTTGCGGTGGGTGTAGGAGCGCCAGGTGCGCTTGTCGACGGCAAAGCGCTCGTTGAGCCCCACCTGGCGATGAAGGTCGTCCACGGTGGCCACGGCCAGCAGCACTCCGACGAGGACCACCACCAACGTCTCCAGGCTGCGCCGCAGGGGCGAGCCGGCCGCCGCCGGGTCGTCGGCCCGACGGGGGGCGAGCCACTCGGGCAGCGTGGCCGAGGCGATGCTCAAGGTGTCAACAGCGGCGACAGCTGATGGATGAGAAACAGACCCTGCACGGCGAGTAAGACCACGAGCACACGGCGGTCGCGGGCCACCGCCGCCAGGGGAAGCCCCCACAGGGTGTACCAGGCCAGCAGCCAGGTGGATGACACCGCGATCGCCACGAGGGCCAGCGCGGTGGCCGAGATCCAGTCATAGCCGCGCCAGACCCGCACGGCGAGGTAGACGAGGACGATGATGAGGCCCAAGGTGAGGAACTTGCGGTCGCCGGGATAGACGCCGGGAAAGCCCAGAGTGTGGGCCACCTCGTTGGGGAAGCTGTCGGTGGAGACGAAGAACTGCTGCTTGCTCAGACCGGAGACGAAGTCCAGGGCGTGGACCCCGAAGGCGATGTAGGCGACGACGCCGATGCCCACCACCGCTGCCGCCGCACCGACCACCACGCCCAGACTTCGCCGGGCCAGCAGCATGAAGGGCAGCAGCACGCCGGCGGTGGCCTTGACGGCCGTGGCCGCCACCACCGCGGCGGCGCCTCGGGCATCGCGCCCCCCGAGAACCCACCACACGGCGGCCATGGCCATGGCGGTCATGATCAGCTCGTTATGGGCGCCTCCCAGGCCGTAGAGGATGAGAATGGGGTTCAGACCGACGAGCAGCGTCGCCGCCACCGGGTCGCGGCCTAGGCGTCGTGCACACAGCCATACCAGGGCGACGGTGGCGAGGCTGGCCACCGTCGCGATCACCTTCATCGCCCACACCCCGCCGACGAGACCCAGGCCGGCCAGCGGATAGCTGATCAGGGTGAAGATGGGACCGTAGACGGCCGCGCGATGGCGCCACTGCAGACCCACGAAGCGATAGATGGCGTCGTGGGGGGCGGCCGACGGCCCGTGGGAGTAGGGATCGATGCCGTGCAGGACGCCCAGGCGCCCGTAGGCCAGGTAGCTGAAGATGTCCTGGGAGATGATGATCGGGCCGGCGAGGACGACGACGTGGAGGGCGACGACGGCGACGATGGCCCAGCGCGCGGGGATGCGACGGGCCAGGGCGAGCACCCCCGCGTAGCAGGCGGTCATCACCAGCAGGGCGATGAGGAAGTCGTCAAAGGACAGTCGTGAGGCGATCCCTGACAGGTAGCCCGCGACGATCGGCTGGGGAGGCACCAGGGGAGAGCGCCCGGCCGCGGCCTCGAGCACGATCCAGGCGACGCAGGCCACGATCGCCACCAACAGCCCACCGGCCAGGGGCCGGGCGAGGGTGGGTCCGAGCGGCGCTCGCCATCGTCGAGGGCCGGAGCGGCCGGTCACGGTTGGAGGAGGCGAGGAGGCGACCGCTGCCAGCGGCTCGGTGGCAGGCACGGCACCCGCGTTGGCGTCGATCGGGGTCATGAGCTCAGCGGGAGACGAGCAGCATCCGGCGCACGGTGCGAAAGGGGCCGATGCGACTGTGAAAGGACAGCAGCAGGCGCAGTCGGGCCTGGCCCCGGTGGCGCAGGGCAACCGCCAGCTCACGGGGACGCAGGCGCACGACGACGGTGGTGGTGGCACCCGCCGTCAGGGTCCGTACGACCGACCCCGCCGGGCTGGCGTGGGCGTTGACGCGCAGCAGGAGACGCGCGCTCACCACACAGTTGTCGTTGCAACGCACGCGGATTCGGATCCCGCGGCCCAGACGGGCAGCGGAGACCACGCGGCGCGTACGCACGCGCAGCATCAACTGGGCCACCGGTCCGGCCGGAGGGTGGGGGTTGAGCAGCAGGGGCGGCTGGGGGGGCTGGGTGAAGTCGAAGTCGGCGCGCAGGTCGCCGAGCTGGGGTGCGTTCTCACGTACGTCGGGACGAGGGTCGGGCCGCCCGTCGGTGGCGGGATCGATGCGCTGACCGCCCAGGAAGTCGTCCTCGATGAACTTCACGTAAGCGTCCTGGCTGATGGTCTGATGATCGATCAGGCCCGGCCGTGAGTAGGGGCTGATGACCATGGCGGGGACGCGCAGCCCGTAGCCGTTCTGATCCACCCTGGGCGGAGTCACGTGGTCATAGAAGCCGCCCCAGTCATCCCAGGAGAGAAAGATGGCGGTGCTCGACCAGTCGGGGCTGCGCATGATCGCGTTGATCAGAGAGGTCACGTAGGTCTGCCCGGCCGACACCGCGCCCGGCGGATGCTCGGACACCCGCCCGTTGGGGTTGATCCAGGACACCGCGGGCAGCGTCCCGGCGGCGGCCTGGGTGTAAAAGTTGCCCAGGGTCTGCACGTTGCCGAGCTCGCCGTCCTGCCTGACGGTGTCGAAGTAGGGCAGCGGGTTCCAGATGCCGGGGGTCTTGGCGTTCTGGGTCTTGGCGCCACAGGACACGGACTCGTCGTTTTGACAGTCGGGCTCTGATCCGTTGAAGACGTAGTAGCCCCACGGCACCGACTGCTGGTGGAGCAGGTAGGTGAGGTCGGTCCACGGGTAATCAGGAGCGGGGTGGCCGCGGGGGCCGAAGTCGGGGGGCAGCTGCGGGTTCTGCAGGGCGTTGGAGCAGCTGCTGGGATCGCCGGCGGTCGAGCACAGCGCCGACCACTCCGAGACCATGAACAGGTGCTGGGGCAGGCTCCAGGACGCGTTGGGCTCGAACATGCGGTCCTGGAGGACGTAGTGCTGGGCATAGTCCCAGTAGTTGGGGATCTCCCGCGCGTCGTGATAGCCGAGGACGTCAGATTGGGCGGTATGGGAGCAGGCCGGGTCGTTGGGGTCGATGCAGGTGCGCTGCCCTCTCTGAGACTGGGCGACGAAGCCGTCCATCTGGCCGCCGTTTACGTCCGCGCGCGCCGCTATCTGACCGTGGGGTCCCCCGCCGTTTACGTCGGCGCCATCGTGAGAGGGCCGCACGCACGCGCCCGAACGCGGGTCGGGCACGCACACGGTGGGAACCCCATCGGTCATGGGGATTCCGTCGGCGCCCGGGTAGGTACCGAAGTAGCTGTCAAAGGAGCGGTTCTCCTGCATGATCACAACCACGTGCTTGATCTTGTGGATGGGATCTCCGGCCGCGGAGCTTGATGCCCCGCCCCCGGGCAGGGCCGTCAGCGGCAGGGTTGGTGTGAACCCCGCGTTGGGCGCCGTCGGGGCAGAGTCGGCGCGCGAGCTCGTGGTGGCGCCGGCGCACGCGGACAGGACGAGCATCGCCGCCAGCACGAGGGCAAGGGGGCCCAGGCGCCCTCGCGACGGAGACGAAGGTGGCGGCGGCGAGGGCTGAATGCGGGGGTGGGTCATCGCGGGCAAGCCGGGGTCGGGTCGCTGGACGTTCAGGGTAGGCTGCGCCCAAGACGGGTAGGGACGTTAGCCGAGACCGTCATTCGTCTAAAGGGGGCAGCCAGATGGAGCGTGACGAGGTGGCCGAGCAGGCCGAGCGCCAGGCCGAGCAAATGCAGGAGGAGCTTGAGCACCTGGGAGGGGGGATCGACTCGGCCCGCAAGGACTGGAAGGCCAAGCGCGCGGACGAGTCCGTACCAGGGGCCGTGCCCGACCGCCAGGCCAGCGAGGGCGCATCGAAGCCCAAGTCAGATGAGCCGGAATCCGAGCCGGAGCCTGAGGAGCGCGAGCGCCGGTGAGCGCCTCGACACCGGCCCGAGTCGTCGCCGTGCTGGGCACGGGCACCATGGGGCCCCGATGGCGCGCAATCTCCTGCGGGCCGGGTTGGAGGTGCGCGCGTGGAACCGCAACCGGGCTCGGGCCCAGGTCCTGGCCCAGGCGGGAGCCCACGTGGCCGACACCCCGGCGGAGGCGGTGGACGGCGCCGAGGTGATCGTGACCATGCTCGCCGACGGCGACGCGGTGATCGCCAGCATGGAGGGCGCCGACGGGCCCTGAGCGCGATCGCCCCGGAAGCGGTGTGGGCGCAGATGAGCACGGTCGGCCTCCGTGGGCGAGCGCTGCGCTGAGCTCGCGCGCCACGCCGAGCTGGCCTACGTCGACGCACCCGTGCTGGGCACCAAGGAGCCCGCCGAGCAGGGAAAGCTCATCGTCCTGGCCTCAGGTGAGGAGTCAGATCTGGCGCGCTGCCGGCCCGTGTTCGACGGGGTCGGAGAGAAGGTGCTGGAGCTCGGCGCGGCGGGAGCGGGCACGCGCCTGAAGCTCGTCGTCAACCACTGGCTGCTCGGACTGGTGGAGAACATCGCCGAGACCATTGCCCTGGCCCAGCGGCTGGGGGTGGAGCCGAGTAGGTTCCTGGAGACGATCGACCGCGGCCCCCTCAACGTGCCCTACGCCCAGCTCAAGGGCCGGGCCATCCTGGACGGCGACCTGAGTGCGAGCTTTGCCCTCAAGCTCGCACACAAGGATGCGCGACTGGTCCTCGACGCTGCGCGGCGCCACGACTTCGACGCCGCCCTGATCGCCACCGTGGCCGAGCGGATGGAGCAGGCCATCGACCTGGGTCACGGCGAGGAGGACATGGCCGCCACCTACTGGGCCAGCGCCGACGGCGCCAGCGGCGGTGACTCGACGGGGCCCTGAGGGGCCACGGGACGATCGGCGCTCCGGGGACTGAAGGCGCCCTACGGCACCCGCAGGGCCGGACTCATCTCCGGAGGGTCGCCAAGTAACAGCCAGGCGCCACCGGGCAGCGCCCTGATGCGCTGCTCGCGGCGCAGCTCCCCCAGGGCGGTGGTCACCGATGGACGCCGCGCCGCCACGATCTCGGCCAGGGTCTCGTGGACGAGGCCGATGTCGACGACGACGCCCTCCGGAGTGACCCGGCCCCAGCGGTCGGCAAAATGCCAGAGGACCATGAGCAGGCGGGTGTGCACGCGCTTGGTGTGACAGACCGCGAGCTGGAAGCTCAACCAGCGCGCGCGTTGGACGACACGGTCCAGCAGCTCGGAGGTGATCTGGGGCCAGCGCGCCGCATGGCGCGCGAAGTGGGCGTCCAGAACCGCAAAGCGGGCAGGGCGCCCCACGATCTGCCAGTCGGTCTCGACGGGAACCGAGGAGATCTCCGCGGCGTCCATGGACCAGGGACGCAGGACATCACCCTGGCCCAGGAGCTCAGTGCATCGGGTCTGGGCGATCAGGACCCGGCGGGCGAGGAGACCGTCGAGGACGAGGAAGCCCAGATGCCCGCTGATGTGCGCCGGTTCGGCGAAGCGCCGGGAGCCGGGCTCCACCGTGAGCACCTCCGCGGTTAGCTGGTCGGCGAGGGCGCGTTCAGGCCCGTCGAGATCCCCTGCCAGGTCAGGATCCTGACGCAGGACATGGATCCGGGAACCGAGCTCTATCTGTCGGTCGGAAGCGAACACCCAGGCGCCACAGTAGTCCGGATTCTTACAGAACGCCTGGACACGTAGGGCCGCTGCAGGTAGTCCTTGGGGAACCGAAGGGGATGACCAGAAAGGAGAACGGGTAGGGCGGCGCCTTGGCGTCTGCCCTCCGAGGAACCCATGGCCCAGCAGACATCTGACGTCGTCTCCGCCTCCGGCGATGGCTGCCCTGATGAGAGCCCCCTCGTGGCCAAGCTCACGGTGGACGCCTACCGCGTGACCACGGACGAGCCCGAGGCCGACGGGACGCTGGGCTGGGACTCGACGACCATAGTCGTGGTACGGGCCCACTGCGGCGAGGAGGTGGGGCTGGGCTACACCTACGCTGACGGCTCGACCGCCACCCTCATCGAGTCCAAGCTGGCCGGCGTGGTGTGCGGCCGCGACGCCCTCTCCCCGCGGTCGGCGTGGACGGCCATGCGCCGGGCGGTGCGTAACCTCGGCCATCCGGGGATAAGCGCCATGGCCATCTCGGCCGTCGACCTCGCCCTGTGGGACCTGCAGGCCCGGCTGCTGTCGGTGTCGTTGTGCACCCTGCTGGGTCGTGCCCGCGACTACGTCCCCATCTACGGCAGTGGCGGCTTCACCACCTACAGCGACGCCCGGCTGTCCGAGCAGCTCGGCGGATGGGCGGCCAGCGGGATCCCTCGGGTGAAGATGAAGGTGGGCTCAGAGCCTGGACGAGATCTACATCGCGCCCAGGTGGCCCGCCAGGCCATTGGCGCCGACGCGGAGCTGTTCGTCGATGCCAACGGCGCCTACACACGCAAGCAGGCGCTGCTCTTCGCTGAGCGCTTCGTGGAGACCGCGGGAGTGAGTTGGTTTGAGGAGCCGGTGTCCTCCGATGATCTGGACGGGCTGCGCCTGCTTCGTGATCGGGCCCCCGCGGGGATGCCCATCGCCGCCGGCGAGTACGGCTATGAGGACGTCTACTTCCGGCGCATGCTCGAGGCCCAGGCCGTCGATGTCCTGCAGGCCGACGTCACCCGCTGCGGCGGCATCACCGGCTTTCTGGACGTGGCGGCCCTGTCTCGAGCCCACCAGCTGCCCCTCTCAGCCCACTGCGGGCCGGCGATCCACCTGCACGTGTGCTGCGCAGTGGAGAACCTCGCCCACCTGGAGTACTTTCACGACCACGTGCGCATCGAGAACCTGCTCTTCGACGGCGTGGTCGAGCCCCGCGACGGGGCTCTGGCACCCGATCTGGACCGTTGGGGCAACGGCCTGGCTCTGCGCGAGGCCGACGCCGAGAGCTACCGGCTGTGAGCAACGTCGAGGACCGGGCCGTGGGCGACATCGACGGCGAGCGTATGAACTGCCGGTGACCGCCCTGGTCGACACCCGCTCGCAGTACGCGAGCCTCGAAGGGCTTTACTACCCGATCGCCCTGGTGGTGATCGTGGCCGTCTTCGGACTGACCCTGTTCGCCCTGATCCACTTCCGCCGCCGCGAGGGACGCGCCCCGTCGACGCGCAGCGACGCTCCCCTGCTGGAGGGCTCCTACGTGGTGGGACTGGTGGTCATCGTCGTGGTCCTGGTCGTCGCCACCTTCACCACCGAGGGGCGTGTGGATGCGGTCGCCGCCCGACCGGCGCTACGCGTAAACGTCACCGCGTCAGACTGGCGCTGGCGCTTTGACTACCCGACCCAGCACGTCAGCGAGCTGCCCGGGCCGATGGGCGTCACCGACCTGGTGGTTCCCGTGGGCCAGACCGTCGAGTTCGACATGACCTCCCTGGACGTGATCCATGCCTTCTGGATCCCTGACCGGCGCTTCCAGCGCGAGGCCTTCCCCGACCGGACCACCAGGTTTGACCTGGTCTTCGACCGTCCGGGAGCCCAGCTGGCCGCGCAGTGCAACGAGTTCTGCGGCCTGGGGCACTCCGACATGCGCTTCGTGGTGCGCACCCTCACCGCCGTCGATTTCGCGCGCTGGGCCAGCCGTCACGCACCGAGCGCGACTGCCAGAGCGCCGGTCGCCGCGAGGTCGGGACCGTGAGCGCGGCGGTGGCCGTCCCGCGCCAAGCGGGCGTCCTGGGCCTGGTGGCCGGCACCGACCACAAGCGCATCGCCGTGCGGGTGATGGGCGCGGCCGCGGCGTTCTTCACCCTTGCCGGCTTCATGGCCCTGATCATGCGCTCCCAGCTGGCCAGCCCGACCGGGGGCGTGGTCTCCACCGACACCTACAACCAGCTGTTCACCATGCACGGCTCGACGATGATCTATCTGTTCCTGACGCCCATCGCGCTGGCCCTGGGGGTCTACTTCGTGCCCCTGCAGGTGGGCGCCGCCGATATCAGCGCCCCTCGGGTGGCGCTGGCCGGCTTCTGGCTGATCCTCGGCGGCGGGCTGACCATGTTCTCGGGCTTCTTCACCGACAACGGGGCGGGTAGCTCGGGCTGGACGGCCTTCGATCCACTGTCAGACACTCCCCACGCCCCTGGGATCGGCATGGACTTCTGGATCTTCGGGGTGATGCTCGCCACCCTGGGATCCCTGCTGCTGGCCGCGTGTGTGCTGGCCACCATCGTGCGCCGGCGGGCCCCGGGGATGACCATGCTGCGCCTGGCTCCGTTCACCTGGACCATGCTCGTGACCTGTCTGATGGTGCTCGCCGCCTTTCCGGCACTGATCGTCGGGCTGGGGCTGCTGTGGATCCAGCGCGAGTTCGGCGGGATCTACGTGGGCTCCCACGGGGCGATCGACTACCAGCACCTGTTCTGGTTCTACGGCCATCCGGTCGTCTATGTCATGTTCTTTCCCTTCGTGGGGGCGGTGGCCGAGGTGGTCTCGGTGTTCTCGGGGCGGCGCTTCTTCGGCTATCGCGCCTTCACCCTGTCGCTGCTGGCGTTCACCGCCCTGTCGATGTCGGTGTGGGCCCACCACATGTTCACCACGGGGCAGGTGACCAACCGCTATTTCGCCTTGACCTCGACCGCGCTGGCGGTGCCCGCCGGAGTCGAGTACTTCGACCTGATCGCCACCATGTGGGGAGGGGCGATCCGCATTCGGGTTCCCATGCTCTTCGCCGTCGCCTTCATCCTGCAGTTCCTGATCGGCGGGGTGACCGGCATCTTCATCGGCTCCCCCACGCTGGACTACCACGTCCACGCCAGCTACTTCATCGTCGCCCACTTTCACTACACGCTGTTCGCGGGGAGCCTGTTCGGCCTGTTCGCCGGCATCTACTTCTGGTTTCCCAAGGTCACCGGCGCCATGCTGCGCGAGGGACTGGGCCGCCTGCACTTCGCCCTGCTGGTGGTGGGTGCCAACCTCACCTTCTTTCCCCAGTTCATTCTGGGCAACGAGGGGATGCCGCGGCGGATCGCCCACTATCCAGCCTCCCCGGGGTGGCAGGCACTCAACGTCATGTCGACGGTGGGAGCGTTCGTGATCCTCGCCGCCATGATCGTGTTCGCCGCAAACGTGGTGGTGTCGCTGCGCCGCCGCGTGCCATCGGGCCCCGACCCCTGGCTGGGTCACAGCCTGGAATGGGCGACCACCTCTCCCCCTCCACGCCATAACTTCGACTCACTGCCCCCCGTGCGCTCCCACGCCCCCCTGCTCGACCTGCGCTCGGGGGCCGAGAGCTCGAAGGCCCAGAAGGCGTCGGCGTGAGGGGCCGGCCAGCTTTGGCGCCCGCGGCCATTCCCCTCGCGGTGTGGGCCGCCTTCCTCGCGCTGTCGACCGCGGTGCAGATCCTGCTCGGCGGCCACCTGCTCCCGGTTGCCCTGCTGGGAGGAGCGGCGGCCCTCAGCGCCCTCATCGCGGTGGGCATCGTGCTCGGCGCCCGGCGGCGCGCGCTGAGCCAGCCCAGCGTCACCGCCGCGCTGGCGCCCGAGGCCAGCCCCGACGTCAGCGCTGCCAGCGCCATCCTGGCCGTCGCCCTGTGCGCCCTGCTGGCCGGCGCCTCGGTGGGGGGATGGCTGGTCATCGGGGCCGCCATCCTGGGGGCGGGCGGTCTCGCCCTGCTGGCGCGCGAGCTGCGCTCCGAGCGCCGCAGCCGCGACCAGGCCCGGCGGGGTGGCCGCTGATGACCGTGGTCGTGACGAGGGCGGGGTGTGGGCTCATCGCCGAATCAGTGACGGGCGCCGGCCAAGCGCCCCACCGTGAGCGCCGGTGAGCGCACCCGGCGTCGAGGCCCTCCTGGGCAGCTGGCGACTTGACCCCGGCGTCATGGGGTCGCTGGTCGTCGCGGGCGCGGCCTACGCGTGGGGCGTGCGCACGCTTGGCGCCCGGGGCGGCCGTTGGCCGCTCAGACGGATGCTGGCCTTCGCCGCGGGCCTCGCGGTCACCGCTCTGGCGCTTGAGTCGGGGTTGGAGGGCTACGGCGACCGCCTGCTCTCCGTGCACATGGTCTCCCACCTGCTCCTGATGCTCGTGGCCGCCCCTCTGCTGTGTGCCGGCTCACCGATCGGACTGGCGCTGCGCTCGCGCCAGGGAGCACGCCGCCAGGCGCTGGCCCGAGCGCTCAAGCGCCCGCTGTGGCGCGCGCTGTCACATCCCGCCACCGGCCTTTGCGCTCTGACGCTGACCATGCTCGTCACCCACCTCACGCCGCTGTATGACCTGGCGCTGCGCGAGCGGGCTCTGCACGGCGCCGAGCATGCCCTCTACCTCGCTGGTGCCCTGTGCTTCTGGTCGGTGGTGTTCGCCCCCGGGCCGCGCCCGGGCCGCCTGGCGGGGATGGGCCGAGTGGTCTACCTGCTGGCCTCCATGCCCGCCATGAGCGCGGTCGCCGCCGTGCTTGAGATCGACTCGAGCCCGCGCTATCCCACCTACGTGCTGCGCTCCCGGGCGCTGGGCGTCGACGCCCTGTCTGACCAACGGGTGGCGGCCGGGCTGATGTGGGTGGCGGGCTCGCTGCTGGTGGCCGTGGTGGCGCTGGGGGTGGCCTGGCAGTCGATGGCCGAGGAGGAACGTCGCGCCCGCCGCCGCGAGGCTCTCTCTGATCGAGGGCGCCCGGCGCTCGGCGCGGGCTCGCGATGACCGCCGGCACCCCCGTTCGACGCGAGGAGGCGTGATCGGCTTCGCGCGTCTGGCGCTGGTCGCCGCCGTCCTGGCCGGGGTGGTCGTCGCCCTGCCCTCGCTGGCCCAGGCCGTCGCCCCCCCCAAGGCGCCTCCTGTCGTCGCTGGGCCTCGCGCGGCCGCGGCCCCTGCCGTCCCCGCTGGGGCGCCCGCACCGGGGGCAGCGGCGGTGGTGGCTCGCGGGCGAGACCTGTTCGTCTCGGGCTGCTCCTACTGCCACGGCCTGGACGCCACCGGCGTGCGCGGACGCGCGCCGACGGTCAGGGGCGCCGGCGCAGAGTCCGCCGACTTCTATCTGTCCACCGGCCGGATGCCGCTGGCCCACCCCCACGCCTATCCGGTGCGCTCCAAGCCCGCCTACCCCCCCGCCGACATTCGTGCCCTGGTGGCCTACGTCGGCAGTCTGGGCGGCCCTCCGGTCCCTGGCGTGTCCCCCGCCACCGCCGGCCTGGCCACCGGAGAGCGCGCATTTGCCGACCACTGCGCCGGCTGTCATCAGGTCAGCGCCCGCGGGGGGATCGTCACCGGGGCGGTGGCTCCCTCGCTGCAGCGGGCCACCGCGACCCAGATCGCCGAGGCGATACGAGTGGGGCCCTACGTGATGCCCAACTTCTCCGAGCGAGAGATCGACGGGCCCACGCTGAACTCGATCGTGCGCTACGTGCTGTCGACCCGCCATCCCGTCGACCGCGGCGGCTGGGGGATCGGTCACATCGGACCGATCCCGGAGGGCATGATCGCGTGGATCTTCGCCATGGGCGCACTGCTGGGGGTGTCCCGCGTCATCGGTGAGCGCAGCGAGGGGGTCCGGCCGCCGCCCTCGGGACCTGAGCCCTCAGAGCCTGGCTCCGCGGCCTCGGCGATCACTGGAGGTGAGGTCCGATGAGCCGCCTGTCGCCCTGGCGCCTGCTCGGTGCCCTGGTGCTGGCCCTCTTCGGACGTCGACGGGAGGGTGGGCAGGATGCGCCGCCGCCGCCGCCCCCGGACAGAGAAGGCCGCCGGCGACGAGCGCAGCCGAGCCCCAGCAAGCTCGAAACCGGTGCCGTGGCCCGAGCCGAGGGGGCGGTGGCTGGGCTGCTGCTCGTGGCCGGTGGGGGCGGCATCGCCTTCTGCCTCGTCTACGCCTTTGGCGCCAACACCCAGCTTCTGGGACTGGCGCTCGGGGTGGCGCTCCTGGCGGCGGCGGCAGCAGCGATCGTCGCCGCCAAGCAGGTCTTCCCGCGCGAGACCGCCGTGGAGGAGCGACCGCAGCTCGAACGACCCGAAGCTGAGGAGGAAGCGATGGAGACTGCGGCCGCCGGCGGCGACGGGGTCTCGCGCCGACGACTGCTGAGCGTGGCGGCCGGAGCGGCGGGGACGGGTATCGGGGCGGCGGTGGTGGTACCGCTGGTGTCGCTGGGCCCCAACGTGGGCGAGCTGATCACCGACACCCCGTGGCACCGCGGGCGTCCGCTGGTAACCGAGGAGGGCAAGCCGCTGAGCGCCGACGACCTCGACGTGGGCGCCTTTGCCACCGCCTTTCCGCAGGGTGCGGACCCGCGCGAACTGGGCTCGCCCGTGGTGGTCGTCCGAGTGGCACCCGAGCAGCTCGACCTTCCTCCCTCGCGGGCCGGGTGGGCTCCCGAGGGCATCGTCGCCTACTCAAAGATCTGCACCCATGCCGGCTGCGCCGTCGCCCTCTACCGCTCCCCGCTCTATCAGCCGACGTCTAAGTCCCCCGCCCTGGTGTGCCCCTGTCACTACTCGACCTTCGACGTCCTGCGGGGCGCCACCGTGCAGTTCGGTCCGGCCGGTCGTCCGCTGCCCCAGCTTCCCCTGACCATCGCCGGCAACCGCGCCCTGGTCGCCGCCGGTGGTTTCTCTGGAGCGATCGGGCCCGCCTGGTGGAGCGTGCGCAAGTCATGAGCCAGACCGACCCCGTCCCCGACGCCGTGCGCTTCGTCGACCAGCGCCTGGGCGCCTCCCCCCTGATGCGCCAGGCGATGCGCTACATCTTCCCCGATCACTGGTCGTTCATGATCGGCGAGATCGCCCTGTACTCGTTCATGGTGCTGATCGGCACGGGCATCTATCTCGCGCTGTTCTTCGATCCCAGCACCTCGCTGACCACCTACCACGGGCCCTACGCCGCGCTGTCGGGGATGACGGTGTCTCACGCCTTTGACTCCGCCGTCGGGGAGTCCTTCGACGTGCCCGCCGGACTGCTGATGCGCCAGACCCATCACTGGGCGGCCCTGGTGTTCGTCGCCGCGATCGTCGTGCACATGATGCGCGTGTTCTTCACCGGAGCGTTTCGCCGGCCCCGCGACCTCAACTGGTTCATCGGTCTGACGATGCTGGGACTGGCGATCCTCGAGGGCTTCGCCGGCTACTCGTTGCCTGACGACCTCTTGTCGGGGATGGGCCTGGCCATCGCCTACGGAGTCGCCATGGCCATTCCGGTGGTGGGGGCCAACATCTCCTTTCTCATCTGGGGAGGGCAGTTCCCCGGCAGCGGCGCATTTGAGTCGCGCCTGTACATCGTCCACGTTCTGCTGCTACCCATGGCCATCGCCGCCCTCATCACCGTGCACCTGGCGATCATCATGCGCCAGAAGCACTCTCAGTTCCGCGAGCCCGGGCGCCGGGAGGCAAACGTGGTGGGGACCCCCATGTGGCCCGGATACGCCCTGCGCTCCGTCGGTCTACTGCTCGCTGTCGCCGGGGTCCTGTTCCTGCTCGGAGGCCTGGTCCAGATAAATCCCGTCTGGCAGTACGGTCCCTTCGACCCGTGGGTGGGCACCAACGGAGCCCAGCCCGACTGGTACCTGGGCTGGCTGATCGGAGCGCTGCGCCTCATGCCCCCGGTGGAGATCCACCTCTTCGGCTACACCCTGTTTGCCAACCCGTTCTTCGGTGGCATCCTCTTTCCCACCGTGGTGTTCGCCGTGCTCTACGGGTGGCCGGCCATCGAACGTCGGGTGACCAAGGACCGCGCCCGCCACGATCTCCTGGACCGCCCCCGCGACAATCCCTGGCGTACCGCGACCGGTGCCGCCTTCTTCACCTGGGTGGCCACCATCTTCGTGGCCGGATCGGCCGACCGCATCCTGGTCAGCGTGGGCTTTCCCTACACCAGCCAGGTGTGGTTCTTTCGCATCGCCGCCCTGGTGGGCCCCCTGGTGGTCTTCCTGGTATCCCGGCGAGTATGTCGTGAACTGGCAGCGGCTGAGGCCCACCCGCTGCGCGCCTGGTCGGGAGCGGTGGTTACCCGCAACGCCACGGGAGGATTCAGCGTCGGCGGCATCGATGACGGCGAGATGCCCGCATCGGAGCTGGCCGGCGCCCGTGATGGCTGAGCCGGCTACCCTGGCCCCGGTGCGCATCGGCTGCTACGGGGTGGAACTATCGCTCCTGGCGCGGAGGCTTCTACCCACCGGGCCTGGGTACCCAGCGCTGGCCGCCCTGACCCGTCTGGAGACGGATGCGGGCACCGGAGCGCCGCCCGTGAGGCAGGCAAAGGTCCTCAGCGCGAGGTGCGCCCCACGCCGCTGAGCAGCTCCCGCACCCGCAGCGGACCGCCGGTGTCGCCAGACAGCGGCGGCGTGTCGATTCCGGCGCCGTCGCGCAGCCCGTCAAAGAGCTCACAGAACGCCTCTCCGGAGCTGTGCTCCGGCGTCCAATCAAGCTCCCGGCGTGCCCGCGCGGTGTCCATGATCGGCACCTCCATGGCCATGTCCAGCCAACCGGGTGAGGTGGGCTGTAACCGTGCGCGCCAGCTCAGATCGGCGGCCAGGCGCAGGACGGACCTGGGAACCGCGATCGGCTGGGCGCCCAGCAGCCGACCCAGCTCGCGGCCGTCGAGCACAGGATCGGCGGCGACGTTGAAGGCTCCGCGCACGGGGCGGACGACCGCCTGGCGGTAGGCCTGTCCCACGTCGTGGGAGTGCACGGCCTGAAAGCGCAGGCCCGGGGGCACGGGCAGGACGGGCACCAGCGCCCGTCGCACCAGCGCGGAGGGCAGTAGCGGCCCGGCGAACAGGCGCCGGATGCCCGAGGCCGCGTCGCGCTTGAAGATCAGACCGGGGCGCAGGCGTGCCACCCGCACCTCCGGATGGGCCCCCTCGAAGGAGTCGAGGATGCGTTCCACCGCGGCCTTGTGGCGTGAGTAGAAGGAGCTGGCGATGCCGGTGGTCGGCCACGACTCATCCACCGCGCGATCCTTGGGGCCGGCACCGTAGGCCCCCACCGAGGAGGCATAGACGAGGCTGGGCACCCCGGCGCGCGCGACGGCCTCAAACACCCGGGCGCTTCCCTGCACGTTGGTGGCGTGGGTGATCTGCTCGTCACGGGAGGGCTGGATGAGCCAGGCCAGATGGACAACCGCGTCGGCCCCCCGAAGGTGAGGCGTGAGATCGTCACGCGCGATGTCGACCGCTCGCCACGAGGTCTTGGCAGCCACCAGGCGGGGACGCCGCCGAGCGAGGCCCAGCACCGACCCCACCCGTTCCTCCTGGCCAAGCGCGCGCAGGACGCTGGTCCCGACGTTACCCGACGCTCCCAGAACCACCACCCGCATACCCACCGCGATGCCCGCTTGGGGCCACGGTCAAACCGGGGCCGGACCCTCACGCCCCGCGACCTCGTGCACGGCACGCTGGATGACGGCGAAGGACTCACCCTTCTCAAGGTAGGCGTGAGCGCCCGCGGCCATGACCTGGGGCGCCAGGCGCGAAGCGGAGAAGCCTGAGAGCACGATCACCGCACAGCCCGGCGCGACCTGGCGCACGAGCGGGATCACCTCGAGTCCGTCGCACCGAGGCATCGACAGGTCAAGCAGAACCACATCGGGTTGCACGTCAGACACTCCCGACACGCAGGCGATGCCATCGCAGGCCTCACCCACCACCTCGAGGCGGGCGTCCTCCTCGAAGGAGAAGCGCACCAGCGCCCGAAACTCGGGCACGTCGTCGCACAGGAAGACCCGGATGGTCACGTTCTCAGAGACGGGTCCTCGAGCCCCGGGCTCACCGGTGAAGAGCAGGACCACACACTCCTAACTATCGACCATCACTGCCTCAGGCGAAATCCCCACTTCTGGGGTCGCCACTTCTCGCCAACGACGCCTCACCAGCAGGCGCCGGGTAGAGTCGTCTCGTCTTAGGAACTAGTGAGGGAGACGATTCATGGGAGCGTCCGAGGAGCAGCAGACCGCTGAGCGCGAGGGTGAGCAGCCCGAAGGCGCCAAGGACGACAGCCAGGGCGCTGAGTCCGGGGAGCACAAGAACGACCGGGAGGCCGAGCAGAAGTCCGCCCGCGAGGAGATGAACAAGCTCGAGGAGGCCGACGAGGTCCCGTCTGACCCGCGCGACTGGCCGGGCGGCAAGACCAAGTACATGACCTTCGGAGGCGGCGAGGGCCAAAGCGACGACGCCTACGGTGAGGGTGTCTCGGCCAAGCTCGGTCCCGCTGACGTCCAACACCACGAGGACGGCTCGGTCTCCGTCGAGGGCGAGAAGGTCGACGACCCCGACAAGTACAAGGGCGAGCCCATTCCGGGTGGCCCCACCGACCCCAACACACCTGCCCTGGCGGGGGAGGAGGATCGCTCACAGGCAGGCAAGGACGCCAAGGACCCGGATCGCTCCGGGCGCGGGCGCGACAAGGACGCCAAGGACGCCGATCGCGACCAGGAGTCAGAGCGCGCCGACTGATCAGCTGTCCGCGGACCGGTCCGGCGCGGGTGTGGGTGGCGCCGCGCGCTCGGACTCGGCCCGGGCCTCCAGGCGCTCACGCAGGTAGGCCGCCTTGTCAGCGCGACGCTCGTGGGCCTGGGCCTCCTCGGGCGCGTCGCTGACCTGGGCCTGCTCACGCTCGACGCGCTCGCGTCCCTCCTGAGTGGCGCGCAGCGCGTCGGTGGAGGAGTCCTCGGTCATGGCGACATCCGCCGGCAGACAGCGAGCAGGCGATGCTAACGGGTGCACAAACTCGTGTCCCGGGCAGACGAGCACGGGCAGGCGGGGATAGCGCGGATAGCCAGAATCGCGGCGCGAACGCTCACACAGGGAGAAGACCGAGCCACGCGTAGTGCCCACCAGGCGCTGGTGAGAGCAGGTGTCGCACAGGCCCGCGGGGGGGCGAGGGGCGGGTCGCGATGTAGCGGTCACCGGGAAAGTATCCCTGGCGCCGGCGCGGCCAGGGAGCGCAGCACCGATGGCGGGAGGGCGGCCTTCTAGGATGAGGCGGTGCCCACCTTTCGCCGCCTGCTGGGCTTCCTGGATCCTTATCGGGGTCAGGTACTGGGCTCCAGCCTGCTGGCCGGGCTGGCCATGCTCGCCACGGTGGCGATTCCCACCCTCACCGGTCGGGCGATCGACCAGATCCGCGCCGGTGACGGTCACCGCATCCACCATCAGGGGGGACTGCTGGCTCATGACCGTCATCAGCTCCTGGCCCTGGCGCTCGTCGTCGCCGGCGCCGGAGTGCTGCGCCTGATCCTGACGGTGGTGCGCCGTCTGGTAGCTGGCCGGGTGTCACTGGGCGTCGAGTATGACCTGCGCACTCGCCTCTACGGCCACCTACAGGCCCTCGAGCTGGGGTTCTTCGATCGCCAGCAGACGGGCCAGCTCATGTCCCGGGTCACCGTGGACCTCCAGGCGGTGCGCTTCTTCCTGGGTTACGGGCTGATCTTCATCTTCCAATCGGCCCTGACGATTGCGCTCACCGCCGCGGCCATGTTCTACGTGAGCCCGGGGCTGGCGGCGCTGGCCCTGATTCCCGTCCCTCTGGTGGTCATCACCGCCCAGCGCTACGGGCGCCGGGCGCGCCCGGCCATCCAGGAGGTCCAGCAGCGCATCGCCGAGCTCACCGCCGACGCCGAGGAGAACATCTCCGGTGTGCGCGTGGTAAAGGCCTTTGCTCGTGAGGAGCGCCAGCGCGAGCGCTTCACCCACAGCGTCGGACGCGTGTTCGACCAGGCGATGATCTCCACGCGCCTGCAGGCTTTCTACACGCCGCTGATCGGCTTCCTGCCCCAACTCGGTCTGGCCGCCATCCTGTACTTCGGTGGACGCCGGGTCATCGCTCACCGGCTGACCATCGGTGAGTTCACCGCGTTCTACACCTACCTGCTCATGCTCCTGGGTCCGACCCGAACCCTGGGCACGGTACTGGCGCTGTCCCAGCGGGCCACCGCCTCAGGGGCCCGCATCTTTGAGCTCTTAGACCGCAAGCCGGGGCTGACCTCGCCTGTTGGTGCGCCACCGCTGGGTCCGGGGGCGGGCGCCGTCGAGCTGCGAGGAGTAACGGTGCGCTACGGCGAGGGCGTCCACGCCGCTGCCCATCCGGCTCTGCGCGACGTCGATCTGGTCATCGCCGGTGGACGCACGGTGGCCCTGGTGGGTGCCACCGGCTCGGGCAAGACCACTCTGGCCGCCCTCATCAGCCGGCTCTATGACCCGACTGAAGGCCAGGTGCTGCTGGACGGCACCGACGTGCGCGAGGTCGAAGTGGGCTCCCTGCGCCACGCCGTCGCGGTGGTCGACGACGATCCCTTCCTGTTCTCGGCCACGGTGGCCGAGAACGTCGCCTACGCTCGTCCGCACGCCAGCCGGGCCGAGATCGTGGCGGCGGCGAAACGGGCCCAGGCCGACAGCTTCATCGAGCGCCTGCCTGAGGGCTATGACACCCGGGTGGGCGAGCGCGGACTGACCCTGTCGGGGGGCCAGCGCCAGCGCCTGGCCATCGCCCGGGCCCTGCTTGCCGATCCCCGCGTGCTCATCCTCGACGACGCCACCTCGTCGGTCGACGCCTCCACCGAGCGTGAGATCAAGTCCGCCCTGGGGGAGGCGATGACGGGACGGACGACCATCATCATCGCCCACCGGCTGTCGACCATCGCCCTGGCCGATGAGATCGTTGTCTTAGAGGACGGGCGCGTGGTCGAGCACGGAAGCCACCTCGAGCTCTTGGAGTCGTCATCCCTGTACCGGGAGATCGTCGAGAAGGGCCTACCCGACCAGGTCTTTCTCACCCGCAAGCCGCGAGAGCGCGAGGTCGCCGGCCTGTGAGGCGTACAGGTCAGAGCGACAGGTCGGTCACCCCGGTGCGGGCCACGCGGCGGGCGGAGATACATCGGCGCCTGGCGGGTACCGGCGGACGAGGGCGGCGCCTGCGCGGGCTCCTGGTGCTGTTGGCTCCCTACCGATGGCGGGTGATCGCCATGCTCGTGGCCTTGGGACTGGGGACCGCGGCGTCACTGGCGCCTCCGCTCCTGGCCCGACTGGCCATCGACCGCGGCGTCATCCCCGGCAATCTCGGCGTCCTGGACCTGGTCGTGGGCGTGTTCATCGTCTCGGCGCTGGTGGTGTGGGCCGCCACCCAGGCCCAGACCTACCTGGTGGGATGGGTCGGCCAGCGCGCGCTGGCCGACCTTCGCGTGCGTATCTTTTCGCACCTGCAGTCCCTACCCGTCGGCTTCTATGAACGCCGTCCCGCCGGGGTACTGGTCTCGCGGATGACCAACGACGTCGAAGCGCTTGACAGCCTGGTCACCGACAGCGTGGTGACCCTGTTTCAGGCATCCCTGACCCTCCTGGGCACGATTGCCATCCTGGTGGTGCTCGACCTGCGTCTGGCCCTTCTCACGTTCTTGATCTTTCCGGTGCTGGCGGCAGGGAGCCTGGCGTTTCGCATCGCCTCGGCCGACGCCTACCGGCGCACGCGCGAGACCATCGGTGCGATCACCGGCTATTTACAGGAGAGCCTGTCGGGCATACGGGTGGTGCGTACGTTTGGTCAGGAGCCCGCGCATCTGGCGCGCTTTGCCGAGCTCAACGAAGTGAACCGAGGGGTCAACATGACCACGGTGAACCTGAACGCCGTCTACTTTCCCAGCGTGGAGCTCGTCTCCGCCCTGGCCACGGTGGGCATCCTCATCTACGGCGGCTATCAGGCCGTCGCCGGTCACGTCACCATCGGGGTACTGGTGGGCTTCGTGGCCGCCCTCAACGGATTCTTTGAGCCCATCCAGCAGCTCTCCAATCTCTACACGACCTATCAGTCGGGGATGGCGGCCCTGGACAAGATCTTTGAGCTGCTCGAGGAGACCTCAGATCTCCCCGAGCGCTCCGACGCCTTTGAGCTGCCTGTCATTCGCGGGGAGATCACCTTCGAGGACGTCTCCTTCGGCTACGTCCCAGATCCGCACGCCGCATCACCGGCGGCGAACGTCGCGCGGCGGGCCCTGGACCACGTCGACCTGCGCGTTGCACCCGGCCAGACGGTGGCCCTGGTGGGAGCCACGGGTGCGGGAAAGTCGACGCTGGCCAAGCTGGTGGCGCGCTTCTATGACCCCACCGAGGGGCGCGTCCTCGTCGACGGTCACGACCTGCGCGACGTCAGCGCCCACTCGCTGCGCTCCCAGATGGGCATCGTGCCCCAGGAGGCATTTCTGTTCTCGGGGACGGTGGCCGAGAACATCGCCTTCGGACGCCCCGAGGCCACCCTCCAGGAGGTCCGCGATGCCGCCACCGCAGTGGGTGCCCACCCGTTCGTCGAGGCACTTGAGCAGGGGTATGACACCCAGGTCGGAGAGCGCGGCGTGGCCCTGTCTGCCGGCCAACGCCAGCTTCTGGCCTTCGCCCGGGCCCTGATCGCCGATCCGCGCATCCTCATTCTCGACGAGGCCACCTCAAATGTCGACCTGCACACCGAGGGGCGCATCGAGGTGGGCCTGCGCCGGCTGCTCGCCGGGCGTACGGCGATCGTCATCGCCCACCGCCTGTCCACCATCCGCCAAGCGGGGCGAATCGTCGTCCTGGAGGGCGGCCAGATCGTCGAGCAGGGCACCCACGACGAGCTCATCGAGGCCGAGGGCGCCTACTGGAGCCTGTATCGCGACTGGGCCGAACAGGCGATCGCCTAGAGCGCTCGGCCGACTCCGGGACAGGGACTCGAACCCCAATTCCGCGCTCCAGAGGCGCGTGTCTTGCCATTAGACGATCCCGGAAGGGGTCGTTTGGGAGGATAGTGGCCCGGTCGGGACCGAGCCCCTTCGGCGCGGGGTAAGCGCTACCGATGCCCGTTGGGCTGAAAGTAGGGGGTGATGGCCTCCTCCACCCCGGGGTCCAAGACGAGCAGTACCTCGTCGCCGGACTCGATGATGGTGTCGGCCTTGGGAACGAAGCCCCGGCCCGCCCGCAGCACGGAGATGATGAGGGTCCCGTCGGGCAGGGAAACCTCGGCGACGCTGCGCCCGGCGGCGGGGGCGTCGGGGGCCACCTCGAGCTCGATGATCTCCAGGCGCTCCTCCTCCAGGGCCAACAGGTGCACCAGACCGTAGCGAGGAACCTCGTGCTCGATCAGCCGCAGGATGAGGTCGGTGGCCGACACCACGGGCTGGATGCCCAGGAGCTTGAAGTGCTGGAGGTTGCGGGGGTTGTTGACCCGGGCGATCGTACGCTCGCACAGGTACTTCTCCTTGGCCACCTGGCAGACGAGCATATTGTCCTCGTCATCACCGGTCACCGCCACCACCAGGTCGGCCCGCTGGATTCCCGCTCGCTCGAGCACCCACAGCTCGGTGCCGTCCCCGTACTGAACGGCATGCTCGAGCTCCTGCTCGATGACCAGGTAGCGGTTGCGCTCAGACTCCACCAGGGTGACCTCGTGGCCTTTGTCGATGAGCTCGCGGGCCAGATTCCAGCCGACCTTTCCAGCTCCGACGATGATCGCGTACATTCCCGTCCCCACGCCCGCTAGAAGTCCAAGGCCTGGGCGAACATCTCGATGGCGTGCTGGGTCGGGGAGATGGTGTGCACTCCCTGTTGGCCATACCAGGCCGCGCGGGCGGGGTCCATGACGCGGGCCAGGACGCGCTCCACCCCGAAGCGGCGCTGGGCGATCTGGGCCACCGTCAGGTTGGTGTTGTCACCGTCGGTGGAGGCGATGAACACGCTGGCCTGCTCGATGCCAGCGGCGATCAGAGCGTCGGTCTCCAGGGCCGTCCCCACCGTGAACAGCCCCCCGGCGTCCTCCCAGGAGTCGACTTGGCCCTCGTCCAAGCGCTCGTGGGAGAGGGGATCCTCGTCGAGTACGGACACCTGGTGTCCCGCGGCCAGCCCCCGCTTGGCCACCGCAGAGCCCACCCGTCCGGCTCCGACGATGAGGACGAACATGGGCCGGACTCTAGCGGGCCTCCGCGGTGCTGCCGTTGGGCGCCACCGGCGGTGAAGGAGCCGCCGACCCGTCGAGGTGGGGCGGCGGCGCGATGGTCGCGCGCTCGGCCGGGGCGGTCAGGATCACCCGGCACTGGGCCTTGCCCACCACGTACTTGGTGATGTCACCAACGAAGTTCTCAAGCGGGCCTCCGCGACCTCCCAGGAGCACCCCGCCGCGGATGCGGCTGGGCTCCTCGGCGGCGAGGACGATGGCCTCCACTCCCCGGCGGCGGGCCTCATCGACGATCGCCGGGCCGGCGCGCCGAGCCCGTACCGTGGCGGTGGCGACCTCGACTCCGTTGTACTCCTCCCCCACCAGCTTGGCCCGGGCCAAAGCGGCGCGGGCGGCCTTGAGTTGGTGGTCGGGCAGGCGCGCGTCGATGGGCAGCGACATGGGCACCTCAAAGATCCACACCGCCTCGATGGTGGCGTCGTCAAAGGAGCGCTCACCTGCCTGCTCGGGGCTGGCCAGGCGGGCGGCGGTCTGCACGATGTCGTCATCGAGGGCCTCGCCGAACAGGGGCACGAGAATCGAGCCGTACTCGCCCTCGTGGGTGAGGCGGGGCTCGCTGCGCAGCGCCTCGGCGGAAACGGTCACGCGGCGCAGCAACGGCTTCTGCTGGGTGATGCGGTAGATGACGTAGAGCCCCAAGCCGAAGGCCATCCACAGAGTGCCCACGTAGCGCGCGCCCGCGTGAAGCACGACCACGCTGAGCCAGGCCACCGCCGACACCCCCGCCCCGACGACGGCGGGCAGGGGCAGATCGCCCGCGCCCACCCGAACCGAAAGCGGCACTCGAAAGGCTCGGGGACGGTCGGGCTCGCGGTAGCGCGACACGCAGATCGAAAGATGGGCGATGGTGAAGGCCAGCAGCGCCCCGAAGGCATAGATGCCCACCAGGAAGTCCAGATCGGCGGGAATGACCAAGGCCGCCGCCACCACCGCGGCGATGAGGATGACCACGTAGGGGGTCGAGCGCCGGGCGTGCAGGCGTCCCACCGCGCTGGGAATCTGCCGGTTGGTGCCCAGTGAATAGGCCAGGCGCGACAGACCCAGCATCGCCGAGTTGGAGGCCGCCACCAGGGTGGCAAAGGCGGCGGCGGCAATGGTGTACTTCAGCCCGTCGGCCAGCCACGCGGGGTGCACGCGCTGGGCCACCCCGAGCACCGGAGCGTTAAGGAAGCGATGGCTGAGCGCGGTCTGGCCCCCGACGATGGGCACGGCGGTGACGGCGACCAATCCGATCCCCACGTAGACCACCAGCACCGAGGCGGCGGCGCTGGTCAGCAGCCGTTGCAGCCCGCGTCGGCCCACCGCCACCTCACCGGCAAGGCCCGAGGCCGACTCGAGGCTGGTAAACACCACGGTGGTCACGGTGAGGGCGTAGACGACGTCCTTCCAGTGTGGAGAGGCGCCGAGGTGGATGGGATGGGTGAGGACCCCCACGTTGAAGAACAGGACGAGGCCGATGACGATGAGCAGGAGCTGGAGGGCCAGGTCGGCGACCACCAGGGCGGCGATCCGTCGCACTCGGGTGGTGGAGAAGCCCATGATGTTGCGCCCGGCCACGTAGGCGATGACCCCAAGGGCAACCGCCAGCTCGGCCGACCCGCGTCCCAGAGGCGCCCAGAAGGCAGCGAGGTAATGCGTGGCCGACAGCGCGGTCACGGCGATGAGAATGACGTAGTCCAGCAGGATCGCCCAGCCGGCAATGAAGCTGATGAGCTCGTTGAAGGCATGGCGTGCGAACACCGTCGATCCGGCACGGTCCTGATGCAGCGAGGCGCCCTCCACATAGGTCATGGCGGTGAGCACGAACATCACCCCGGCGAGCAGGAATACCAGCGGCGTGAGTCCCAGCGCGTGGCCGGCGACCACGCCCAGGGAGAAGTACACGGCGCTGGCCAGCGAGGTCCAGACGATGGCAAACAGGGCGGGAGAGCCCAGGCCGCGGCGAATCATCAGGTCTCCCCGCGAGGACGCAGCACGTAGAGGCGGCCCACGCCGGCGGCGACGAACAGCAGCCCGATGACCAGCCGTACCCAGGCCGGGCCCCCGTGGGCGAGGGACTGGACGATCAGGGCAAGGCCCAACACCAGCATGGCCACCGACAGGATCCGGGTACCGAGGCGATGGATCACCGACGCGTCCACCCCCACAGCTTAGGCATCGCCGACAGGTGCCCCGGGGGAGTCGGCACCGGCGAACGCAGAGACGGCGGCGCCCGCCGGGAAGACGGCGGACCGGCTCAGGCGATCAGGGGAATGATGAGGATGGCCACGATGTTGGCCACCTTGATCATGGGGTTGATCGCGGGCCCCGCGGTGTCCTTGAACGGGTCTCCCACGGTGTCGCCGGTGACCGAGGCGGCGTGGGCCTCGGACCCCTTGCCCCCGTAGGCGCCATCCTCGATGAGCTTCTTGGCGTTGTCCCACGCGCCGCCACCGGCGGTCATGAGCACGGCGAAGAAGAAGCCGACGACGATCACCCCGATGAGCAGACCTCCGAGGGCTTTGGTGTCGATCAGGCCGATGACGACGGTGAGGACGATGGGCAGCAGCGAGGGCAGGATCATCTCGCGCTGGGCGGTCTTGGTGACGATGTCCACGCAGGCGGCGTAGTCGGGCGTGTCGGTGCCCTGCATGATCCCGGGCTTCTCGCGAAACTGGCGGCGCACCTCCTCGACCACCGCGCCACCGGCACGACCGACCGCCTCGATCGACAACGAGGCGAACAGGCACACCATCAAGCCGCCTAGGAGCAGGCCGATGAGCACGGGCGGCTCGTTGATGCCAAAGGAGATGAACTTCCCTCCCGACCTGGCGGCCAGCTCCTGCTGAAAGCCGGCGAACAGCACGACGGCTGCGAGCACGGCCGAGCCGATGGCATACCCCTTGGTCACCGCCTTGGTGGTGTTTCCCACCGCGTCGAGGGAGTCGGTGATGTCGCGCACCTCCTCGGGTAGGTCGGCCATCTCGGCGATGCCCCCGGCATTGTCGGTTATCGGCCCAAAGGCGTCCAGGGCGACGATCAGGCCGGTCAGCGAGAGCTGTCCCATGACCGCCACCCCGATGCCGTAGATCCCGGTGACCCCGCCCCCGGCCAGCTTCCACGCCGCCAGGATGCCCAGGATGATGACCAGGGCGGGCAGGGCGGTGGCCTGCAGCCCCGAGCCGAAGCCGGAGATGATGTTGGTGGCGTGACCGGTCTGGGAGGCGGCTGCCGTGCGCTTGACCGGTGAGAAGCGGGTGGAGGTGTAGTAATCGGTGAGGACGAAGAGCAGCGCCGTCACCACGATGCCGGTGATCGCGCACAGATAGAAGTCACCGACGCTGGGGGTCTGGACCTGGTCGGTCACCGTCTTGAAGTTGACGTCCTTCATCAGCCACAGGGTCACCGGGTAGAAGGCGGCAGCGGCGATAAGTCCCGAGGCGATGAGCCCTTGATACAGGGCCCGCTCGACGTTACCCGCTCGCGAGCGCACGAAGAAGGTGCCGATGATGGAGGCGATGATGGCCACCGCGCCCAGGACCAGCGGGTAAAGCGCGACGGCGGTCTGCTCGCGGAAGGTGAGGACGCCCAGGAGCATGACCGCCACCGCGGTGACGGCATAGGTCTCAAACAGGTCGGCGGCCATGCCCGCACAGTCGCCGACGTTGTCGCCGACGTTGTCGGCGATGGTGGCCGGGTTGCGGGGGTCGTCCTCGGGGATGCCCGCCTCGACCTTGCCCACCAGGTCGGCGCCGACATCGGCTGCCTTGGTGAAGATGCCGCCCCCCAGGCGGGCGAACACGGAGATCAGCGAGCCTCCGAAGCCGAGGCCGATGAGGGCGTCCACCGCCGTCTTCTGGCTGTCGCCGAAGAACGAGGTCAGGGCGCCGTAGTAGCCCGACACCCCGAGCAGAGCCAGCCCCACCACCAGCAGGCCGGTCACCGCCCCCCCGCGGAAGGCGACGTTCAGCGCCGGGGGGATACCCCCGCGCGCCGCCTCGGCCACCCGGGTGTTGGAGCGCACCGAAACGTTCATGCCGATGAAGCCCGCCGCTGCCGAGAGCATCCCGCCGAGGGCAAACCCGGCGGCCACCGCGATGTTCTGCACGAAGATGAGGGCGATGAACAGCACCACGCCCACCACGCCGATCGTCGTGTACTGCCGGTTCAGGTAAGCCTTGGCGCCCGACTGGACGGCCCCCGAGATGGACTGCATGCGCTCGTTGCCCGGTGACAGGGCAAGCAGGGCGCGCGTGGTGAACAGGCCATAGACCACGGCGAGCCCGGCACACACGAGGGCCACGACAACGCCGTGGTTGGTCAGAAAAGCACTCAAGGGATGATCCTCCGCGATCTGTTTGCGCGTGCCCCTAAACCGAACTTCAGTCCGGACACAAAGAGGCCGGGATGCGGCCGTGTCGCGGCGCAGCCCGGCGGGAAAAGCGCGCCGAGTCTATCGAGACGCCCACGGACAGGCATCCCCCCATCACCGGCCCGGCACCCACAGGCGTCCGCTTGACTGGGCGGGCCCGGGCCCAGAGGGGTCCTCGGTGGGGCTCAGACCCGGAGTGGGCTCCTTGGGCGCGGTCGGCGAGCCTGATCCCGGCACGGCCGGCTCCGAGGTCTGCGAAGGGGTGGCGGGGGTCAGATCGCCGGCTGCGGTGGTGGCGCGCTCCCGGGCATAGGCCATCTGCAGGGAGGCCAGCGCATCGCGCACGGGACCGAGCTCTGCGGCGTGGCGGCGCTCGAGCACCGGCAGCAAGCCGCGTACGGCGTCGATGGCGTCCATGACCTGCTCGAGGTCTCGCTCCTCATTTGAGCCACCACCCGCCGGTCCCAGGCGGCGACCGGCGAGATTGACCAGCGACACCACCGTCTGCATCACCACGTCTCCCACCATGATGCGCCTGAGCTCGGCCTCATAGGCAGCGCGCATCTCCTGCTCGCTGGGCTGACCGGGGGGGCTACTCATACTCTGACCTCCTGGGAATAGGTATCAAGGGTCTCGCGGACCGAGACGGCGTAGACCTCCGTCGAGGAGGCGCCGGCCTCGATCAGGCGCCGTTGGCGCTGAGCGCCGTTGAGCTCAGGCAGCACGATGTCCAGCCCCAGCTCGGCGCGCACCGGGGCCGTCCACGCGGCCAGACGCTCAAGCGCACCGGCGGCCGGGTACTCCACGACACGCTTGAAGTCGATCAGGCGGCCGTCGAGGCCGAAGCGGATGGCGCGCCACATGTTCTCCTCGATGAGGCGTCCGGGGACGTCGTCGAAGGGCACGCCCTCGTCGGAGTCGCGCGCCGCCTGAGCCACGCAGGCGACGATCAGGGCCGCCAGCCCCTCTGACTCCCCCGCGGTGGCCTGGACGTCGCAGATACGCACCTCAACGGTGCCAAAGCGGAAGTGCGGTCGCACCGACCACCACACCTGGGTGTACTCGACGATCGAGTTGGTGTCCACCAGGAAGTCCACGTAGCGCCGGTAGGCCGGCCAGCCTCCGAAGGAGTCGGGCACCCCACAGCGGGGAAAGCTCTTGGTGAAGGTCTGGCTGCGGGCCGAGTGCAGCCCGGAGTCACGGCCATCCACAAAGGGCGAGTTCGCCGACATGGCCAGGAGCAGGGGCAACACCGGGCGCAGGCGGTCACAGACCCGGACTGCGCGGTCGGCGTCGCGCACCCCCACGTGGACATGCAGGCTGAAGGTGTTGTTGCGCCAGGCTACGTAGCGCAGACCCTCCTCCACCCGGCGGTAGTGCTCGGTCTGGATGATCGGCTGCTCGCGGTAGTCAGCCCAGGGATGGGTCCCGGTGGCCCCCAGGCTGAGCCCCTCAGATGCAGCGAGGGCGAACAGGCGTCGGCGGGCGTCGCGCTGGCGGGCCACCGCGTCGGCAAGGTCGGCGCCGCGACCGGAGACGATCTCGACCTCCGAGGCGATGAGCTCACCGGTGATGTGGCTGTGAAGCTCGGGATCGGTGCGCTCGGCAGCATCACGCAGCTGCTCAAAGCGCGCCAGGAGACCGAGGCTGGCTGGGTCCAGCAGCGCGAACTCCTCCTCCAGGCCGACGGTGAGGTCCTCGGCGTCGGCGAAGGTCTCAGAGGCGTGCTGGAGATCGTGGGCAATGGACATGGCGATGGGGTTCTTCAAACCGGGATGACAGCGCGCGGTGGCGGGAGCGAGGGTCGGCGTCGGGTCCCGCGGAAGTGGTCAGGCCGGTGAGGGGAGATGGGGTCAGGTGAGATAGAAGTACAGCGCGTAGAGCAGGTCGACAGCCGGACTGGACGCGTGGACGGTCACCTCGGGAGGGACCTGCAGCAGCGACTCTGAGTAGTTGAAGATGATCTTCACCCCGGCCGCCACCAAGGCGTCGGCGAGATCCTGGGCGGCGGCGGTGGGCACGGCCAGCACGGCGACCACGATGTCCTCATCCTCGACCACCGTGGGCAGCTCGGAGGGATGGCGAACGGCGTGGGCGCCCACACGGGTACCCACCTTGACGGGGTCCACATCGAAGATCGCGACGACCCGGAAGCCGTGGTCGGCGAAGATGTCTGAGGAGGCGATCGCCTGCCCGAGGTGCCCGGCCCCGAACAGGGCGATGTTGTGCTGTCCGGCCGTACGCAAGATCTTGCGGATCTGGGAGACCAGGGAGTCGACGTTGTAGCCCACTCCGCGCTTACCGAACTTTCCGAAGCCGGAGAGGTCGCGCCGGATCTGGGTGGAGTTGACGTGGGTGTAGTCGGAAAGCTCCTGGGAGGAGATGGTCTCCTTGCCCATCTTCTTGGCTTGGGTGAGGACCTGCAGATAACGTGACAGGCGCGCGGCGACGCCCAGCGACAGGCGCTCGACGGTGGCCCCATCGCCATCCGGGCCCTCCGCCGGAGTCGGGGCGGCCTCGCGGAAGCTCATCGGACGGACTCTAGGCCACCGATGGTCACCGTCGCTCACGGAGGGGGGCGCGGCGGGCCACCAGTAAGCGCAGCTCGTCCTCGGGGACCCAGAAGTCAGAAAGCTCACGACCGTCCAGGACGATCACCGGTATGCGCTCGAAGTAGGCCCGATGCAGCGCGTCGTCGGCGGTGATGTCGCACTCGACCAGCTCGAAGTCAAGCTCCCGTCTCAGACGCACGAGGACGGCTCGCGCGCCATCACACAGATGACATCCGGGGCGCCCGTAGAGGGTCACCGTGCTCACGACGCACCGGCCCGCGATCGGGGCGGGAGCCCTCCCGTGGGGTAGGCGTCCAGGTCCAGGTACTGCGGATAGGCCAGGCATGGACCGTGACGAGCGGCGCCGGCGATCATCGCGGCGTTGTCGGTGCACAGCTCTCGCGCCGGGATGGCCAGCGTCACGCCCAAGGCGCCCAGGCGCCGGCGCAGGGCTCCGTTGGCCGCCACGCCGCCACCGATGGCCAGGCGATCGGCCCCCGTGACGTCTAGGGCCCGCTCAACGCGCACGGTCAACGCCTCGACGATGGCCGACTGAAACGAGGCGGCCAGGTCGGCCCGCCTGCGGTCCAGCTCGGCCTCGTCGAGCCCGCGCACGCGGTAGAGCAATGCCGTCTTGAGCCCAGCGAAGGAGAAGTTCAGGCCCTGGGTGAAGCCTCCCCCACGCCCGGGGCGCCCGCGGCCGGTGGGAAAGTCAAAGGCCTGCGGGTCTCCGGCGGCGGCCAGGCGCTCCAGGGCGGCTCCACCCGGATAGCCGAGGCCGAGGAGGCGGGCACCCTTGTCGAAGGCCTCCCCGGCGGCGTCGTCCAGGGTGGTGCCCAGGACCTCAAAGCCATGGTGCGCGCGTACGTGGGTCAGGAGGGTGTGACCTCCACTGGCCACCAGGCACACAAACGGGGGCTCGAACGGATGGGGGCCCAGAAAGCTTGCTGCCACGTGACCCTGCAGATGGTCGACAGGGGCCAAGGCCAGGCCCCGCGCGGCGGCGAGGGCCTTGGCACTCGACAGTCCGACCAGAAGCGCCCCAACCAGCCCGGGGCCCTGGGTGACGGCGACGAGGTCGACCTCATCCAGGGCGATCGCCGCACTCGCCAGCGCGGCGTCGATGACCAGGTTGACAGCCTCCAGGTGATGGCGCGAGGCGATCTCGGGAACGACTCCGCCGTAGCGGTCATGGATGGCCTGAGAGGAGATGACGTTGGAGCGAATCTCGCCCTCGTGGCTGACCACTGCGGCGCAGGTGTCGTCGCAGCTGGTCTCCAGGCCCAGGATCACGCCCGGCTCGTGCGTCCCGCGTTGGGTACGTCGGCCAGTGATCCGGTGAGGGTCGCGGGCGTACGCCACATGATCAGGGCGTCCTCACCGTTGTCCTGGTAGTAGCGCCGGCGCACGCCGGCGCTACGAAAGCCGTCACGCTCGTAGAGGGCGATCGCCACGCGGTTGGAGGGTCGGACCTCAAGGGTGAAGCTAGCCTGGTCTCCGCCTCCGACCTCATAGAGGCGTTGAAGCAGAGCGCTGGCGGTCCCCCGTCCGCGCTCGTCGGGGTCCACGGCGACATTCATGAGATGCCAGGCGGTGTCATAGCGCGAGCAGATCAGGTAGCCAAGCAGCCGACCCTCGCCTACGGCCGCCAGGCAGATGCCCGACGGCTTGGAGAGCTCCAGGACGAACATGGCCAGCGACCAGGCGGTCGGGAAGGCGCGTCGCTCGATGGAGATGACCTGGGGCAGGTCCGCGTAGCTCAGGCGGCGGATGTCGGGCCGGTCGGGCATGGGTCAACGTCGTCGCAGGGCGATCTCGGCATCCGGGGGTCGCAGGTAGGTGGGGAGCACCGGCGAGTCCAACGGGCCCGATTCCTTCGCCGCCAGCCGGCACAGGGTCCCGGCGTCCACCCGGTGAAGCGATGAGTCCCCGGGTGCGACGCTCACCCTGCCAGCTTCCAGCTCAGTGCGAAAGCGTACCGCGCCGTCTCCCACCGCCAGCCACCGCGAATCGGGCGCACCCGCCGAGACGACGAGCCCGGCCAGGCTCTGCGGCGCCACGGCGCGCGGGGAGACGAGCTGCCGAGCGCCGCGGTAGGCGGCGGCGAAAGCCTCACCGCGACGGGCATCGACCACAGCGAGCACGGGTGGCTCGGGCTCAGCGGACGAGGTCTGCGCCCCCGGACTGACCCCCGCCTCCTGCGCGGCGACCGCGGTCACCCTCGCGGCCAGGATCCGCAGAGTGGACACCCCCACGACGCGGATGCCGGTGGCCTGACCGAGGGCGCGCGCGGTGGACACCCCGATACGCAGGCCGGTGAACGTCCCCGGTCCTCGCCCCACCGCGATGAGCCCCACCTCTGACCAGCTCAGGCCGGCCTGGCCCAGGAGTCGGTGAGCAAACGCGAGCACCAGGCTACTGTGGCGGGGGCGCTCTCCGGGGGCGGGATCGTCGCGCGCCTGGAGCACCTGGCCATCCGGGAGCCGCAGGGCGACGGTGGTGGCGCTGGTGGCGGTGTCGAAGCCGAGCACGATCATCGGCGGCAATCCGCGGGCTGGTTGGTCGGGTGCGCCGCCACCAGCTCGACGGCGCGTCGGTCCTCCCCGGCATGGGTCAGGCGCACGCGGATCCGGATGCGTCCGAGGTCGCCGGTCGTGGCCCGCTCGGGCCACTCGACGAAGGTCACGAGATCCTCGCCGAGGTAGTCATCGAGCAGTCCGGGGTCCTCGTCTGACAGCGCGTCCAGACGGTAGAGGTCGAGGTGGGATACGCGCATCGCGGTGGCCTCGTAGAGGTGGCCGATGGTGAAGGTGGGGCTGGTCACCGGTCCGAGGACCCCCAACGCCCGACATGCACCCCGCACCAGGGTGGTCTTGCCCGTGCCCAGCTCTCCGACGATGAGGACTACGTCGCCGGGGACGAGCCCCTCGGCCAGCTCGGCGCCGAGGGCCTCGGTCTCCGGCGCGCTGCGGGTCTCTCGCCGGAGCGGCCCAGCCGGTTCAGAAGCGGGGCACATCTACTGTGCGCAGGCCCAGCCTCAAGCCCAGGCCCGCCAGCAACAGCGCGGCGCCCACGACGGCGAGCGTCGCCGCGTCGAAGCCGGTATGCGCGAGCGAGGTGCCCGAGCGCGACGGCGAGGAGGACGCGGGGAACGAGGCGGCGATCGCGGCGCTGGGGCGGGCGGGCTGCGGGTGGGAGCGCGAAACCGCAGTGGGGGGCTTTGCCCGGTGGGGCGCCGATGCGCGTGCCGGGGGAGCGCTGGTCAGGCCCGGGCTTCCTGAAGAATTCGCTCCCGACTGGGCAAGAGCCCCGGTGGGAAGGGCCAAAAGGGCGACAAGGAGAGCACCGAACAGGGCGCTGCGCACAGACTTGGCCACGTCGAAACCGTAGCGTAAGCACCGGCGGAGGCGAGAGTGCCCCGACTTCTTGGCGGCGCCTAGAACAATCCGAGCTGCGGGGCCTCGGGGGGGGTTGTCGGCGCGACGGTCTCGGGGACCGGCGCCGCTTGAGCTACAGGCTCGACCACCAGGTCGGCACCCTCGGAGGGCTCGGGCTGGTCGGGCACCGGCTGGGCGAGGAGCTCGGGCAGCCGGGCGAAGTCGCCGCGCAGCGTCTCGAGCATCCGCGGGGTGTACAGCGCCGCCGCGGGGTGAAAGATCGGATACAGGCGCACGCGGCGCCGGCCCAGGACCCGCAGCTCGGGTTGGCCGTGCACCCGGGTGATGCCCGCGGCGTCGCCGCGCAGGAGCTTGGTGGCGAAGTTGCCCAGTGTGCAGATCACCCGAGGCTGGATGAGCTCGACCTGGCGCATCAGGTAGTCCTGGCAGTTGTCGATCTCGGCCGGGTGGGGATCGCGATTCTGGGGAGGGCGGCACTTGAGGACATTGGCGATGAACACGTCCCCACGAGCCAAGCCGACGCCTGCGAGCAGGCTGTCGAGCAGCTTGCCGGCCTGACCCACGAAGGGCAGGCCCTGGCGGTCCTCGTTGGCCCCGGGGGCCTCCCCGACGAGCATGAGGTCGGCGTCGGCGTGGCCCGCTCCGAACACCACGCTGTGGCGCGTGTCGGCGAGCTGTGGGCACTTCACGCAGTGGCGCGCCTGCTCATAGGTCGCCCTGAGATCCTGACGCCGAGCCGCCTGGTCAGACACGACGACGATGCTATCCCAGGCCTCACCGGACCGGACCGGGCTGGGCCGGGGGGCCGACGGGCCAGGGGGCCGACGGGCCCGGGCCAGAGAGTGGGCCGGGGGGCCGACGGGCCGGGGGGCCGACGGGCCAGGGGGCCGACGGGCCAGGGGGCCGACGGGCCAGGGGGCCGACGGGCCAGGGGGCCGACGGGCCAGGGGGCCGACGGGCCAGGGGGCCGACGGGCCAGGGGGCCGACGGGCCAG
>JAABUU010000872.1_pt1 | contig 59639 bp, 57 predicted proteins | sample 5559301 | NCBI WGS metagenome assembly JAABUU01 (sample SAMN10711884, study PRJNA513360) | rock metagenome | isolation source: Antarctica rocks | place: Antarctica: Victoria Land, Richard Nunatak white
GACCTCCGGACCAGAGCCGTCCTACACGCGTTGGTTCTTGGCGCGGTCGGCGCTGCTGGCCGGTCGTCGACCCGGCTTCTGGCGTTCCCCCGGCGCCGTCGAGCTGAGCGGTCTCTACGACGTGTTGCCGCCGCAGATCACTGTGGATACCGCCGTGGCACAGGCGATCGGAGTGCTCGTCGAGGGGGCAGACGCACTCACTTCGGACGCGGCCGGTCTGCTGAGACGGTGGTCGGACGGGGAGCGACGGATTCCATCTGGCCTGGTACCCGGCATCACGCTGCTGGCAGTCGAAGCGCTGGCGCACGATCCCGAACTGGCGTTGCCCGCCACCGTTCGTACCCTGTCCGGCGGGGTGGTGGAAGCGGCAGCGGCCATGGTGCTCGACGCCCCGTGGCTCGCACAGGTGGTGGACCCGGGGCGGTTGGTCGCCGGTGGCGCCGACCCGGAGCGGGTGGCGCGGTTGTTCGACCTCGATCTGGCGTCCGAATCGGTGCAGGCCGAACTGCCCGCTGTGTCCGCCCGCTCACTGACTGTCAACGAGCGGCACGCCGCCGAGCGGGCCGCGTTCTTCCTGGGATGTGAACTTGATGAACTGTTCTCCACCGGAACGTTGAGGACGGTCGACGGGCTTCGCGTTCGGATGGGAACCGAGGAGATCCGGATCAGCTGGTGGCCGGTTTCGGAGAACGGAGCGGAAGCGGCAAGATCCGTGCTGACCGACGGGTCGCCGGCCGGGCTTGGTCGGGCCGTTGCCTGGAGGGCCGGGCGGTGGGATCTGCGGGAGGTCGCGGCGTCCGCCGCGACCGGAACCAAGATGGTCGAGGCGGAAAACGGCATTCGGTGAGCCCGCGCGGGGGAGCTAGTCCAGGGCCATCTGCTGCGCAGATCTGTGCCCGCGTCGAGCGGCGCTTCGCTGCCACAGGTAGACCGACAGGCCGAGGCACCCGAGGAAGGAACCGGCCGCTGCGGTCCACAACCAGATGAGGTGGTGTTGTTCGCGCAATGCGGCGATCCTGAACAACAGCACGATCAAGGCGAGGAACCACACCGCGGTGAACGACCCGACGATGCGGAACAGGTTCCTCCGCACCGGAGGCAGCGGCGGCGGCGAGTAGGAGGTCGCAGGAGCCGTTGGTTCGAGCGAGGACATGCGGATCAGATTAGTCGGAAAGCGGGTCGGGACTTGGGCAACTGATCGGCAAGTGGCCGGTGACGATCACCAGGCGGGCCGTAGGCGCCCCGGTTCTGCGACCGATTCGAGTGCCTGAGCGAACTCGGCAAACCTGGGTGCGGTTACTTGAGTGCGCCATCCCTCTATCACGGCGGCGGCGGCCTGCTCGGCGGCAGCGGTGCAGGCGTGGCCGCGTTCGGTCAGCACGAGCAGCTGCGCGCGACCATCGCGCGGGTCAGACCGTCGCGTGAGGTAGCCGCAGCCGACGAGGTGATCGACCAGTTGGGCAGCTGCCTGCTTGGTGACACCGAGCGAGGTGGCGAGCCCCGCGGTCGTGGTGTCGTCGCCGGACAGAACCGCGAAGGCGAAACCATGTACTGGGCGGACGTCGGTGAAACCGCGGGACACGAGCCCGGCCTGCACTCCGTCCACGAGCTGCGCGGCGACCCGGAGGGTCGCGGCCGCGGTCTGCCAGTCCGACGTCGTCATCAGACCATCTTGACATGGACAGACAAGCGTCCTGTCTGTATGGTCAACTGTCTTGTCTACTGTTGAGGAGATTCGATGCCCACGTTCGCGCCCACTGACTCAACCGATTACACAACCCACGGCAGTACCTTCGCCGCGTACGTCAACCCCAGCCGCGGCAGCGCCGAGTTGTGCGCGTGGCGGCTCACCGTCCCGCCCGGCCTGAGCGGCGTCGCCCACCGTCCCAGCCGTGAAGAGGTCCTGCTCGTCCTCGACGGCAAGTTGCAGATCACCATCGAGGAAGACACCAGCGACCTCGGTCCCGGCTGCGTGGTCCACGTCCCGGCTGGTTCCCTGTTCCGTGTCGACACCGGCGCCCAAGGCGGCAGCGCCTGGGTTACCACCACGCCCGGGCTCACCGCGACGACCGATGACGGCACCGTCATATCGCCACCCTGGGCCCGATAGCCCACCGCCTCGGTACCGGATCCGGAAACGGGGAACGCGAGCGCGGGGTGGACCGTTGGCCACGGGTGACGATGAAACGGCGTCTGCCGAAGATCCAGGAGGAGGCAGCAGCGACGACACACCTGCCGCACTGTCGTCGCGCCGGAGGTGACAAGGTATTGCCAAACGACAGCGGGGTGGCCGACCCACCGTCGCTCGAACCGCTCGTTCGACAGTGTCGCCCGAACCGCTCGTTCGACAGTAAGGTGACTGCCCATGCCTGACGTGGCCCCGCTTGCCAACGAACTCCGATTGGCCATCCACCGGCTGACCCGCCGGCTGCGTCAGCAGCACCACACCCACGACCTGACGCTGACGCAGCTGTCGGCCCTGGCCATCATCTGGCGGGAAGGCTCGATCACCGCGGGCGAGCTCGCCATTCGGGAGCAGGTTCGGCCGCCGTCGATCACCAGAGTGGTCGACGGTCTGGAGAGCGTGGGCGTCGTGGCGCGCAAGAACAATCCTGCGGACGGACGTCAGGTGTTGGTGGAGATCACGGACGAGGGCATCCGCCGAATGGAGAGCTACGTCAAGGCGCGCGAGGCGTGGCTCGCGCAGCAGCTGGCCGAGCTGTCGGTGAAGGATCGGGAGACGCTGCATCGCGCGGCGGCCATCATCAACGACCTCGCCGGCCGCTGAGCAGCGGGGGCGGCCTTGCGGCCGGATCGGATGTCGGAGGTCCGGTCGAGATCACCGATCCGGTCGAGATCACCGATCCGGACGATCCGCGGCTCGATGATTTCCGGGATCTGACCACCGCCGACCGACGACCCGACCGCCCGGGCGGGCGTGGTCTGGTCATCGCCGAAGGTGCCGTGGTGGTTCGCAGACTGATCGATTCCCGCTATCGGGTGCGGGCGCTGCTCGGTGTCCGGCGGCGGTGGGAGGAACTGCGCCCTGACCTGGAATCGGTGACGGCGCCGTACTTCGTTGTCGACGCGGCGTTGATGGCGCGGGTCGTCGGGTTTCATCTGAATCGGGGCGTCCTGGCCACTGCCGACCGGATCGGGTTCGCGCCGGCCGCGGAGCTTCTGAAAACAGTGACGTCGGTGGTGCTGCTCGAAGGGGTCGGCGACGCCGAGAATCTCGGCTCCATCTTCCGCAACGCCGCGGCGCTCGGTGTCGGTGCGGTCCTGCTTGCCGACGGCTGCGCCGATCCGCTGTACCGCCGGAGCGTGCGGGTGTCGATGGGTACGGTCCTGCTGATGCCGTTTGCGGCCATGCCAGGAACTTGGGCCGATCGGGTGGAGTTGTTGCACGGCAAAGGCTTTACCGTTGCCGCGCTGACTCCCAGAGCTGCTGCGACACCGTTGCGGCACGCCGATCTGGCCGGCCGGCGGATCGCGCTGGTACTTGGTTCGGAGGGTCCCGGACTGTCCGAGGACGCCTTGAATGCGGTCGACCTGCAGCTCCGCATACCGATGGCCGCCGGTGTCGATTCCCTCAATGTCGCAACCGCTGGCGCCATTGCCTTCGCCGAACTTTCGGCGGGCCGCTGACCTTGGTTCGATCTCGATCGGCGGTGGAACTCACGGAACTCACGGAACTCACCGCAGACGACTGGAACCTGGGAACTCACCGCCTAAACCTCACCGCGGAAACCGAGTTCTGTCCCATCAACTCAGGTCTGAGCTCACTGCTGTCAACGGCCGGTGCGGACGCCACTCGCTGTGCGGCACACTGGACCGATGAGCGATCCGTGGGCGGCGCCGGCGCGGGCGGTAGACAGGCCAGGGCAGCGCCCGACCGACGCAAGGCGACCAACCGACCCGGGGCGACCGACCGACGCAGGGCGCCCGACCGACGCGGGCCCTGACGATGCCTCCGGGAGCGCTCTTCATCGGCCGCAGGACTTGGCTTCAGGAGGCGGCTCCACGGAACAGCCGAGCGCACAGGAAAGCCAGGTCGCAACGGCGGAACTGCCACCACCGGAACATGACGACAAGCCTTCGGGGACTGACCCGGCGGACTGGGCCTGGGTGGAGGAATGGCGGCTCGGCGGTGAGCCGGTGCCCTGGGGCCCTGGCCTGGCTCTCGCCGGGTTCACGGCGATCCTCGTCGCCACGGCCGTCTACGTGTTGTCGGCCGGCCTCGCCGATCGGCCGGTGGTCGACATTGCCGTCAACGTCCTGGTCGCCGGAGGGCTGGCGCCGGCATTGTGGTTGTCCAGAGGCCTGCCGGTGGTGCGATGGATCGCCGGTGGCGCCGTCGTTGGGGTCTTGGGCGCGTGGCTCGCGGTACTGATTTTCTTGACCTGACCTGACCTGACCTGACCTGACCTGACCCGCCTGCCGGACCGATCGAGCGGCGTGCCCTCAGACCAGCGAGGATTGCCAGGCTGTGTGGAGCCCGGCGAACCGGCCGCCGCCACCGATCAGTTCCGCCGGCGTGCCGTCCTCGAGGATGTGCCCGCGGTCCATCACCAGAACGCGATCGGCGATCGCCACGGTGGACAGCCGGTGGGCAATGATCACGGCCGTCCGATTGTGCAATACCGTCCGCAGCGCGGCCTGGACCAGGCGTTCGCTCGGGATGTCCAACGAGGCGGTGGCCTCGTCGAGGATCAACACCGCCGGGTCGGCCAGGAACGCCCTGGCGAAACCGACCAGCTGACGTTGCCCGGCGGACAGCCGACCGCCGCGCTTGCGGACGTCGGTGTCGAAGCCGTCGGGAAGGGCCCGGATGAATCCGCCGGCACCGATCGCGTCGGCCGCCGCTTCGATCTCCGCCCTGCCGGCCGACGGCTTGCCGAGCGCGATGTTGTCGGCCACCGAACCCGAGAACAGGAACGACTCCTGGGTGACCATGATGACGCCGCGGCGCAGGTCCGCGGTGGACAGGGTCGCGACATCGACGCCGTCAAGCAGCACTCGGCCTTCGATCGGGTCGTAGAACCGGGCGAGGAGCTTGGCCAGGGTCGACTTCCCGGCGCCGGTCGCGCCGACCACCGCGAGGGTCTGACCTGCCGGCAACTCGAGGTCGAAGGTCGGGAGCACCTCTACCAGGGGGTTGTACGAGAACCGCACGTTGTCGAAGGTGACTCGACCGTTCATCTCGGGCAGTGGTGTTGGGTTCTCGGGTTCCGGTACGGCCGGCACCTCTTCGAGAAGTCCGGACAGTTTCTCCAGCGCAGCCGCGGCGGATTGGTAGGAGTTGTAGAACATCGCCAACTCGTCCAGTGGGTCGTACAGGCGCCGAACGTAGAGCAGGAAGGCGGCCAGCACACCGATCTCGACCCGACCCCCGATCACCTGCACTGCACCGACGACCATCACGGCAGTCAGCGTCAGATTGCCGATCAGCCGGACGCCGGTGGTGTACCGGGCAAGCGCCATCAGACCGTCGCCGTTGGCCGCGGCGTTCTCGTCGTTGAAGCTCGCGAAGATCGACTCATTCCGGTTCTCGCGGCGGAAGGTCAGTACTGCGCGCAGGCCGTTCATCGTCTCGACGAACTGCACGATCAACGACGCGATCGCGCTGCGGGTGCGCCGGTAGATGTTTCGCGAGGCGCCCTGGAACCAGCGCGTCAGCAGCAGGGTGGGGACAAAGGCGACCAATGCGATCAAGCCCAGCGGAAGGTCGAGGAACAGCAGCGCGACGCTGATCGCGAACACCGACAGCAGTCCCGACACCAGGCCGTCCAGACCCTGCTCCGTCAGGTCGGAGAGGGCGTCGAGGTCGCTGGTCATCCGTGAGATGACCCGGCCTGAGGTGTACTTCTCGTGGAACGACAGGCTCAGGGCCTGCGAGTGCCCGAAGACCCGTCCCCGCAGATCGAGCAGAACGGCCTGGGAGATGCGCGCCGAGAGCCGGATGAACGTCGCCTTCGCGAGTGCGTTGACGATTCCGGCGCCCAGGTACGCCATTGCGGTGAAGGTCAGCGGTGCTCCGTTGCCCTTGGCCAGGGCGGGAACAGCGGTGTCGATGCCGTACGCGACGACCAGCGGACCGGCGAGGAATGCCAGCTCGCTCAGCACCACCACTGCAATGGTGAGCACACCGAGCCGTCGGTGGGGCCGCAGCAGCGACGCCAGCAGTCGGCGGGATCTCGCCTGCAGTTTCAGCCCGACGGCATTGGTGACCTCGGCGTGGTCCTCTGTCGCGACGCCACGCCACACCTCGTCCGAATGCGGATCCAACGGCACAGCCGGAGTGGTTGTCATGCGTTGACCTCGCTTGCGGCCTGGTCGTCCCGGCTCGCCAACAGGTCTCGGTAGGCCGGAACCGTGGCCATCAGCTCCGAGTGTGTGCCGGTCGCGGTGATGCGGCCGTTCTGCAGCAACGCAACCCGGTCGGCCAGCAGTACGGTCGAGGCTCGATGCGCGATGACCAACGCAGTGGTGCTGGACAGCGCCGAACGCAGACCCTGCTCGACCTGCGCTTCGGTGTGGATGTCGAGCGCCGACAGCGGGTCGTCCATGACCAGGATCTCCGGTTGGCCGACGACGGCCCGTGCCAGGGCCAACCGCTGCCGCTGACCGCCGGACAGGGACAGGCCCTGCTCGCCGATTCGAGTGTCGAGGCCCCAAGGCAACTCGTCCACGAAATCTGCCTGCGCGATGGCCAGGGCGGCACGAACCTCGTCGTCGGTCCCATCGGGCTTGCCGAGCAGGATGTTCTCCCGGACGGACGCCGAGAACAGCGTCGGCTCTTCGAAGGCCACGGACACCCGTGAGCGAAGTGTGTCCAGGGCCAGCTCACGAACGTCCACGCCGTCGAGCCGAACGGAACCTCCGGTGACGTCGTAGAGCCGGTTGATCAGCGACGTGAGGGTCGTCTTGCCGGAACCGGTCGCCCCGACGACGGCGACCGTCTCGCCCGGGCTCAGCTCCAGGTCGACACCCCGCAAGGTCTCGACCCGGCCGGAGGACTCTGCTGCCCGCGGGTCCGGCTGGGCGTCAGCGAAGTGGAAACGGACTCCGTCCAGGACAAGGCGGCCACCGGCCGGGGGAGCCGGCGCCGGGTTCGCGGGCGAAGTGACGGTCAAGGGTGAGTCCATCACCTCGAAGTACCGCTCGGAGGCGGCCGCCGTGTCGTTCGAGATCGCGAGCAACCAACCGATGGAATCGATGGGCCACCGCAAGCCCATTGCGGTACCGAAGAAGGCCACCAAAGTGCCGGCGGACAGTGTGCCGGCTGCGACCTGGCGAATTCCGAGAATCAGCACGATGCCCAGCGCGATCTCCGGTAGCGCGACGATGACCGCCCACAGCAGCGAGATCACCTTGGCCTTGGTCAGTTCGGTCTGCCGCAACTCGTCGGCCTGACGAGTGAACTTGCGGCCCAGATGCGCGCTGCGACCGAACGCCTTCAGAATTCGAATGCCCAAGACCGATTCCTCCACCACGGTGGCGAGGTCGCCCACCTGATCCTGAGATCGGCGGGCCAGGATCTGATATCGGGACTCGTACTGGAAGCACAGCAGCATCAACGGAATCGCCAGCGCCGCGACGATCAGACCCAACTGCCACGACAACGCGAGCAAGATGCCCACGCCGACGACGAATGTCGCGAGGTTGACCACGAGAAACACCAGGCCGAACGCCAGGAACCGACGAATGGTGGACAGGTCGGAAACGGCTCTCGACATCAACTGACCGGCCGGCCACCGATCGTGGAACGAGACGGGAAGTTGCTGAAGACGTTCGTAGAGCGCCGCCCTCATGGCGGCCTCGACGCGCATGGTCGGGCGGGTGGCAAGAATTCGCCTGGTCCAGAACAGCAACGCTTCCGCGGTGCCGAGTCCGATCAGAACGGAGGTCGGGGCCCACAGCTCCGACAGGCGGTGCCGGGCGATCGGACCGTCGATGATCCACTGGATGACCAGCGGGAAGGTCAGTCCGCAGATGGTCGCAGCGATGGCTGCGAACGCGGAGGCGCCCAGTGCCGGCAGCGCCGGACGAGCGAACGGGAGCAGCCGCCGCAGTGACGCAACGGTCGAAATGGGCCTGCCGGCGGGAGCATGCCCGGCGAGTGAGCCGTCGCCGGGGGAGGGCAAGGTCGGCGCGGTTCCATCGTCAGGCATAGAAGGCACAGGAGGCACGGGAGGCACAGGCGGGTGACCTTCCACGGTGATCGTCCGCTGTACCAGACCCGTTGCGGGGCCGGTGGGACTCTGTTTCGTATCAGGTGGCGTAGCAGTCATGACCGGGTCAGGCTACGTGCGGGCACCGACAGTCTTCCAATGATTTACTCGTCGGCCGGTCTGCCGGAGCATCCCACCAGCTCAGCGCCCTGAGGACCTGGTTCCAAGGAGGACGTCCTCCCAGGACGGCATTGCCGGACGCTGACCGCGCTTGGTCGACTTCGAGCTGGCGACCGGTTCCGCCGGTGTTCCGCCGCCTGCCGTCACGCCGCGGTCGGCTGGGCGGGAACCTGCCGCAGACGGGAGCGAAGGACGAGCCGGTGCGGCCGGCCGGCCGATCGCAGCCCTGCCCTCCGGTGTTGCCGGACTGACGGCTGGAAGGGTGCTCGCCGGGGCAGCGGTAGCTCGTGCAGCGGCGGGAGCCGGTGCGGCGGCGATGGCCGGCGCAGCAGCGGTGGTTCGCGCAGCGGGGATGGCGGGCATGGCGGGCATAGCGGTGGTGGCCGGGCCGTTGGCGGTCAGAGCCGTGGTCTGCTCCGCGACGAGCGGCATCGACCGACCTGAGGAATCCGTACCGGTCCTGGCAACCTGGGCACGCACCGCTACCGGATTGACCCCGGTGCGCTCGTCGGTGATGGTCCGCTCGACCAGATCCGCTGTTCGGGCCGCCGTCGCAGCCCTTTCCATCGATCCGGAAGTCGACGAACCGCCGAAACGCGCCGTTTGGGCAGTAGGGAGCTTGCTACCCGCGGGATGGCTGGACCTGGAGGCAGGCGACCCAGTCGGGGCGGTCGGATCGAGCAGCATTGTGGACGCTGCGTCCGCCCGAATCGGGCGGAGCGGACGGAGTATGCGCAGGGCCGGATCGACGATTTCTGCTGCCGCTTCGTCCCTGGCGCTCAATGTGCCCCAGTCGGGACCCGGATGGAATTGCCAGTGGGCGCTGTTCTCCGAGCGGCCCGCGTTCCAGCGCAAGCGAAGAACCCAACCCTTCTCGTCCTTGAAGGCGTCCCAACTCACCTCGCCGTCGTGACCGCGGGCAGCCAGCGTGGCGGCGACCGTGTCCTGCACAGAGACGCCGGCGGTGATGCCATCGATGGTCGGTCTGGCCTTGCGTGCCCGCTCTGCCATGCTGGCCCGCTCGAGCAGGACCGGATAGGCGAACCGCTCGACCCTGGTGCTGGTCGTACCGGCGACCAGAGCCACCTCGTCCACCGAGGCTCCAGCTCGAATCCGAGCTTGGATGTCGCGGGGCCGCAGCTGCGATTCGAGTTCGATCTCGAGTTGCCCAAGTCGGCTGAGGTCGCCCCGCGCGCCGGCGCGCAGGCGGTCGTCGCACGGAATGAAGAACTGTTCACCGGACGCCGCGTCCTCGCACACCAAATTCGTGCCTGCGCCTTGCGCGCCATCATCCAGACCAAGAACCCGCAACGCACGCATGGCGTTCTCCTCACCGAACTGCAGAACAACTCCGAAACGCTCAATGACCGTTCTGAGCAAAGGTATCCCGAGGGTCCGACGGTCGTGGCAAGGCGCGCCGCGTTGGCCGAATCAAGCCCACGCGGCGACCGCCCGGCCGCTGCACGGAATCGGCGGAAGATCGACTACAGGCGGCCGACGATGTGGTCGACGCAGGCGGTCAGGGCAGAGACGTCCTCAGGCTCGATGGCCGGGAACATGCCGACCCGCAATTGGTTCCGACCGAGCTTCCGGTAAGGTTCGGTATCGACTATTCCGTTGGCGCGCAACGTCTTCGCCACGACGGCGGCATCGACGTCCGAGTTGAAGTCGATGGTTCCGACCACCTGCGAGCGAAGTTCCGGCCGAGTGACGAACGGCGTTGCGAAGGCGGAACTTTCCGCCCAGTCGTAGAGCCGCGACGATGAGTCCGCGGTCCTCTTCGTCGCCCAGTCGAGGCCACCCTGACCATTGATCCACTCGATCTGGTCGGCCAGCAGGAAAAGCGTGGCCACGGCGGGGGTGTTGAGCGTCTGGTCCTTCGTGGAGTTGTCCAGCGCCGTAGCGATCGACAGGAACTCGGGAATCCACCGGTCGGTGGCGGCGATTTCGCCGATCCGGCTCAAGGCCTTCGGCGACGCGAGCGCGATCCACAGTCCGCCGTCGGAGGCGAACACCTTCTGGGGTGCGAAGTAGTAGACGTCCGCCTGAGCGATGTCGACAGGAAGTCCACCGGCGCCCGAGGTGGCGTCGACGAGCACCAGTTGGTCGTCGGTGGCGCCGGCCGGGCGCTGCACCGGCACGGCCACGCCGGTAGAGGTCTCGTTGTGAGCCCAGGCGTACACGTCCACATCAGCCTGTGCGACCGGGTCGGGAGCATCCCCGACCGGTGCATTGATGACCGTCGGCTCCCCGAGGAACGGTGCGGCCTTGGTCACCGCGGCGAACTTCGCAGAGAACTCGCCGAACGTCAGGTGCTGCGACTTCGTCCGAACCAGGCCCAGCGCCGCCGCATCCCAGAACGCAGTGGTGCCGCCGTTCCCGAGGATGACTTCGTAGCCGTCGGGCAACTCGAACAACTGGGCGAGGCCGGCCCGGACGCGGTGCACCAGCGATTTCACACCCGGCTGCCGATGGGAGGTACCCAATACGCTCGAACCGGAAGCGGCAAGGGCGGCGAGCGCCTCCGGGCGTACCTTCGAGGGTCCGCAACCGAAGCGGCCATCAGCGGGTTTGAGATCGGCGGGCAGGATCAAGGTGGTCGGATCGGCCATGACAGGCGGCTCTCCTCGTAGCGGGCGGGGCGGGCGGGACGGGGTGCGCTCGGTGGTGCGTCGCGGCGCAGCGCCATCCTTTCATTGGCGCCGGACGGGTCCGCACGCGCAGGACGGTTCTCCGGTCGCCGACGACCGAAAGTGAACGCGGGAAACACGTTTGACAGCAGGGGCAAGAGCACACCGAACGAGGAGAAGCACATGGCGGGCTGGAACGAGAGCATCATCGAGGAGTTTCGGGGCAACGGCGGGCAGGTCGGAGGCAATTTCGCCGGTGCGCCCCTGCTGTTGCTCCACTCCGTCGGAGCCAGGTCCGGGCAGCAACGAGTCAGCCCGATGATGTACCTGGCCGACGGCGAGCGATTTCTCGTATTCGCCTCCAACGCCGGTAAACCTGCGAATCCGGATTGGTATTTCAATCTGACCGCCAATCCGGCGGCGACCGTCGAGGTCGGTACCAGGACGGTGGAGGTTCAGGCTGCGGAGCTCCGCGGTGAGGAGCGGGATCGGACGTACGCCGAGCAGGCATCGCGGTACCCCGGCTTCGCCACCTATCAGGAGAACACCGATCGGATCATCCCGGTGTTCGCCCTGACGCCGGTCGGCGCGCGCCCGGACGAACGCGAGACTGTCATCCGGTAACGGAGAGGTCGGCGAAACCGGCAACCAGTTCCGGCGTGCGCGGCTGGTGGCCGTCGTAGATCGCCGACGGCCGAACCAGCCGGCCCAGACGCTTCTGTTCCAGGATGTGCGCGCTCCAACCGGCCGTTCTGGCGCAGGTGAACATCGCGGGCATCATGGCAGCCGGAACGCCGGCGAAATCGAGGATGACGGCGGCCCAGAACTCGACGTTCGTCTCGATCGGACGGTCGGGCCGGCGCTCCCGCAACTCGGCCAGGGCTGCCTGCTCGAGGGCCGCGGCAGCTTCGTAGCGGGGAGCACCCAACTCCTGGCAGGTCCGGCGGAGCACTCGGGCCCGCGGATCTTCGGCGCGATACACCCGGTGCCCGAAGCCCATCAGTCGGTCGTGGCGGTCGAGGATGCCCTTGACCAGCTTGGCCGGGTCGCCGGTGTCCTCGACGGTGTCGATCATCGGCAGTACCCGGGCCGGCGCTCCGCCGTGCAACGGCCCCGACATCGAGCCGATTGCACCGGCAAAACAGGCCGGCACATCGGCCCCGGTGGAAGCCACCACCCTGGCGGTGAAGGTGGATGCGTTCATGCCGTGCTCGGCCGCCGACACCCAGTAGGCGTCGATGGCTCGGACCTGCTGCTTCGAAGGTTCGCCCAGCCACATGGTCAGGAAACGTTCGACGACCGTCGGAGCGGCATCGAGCAGGGATTGGGGCACCTCGGGCAACTCCCCGCGGGCCGACCGAGCGGCGTAGGCCAGCGTCGCCGCTGTGGTCTGGGCCAGCTGATCCCTGGCCTGCTCCTGGGTGACGTCCAGCAGCGGCGCGAACCCGCGGGCCGGCGCGAGCAGCGGCAGTGAGGCCTGTACGTCGACGCGGACGTCGCCGCTGCGAAAGGCCGGAACCGAGATATCGACCGGAAGATGTGCTCCGAACGAGTCGTCGACCAGCAGGGACCAGACGTCCTCGAAGCCGACCCTGCCGACCAGATCGTCGATGTCGACGCCGCGGTAGCGCAGTGCCCCGCCATCCTTGTCAGGCTCGGCGATGGCGGTGTGGAATGCCACCACCCCCTCCAGGCCGGGAACGAATCCGTCGTCGGCGGCCGGTGTCTTCGAGAGCTGCGAATCGGACTGCGTCGTAGCGGCCATTGCGGCGTTACCTCCACGGTGAGGGCGGGAGCGGAATAGGGATCAGGTTCGGAATTCGGTTCAAGTGCGGGAGGCAGGATCAGAGTTGGCGATCGGAGTCGGGATCGACCACACCTGGGAACCGACAGTTCAGGACGAACGCTTCCATCTGCCCACCGCCTGGTGAACACCACGTGATGACACCTTGAACGACGCCGGGTCTTGTCCTGACGCCGGGTTGGGCGGCGAACACTTGCGATGACCTGGCCGGACGACGCCAACCGTCGTTCACCCGGCCTGCGCACACTGTCCTCCGCGGGAGAGCGGACGTGCCATGTCGGCATGGGTGGAATTCATCACGTGGTATCTGTCAGGCGCGGGACGACCTCGCGCGAGTTCGAGGACGACGGGGACGGCTCGCTAAAGTAGCTGCTGGTCGGAAAGCAGGGCCGCACGGTACTCACGGACGGGATTCAACCGATGTCGCTCGACAGACTCGCCGAGATGCGGGAGAACTACACACTGGGTGGTTTGTCGGAACAGGATCTCGCTCCGGATTGGGTCGGGCAGTTCGATCGTTGGCTGAACGAGGCCACGACTGCCGGGATCAGCGAACCGAACGCCATGGTGCTGGCGACCGCCGGACTCACCGGAAGGCCCGCTTCCCGCACCGTGCTGGCCAAGGGTGTCGACCCCGCCGGCGTCGTCTTCTACACGAACTACACGTCGGCCAAGAGTCATGATCTTGATGAGAACCCGCGGGCATCGGTGACTTTCCCCTGGTACCAGCTGCAGCGGCAGGTCCACGTGATGGGCCGAGTACACCGGGTCGACGAGGCGACGACGCTGGCCTATTGGCGAGCCAGGCCCAGAATTTCGCAGATCGGCGCGTGGTCGAGCCCCCAGTCGAACGTCGTGAGTGGCCGGGACGAGCTGGATGCCATGCAGCAGCGCGTCGAGGAGCAGTTCGGCGGCCGTGATGACGACGAGCGCGGCGAGATCCCGGTTCCGCCGCACTGGGGGGGCTGGCGGATCGAGCCGGCAACGGTGGAATTCTGGCAAGGACGATCGGGGCGGATGCACGACCGGCTTCGTTATCGGCGGGTGGGAGAAGGCGGGTGGGACGGAGAGTGGGTCGTCGAGCGACTGGCTCCGTGACGAAGGAACAGATGGGCTCCGGAACCGAGGGAGAAGTTGGCTCCGGAACGGAGGGAGAAGTCGGCTCCGGAACGGAGGGACAAATCGGCTCCGCAGGAACGGCGAAGCCCGGCGTCGAGTCGAAGACGGGCGGCCGATTCCGCAAGATCGTCCCGGATCCCCGACCGTTGCGGATCGCGAACTTCCGCCGAATGTTCCTCTCGGAGATCGTCACCGTCGTCGGATCACAGCTGACCGCGGTGGCGGTGCAGCAACAGATCTTCGACGTCACCGGCAGCTCCGCCCTGGTGGGTATCGCGTCGCTGGTCGCGCTGGTACCGCTGGTGATCTTCGGATTGCTCGGTGGGGCGGTGGCCGACACCTTCGATCGGCGCAAGCTCCTGATGATCACCTCGGTGGGCATCGCAGCGACCAGCCTGGCGCTGTGGGCGACGGCGCTCACCGGCGCCCGACAGGTGTGGGTGGTGATGGTCCTGCTCGCCGTCCAGCAGGGCTTCTTCGCAGTGAACCAGCCGACTCGCAGCGCCGTGCTTCCCCGGATCGTTCCTCCCGAGCTGGTGCCGGCAGCCAATGCCCTCAACATGACGGTTTTCGCCACCGGCGTGATAGTCGGGCCGTTGCTGGTCGGAGTTCTCATCCCGGTCATCGGCTTGCCGTGGTTGTACTTCCTCGACGCGCTGACGCTCACCGGGGTGCTGTACGCGGTCTTCCGGCTGCCGGCGATGCCGCCGGCAGGTGCCGGTGAAGGCCGCGGTCGCGCGAAGGTGAGCGACGGATTGCGGTATCTCCGCACTCGCCCGCTGTTGCTGATGACCTTCGTCGTCGACATCATCGCCATGGTCTGCGGCATGCCAAGGGCGCTGTTCCCGGAAATGGCCGAGCACACGTTCGGCGGTCCGCCGGGCGGTGGGGTCGCCCTGGGCGTGCTCAACGCCGGCCTGGCACTGGGCTCGCTGCTCGGCGGTCTCACCGGTGGCTGGATCACCCGGGTGCACCGGCAGGGCATCGCAATCCTGCTGGCGGTGGTGCTGTGGGGCTTTTCGATGGCGGCCTTCGGAACCGCGTCCGTGCTGTGGCTGGCCGTTCTGTACCTGGCGATCGGCGGTTTCGCTGACCTGGTCAGTGCGGTCTACCGATCGACCTTGCTGCAGGTCGCGGCAACCGATGAGATGCGTGGCCGGATGCAGGGAGTGTTCACGGTGGTGGTCGCGGGAGGGCCGCGGCTCGCCGATCTGGTCCATGGCGTCGTCGCCGATGCCACGTCTACCAGCGTCGCGGTGATCGGGGGCGGACTGCTCTGCGCCGTGCTGACGGTTCTCGCCGGGATCTTCGGCCGATCCCTGCGCGACTACGACTCGAGGACGACCACCGACCACGAACCCGACCGCGTCGTCGGGCATTCCTGATCTTTCGCTCCGGATCCGAACAGATCCGGCACTTCTGTCGACGCCTGCCGCGGGGTTTGGGCGAAGGGCCACTGCTCGCCGGTTCGTCGGGCACAATCAGCGCACGGGCACCGATCAGCTCCGGTGTTCCGGCGAGCATCGTCGGCAGCGGCGCACAGGTCCGACTGAGGCGTCTGCGGTGTTCCGTCGAGCGCGTTCCGACGACGAGGGAGCCAGTATGAGTTCAGGACCTGACCCGACCGCCGGTTATCCCTCCCAGGGGCCGTACTGGCCCGGGTCGGCTGCGTCGGGCGAAGGTCAGGCCTACGATCCCGTCACCGGGCAATCACTGGCCCCTGGTCCGGCTGCCTATTCGGCAGTGGATCCGTATGCGCAATACACCTACCCGCAGCAACCCGCCCCGCAAACGGGCCAACAGCCTCCCTTTGCGCAGCCCTACCCCGGTTTTCCCCAGCCTGGTTCTGCGCAGTCCGGTTTTCCCCAGTCCGCTTATTCCCAGCCCGGTTATCCCCCGTCCGGTTATTCCCAGCCTGGTTATCAGTCCTACGGCGCGCCGGCGGGATATCAGCTGGTTCCGATGTACGCCGGGGTGCCCGCTCGTGCGGCCAGGCCGGGCGGCGCGGTCGCGGCCGCTGTGCTGGCGTTCGTCCAGTCCGGATTCGTGCTCATCGGTGGGGTGGTTCTGCTGTCCGCCACCAGCACCGCCTACGACCTCGGGTTCAACTCTCGCCTGGGCGCGGAACTGACAATCGTGGCAGTGCTGATCCTGCTCGCGGGTGCGCTGCTCATCGCCGGTGGCACCGCCTTGCTGGGGCGTAAGTCGACCCTGATGTCCGTGGGGACCGGTCTGTCGCTGGCGATCTCGGTGTACTTCATCATCAAGCTGGCGGACTTCGCCAACGGCGGCACGATCTGGTTGCCGATCATCTATGCGATCCTGCCGATCATCGCGCTCGCACTGTCCATGGGATCGGACGTTCGGGCGTGGATCAGGGCGCGCAACACCGAGGTCTGACAACCGCGGTGCGGCGCCGGGCTCCGCATGGGGCAGGATGCAAGGGTTCAAGCACGGCAACCAGGAGGCTTTCGTCATGTCCTTTCCCGAAACGCACGGCACTCAGGACTGGGCGCCGTACTCCGGGCTCGAGGAGGCCGTTCGCGCCTACATCCGAGACGCCGATGCAGCACTGGAAGCGTTACTCGGTGTCGTCGACCCGGCACAGGTCAAGGCGTTCACCTGCGAGCGGGTCCCGACGCCCCAGCCGTGGGGCGAGTCGCTGTGGCAGGAGGTCGCCGTCACGGACGGTCGCAGGTTGATCCTGTGGCACGGTGACGACGAGACCGACGAAGATCGTCCCGACGTGCTGATGTTCTCCTCGTCCGTGCGGACGATCCCGCTGAGCGCCATCGTGGACCAGGGTCTTCGGAATCGGTTCAAGACCGAGCCCGACGGTTCCCGCACCATGCACGCCGTGATGCTGTACCTGTCGACGCAGACGCCGGAACGGTCGCTGACCGAGCTGACCGAGGCGAACGAGACCCGCACCGTCCAATACGTCGAGACCTACCGCTTCTCCAAGTCGGTCAGCGACGGCGGGCGTGGCCAGATGCAACGCCTGCTGCAGTTCGGGCGGGCGGTCTCGCACTTCACCGGGCAGGGGTGATGAACGGGGACAAGGTTGCCGACCGGTCCACGTCCGGGCCACGACCGGTCTCCGGTCGACAGTACGAAGTTCGTCGTGGGAACGCGGTGGTCCGGGTGGGCCAGGTCGCGGCCGTGCTGCGCGAGTTCTCCGTGGCCGGCATCCAGTTCACCGAGACCTGGAACGACGATCTGGTGGCGCCGATGGGTTGCGGCCTCGTGCTGGTGCCGTGGCCGAATCGGGTGGCGGGTGGCCGCTGGACCCTGGACGGCCGGACCCAGCAGCTGGATCTGACCGAACCGTCCCGCGGCAACGCCACTCACGGACTGCTGCGCAATACCGCGTACGAGTTGGTCGAGCAACGGTCGGACTCAGTCGTTCTCGGCGCTTCGATCTATCCACAGCACGGATATCCGTTCAGCCTGGACACGTCGGTGCGGTACGAACTGACCGACGACGGATTGCGCGTGACTCACAATCTGACGAATGTGGGAGAAGCCCGCGCTCCGTTCGGCGTCGGCGCCCATCCGTATCTGCGGGTCGGTTCGCCCGCCCCGGCCGACCTCACGGTGCACGTCTCGGGAACCACGCACACGACCGTCGACGAGAACATGATTCCGCAGCGTCGGGAGTCGGTGGAGGGAACGCATTTCGACCTGCGCGGCGGCCAGCGGGTCGGAGACCTACGCGCCGATGCCTCCTACACGGATCTGGAAGTGGTCCAGGGCAAGGTCGAGCACCGTCTGGTCGCTCCCGACGGCAGCGCCCTGGTGCTCTGGGCCGACCAGGTTTTCGGCTGGGCGCAGGTCTTTTCGCCCGACACCTTCCCGGTTCCCGGACGCGCCGATGCGCGGGTCGCTCTCGCAATCGAGCCGATGACGTGCGCTGCGAACGCCTTGAACTCCGGTGAGGGGCTGCTGTGGCTGGAACCGGGCGAATCCTGGTCAGCCTCCTGGGGTTTGCGTCCGGAGGGTTTCTGAGTTCCTGCAGTGTGCCCGCTCGCCGGGAACGATCATTTCCCAGTACGTCCCATTGATGATGAGAAAAGAGGCACTGCAGATGACGGAGCACGACATCCTGGGTCGGGTTCGCCTCCTGGTCGACCAGGAGCACGAACTCAGGACCAAACGGTCCTCCGGCGAGATCGACCAGGGCCAGGAGCAGGCCCAGCTCAAGGCCCTGGAAGAGGCGTTGGATCAGTGCTGGGATCTGCTACGGCAGCGTCGCGCCAGGACGGAGTTCGGCGAGAACCCTGAGGACGTCGCGGCTCGACCGGTCAAGACCGTCGAGGGCTACCTGCAGTAGAACCGGAGGTGCTGGCGTGTTCCAGTGCGGCGACGGCCGGCCGCTCGTTCGGCTGGCGGCAGGCGCGGCGTAGGGCACCGTTCAATTGCTCCGCGCCGCGAAGCGGCGCAGGGCCTCGGCCCGCTCGGTGGCGTGATCGACGATCGGCGTGGGATAGCCTGCCGGAATTCCGTCCGGAAGGTCCCACGGCCGATGGACCGCCTTGCCCGGAACGCCTGCCAGCTCAGGGACGAACGTGCGGACGTAGTCGCCGTTCGGGTCATGCTTCTCGCCCTGGCCGACAGGGTTGAAGACCCGGTAGAACGGTGCGGCCTGCGCGCCCGCACCGGCCACCCACTGCCACCCGTAGGTGTTGGACGCGATGTCACCGTCCACCAGGTGGTCCAGGAAGTGAGCCGCGCCGACCTGCCAGGGCAGGTGCAGATCCTTGATCAGGAACGACGCGACGCCCATTCGCGCCCGGTTGTGGATCCATCCCTGGCTCAGAAGTTGCCGCATACCGGCATCGATGTAGGGGAAACCGGTGCGGCCGGCCTTCCACGCTGCTAGGTGTTCAGCCGCCAGGTCACCCGTATCCCACTCCAGCCGATCGACCGACGGGTCGGCCGAGCGAGTGGGGGACTCCGGGTGGTGGAACAGCAAGTCGGCATAGAACTCGCGAAAGGCGAGCTCTCGTCGATACGAGGCGGCGCCGGGTGATCCGACAGCGGCGAGGTCGGCCAGCAGCGAGCGGGGGTGCAGGCAGCCCCACTTCAGATATGCCGACATATGGCTGGTACCAGGATGATCGGGCCGGTTGCGCTCGTCGTCGTAGTCGGTCACCTTTACGTCGAGGAACTTCTTCCAGGCGCGCTTCGCCGCTTGTTCACCCGGATCCGGGAGGTCGGGTCGTTCCGCGGCGTTTCCGGCGATCGCCGTCACGGTCATGGCCTCGAACGACGCCACTTCGGACGACCCCGACCGGCTCAGCTCCGACGGGTCCAGCCAACGGACGGCGCCTGCGTTCCCGGCGGGCTTTCGCCAGCCGTGCTCCGCCCAGGCCCGATGGAACGGCGTGAAAACGGCATACGGCGTCCCGTCGGGTTTGCGAATTCGACCCGGTGCGACCGCGTATGCAGAGCCCGTCGCCACCAGGTCCACACCTTGCTCGTGCAGCACTGCTTCGACCCGTCGATCCCGGGATCCTCCGTAGGGTCCGTAGTCGGCCGAGACGTGTACCGTGTCGGCACCGACGGCAGCGGCCAGGTCCGGAACGACGTCCGCGGGACGCCCGGAAACGATCAACAGACGACCGTCCATCGCGGTGGACAGCTGCTCGAGGCAGCCGGCCAGGAACTGTCGACGGGGTGCTCCGGACGCCCGGAGCAAACCGTCATCGGCGACGAACACGCCCAGGACATCGCGCTGGGCGTGTTCGTCGCTGCCGTGCGCAGCCGCCAACAGAGCGGGGTGGTCGTCCAGTCGCAGATCGCGCCGGAACCAGAGCAGCGAGGTTGTCATCGTGCGAGCAGTTCCCGGCGTTGCCCGCGACGACACGCACCGCAGCTATTCAAACCGCAGCCATTCAAACGAACGGCGGCAAGACCCTCAGCGGTCGTTTTCCGGAACGTAGTCCCGGGCGGTGTAACCGGTGTATACCTGGCGCGGGCGCCCGATCTTGGTCGCCGGATCCTGGATCATCTCGCGCCACTGGGCGATCCAACCGGGCAGCCGTCCGATGGCGAACAGAACCGTGAACATCTTGGTCGGGAAGCCCATCGCCTTGTAGATCAGGCCGGTGTAGAAGTCGACATTCGGATAGAGCTTGCGCTCGATGAAGTACTCGTCGTGCAGCGCAACATCTTCGAGCTGCTTGGCGAGGTCGAGCAGCTCGTCGTTCGCCCCGAGTGACTCGAGGATTCCGTCGGCCGTCTGCTTGACGATGGCCGCGCGCGGGTCATAGTTCTTGTAGACCCGGTGCCCGAAGCCCATCAGTTTGACGCCGGGTTCCTTGGCCTTGACCCGCTTGACGAAGGTATCGATGTCCCCGCCGCCGTCGCGGATGGAGCCGAGCATCTGCAGAACGGCTTCGTTGGCGCCGCCGTGCAACGGGCCGAAGAGGGCGCTGATCCCGGCGGCTACCGAGACGAACAGGTTCGCGTGGGCCGAGCCGACCAACCGGACCGTCGAGGTGGAGCAGTTCTGCTCGTGGTCGGCGTGAAGGATGAACAGCTGGTCAAGGGCCTTGGCCAGTTTCGGGTCGACGTCGTACGGCTCCGCCGGGAAGCCGAAGGACATCCGGAGGAAATTCTCCACCAGGCCGAGTGAGTTGTCCGGGTAGAGCAGCGGCTGGCCGACTGTCTTCTTGTACGCGTAGGCCGCGATGGTCGGCAGCTTCGCCAGCAACCGCACGGTGGAGAGTTCGACGTGTTCGGGATTGAACGGGTCCAGAGAGTCCTGGTAGAACGTCGACAAGGCGCTCACGGCGCTGGAGAGCACTGGCATGGGGTGCGCATCGCGGGGAAAACCGTCGAAGAATCTCTTCAGGTCCTCGTGCAGCAGAGTGTGCCGATTGATCCGGGACGTGAAGTTGTGCAGCTGCTCCGGAGTCGGCAGTTCGCCGTAGATCAGCAGATAGCTGGTCTCGATGAAGGTGGAGCTCTTGGCCAGATGTTCGATGGGGTAGCCGCGGTAGCGCAGGATGCCCGCGTCACCGTCGATGTACGTGATCGCCGAGGTGGTGGAGCCGGTGTTGGTGTAGCCGGGGTCCAGCGTCACGACGCCGGTGGTCGCCAGCAGTTTGCCGATCTCGACGCCGGAGGCGCCCTCGGTGGCCGGGACCACTGTGAGCTCCAGCGTCTTGCCGCCGTACGTCAGCGTGCCGGGCGCCGTCGCCGAAGCGGCGGATGCGGGCGGCTGTTCCCCGGCTGTTTCCGTCGCCCCGGCTGTTTCCGTCGCCGAATCGGTCTGCGGCACTGCTTCGGCCTCGGGCATCTGTATCTCCGCTTCCTGGAAAGTTGTGGTGACAATCGCAGTACTGAAGTGCGGTTGGACGGCAGCCGGAGGCGGCGTCGCCGCAGCCGCCGTTCACCATCATCCCCGCCACGATCATCTGCGGCGAATGTACTGGCGTCCGGCCCCGATCGAGCAACTGGGTGGGTCGGACGCCTGCTCCGTTCGGCCGAGCTGTGACCGAACTCCCATTCGACTCCGCATTAAAACGTCCACGGTTCGGTCAGCCCGCGACGCCGGCCGTGACGAGCAGAACGAAGGCGGTGATGATGATGCCGACTCGTGCGTGGTGGAGGCGGTCCCACCGGCCTATCTGCTTCTTCCAATCCGGAGGGAGCTCGCCATCCGACCATCGGGCAACCCGGGAGTTGATCGGCACGAGTAGCACGACCGACATCACGACGCTCACGACCAGCAGTGCGGTGGCGATGACGACCGTCAGCCCTTGGGGTCCACCCCACGCCTGCGCTGCCCACACCGCACCGAGTACGACAGATCCGATGTACCAGAACGGCATCACCCGGCCGAGCACCCGGGCTCCGTCGCTCCGCGCGGACAGGCCGCCGTCGTAGCCTCACGAAATCACCACGGCGCCAGCAGCCGATGCGGCGCAGCACGGCGTGATGACGCATCACCACTGAAAGCTCTGAGGCGCCCGATCTCGGTCGCGAAGCGGCCCGACGGAAATCGTGGAGGTTCTCGCCGGGCCGCTCGCCGGGAATCAGCAAAGCTCGAAACTGTTGCCCTATCGCGTTTCGACCCGATCGGCGTTGGCGTGGATCGCGTCGCGCAACCACTGTGTCAGGCCGGGCGCCACGTCCTCGTAGGTCTTCGTGAAACGAGGATCGGCCAGGTACATGTCGCCCAGGCCGCGGTGCATGGCGTAGGGGCAGTCGTAGAACTGCTCGATGGACCGGTGGTGTTCCTCCGCGAGATCCATCGCCTCGATGCTGTCCGAAGCCGCTCCACCGGCCATCGCTGCTGCCAGGCGGCGATTGAGGTCGTCGCCGGCGTCTTTGACGTCCACCCACTCCTGCTTGGTCAGCTTGGATGTGCGCTGCTGCGACTGCGACCACTGCGGAGTGTCTCCCCAGCGCTGCTGCGCCTCGGCTTCGTAGTCGTCGCTGTAATTCGGCCCGAAGATTTCGAACTTCTCCTGCGGAGTCAGTTGAACTCCCATTGCCTGTGCCTCCATTTCCTTTTCAACGGCGACGACCATCTCGGACAACCTGGCAATGCGCTTGCGCAGCAATTCGTGCTGTTTGCGCAGATGCCCGCTCACGGTGGCGGCGGGGTCGGCCAAAATGGTGGCGATATCGTCGAGCGAGAACCCGAGTTCACGGTAGAACAGTATGTGCTGCAACCGTTCGAGGTCCGCATCAGAATACAGTCGATAGCCTGATCCGTTGCGGTCCTTCGGTTCGAGCAGACCGATCTGACCGTAATGGTGCAACGTCCGGACCGTTACACCCGCCAGCTCGGCGACCTGGCCGACCGAGAAACTCATGTGCTCTCCTGATGATGTCGCTGGTCATCGCCGTTCTTTTCGATCGGACCGGTCGGCCCGACAAGAACGACGATGCAGCCTGACGCTACGTCAGAGTCAAGCGGAATTGAAAACATTCTCATCATCAGCTGCTGATCGCCCTGGTGAGGTCGAACGCAGCGACGCTGCCGACCGTGCTCGACGTGAAGTGGCAAATGAAATATGGGAGGTCACCGGCTGCGACGTGTCGCGTCGAACTCGGCCGAGCTGGGCGCGTCGTCCGAACCGCTCCACCCACCCTGCGATTCGCCGAGGTTGTTGACGCCGACGGCGAGAGGTCAACTCCTGACATGGAGTTCGAGTCTGTACAGAGTCGTCGATCATGCGGCCATTCCCGCCACGAACTCAGGTCAGGGCTGAACCGACCCTGTTCTCCGGCTGCGCAACCGTTCCGCGGTCGCCGGGAACACTGGGGTTCGACGCAACCGACAGCAGGATCACCGCGTCCTCGACCGCCAGCAGAGAGTGACGAGCCGATGGCACCAGCAGGAAGTCGCCTTCCCTGCCCTCCCAATCGACCGCGCCTGCGGTGAGCCGGACCCGCCCGGAAAGCACCAAAATAGTTGCATCACCAGGGTTGTCGTGCTCGGAAAGCGCAGTACCGGCAGTCAGTGCAATCAACGTCTGGCGGAGCACGTGCTCGTGACCACCGAAAACCGTCCGGGCGCTTCGGCCGCTGGAAGCTGACTTCGCCCCGGCCAGTTGCTGTCTGGCCAGCGCCTCCAATGACAGTTTTTGCATAGTTCGAGTGTGCGCCTCGCCGGCGCCCAACGCCCGCTGAAACGCGGGCCGACGTCCGGTCGAGCTCCACACCTGTCCGAAGGCGGCTCGCCTTCAGCTATCGGTCCGTCGCAAGATCCAGGACCGCCGTCAGCTCTCCTACGACGGCTGCACAGTCTCGCAACTGGCGGCGAGCACCCCCGACGCGTTTCCGCACACCGAAGACGAACCGACGGTTCGCTGTGCTGTCGTTCAAGAGCTCCGGATTCGCGCGTCGCAGTCTTGTCGGAGCGACGACCGGACGCTCGCAGCAGCCACCGGACGCTGTGTGCCGCCGGACACGTCGGTCTCGTCCGGAAGCCTTACCAGGAGGCACGTTCGGCCAGGGCCGCTGTCCACCGTGACGGTCCCGCGGTGCGCTGTGATGACTGCTGCCACGATGGCGAGTCCGAGCCCCGTCGAGCCCGCGGCCCTTGACCGCGAGGAGTCCCCCCCTGACGAAGCGGCCGAAGATCTCCGGCTGGAGCGCCGCCGGAATTCCCGGACCGTCGTCGGCGACGGTGAGGACGACACCTCCTGGCTCCCGGCGAATAGCGGTGACGACAGTGGTGCCGGACGGCGTGTGCACGCGCGCATTGGCCAGCAAATTTGCCAGCACCTGGTGCAGACGCGGCGCGTCGCCGATCAACGTTACGGGCTGGTCCGGGAGGTCGAGTTGCCATTTGTGGTCGGTTCCAGCTACCCGAGCGTCGGAAACGCAATCGACCGCCAGCACAGTCAGGTCCAGTTCCTCCTTCCCCAAAGGTCGGCCGGAATCCAAGCGCGCCAACAACAACAGGTCCTCGACAAGAGTGGTCATCCGGGCAGATTCGGACTCGACACGGTTCAGCGCGTGTGCCACGGCATGCGGCTCGTGCTCCCCGCGACGAGCGAGTTCGGCATATCCGCGGATGGCGGCCAGCGGTGTGCGAAGTTCATGGGAGGCATCGGCCACGAATTGTCGAACCCTGGTCTCGGAGGCCTGCCGAGCAGTCAGGGCACTCGAGACGTGATTGAGCATCTGGTTGATCGCGGCGCCCACCGAACCGATCTCGGTGCGCGGGTCGGTGTCCTTCGTCGCCACCCGAACGGCCAGATCCACGTCGCCCTTGTCCAGGGGCAGGGTGGCGACCTTGCGGGCGGTTGCCGCGACCCGCTCGAGCGGGCGGACGCTGCGGCGCACGATGATCAGTACGGTCACACCGCCCAGGACGATGGCTCCTGCGGCGACCAGTGCCATGATGACCGCAAGCGTCGTTTGCGTCTCCGTCACAACCAGCAGGGAGGCGCCGGAGATGCTCACCGAACCATCCCGATTCTGCTTGGCCTTGACCCGGAAGTCGCCGTAACCGGGCAGGGCGATTGTTCTGATACCGCTATCGGGGACCAGCGCGGTCAGCGTCGATGCGACGGCAGGCGGAATGGGATCACAGGTCACGACGGTGGGCCGGATCGACCCGGTCACCACACCATCCGAGATTCTGGCGAACAATGATCCGTCCGGCTGCGCGACCTTCTGCGCCGGGGTACTCGTCGGCCTACTGGTCGAGGTGGCCGAACCTGGTGCCGAGGTGGACGCGGGATGACAATCGGCGAAGATGAATCTCCGGTATCCAGAGCCGTTGTCGGACCCGGAGGGCGGTGCGTTCTCCCCGTTGCCAGGATTGCCCACGGGAATCGTATTGAGCCGCGCATCCAACTGGCCGATCAGGTACTTGCTCAGGAAGACTTCGGTGACCACACCCATCACAGCGCTCAGCAGAACGATCAGTCCGACAATGCCCGCGATCAACTTGGTTCGGAGAGTCAGCGGTCGCCTCGGCCGCCGAACCGAAGGCGGGGCCGGTGCGTGCGACGACATCTTTCTCAGCCGACCGGTTTCAGGACACAACCGAATCCGCGCATGGTGTGAATCATCGGCGCGCGGCCAAAATCGATCTTCTTCCGGAGATATGAGATGTACAGCTCGACGATGTTGGCCTGCCCGCCGAAATCGTAGTTCCAGACCCGATCAAGAATTTGAGCCTTCGACAGCACCCGCTTGGGATTGCACATCAGGAAACGGAGTAATTCGAATTCCGTGGCCGTGAGCGAGATCAACGCGCCGCCGCGATGCACCTCGCGCGAATCTTCGTCCAAGGTCAGTTCACCGACGATCAGCATCGATGAATCGATCGTCACCGTGGTGTTAGAGCGGCGCAGCAGGGCCCGGAGCCGGAGCACCAACTCCTCGATCGAGAACGGTTTGGTGACGTAGTCGTCGCCACCGGCGGTGAGCCCGGCGATACGGTCTTCGACGGCGTCCCTGGCCGTCAGGAACAGCACCGGGGTGTGGTCGGAGTCGGCGCGCAACCGGCGTAGGACCTCTAGACCGTCCATGTCGGGCAGCATGATGTCCAGAACGACCAGGTCGGGGCGCATCTCACGGGCCGCAGCCACCGCGGACAGGCCGTCACCCGCAGTGCGCACTTCCCAGCCCTCGTAACGCAACGCCAGCCCCAACAATTCCGACAGCGTCTGCTCATCGTCGACGACCAGAACCTTGATCGGGCGACCCTGCGGACCGCGCAGACCGGTCCGGGCGGTGTCACCGCGAGGGGTGAAGGTCGCGAACGGAGAGCTGGTCATGGGCTGATCCTCACCGATTGCGGTGTGGCTTGGCTAGGTGTCGGCTGTGTTCCCGCTGTGTGGTTCCCTTCTACGTGGCGGAGGATGATTCTGAGCAGATCCGTGGCCCGAGCGGGCGGAACATCCAGGGAGTCGGCATGTCGGTGGTATCGAGTCTGCAGGATCTGCTGCCAGTGGAATCGTTGATTCTCGAGCCCGCGCAGATGGACGCCTATCGGCGCGACGCAGCCGATTTCGCCCCGTCCGGCCGGCCGCTGGCCGTGGTACTGGCGGCCGACACCGCGCAGGTTGCCGCCACCCTGCGGTGGGCCGGCGAGAACCGGGTGCCGGTGGTTCCTCGAGGCGCCGGATCCGGGCTGTCCGGTGGAGCCTGCGCCATCGACTCCGCAATTGTGCTGTCCACGAACAGGATGACCGCGATCCTCGATATTGCCGATGATGATCTGTACGCGGTGACCCAGCCCGGGGTGATCAACGGCGATCTCGGCAGAGCCGTTGCGGCCAGGGGCATGTTCTATCCACCGGACCCGGCCAGTTTTGAGATCTCCTCCATCGGCGGCAATCTGGCGACCAACGCCGGCGGATTCCGGTGCCTCAAGTACGGCGTGACCCGGGATTCGGTGCTGGGTCTGCAGGTCGTGCTGGCCGACGGGTCCGTGATTCGAACCGGCGCCAGAACAGTGAAGAACGTCGTGGGTTATGACCTGACGTCGTTGTTCGTCGGCTCGGAGGGAACCCTTGGCATCATCACCGAGGCCACCCTCCGGCTGCGACCGCGACCGCCCGGTCAGCCGGCGACCTTCGTAGCGACATTTCCTTCATTACCGGCAGTAGGCGGCGCGGTCGCGGCAATCGTCCGCTCCGGGCTGGGGCCCAGTCTGTTGGAGCTGATGGACCAGGCGAGCATCGGGATCGTCGAGAACTTCCGGCCGATGGGATTGGACCGCACCGCCGCAGCCCTGCTGATCGGCCAATCCGATGGGGACGACGCCTCGGGGGCAGCGGAGGCGATGGCGGCGCTCTGCCTGCGGAACGGCGCCGGTTTCGCGATTTCCTCGACCGATCCAGCCGAGGCCGACATGCTGCTGGAGGCCAGGCGCTTGCACTATCACGCCTGTGAAGCCAAGGGGCGGGTGCTCAGCGAGGATATCGGGGTTCCGCGCAGCAGACTTGCGGAGTTGCTCACCGGAATCGCGCACGTTGCCGCGGCGTCGGGGCTCGAAATCGCAACTGTTGGACACGCCGGCGACGGCAACATGCACCCCGCGATGATCCTGCCGCGGGGCGATGACGAGGCAATTGGGGCAGCGCAGCGAGCGGCCGACCAGATCTGCCGACTGGCGTTGCGCCTGGGCGGCACGGTGAGTGGCGAGCACGGCATCGGCACCCTGAAACGCGAATGGCTCGGGGCGCAGTTGGACGCGCCCACCTACGCCGCCCATCGGCTGGTGAAATCGGCGTTCGACCCGCTCGGGATCCTCAATCCCGGCAAGGCGTTGTAAGCCCATTCTCGATTTCGGAAAGGCGTAATAGTCCCGCGTCAGGTTTGGAAGACCTTGCCACCGGACACGGTGAGGCGACGGCTGCAAGAGGTTGGTCGGCGGGGCCGTTCAGAACGGCTCCGGTGGTGACGTCGAATCTGGAACCGTGCAGGGGACATACCCCAGAGCCGTTCAGCACTGCGCCCTGGTGCGTACACACGGCCTTGTGCGCCAACACTTTCCCTGCCACCTCGGCCAACAGGACCTGTCCGTCCGGGCCGGCCACGACAAGTCCTGAGCCGGCCGGGATGTCCGCGACCGACGCCAATGCAATGCGCGCAGCGCGAGAGGGGCTCGCACCCGGACCTGCTGCGGCCGAGCTTGCTGCCGACGGGTCTGCCGGCGCGGGAGCGCTCGACGCCGGCGTCGTGCTGGAACCACAGGCAGCGCAGGCCAGCACAGCGGCGCCGCCACCCACCAACACTGCGCGCCGGCGGTATTCGCGACGGCCGGGCGAATCGGACAGCAACTGGTTCGGTCCGGCATCGGTGACTGGTTCGGCCATTCTGGGCATCGTCGTTCTCGGCATGCTCGTCCTTCGCTTCTGGTGTGATCGGCGTTCGGGTGGTCGACTGCAATCCGGCGACCGCACCTGACCCGGGCATCACGAGCTTGACATTCGTATTTCTGAATTCCCTGTGATGAGGCCGGCGGCCAGCAAGCCCGCGGTGCGAGAAGTCGGTTACCGCACGAGCCGGTCCAACTCGTCGAGTTCATCGGCGGTCAGCGTGATGGAACCGGACGCGAGGTTCTCCCGCAGATGCGCGACGCTGGACGTGCCGGGGATGCAGAGAATGGTCGGCGAACGCTGCAGAAGCCACGCTAACGCCAGCTGCATGGTGGTCGCACCGACCTGACCGGCGATGCCGGCGAACTGATCTGCCGCCAACGGGGAGAACCCACCGAGAGGGAAGAACGGTACAAAGGCAATGCCTTCCGCCGCACACAGATCGACCAGCTCGTCGTCCTGGCGCTCCGCCACGTTGTACGCGTTCTGCACGCAGGCCACCGGCGCGATGGTCTGCGCCTCGATCACTTGGTCCCGCCCGACGTTGCTCACTCCGAGGTGACGAATCAGCCCCTGCTCCCGCAGACCTGCCAGCGCCTCGTACTGCTCGGCTATCGAACCTTCGCGCATCACGTTGCCGTTGTGCCCGTGCATTCGCAGATTCACCGCGTGGATCTGATCCAGTCCCAGATGGTCCAGGTTGTCGTGCACCGCATCGATCAACTCCTGCGGCGTGAGTGCGGGCAGCCAGGCCCCGTCCGGCGTGCGCCGAGCGCCGACCTTGGTGACCAGGACCAGATCTTCGGGATACGGATGCAGCGCCTCTTTGAGCAGCTCGTTCACGACGAAAGGTCCGTAGAAGTCACTGGTGTCGATGTGGTTGACGCCAAGGGCCACCGCCTCCCGGAGCACGGCGAGTGCCTCGCTATGATCGCGCGGCGGCCCCATGATGCCTGGGCCGGCCAACCTCATCGAGCCGTAGCCGAGTCGGTTGACGGTCAGGTCGCCGCCGAATTCGAAAGTGCCGGCCGCGGCCGCGGGTGAAGACGCTGTCATTCTGGACTCCAGGAAGAGATTGGTGGTTCGTCAGTTCGGTAGTGCTGTCGATTGTGCCGCAGGCCGACCCTGCAGCCGCCCGGCACGGCGGCCGGGGCCACGGATGCTCGCCGACGATGCGCGCCGCCCCCGCGCGGCGCTTTCCGACGCCCACTGTGCGCGCCGGCCGTTCCCGCGCGGATTGTGTCCGGTTCGCGCGGGTTGCGATGCGCGCGGCTGCGCCGCGATGCGCGCGGCTACGCCCAGGGTGCGGTCGGAACGCGCCTGCCGACGCTCACGATGCGCGCCGTCCCCGTTGGCGCTTGCCGACGCCCACCGTGCGCGCTGACCCTCCCCGCGCGGCGCTTTCCGACGCCCACTGTGCGCGCCGACCGTTCCCGCGCGGATTGTGTCCGGTTCGCGCGGGTTGCGATGCGCGCGGCTACGCCCAGGGTGCGTTCGGAACGGGCTTGCCGCCGCTCACGATGCGCACCGCCCCCGGCCGGTCACAGCCGGCGACACCGACCCGCGGCGGTGGTCCGCAGGCAGGCAGGCAGGTCAGGTCAGGTCCCGCCCGGCCGGACGAGCGACGGATTGCAGGGCGGTGAAAACTTCTCGGCTACGCAATCGTCGGGTGCGGTAGTAGTCGGCGCGCTCTGGCCGTGGTTGCGCCACCAAGGTTGTCGGTGGGTCCAGTGCGGCGAGCAGGGTCGGTTCATCGATCAGGTCCGCGGCGAGAGCGCCGGTGTAGGCGCTGCCAAGTGCGGACGCACCTGGGACGTCCAGTGCCTGCAACTGGACATCGAGCGTGTCGGCGAGCATCTGCCGCCACCCGACGGCGGTGCTGCCGCCGCCGCCGAGCCGTACCTGTCGACCGTGGAAGGCTTTGCCGGGCAGGCATTCCAGGGCATCGGCAATGGCGCCCGCCACGCCCTCGAGCGCGGTTCTGAGCAGCGTAGTCCGATCGTGATCACCGGTCAGTCCGATCCAGGCCGCGGTGAGGCCGGTGTCCAGGTGGGGTGTGCGCTCACCGTTGAGGTAGGGGATGAAGATCGGGTCGTCGACACCCGGGGGGGACTCGGCCGCGGCGTACAGCTCCGCCCAGGTGGCGCGGACCGTCCGCCGGACCCAATCCAGGGCCAGGCCGCCGTTGAGGACGGCGGCCATCTCGTACCAGCCGGTCGCGGTCGCCGCGCGGTAGGTGTGGATGACCGGCGCGCCGAGGGCCAGACCCTGGCGAGTCGGCGCCGCGGCCGGGGTGATCAGCTGGGCGCCGGTGCCGATGGTCAGCTGGACGGTACCGGGCTCGAACAGCCCTGACCCCAGCGCGGCGGCGGCGGTGTCCGCAGCCCCGGCAGCGACGGGGATCCCCACCGCTAATCCTAGTTCTCGGGCCGGCCCTGGTTGGAGCTCGCCGGCGAATTGCCCGGAGCTGGCCAGCAGCGGTGGCAGCAAAGCAGCGTCGAGACCGAGCGCGGCAATGACTTCCGGGTCCCAGCCCTGCGCGGTGAGGTCGTACAGCAAGGTGGCCGATGCGTCACTGGGTTCGCCGTGGAACCGACCGGTCAGGCGCGCCCGGACCCAATCCTTGGGCTGCAGTGCCCAGGTGGCGCTCCGATAGTTTTCCGGTTCGTTCTCCGCCAGCCAGGCCAGCATCGGGCCGGCCATTCCGGGGCTGAGCGGGTTGCCGAGCCGGGCGCGGACCTCGGCCGGAAGCAGCCGGTAGCGGGCGAGCTGTGGCTCCGCGCGGGAATCCGACCACAGCATCGCAGGCCGAATCGGGGTGCCGTCAGCGCCGCAGAGAACGACACCGTGCATCTGCCCGGACAATCCGATGGCCGCCGGCGGAGCGTTCGACGCGGCTCGGACCTGCGTGGTCGCGTCCAGGATCGCGCTCCACCACAGCTCTGGATCGGTCTCGGCCCAGCCTTTGTGCGGCCGCTGCACCGAATAGTCGGCCCGGGCCTGAGCCAGAACCTGTCCGGCGAGGTCGATCAGGACCACTTTGACCGAACTGGTGCCGACATCGATGCCCAGCAACGACGGCGACCGGCTCATCCGCGCACAGACCTGATTGGAGCGGTCACGGCGACAACCCTTTCTTCCGTGCCGATGGTGGCACGCGCGGCTCGGCCAACAGCCCCCGTCAGGGGACGAATACCCATTGTCAGGGCACGATCACGACCTTGTGCGCCGTTTTGTCGGAGGCAAGGGTTTCCAGCGCCGCGCCATATTCCTCGAGCGGGAATCGGTGCGTGATGATTCCGTCCGTCCGGGCGCGGCCGCTCCGCAACGCCGCGATGGCCGCGCCGAAAGACGTCATCTCGGCGAAAGACCCCTTGATGGTGATCTCCCGGCGGAATACGTCGAACGGATGAAACGTCATTACTTCGTCGGCCCGGGTGACCCCGTAGACGAGCACAGTGCCCCCGTTGCGGGTCAGCGGGACGCAGATATCGCCGACGCTGGTCGAGCCGGTCGCCTCGACGACGATGTCATAGCCATCGCCCTGCGGTGATGCCCGGCGGAGCTTGGCGATGTTGCCGACAGGATCGTTCCGGTCGATCAACACGGTCTTGTCGATGCCCAACGCGGTGGCTGTAGACAGCTTGAACCCGGTCGGTCCGGCGACGATGACCGTTGCGGCTCCGCCGGTCGCGATCAGCTGGGCCAGTAGGAGGCCGGTGGGGCCGGCGCCAATCACCAGAGCACTTGCGCCCGGCCGCACCGCCAGAGTCTCCAAGCCGTGCATCGCGCAGGCAGCGGGCTCGGTGAACACCGCGGTATCCAGCGGCAAGCCTTCCACGGAGAACACCAAACCCTCGGGCACGCAGGCGTATTCGGCAAAGAACCCCGCGATGTTCGCGCCAAGTCCCTGTGCGTTCTCACAAAGGATCAGTCGACCTGACAGGCAGTATTGGCACGACCCACAATAGACGTTGACTGTGACCTGCTCGCCGATTGCGAACCGGGTGACGCCTTCGCCAACCGCTGCGACCGTGCCGACGACCTCGTGTCCAGGAATGAGTGGGAAGACGGCGTTGAAGTCGCCGTGGTGGATGTGCAGATCGGTACCGCAAACCCCGACCTGCAGGACTTTGACGAGCACTTCGCCGGCGACCGGTTCCGGCGTGTCGATGTCTTTGATCGAATAGCTGGCGGCAGCGTCGTACAGAACGGCTTTCATTCGGGGGGCACCCTTCGATTCTTCGGCTGCCGAGCAACCGGGAGTGGCAGTGTTCCGACAGCGTAGACCACCTCGAGCCTCCTCTGTCATCGGTGACAGAAAAGTTTCTGACACCGATGACAGAGTCCGCCGGCTGGTGTACGGTCACCGGTATTCCGATGTGCCAAGACGATGAATGGGGAGCCGACAGCAATGACGGAGTTCGAAGGCCGCACCATCCTCGTGACGGGCGCCGCCGGTGGCATCGGCGGGGCCACCGTCCGGCAACTGGCAGGAAAGGGCGCGGACGTGATTGCCGCCGGCCGCACTGTCGAATCCCTGGCCGCGATCACGAGTCAAACCGGAGCCAGGGCGCTGGCCTTCGACCTCCGGTCGGAAGAGAGCATCAAGGATGCGATCGACGGCGTCGACCTGTGGGGCGTGGTCAACTGTGCCGGCTTCGGCGGCGAGATCGCCAGCCCGCAGGACACCGACATCGACATCTTCGACAAGGTGATGTCCATCAACGCGCGCGGAGCGCTTTTGGTGAGCAAGTACGCGGCGAGATCCCTCATCCGGCTCGGCAAAGGTGGCTCGATCGTCAATGTCTCCAGTCAGGCCGGCCTCGTCGCGCTGACCGGCCATGTGTCCTATGGGTCGTCAAAAGCCGCCCTGGACAACATCACCCGGGTGTCGGCGCTGGAACTGGGCCGGTATCAAGTAAGGGTGAACAGCGTGAACCCGACCGTGGTGATGACGGACATGTCGAACTTCTACTGGGGCCGGCCGGAGATCGGCGGCCCGTTCCTCGACCAGATGCCGATGGGCAGATGGGCGACCGAGGACGAAGTCGCCGGACCCATCGTCTTTCTGCTGAGCGATGCGGCCGCAATGATCAGCGGAGTCTCCCTGCCCATCGACGGCGGATACACAAGCCGCTAGCATGTCTGCCAAAACCAGGCGGGGAAGCCGAGTGGGCGCTCGGGCCGAGCGAATGCTCTGTTCGTCATCCGTACTCGGGTGGGTCTGGGTGGGCGCATCCGCAGGACTCGCGGTGCCGCCACTGCCCGGGGAGTCGCTCGGTCCGAGGCGGGCCCTCGTAGCCGCTGATTCTTTCGAGCAACATCGAGACGGCTCGGCCCGCAATTCCGTTGATGGGTTGGGCGATGGTGGTGAGGTGCGGTCGAAAGACGTCGGCCCAGTCGAAGTCGTCGAAACTTGCTACGGCCATGTCGCGGGGCACCTCGAGCCCGCGCTGTCCGAGGGCGCGCAGCGCCCCGATGGTCATGTGGTTGTTACCGATCACCAGTGCCGTCGGTGGCTCTGCCAACGACAGCAACTGATCGACCGCCACGCCGGCCGACTCGGCGTTGGGGTAACCCGGCACCAACAGCGTTCGATCGAAGGGAATTCGCATTTTACGCAGAGCTTTTCGATATCCCTGCACGCGCTCCGTCGTCGTCTGGACGTCCGGCGCGCCCGACACCATTCCGATCCGACGGTGCCCGTTCTGGCCAAGATGAGCCGTCAATTTTGCCGTCGATTCGACGTTCTCGACGCCGATCTGATCGAAATCTTCGGCAGCGCACCGATCCACCAGCGTTGCCGGGATCTTCAGATCCCGCAGGTACTGCAAGGCAGCGCCTTCTCGCCCGGTGACCGGTGCCAACAGGATTCCGTCGACCCGGCGGCGATGCAACAGCTGCACCACCTTCAGCTCCTCGGCGGGGTTCTCGTGGGTGTCGGCCAACAGCAGGGTGTTACCTGCCGCCCGCACCGCAGCGTCGATTCCGGCGACCATTTCGGCGAAATGAAAATTCGATACCGCGGACACGGCAAGACCGATGGTCGCGGTCGTCGAAGTTGCCAGCGAGCGGGCCAGGGTGTTCGCCACGAAACCGGTTCGAGCTATCGCGTCGAGGACACGCGCCCTCGTCTCCGGACGAATGACGCGGGTCTGGTTGATGACATGGGAGACCGTCGAGACCGAAACCCCGGCTTCCTTCGCCACGTCCGCCATGGTCTTCATCGGTGGATCCTCATCCCTGCACTCGAATGCCTCGGTGACCTGATCGTTATGCAGCAGATGGGCGATTCGCAACGCGCAAGCGTTTGCGTAAGCGCTTGCGTGTGACACTATAACTGTGATCTCGACGACACCGCCACCCACCACCGGCCAGGAGTTGACGCAATGCAAAGGCGCATTGAGCGTTCCGCGCTGTTCCAGATGGTCGCCAGGTTCGCTGAGCGTTTCTGATGAGACCACATCGAAGTGTGGAACCTCCAAGGGCGACGATCAGAGGGTTCTTGGATCGTTGGGACCTCGAGTGGGACAGGCATATCAACGCCTTGCCCGAGGACCCGCCGCGGGAACACCGCGGGAAAGATATCGTCCGAGGCTTTTCTTCCGGCAGATCGCCGGCACCCACCCACAAAGGAGAAGTAATGCACGCACGCACCACCGCTTCGGCAAGACGGATCATTCCGTTGACGTTGTTGACCGCCGTCGCCCTGACGTTGAGCGCCTGCGGCTCGAGCAGCACTCCGGCCGGGAGTACCAGCTCGGCGCCGTCCTCCAACGCCGCAGCCCCGGCCAGTGCCGCGGCGCCCGCAAGTGCAAAGGTTCCGGCCAGTGCCGCCGCTGGGTCCAGTGCTCCTGCAGCCGGCGCTGCCCCGTCCGGGTCCGGTGCCGCCGTACCGACCGGCGCCACGGTTGCGGTCACGCTGATCACCAAGGATTCCACCAACCCCTTTTTCATCGCGATGCAAAAGGGAGCAAAGGTGGCCGCCGGCAAGGACAACGTGAAGCTGACCATCGCCTCGGGGAAGAAGGACGGTGATGAGGACGGCCAGGTGCAGGCCATCGAGAACGCCATTGCGCGCGGCGACAAGGGCATCCTGATCACCCCGAACGGTCCCGGGGTGAACCCGGCCATCAAGAAGGCCCGGGACGCCGGGCTGTTCGTGATCGCCCTCGACACCGCGCCGGATCCGGCCGACACGGTCGACATCACCTTCGCCACCGACAATTTCAAGGCGGGCGAACTCATCGGCAAGTGGACGGCTGCCCAGCTCGGTGGCAAGCCCGCGACCATTGCGTTGCTCGACCTGTTCACCGACAAGATCGTCTCCGTCGATTACAACCGCGACCAGGGTTTCCTGACCGGAATGGGAATCGACACGAAGGACAAGAAGAAGAACGGCGACGAGGACAAGACGGGCAAGTATTCCGGCGGCACCTACACCATCGTCTGCAACGAATCGGCCCAGGGCACTCAGGACGGCGGCAAGACAGGAATGGAAACCTGTTTGTCGAAGAACCCCGCAATCAACGTCGTCTACACGATCAACGAGCCGGTGGCGGCAGGTGCCTCCGCTGCGCTGAAGGCAGCCGGCAATACCGGTGCGCTGATCGTGTCGATCGACGGTGGCTGTCAAGGTGTCGGCAATGTGAAGTCCGGCGTCATCGGCGCGACGTCGCAGCAATATCCACTGCGAATGGCGCAATTGGGCGTGGACTCGATCACCACGATCGCTCGTGGTGGCAAGAAGCCGGCGCTGAGCCCCGGGCTGAGCTTCTACGACACGGGCGTCGCACTGGTCACCGACAAGACCGCGACCGGCGTGGACAGCATCACCACCGCCGCCGGTTCGAAGATCTGCTGGGGCTGATCAAGCCTGGTTCGCTCGAACACGGGTGGGTCCCGTTCGCAGCCGCTGCGAACGGGGCCGCCCACCGGTATAAAGATCAAACGGATGTCTGACAGGCGTCTCAATCCGCCCGGGCCCAGGGAGCTTTCATCATGACCACCACCGAGCAGAACCCACCGTCCAGCGCCGCAGAACAATTCGCACAGCGGCGGCAGTCGCCGATGCAGCGGGTTCAGCACGTGCTGCACTCGCATCCCTCGATCAGCCCGCTCCTGGTTCTGATCATCGCGTTCGTCGTCTTCTCGGTGATCAATCCCCGGTTGGCCACGGCAGGCAACATCTCGCTGGTACTCCAGCAGGTCGCCGTGATCGCTGCGCTGGCCATCGGGCAGACCTTGGTGATCCTGACCGCAGGCATCGACCTGTCTGTCGGGGCTTTGACGATTCTGGCCATGTTGATCATGGCCAACCTCGCTGCAGACCATGGAGCGCCGGCGATCCTGGCCCTGCTGATCGGAATCGCGGTTGGTGCTCTCGGTGGTTATCTCAACGGATTGCTGGTCACCCGTCTCCGGCTTCCCCCGTTCATCGTCACCCTCGGCACGCTGTCCATCTTCACCGCCATCGGCCTGCTGTACTCCGGCGGCGGGAGCGTCGAGGCCTCGCAGATGCCCGACCTACTCAACTTCACCGGCAATCCGATCACCATCGGGAATTTCCACATCACCGTGGGCGTATTGATGGTGATCGCGTTGGCGGCGATCGTGGCATTCGCGCTCAACCAGACAGCATGGGGACGTCATATCTTCGCCGTCGGTGACGACATCGAAGGCGCCCGTCTGGCTGGTATCCGGGTCAATCGCGTGCTGGTCAGCGTCTATCTCGCGGCCGGCCTCATCTTCGGCATCACGGCCTGGATCCTGATCGGCCGCGCCGGAACGGCCAGTCCGAACGCAATCGTCGACGCCAATCTGGAGAGCATTACCGCAGTCGTGATCGGGGGGACCAGCCTCTTCGGAGGTCGCGGCGCGATCGGCGGAACGATGCTCGGCGCGCTGATCGTCTACGTGTTCCGCAGCGGACTGTCGCTGGCCGGAGTCGACGACCAGTGGCGGGTATTGGCCATCGGCGCACTCATCATCGGCGCCGTCTCGATCGACCAATGGATTCGAAAGGTCAAGGTCTAATCATGACTGCAGCTGCGGAAACCATCGACAACCCCGCCGACGACACCGGTGCGCCGATTCTGTCCGCCCGGAAACTGATCAAGACCTATGGCCGGGTCATCGGCCTGGATGGTGTCGATCTTGATCTTTACCCAGGCGAAGTGCTTTCGATCATCGGTGACAACGGAGCGGGGAAATCTACCCTCATCAAGGCTCTGACCGGCGCTGTCACGCCCGATTCCGGTGAGGTGTACCTCGACGGCCAGCTCGTCAACTTCAAATCTCCGATGGATGCGCGGATTGCGGGCATCGAAACCGTCTATCAGACCCTCGCGGTGGCGCCGGCCCTGGATATTGCCAGCAATCTGTACCTCGGCAGGGAAATCAAGCGGCCCGGCATCCTCGGCAGCGTCTTTCGAATGATGGACAAGAAAAGCATGCGTGAGAAGGCTTCGGCGTCGATGTCAGAGCTCGGTATCGGCACGATCCAGAACATGGGCCAGGCGGTGGAGACCTTGTCCGGCGGGCAGCGGCAGGCAGTCGCCGTCGCGAGGGCGGCGGCGTTCGCCAGCAAGTTCGTCGTGCTCGACGAACCGACTGCGGCTCTGGGCGTGAAGGAGACGATTCAGGTGCTGAATCTGATCCGGCGCATCAAGGCCAAAGGTCTCGCGGTCATTCTCATCAGCCACAACATGCCCAATGTCTTCGAGGTCTCGGATCGCATCCACATCGCCCGGCTGGGCGGCTGCGCCGGCATCATCACTCCTGCGTCGCACACAGCAACCGAGGCCGTCGCGATCATGACGGGCGCCACGACGCTCCAGAAGGGCTGACCTGCTGGACCGGCGACAGATCGCGCAGTTGGTGTTCTGGTGGCAGGAGAAGTCCAGGGTTGCGGGCAGACCTGCTGATCCGCGCCGATATCGCCCGTTCGTGGGACAGTGATCAGAGGCGTTGGCAGGATAACAATTGCGTAGTGAGTGACAGGCGGACACAGATGACGACCCAGGTTTCCGACCCCACCAGTGAAATGTTGGACGCGGCGTTGGCCGACCTTGCGGCCGGTGAGCGCCGCTGGTTGGAACTCGGGGTGGGCGACCGGCGTGCCATTCTGGCGGAGCTCTCTGAATCTGTCGCTGCCGGGGGCGCGGAGTGGGTTCTCGCCGCGGCCGGGTACAAGGGCCTGGACGCGGATTCGCCGTTGATCGGCGAGGAATGGATGAGCGGCCCGTACGCGGTTCTGACCGCGCTGGCCGCGCTGGGGGAGACACTGGCGGCGTTGGAAGCCGGCAACAGCCCGGTCGATGGTTTTGAGATGGTGGCAGCGCCGGGCAAGCGGATCGGCGTCAACGTGCTGCCGCACAGCGTTTTCGACTCCTTGTTGTTGAGCGGGTTCAGCGCCCAGGTATGGATGTCACCCGGGGTATCGAAAGATCAGATCAGGTCCCGAGCGGGCTTGGGTCAGTTGACACCGCAGGTCAGCGGCGGAATTGGCGTGGTGCTCGGGGCCGGAAACATCAGCTCGATTCCGGTGCTGGACGTCCTCTACGAGTTGTACGCGCACAACCGGGTGACCGTCCTGAAGTTGAATCCGGTGACTGACGGCCTGCTGCCGGTGTTCGACAAGGCTCTCGCGCCGCTGATTCTCCGCGGTTTTCTCCGCATCGTCACTGGCGGATCCGACACCGGCCAGCATTTGGTCCGATCGGGCTCGGCGAGCCACGTCCACATCACCGGAAGCGCGGTCAGCCATGACACCATCGTGTTCGGCCCCGGCGTGGAAGGTTCCGCCCGTAAGGCGGCCTTTCGACAGGATGCGGCACAGCCGTTGCTCGAAAAGGAAATTACCAGTGAACTCGGCGGCGTTTCCCCCATCATCATTCTTCCCGGTCAGTGGTCGAAGGCCGATCTGCGTTTCCAGGCCGAGCATGTCGCCACCCAACGGCTGCACAACGGCAGTTACAACTGCATCGCCGGTCAAGTCGTCATCTTGTCCTCCGACTGGACGCAGCGAGAGGCTTTTCTGACGGAGCTGCGGCGCGCGATGTCCCGGGCGCCCGGCCGGCCCGCGTACTACCCCGGGAGCGAGGTCCGAACGGCCGCCGCGAAAGCCAGCTATCCACGAGCCGAGTCGCTGTCGGGTGATCGTCTGCTGGTCACCGGAGTGCAGGTCGGAACCGATGAGAACGCCTTGCACACCGAGTATTTTGCTCCCGTGCTGGCCGTGGTGGAACTGCCTGGCGAGGGCACAGCGTTCTTCCGATCGGCCATCGATGCCGCCAACAACGACCTGGTCGGGACGCTCGGGGTGAACGTCATTGCGCATCCCAGCACGCTGCGAGCGGCGGGAAAGGCGTTCGACGAAATGCTGGCGGGACTGCATTACGGGTGCATCGCCGTGAACACCTGGACCGCACTGGGATTCCTGACCGCCCGGGTGCCGTGGGGCGCCTTCCCGGGCGGGACGATTGCCGATGTGCAGAGCGGAATCGGTGTGGTGCACAACGCTCTGCTGCTCGCCGATCCGGAGCGAACCGTCGTCCGTGGGCCGTTCCGTCCGGCGCATCGGTCGTTGGGTTCCGGAGATTTCACGCTGTCGCCTCGTCCGCCGTGGTTCGTCACGAACAAGACCCAGGCGGTCACCGGACGCCGGTTGACTGCGTTTGCCGCCAAACCAGGCTGGGCACGACTGCCCGGAATCTTCCTTTCCGCTCTGCGCGGCTAAGACGCGCCCGCTGTCCGAAAGCTCTGCGCCGCGGGCGGAACCACCGCGTAGGCGCGCACCGGGAAGGTGCCGAACTTGGCTACCTTGGGCGGTACTGCGTGCAACGTCGCGCCCTCGGCGGGCACCTGTTCCAACCGGGTGAGGTGCTCCAGTACCGGGATCCCCGCGGCCAGCAGTGAGCTGTGGGCGGGACGTTCACCGCCCGACGCGGTGTCATCGATGTTCACCGAGTCGATGCCCACCAGTGCGGCGCCCTGCGCGACAAGGTATTCGGCGCCGTCCTTGGCGAGAAACGGGGCTGGGCAACCATAGTCGCTGCTGCCGAACAGTCGATCCCAGCCAGTGTGCAGCAGAACAGCCTTGCCTTCGACTTCCAGTGGGGACAGAGCGAGGGCGGTGATGCCTCGTTCGGAGCTGCCGACAAACCGGCAGAGGACGATGGGTAGATCTGCGAGCCGTTCCAGGGGCAGCAGGGAGAGATCCGGTCCGTCGGCGTAGCGGTGGAATGGACTGTCGAGATAGGTGCCGGTGTTCCCCAGCATGCTGATGCGATCGATGGTGAATTCAGTTCCAGCGGCATAGACCTCACGTGACGCGGCCCGCGTGAGATACGGCAGGAACTCAGGCCCCGGCAGCCCGGGGTAGGTCACCATGCCCTCTTCGATGACATGACTGAGATCGATCAACCGGCTCTGCGGATGAGGCTGCGGGACCTGCGTTCTGACCGCGCGCGACCCGCGGTGGGGAGCTGCGACGACGCGCAGATTGGTAAATTCCACCCGATCCACCATCAACAGGCCCAGGTGACGCACGAACCACTGCGCCAGCTCAGTTTCCCCCACCTGCTCCGCCGGGACATCCAGCAGGAACTCCTGCACCTGCAGACCGCCGCCGTTGAGAAAGCTGACCGAGGCGTCGAACTGGGCTCTGAAATCCGTCATACGGCGATCCTCGCAGGTTCAAAGCCTCGGAGTGGACCACGCGGGTCGGTTCGCGGCCAGCCCTGCCAATTTCGTTGACGAGCAGATCGAAAGCTGTCGGCGTTGTGCATGTCAACAATGAGATTGCCTTGCCGGTATTTCGCACTTCCGTTGGCCCCCTACCTGGGAGTCGAACACGGCGGTTAGCGGTGTCTTCAATTGACCATCATGGCCAATCCGGCCAGATCATAGAATCACGCGCACAGCCGCTCTGACCGGGGTTATGCCACAGCAACGAGTGCATCAGACCCGGAAGTCCCCACCGGCGGAGGAGATGATCAGCCGCGGGCTGATTTGCGTGTCGAAGCCGATGTCGGCGACCACGAAGAAGGTCAGGCCCATTCCCCACAAGACCTGGTGAGGCTGGGCCAAGTCGAAGGTGTTCATCGCGTCCAGTCCGGTGCGGTGCTCGCCGGTGTTGTCCAGGTTGTCGAACTCCTGCACCTTGCTCGAACCGTCGTAGACGTGCAGTTGCCGGATCTGGCAGGAGTCGGCCATGAACGTCACGAACAAGCGTTGAACGGTGGTTCGTACATCATCGACGATGACGGGCGTGGGTAGCGGGATGTGGAGCCAGCTGGACTTGCCGGGCACGAACTGCATGTCGCCGCCCCAGCCGTAGTGTCCGACGCGGGTGAAATTGTCCGGGCTTTCCACCGTGACGGCGTTTCCGTGAATCCAACTGGCGTGCAGAGACATCCTTGGCTCCTTGCGGTTTCGACGCACGGTGGTTCCGCTCGTCGTCCTTCGGAAGGAGCGAAGGGTCCGACCCCTGATACAGGGCCTCCGGGTGTCGCGCCCGTAGCTCTACCGACCACGGCTTCCAGCGAGTAGTCGAAAGTGTGCAGTAGGCGTGCAGTCCCCGCATCAATGAGAACGAGTCTCGCGCCCTCAGCGTTGACCTGCGAGAAGTGCGCCCATCTGGAACGCTTTCACACCAGATTGGCGCACTCCGGACGGAGTCCGGCGATGTGGAAGTGCCCCTAGCAGGATTCGAACCTGCGACACACGGTTTAGGAAACCGATGCTCTATCCCCTGAGCTATAGAGGCGGGGGACCGGGTGTCGACGACACGGATGTTCGACGAGCCGAACAACTGCGCCATGATGCCGGTCAGCTCTCGTCAGCCCCGCCGGCCGAGGCAGGTGGAGCGGTGCGAGAACCATCCGAGGATAGCCGTCCGGACGCCGGCCGCGGAAATCCGATCCGGGGAGCGCCGCCCGGTTAGTGTCAGGCACCCACTCGGCCGGACGCGCGCCTGGTCAGCGAGGATGGACGACATGTTCGATGGCTTCGTCCTGACGCGTGTCGATGTCGGCAACGGCGTGCAGCTGCGGGTGCGTCATGCGGGCAGCGGACCGGCGGTGGTCCTGCTCCACGGCCATCCGCGGACGCACACCACCTGGTATCGGGTGGCGCCGATGCTGGTGGCAGCGGGGTACACGGTCGTTTGTCCGGACCTGCGCGGATATGGCCAATCGTCGAAGCCGCCTACCACGGACGATCACTCGCCATACTCGAAGCGAGCGATGGCCGCAGACATACTCGCGCTCATGCGTCACCTCGGCCACGCCAAGTTCGCCGCAGTGGGTCACGATCGCGGCAGCTACGTCGCCTTTCGGCTCGCCCTCGATCACCCGGACTCGGTCGACAGGCTTGCCGTCCTGGACAGCGTGCCGATCATGGAAGCACTCGAGCGAGCCGACGCGCACTTCGCGGCCGCCTGGTACCACTGGTTCTTCTTCGCCCAACCCGACAAGCCGGAGCGCGCTATCCTCGCGGACCCGGACCTCTGGTACGGCGGAAACGCGGACGCGATGGGAGCAGAGAACTACGCCGATTACCGGCTGACCATCCATAACCGCGCTACCGTCTCGGCGATGCTCGAGGACTATCGGTGCGGGCTCGGTGTTGACCGGGCCGCGGACGCCGCCGATCGGGCTGCCGGAATTCGGATCCAGTGCCCGACCCTGGTGCTCTGGTCCAGCAGAGACGACATGGAAGAGCTGTACGGCGACGTATTGGGGGTTTGGCGGCCGTGGGCGGCAGACCTGCGCGGCGGTGCGGTGGCAAGCGGCCATCACATGGCCGAGGATGCGCCCGAAGAGCTGACGTCGTGGCTGGTTTCGTTCTGCGCCGGAGCACTTCCGCCGCACTGAGGATCGACTTCCAGGCTCAGGTCGACCGGGTTCGGGGTCGACCAGGTTCAGGGTCGACGACCAGGCGACGGAGCGACTACCAGCCCGCGGCGATGTCGATCTCGGCCCCGCTCCATCGCGCTGCGGAGATACGCCTCTTCCCCGTCGACGCTTCGCGGACGGCCTTGCAGGGGAACTCCCGGGCGCGGGCGTGAAGGGAGCGAATCGTCCGGCTCGGACGACGCGGTGTGCTGCTCCTGTCGCTTTCGGATGGCGGTCATCATTGACCTTTCCTGGCTGGAACGTTGATCGGCACGCCTGGCAGCGCGCCAACCACCTTGATAGAAAGTGCCCAGACCCATATCGGACAAAACGGTGCATTGCCCAGCTCACGTTCCTGGCTCCGCCGATCACGCCGGGGCCGGAAACGCTGAACGGTATCCTGATCGGAGGCAACGCAATGCCAGTGCGAAGGAGACGACCTGTTGGTGAGCCGGCTGCGACGACGAACAACCATCGGACTGGCATTGTCCGCCGTCGTTGCAGTGGTCAACGTCGCGCCGATTGCATCGGTGGCAGCGGCTCCGTCGGCTCCCCAGCAAGCGGTCGACAGCGGGGTAGCGGCCGCGCGCGGCGACGGCGTGAATCAGTACGTCGCGCTCGTCGATCGGTCGACCGGCGACCTGGTGGCGACCAGCGGAGGCAACACGCAGGTCATCTCGGAATCGATCGTCAAGCTGTTCACGGTCGGCTACTACCTCGTCAAGTACGACGGCCACCTGCCGTCCGGCCTCGCCGACGATCTGCACGAGATGATCGTGCACTCCGACGATAATCTCGAGTCCCGCTACTGGACCACGGCAGCCGTTCCGGCAATGGCTGCGCGTTACGGCCTGAGCCATACGTCGAACGGGCCTAGAACAGGCCCGCACGACTGGGGCTGGGAATACATCACCGCCAACGACGAGGCGAAGTTTTTGTACGAGGCGTCGAAAGATCCCGTTGTGGGTCCGTTCCTGACGGCGGCGATGGCCGGCGTGGCGGCGGTCGGAAATGACGGCTTCGACCAGGCTTTCGGCTTCAATGCGCTGGACGGTGACCATGGATCGAAACAAGGCTGGACGGATCGCAACACCTCCGCCGCGATCAACATTCATTCCGTCGGTTGGACGCACAAGTATTTCGGCGCCATTCTCGAAACGTCCGGCTCGCCGAAATACGACACGATGCGTGCGGATGCAACGGTAACGGCACGGCTGATCGGCGGATTGAAGTCGTTGGCGGAGACGGCAGCTGCCGAGTCGTCGGCCAGAGCCACCGCGCTCGCCGGATTCGTCGCCGCCTTCAACTCCGTCATCGGCGCCTTGCATGCCTTGCTACCCGCCTGACCCGAGCGAGAATTGCTCGACAGCAGGATGGTGATCAGCTGGTGACCTCCGACCGCGGACGTGGGCCGAATTCCAGACGTTGATAGCAGGCATCGATCATTTCCATGTTTGCGACCGCATCATCGACATCGGTCGCCATGGGAACCCCCTCCCGGACGGCCCTGATGAAAGCTTCCAGTTGATAGGTGTACGACGGCGTGGTGCCGGCATGCTCGACCCTGAAGTCGGTCCGGCCGTCCACCGAAACTCGTACGTTGATTCGGTCGTCCGAGTGCGGCAACACGAAATTCTCGGCGTCGATCTCACCCTCCGAACCCACGACACGCAGCCGAAACTGCATGGTGTCGGCGTCCATGTCGCACTTGGCGACACCGACGGCGCCCGACGGATAGGTCAGCTCCGCAGTGACCCATTCGTCGACGTCCGGTCGACCGGCGCGTTCGCCGCCTCGGACCGAGGTCAGTACTGGTGGACCGCCGGCGAATTGGCCGAGTGTTCGGACGGCATGGATGCTGTAGCAGCCGAGATCCATCAGGGCTCCGCCAGCTAAAGACAGGTCCCAGCGCGGATCGTCGTCGGGAGAGTTGCCCGACATGCTCGCTTCGACGCTTTGTAGCTGTCCGATCTCACCGTTGGACAAGATCTCCGCTATTCGGGTCCACAACGGGTGGTAGACGTAGTGGAACGCCTCGGCGACGACCAGGTTCGTGCCGAGCGCCAGCGCTGCGATCTCGGCGGCTTCCGCGGCGTTGCTGGCGAAAGGCTTTTCGGAGAGAACGTGCTTGCCGGCGGCGATGGCCCTGGCGTTCCAGGGGCCGTGCAGACCGTTGGGAAGTGGGTTGTAGATCGCCTCCACCTCGGGGTCGTCCAACACCGCCTGGTAGGAGTCCAGAACGCGCTCGACCCCAGCTGTCTCTGCGAAATCTTCAGCGCGATCCCGATTTCGGGCTGCGACCGCCACCAGTCGAGCCCCGGTCGATCGGGCCGGCGCGACGATGGCGTTCGCACTGATTCGAGCTGCGCCCAGGACGCCGATGCGAAGAGGTTCCATGTTCGGCGACCCTACTCGGCGGCCGGGTGCCGAAGAAAAACCCGACTCAATCCGCAGCCGGCTTGTGCGCTATCAGGTGCCAGGGCCCTCGGTATCGGGAAATTCCGCGATGCGTCCAGCGAGGAAACGTCGTTCGGCGGAATTGGCAGTGAGCTCGATCGCCCGGAAATATGCCGAAGCAGCTTGCGCGAGACTGCCTCGGCGGCGCAGCAGATCGGCCCGAGCCGCATCGAAAGCGTGATAGCCGTTGAGGTCCAACGTGTTCAGGATCGCCAGGCCGGCCTCCGGACCTTCGACCTCGGCGACCGCGATCGCACGGTTCATTGCCACCACCGGTGTGCTGATCAAGGAGAACAACTGGTCGTAGAGGGCGACGATCTGCCTCCAGTCCGTCTCCGAAGCGGTCGTCGCCTCGGTGTGCACCGCGTTGATGCACGCCTGAACCTGATATGGGCCAGGACGGTTGCGCCGCAGACACTCCCGCACGATGGCGTGGCCCTCGGCGATGAGGTCGGCATCCCATTGCCACCGTCGCTGCTCCGGAAGTGAAACCAGGGAACCATTCTCGATGCGAGCAGTCCGCCGGGCCTCGGTCAGCAGCATCAGTGCCAGCAGACCGGCGGCCTCGGATTCGTCCGGCACCAGATCGGCGAGAATCCGCGCGAGTCGAATGGCCTCTGTACACAGATCGGCGCGAATGGCGACATCGGGGCGGGACGACAGATAGCCCTCGTTGAGGATGAGGTACAACGCCGCCAGGACACTGCTGAGCCGGTCCGGCAGTTCGGCGTTGGACGGTACTCGATACGGAACCCGGTTCACTGCGATCTTCTGCTTGGCCCTGGTCAGCCGCTTCGCCATCGCCGCTTCGTCGACCAGCAAGGCGCGGGCGATCTCGGCAACGGACAGGCCACCGAGCAGTCGCAGGGTCAGCGCGACCTGGGCCTCCTGGGCCGACGCCGGCTGGCAGCACGTGAACATCAGTCGGAGTCGGTCGTCCCCGAGCGACTCCGGTTCGCCGCGATCGGATTCGAGCAGCATGGTGGCCTGTTCCTGCTTGGCGTCCCGGGCGGCTTCGCGACGAAGGTGGTCGATCGCCCGGTTGCGGGCAGCCGTTGTCAGCCACGCGCCCGGATTCGGCGGCAGGCCGGTGCCGGGCCATCGCTGTAGAGCGATGACGAAGGCGTCCTGGGCCGCATCCTCGCGAGCGAGATGTTCCCGAGGACCCGAGATTTTTCGACGATCTGGTCAGTCGTCAGCGCCGCGAGCGATCAGCGCTTCCGACATCGCGTCGGCCGACCGCAGAGCCCTGACCACGACCGGCACTACCAGCGCAACCGGGGAGAACCCGAGTCCCCGGGCCTTGCGAGCATCGGAAACCTCGTCGACGATGCCGACCAGCAGCGGAATGCAACGAATGGTCATCGCCAGCACCAGGCCCGCCCGATCCGGGTCCACGCCCAGTCGGGCGAAGGGACGCAACATCCGCTGGCACAGGTTCAAGATCTCGGTCACCCGAGTGGTCAGCGTCAGCAGGGTGGCCAGCCCCATCGCGATCACCAGTCCGCCGCACACCGACAGTGCGGCCTGCCAACCTGCGAAAACGACCTGCAGCACAGCGACGACGAGCAACAGCCACCGCAGTGGACGCAGTTGGCGCCACACGGCGCGACCCGGGATGCGGGCCACCGCGTACGCGATCGCGACGGCGGCCGCTGCGGACGCCAATTGCCACCACTGGTGCAGGGCGATGACGGCGGTCATCGCCACCATCAGTCCGAGCATTTTCCAGCCTGCGGACAAGCGGTGCAGTACGGACTGTCCCGGCGAGTACAGGCCGATGATGCTCATCCCAGCATCGCCTCGTAGTGCGCGATGGCTTCGGGTGGCGAGCCGTCCGCGACGATGCGGCCGCCTTCCACCAGGAGAACTCGATCGAAGTCCGCGATCAGGTGCAGGTGATGAGTGACCAACACAACCTGTTCCGGGAGGGACGCGAGCAAATCGGCCACTATCCGTGCGTTGCGCAGATCCAGCAGGGTGGTCGGTTCGTCGGCGATTATGACGGCCGGTCTACGAATCAGAACGGCAGCCAACGCCAGCAATTGCTTCTGGCCGCCGGACAGCAGATGAGTCGGGTGCTCCGCGTGTCCGGCCAAACCGAATCGATCGAGTATAAGGCTCACCCTGTCGTCGATCTCGAACTGGGACAGGCCGTACTTGCGCAGGGAGAAGGCCACATCCTCGGCCACCGTCGGCATCACGATCTGGTTGTCGGGGTCGGTGAAGATGAACCCGACCCGCTTGCGTACCTCGCGGCCCTGCCGCACAGTGTCCATTCCGTCCACGGTGACCGAACCCGAGGTCGGCTCGATCAATCCATTGATCATCCGGGCCAGAGTGGACTTGCCGGAGCCGTTGGCCCCGACTATTCCGATTCGTTGTTCGGTGAGTCGCAGGTCGATCCCATTCAGTACGACCCGGTCTTCGAACTGATGATGAACCCCGTCGAAAACAATGTCGCTCATGCCGATCGCCGTCCGTCGGCGATATTTTCCACCAGCATTGCGATGCCCTGACCCCCACCGATCGCACAAGCTGCGAGGCCGAATCGCGAGCCACCCTCTCGTCGCATCCGGGCGATTAGGCGCACCAGCAGAATTGCCCCGGAGGCTCCCCATGGATGGCCGAGACCGATCGCGCCACCGTCGCTGCACACCAGGTTCTGGTCGAGGCCGAGTTCGTCGATGGCGGCAAGAGCAACCGCGGCGAACGCCTCGGTAATCTCGAACGCCCCGATATTCTGGATTGTGAGGTGCTCACAGCGGCTGTCACGCAATAACTTACGGACTGCGATGGCCGGCGCGAGGCCAGGCAGTGCCGGGTCGCCACCGACCACCGCCGAGGCGACGATGCGCACGGCTGCCAACCCGGCTCGCCGTGCCTGCTCCGCGGTGGTCACCGTGAGAACGGCGGCGCCGTCGGAGACGCCGCACGAGTTGCCGGCTGTCACGGTGCCGTCGGCGGTGAAGGCGGCCGGCAACCTGCCAAGGCGCTCCGTCGTGAGCCCCGCGCGCGGCCGCTCGTCGAGGGATGTCCCCGATACCGGAAGGATCTCGTCGCGGAAGAGCCCGGTCACGACCGACTCTGCCGCGAGCGAATGCGATCGAGCGGCGAATTCGTCCTGCCGGGAACGGGAAATGCGCAATCTGCGCGCCAGATCGTCTGCGCTGTTCCCCATGTCCGGGTCCGGAAAGCCGGACGGCGCAAATGGCGCCCTGATGTAGCGCACCGGCGGCCGGTCCCCGTCGGGCGGCCAACTTCGCCACGGGGCGGTCGAGGCCGACTCCACCCCGCCGGCCAGGATCAACGTCGCATCGCCGGCTCGCACCCGGGATGCCGCCTGCAGCACCGCATCCAAGCCCGATCCGCACTGTCGGTCGACCGTGACGCCGGGCACCTGCTGCCCGAGACCGGCGGCCAGCGCAGCAACTCTGGCGAGGTTCCCGCCAGGTCCGAGGCAATTGCCCAGGATCACGTCGTCAACGGCCAGGTCGACCGTCGCCGCGAGCGCGCCTGCCTCCGCCAGCAGCCCAGCGGCCAGGTCGGAGGTGGAAAGCGTTCCGAATTTGTGACCAGCGCTGCCGATAGGAGTGCGTCTGGCGGTGACGATCACCGGATCGGTAGGTCCGATGGGCGGGGGAGTCGACACGGTTGCCTACGCTACTGACGTTTGTGCGGCCGGGACCCCGGACGACGGCGCCGGTTGCGAGAGCCAGGCCGCCAACTGCCCACGAGCGATCTTTCCGCCGCCGGTCCTGGGCATCGCCTCGATCTGCCGCCACCGGCGGGGAAGTGCGGCTCCGCGCAGGATCGTCCGAGCAGATCGGCGGACGGAGGCCAGATCCACGCCGATCTGCAGTTCGACGACGGCCGTGACGATCTGGCCGAGGCGCTCGTGCGACACGCCGAGCACGGCGACTGCGCGCACTCCGGGAATCTCCGCGAGAACCGTTTCGACCTCCTCGACCACGACGGTGGATCCACCCGTGGTCACGGCGGCGTCGCCGCGGCCGCGTACGGTCAGCGCTCCGTCGATCATGGTGGCGAGGTCGCCGACGGTCGCGAAACCATCGTTGTTCTCGAGCCGATCGAACCTGAACGGCGGAGAAAGTGAGAGCCGGCCAAGGGCCAGGTAGGGCGACCGCGCCCACAGCGCTCCGTCGGCGATCCGCATCTCTACGCCCGGAAAAGCCCTCAGGGGAGCGGGGGCGACCCTGGCTCCGACGAAGGACAGCTCCGCGGCTCCGTAGTACTCGATCAGCTTGATTCCGAGTCCGGCCGCACGCGCCGAGATGGCAGGAGGGAGTGAAGCGCCGGCCACCACGGCGGTTCGCAGCCCGCTCGGCGGCTCGGCCAGCAGATCACCGAGCATCGTGGGAACCGCATGCACGGCGGTGGCCGCACCGCGACGATCAGTCAGCCGGCCACCGAGCCAGAGAATGTGAACTGCGGCGAACAGATGCAGCGTCGCATGCAGTGGGCCGGTCAACAGCACGGTGTCCGAACTGGTCAACCCGGTCAGCGTGGTGAAGGGCCGAAAGGATGCCAGCCACGACTTCGACGACCGCAGCACCGCCCGAGGGCGGCCGGAGGTGCCGGAGGTCATTGCGACCAGAAAGGTTTCCGGTGGAAGCCGCTGGAAGGCCGCGGTCGGCGGAGTAGCGGAATCAGGCGCTCGCAGCAGCACCGGAACACCCGACCTGGCCGCGGCAAAGACAGCGGCCAGCGTGTCGACGACGTCCAGCTCGGCGAGGTCCAGAACGCCGTGGCGCGGTAGTCGAACCTTGTCGGTCAGCGCCTGGAACTCGGCATGGTCGACGGTTCGGTCGCCGGCGTTGATTGCCGGTGACGAGCTCGAGCCGCCCGGTGTGAAGGTGCTCGAACCGCCGGGAGCGAAGGTCTCAGGCAAGCGGCGCGGTGCCTTCGTTCTCGCCCGAGCGCGTCGGCGTCAGTGTTCGAGAACTGGCGAGGCGCGGACGCCTTCCGACGATGAGCCCCGGGTAGGCGCGGTGTACCCGCTTGGCCACCAGCGCCGTCACCACGACCTTGACCGAGTCGCCGATGAGGTACCAGCCGTTCGACGCCGTTGCCGCCCACAGCGACAGGTGACCGTTGTGCGCCAACACCGGAATTGCAATCGCGTAGATGACGACCATTCCGCCGGCGGCCGTCGCAAGAATGCCCAGCCACAGCGGATACCGGGGAAGGATTCTGGCGGTCAGAGCGCCGATCAGTGCAGCTCCGGCGAGCCACCCCCACAGGAAGCCGGCGGACGGGGACGTGGTGAACCAGACCACGCCGCCGCGCAAGCCGGCCAGCAGCGGCAGCCCGGCGAAGGTCAGGACCTCGAAGGTCAGCACGGCCAGGAACCCCTTGCGCGCCCCGAGGATCGCTCCGGCCAGCATCACGCCGAGCGTCTGGAAGGTGATCGGAACACCGGTCGTGCCGACCTTGATGGTGCCGGGGGCACCGAGGGCCGCGATCAGCGCGGCGAAAATCGCAATCTGGGCAAGGTCACGGGATGTGCTGCGTCGAATGGCCACGATTGCCTCTCCTGGTCCTGCGCCGGTGAAAAAAGCGGACGGCCGCGCTGATCCGTTCGGTCGGCGCTCGGTCTCGACCTTAGAGGCGCAGCCCGACGACCGGAACCGGCCAGCCCCTCGCACCCGGCGGCGAGGGCTGGACAGTGAGGAGTGCCACAGCGGAAGAAGACTGACCGGAGCCGGCCGGCCGAGGCCGATGCAGGCACGATTGCCGGATGGCAGTCTCGCGCTCGTGGAATGAGAACGTCGTCTCCCTGCGCGTTCCGGGATTCGAGGAGACGCCGATCGCGGTGCAGATCCGGCCAGCCGGCGCCGGTGTGCCGGTGCTGCTGATCCATGGTTTCGGATCCAACGCGCAGGCGAACTGGGGGCGTACCGGTTGGCTGGCCGGTCTGCACAGAGCCGGGATCCCCAGTGTGGTGGTCGATCTCCGGGGCCACGGTCAATCAGCGAAGCCGCACGACAGCCGTTCTTACGGCTTGCCCATCCTGGTAGCCGATCTGCTGCAGGTGCTGGGCGCGCTGCCCGCCGAGTTGGGTCAGGTGCCGGCACTGGACCTGATCGGCTATTCGATGGGGGGTCGTTTGGCGGCGGAACTGGTAGCCGTCGCGGGCGATTCCGACCGGCCTGGGAGCCGCGAGGTCCAGTCGGGTCGCCGACCGACGGTTCGCCGCGCCGTTCTCGGTGGTTATGACGGCCGACCGTTGTTCTCGGGCCTTGACCTGGATGCGTTCGAGAGCGCCTTGGTCGGGAAGCCCGGCCCCGATGGTTCGGACCGCCGTTTCGCCCGAATCGTCGATGCGATCCCGGGCAACGATCGGTCCGCATTGTCAGCTCTGGTCAGGGGCCTGGCGCAGAATCCGTCACCGATGATCGCCGCGGATGTGACGGTGCCGACCCTGACGGTTGCCGGCGACGCCGATGTCGTCACCGACGGCGTGGCTGAATGGACGGCAAAATTGCCCGTTGGCCACTTTCTGGCGTTGCCGGGGCGCGACCACATCACCGCGGTGACCTCGGCTGCGTTTCGCTCCGCGGCGGTGGAATTCCTGCTCCGTCCGGACCCGTTCGGAGCCATTCCGGCCGGTTAGCGGTCGCACGCAGAGTCGGCCGGTCGGCCCGACCCACCACTGTCGGCCGGGGCGCGCACAAATCCCGCTCTTGTCGGTGGCTAGTCTCCTTGGCACAGGTCTCGGCGCCGCGAAGGAGCCGACCTTCCAACAGGAGGTACATCCATGCCGACAGAGCCCCACGCCGGCCGCGCGCTCATCGTCTCGATCACCGACCAGCTCGTGCACGGAGAAGGTGACGACGGCGCCGGTGCGCTGGTGACCGAACTCCTCACCGAAGCCGGGTTCGTGGTGGACGGCTCGGTGGCGGTGCCCTCGGACGCCCTGGACATCCGGAACGCTTTGAATACTGCCGTCATCGGTGGCGTCGACCTGGTGGTCACCGTCGGCGGCACCGGCATCTCACCCCGAGATGTGACTCCGGACGTGACCGGAGAGGTGCTCGACCGTGAGCTTCCGGGCATCGCGCAGGCGTTGCGCTGGTCCGGCATGGCCGCCGGTGTGGTCGACGCCGTCGTCTCCCGCGGTCTGGTCGGCGTCTCCGGATCGACGTTGGTCGCCAACGTCGCCGGCTCCCGCCAGGCCATTCGCGACGGCCTGGCCACCCTGATCCCATTGGCGATCCACGTCATCGGCGAACTCTCCGACCCGGACATCTGAACGATCGGCGGACAGCTGAGCGACCGGCGGGCCAGCTGAGCGATCGGCGGGCCAGGGGGCTCGAACGGTGGCACGCTGGTGCCATGAAGCCACCCTCGGCGCCCGGCGTCGGTCCGGCCGCCGCCCACCCAGCGGCACAGACGGATTCGTCCGCGGACGTCGGCGCCGCCGAGCGCAAGAGGCTCGACGACGTCTTCGGAGAGGTGCTGCCCGACGTGACCTCGGACGAACGTGACCCGAGCGACTCCGCAGGGTTCAGCGAGGATTGGTACCGGCAAAATCGGCCACCGCACCATGGGTGAGCCACCGCGTGCTGCGTGAGCCACCGCCCGCTTCGTGAACCACCGCGCGCTGCGTGAACCACCGCACCATGGGTGAGCCCTGCGCGCTGCGTGAGCCACCGCGCGCTGAGTGGGCCACGCGCGCTGGGTGAAGAATGGAACCGTGGCCGTGCGGCCGATGTGCCCTCATTGCTATTGTGCCGCATTGTGATGTGCCGCGTTGTCGAAATGCCGGCGTTCGCGGATGCAATCAGAGCGTCTTGCCGGCGGACTTCTCGGCCGCCAACAGATCTCGGATCTGGATCAGCAACTGGAGTTCGGTCGGGTCGGCCGCCACCGTCGTCTGCTCGCGGGTACGGCGCTCCGCAAGCTTGTTCATCGGCAATACGAAGACGAAGTAGACGACCGCCGCGGTGATCAAGAAAGTGAGGAACGCGGTGATCAACGACCCGAAGTCGATCAGGGTGGCCTTGTTGCTGGGAATCAGGTAGAAAGCCAGCCCATCGACACTCTTGCCGCCGAAAGCCGCGATGATCGGGTTGATGATGTATTTCGCGAATGCGCTCACCAGGGCAGTGAAGGCAGTACCGATGACAACGGCGATCGCGAGCTCGATGATGTTGCCGCGCAGGATGAAATTCTTGAAACCGTTGAGCATGCACATCTCCTGGGTGAGGGCACCTGGGGCACCTGACGTTTCAGCGAACTTCGGGAGGTTACTCCGCGGACATGTCCGCGGCACTACGCCGCGGCGCCTCTTTAGGTAAATCGCAGCGCCAGCGTTCCGTTCACCCCGGTGGCAGTGATCCGATCGGCGGCCGCAGCCGGAACACCCAGTACCACCAGACGTTTTGTCGGGTCCGCCTTCGAGGGAACGGGGATCGACAGCACGATCGCGTCGGTGGCCAGAACCGTCGGGCGCCCGCTCTCGGGCACGGCCAGGACCGCGACATGGACGCCGGGACTGAGCAGATCGACGGTTCCGGGATCGGCGGGGCGGATGGGCACGGCGACCCGTCCGGGGCCGGGATTCGGCCCGCCTACTGTCACCAACCGAACATCGGTCAGAACCTCACCCTTGCGAACGGCCGCCGACAGCAGGTGACCCACGGCCTGCGGTGCTTCTCGCAGCGCTCCGTCCGGAATCCTTCCCAGCGCTACCGTGGTGAGATCTGACGGCGTCAAGCTGGTGCCGGCTCCCAGATCCCGCGTGACCGCCAGCACGGCCGTGCCGACCACGGGGCTCGGCCGGGAGCTCAGTGCGAGTACGCCGGCGACGATCAACAGCGCGGCAGCCAGCGCCCGGCGGACGGTCCTGGCGCGGCGACCACCCCGGCGTCGACTGCGCGCGGCCGTCGCGATCCGATCCGGCCAATGTGGTTGCAGGCCATCGCTGCGCCGCGCTGCGAATCCATTGCGAACGGGAGCGCCGAAGGTGGCCGGCGGGCGCAGATCGCTGCGGTTGTGCATCGACTCAAACTATGTCTTCGATGACCTGCCGCCCCTGTGGTCGGGCCAATTGTGGACAGGCGAAGGCGTGGGGACAACTGCTGGGCGCTGCGTCAGGTCGTCAGGTCGTCGGGCCCGGCACCCCGATCTGAGCGGTGAGTCACTCAGCTCGTTGGGCGCCGATGCTGCTCTCACGGATGATCAGTTCGTATCCGACTCTGATGTCCCGGGGCTTGGCGGTCGAGCCCCGTACTCTTTCGAGCAGCATTGTCAGGGCCATCTTGGCGATATCGGCCTTGTCGGGACAGATGGAGGTAATCGTCGGAATGGAGAATCTGGCCTCGTCGATGTCGTCGAATCCGACGACCTTCATTTCCTCGGGTACACGAATTCCTTGATCGTGCAGTTCCCGCAGCGCCCCCGCGGCCAATTCGTCGCTGAAACAGAACAATCCGTCCGGCGGGTCGGCCAGATGTAGCAATTGTCGGATCGCCGGAGCGGCGCCAAGTCTTTTGTAAGTAGCGGTGTGGACGTAGAGGTCATCATCGTTCGGGATGCCCGCGACGCGCAAGGCTGCCCGATATCCCTTGAATCGGAGCCGTGAGGTCATGTCGGAAAGGCTGGGATTACCGCCGATGGCGGCAATTCGTCGGCAACCGGTGGCCAGCAGATGACGAACTGCGGCCGCGGCGGCACCGATGTTGTCGATGCCGACGTGGTCGAGCGTCGTCTTGGCCGTCCGTTCCCCCAGCAGCACAACGGGAATGTCGACCGGCAGATGCGCAAGCGCCGGACCGCGCAAGCCTTGTGAGCTCATCAGCACCCCGTCGACCCACCCGGACCGAGCAGCCACCTGGAGCAGGTCCAACTCGCGGTCACTCCGACCACCGGTCTCGTCGATCATCACGGTGCAGCCGAGCCGGCTCGCGTACTCGACGACCTCGTGGGCGATCTCCCCGAAGTACGGCACCGCGATCTGGGGCAGCAGCAGCGTGATGATCCCGGTTCGTCCCTGCTTCAGTCCTCGGGCCATCAGATTGGGCTTGTAGTCGAGCTCGTCGAGCGCGGCCTGCACCTTCGCCCGCATATCATCCGAGACATAGGGAAATTCGTTGACGACGTTGGACACGGTGCGGGTGGAGACCCCCGCGTGCTGAGCAACATCGCGCATGGTGACCGCCACGTCCACCACCCTTTCACAAACCCGGCCGGCCACGCAGGTCATCGGAAACGAGCTACCCCGTCCAGCCGAAGGTGGAGCCGGGTGCGACGTCCCCGCCGTCTTTGCTGCCGGTGACGATGTGGTGCAGCGCCTCGATCGGCAGTTTGGGAGTTCCGTCGGCGAACAGCAGACCGTTGGTTTCCTGACCGGTGTCCATCAGCTGGGTGTAACAGAAGCCGGTCACCACCGGACTGGCCCGCAACGCCTCGAACAAATGCAGTAGCAGGGCTGCGTATTCCGAGTCGGAGCTGACTTCGGCATACCCCCAGGCACCCCGGTCGGTGGACAGCGAGATACCGCCGAATTCGGTGATCATCAGCGGAGCGTCGCCGTTCCGGAACGCTTGCAGCTGTGATTCCCGAAGAATCGGACGGCGGCCCTGTGGGCCGACGCCCAGCGCGAACTCCTTGATCAGGGTGTCCTTGTCCGCATAGCGGGCCCGAAGGACCGCCGGATCACTGGCGTAGTCGTGCAGACCGAGAATGTCGCTGTCCACGTGTTCCCACCCGTCGTTGGAGATGACGGGTCGGTGCGGGTCGAGTGCGCGGGTCAGGCTGACCAGCGCCTGGGAATATTGCTGCTCCGCGGCGCTGGAGGCGATGTCCTGGACGCCCCAACTTTCGTTGATCGGTACCCAGGCCATCACGGCGGGATGACTGCGGTCCCGCCGCACAATTTCTAACCACTCGCCGACCAGCAGTTCGACGGCAGTCGGTGAGAAATCATAGGCGGCAGCAGTTTCCGCCCAGACCAACAGGCCCAGCCGGTCGGCCCAATGCAGGAAACGGGGATCTTCCGCCTTCTGATGGGTGCGGACGGCGTTGAAACCCATGGACTTGGCCAGTTCGATCTCGCGGCGCAACTCTGCGGAGCCGGTGGACGCCCAATGTGTGTCCGGTCGATAACCCTGGCTCAGGACGGCCCGGATGTAGTAGGGCTGCTCGTTGAGCTGGAAGGAGCCGCGGCCGACCCCGACGCTGCGCAATCCGGCGTAGCAGGCCACCGTATCCAGTGGTCGCCCGGAATGCCTTTCCCTCAGCACGATCTCGATGTCGACCAACGCCGGCTGCTCCGGCGTCCAGAGCAGCCGTGCCCGGTCCTGACCGTGGCGCAGCGCGGAAATGGGGATGTCGATGGTCGTGGACCGACGGCGGACAACGGTTGATTGTTCGGCCAGTACTTCCTCGCCCAGACTGACCGTGACTTCGATCAGCAATTCCTGGGCGGGGGAGTGCGCCAGCGCAATCGTTCCGCGCAGGATGCCGGCAGCCAGATCGGGTATCCAGTCCGTAGCGGTGACGTGTTCCGCGCCGACCGTCTCGGCCCAGACAGGTTGCCATATCCCGCTGGTCCGTTCGTACCAGATTCCGTGCGGCTTCTCCCGCCAGTCCTGCTTTCCTCTGGGTTGGTCCAGACCCACCGGATCGTCCTCGGCGCGCACCACCAGCGAATGTTCAGCGGCATCGGGATCCAAGACGTCCGTGACGTCGGCGAAGAACGGAGTCTGGCCACCGACATGAGTGGCGACCAGCTGCCCGTCGCACCACACCCGTGCCCGATGGTCGACCGCTCCGAAATGGATCAGCACCCTGGACCCGGCCGCGCTGTCGACGGGCACGAGCATCTCGGACGAGATCATGCGGCGGTACCAGAGGATCGGATGAAAGCCTCGATCGCCGATCTGCGACGCCGAGGACTCCGGCGGGTACGGCACCTGGATGCTGCGATCGAAAAGCTCCGCCATGCCTGGTAGATACCAACGCGCACCCATCCCCTCATCGGCGTCGTCGTAGGCGAAATCCCAGGTGCCGTCCAGGCTGACCCATTGTTGCCGACACATGGTCGGCCGAGGATACGAACCGTCCTGTTGCGTTGCCTTCACCGTGGCTCCTTCTGCTCGCTCCGCCTTCGTTCGATCTGAATTGAACCACTTCGTGCCTCGATGCAACAGGGCGGACAGAGCTGCTGGCTGACATTTCTTGCCTCGATGCAAAGACTTGAGATTTTTGCTCGTCCGCATGTCTTGCCTCGATGCAAGAAGTGTGCCAAAGTCGTGTCGTGTCGCTGATGTCACAACGAAGGGACAGTCGCATGTCGGGATCTCTGTCGCGCCGCCGATTCCTCACCGCCAGCAGCGGACTCACCGTCGCCGGACTGCTGGCCGGCTGCTCGTCCCCGGTGCTCAGCAGTATGACGGGGGCGCAGCCCAACACCGCCGATGTCATCTTCTGGCATCTGTTCGGTGGCGGTGACGGCAAGAATATGAAGACGATGGTCGACCAGGTGCAGCAGACCCGCCGCATCTCGGTGGAGTCGACCCTGTTGTCCTGGGGCAATCCGTACTACACCAAGCTGGCGTTGTCCGCTTCCAGCGGTCGCCCGCCGGACGTCGGGATCGCGCACCTGTCGCGACTGCCCTTGTTGGCGCAGGCGGGGCTGTTGGAACCAGTCGAAGACGCCGGCGTCGGCGCCGCAGGCATCACCCAGGACAATTTCACCCCCGCCGCCTGGTCGAAGGCCACCGTCGACGGCAAGGTCTATGCGATACCGCTGGACACCCATCCCTTCGTCATGTTCTACAACGTCGACCTGGCCAAGAAGGCCGGTTTGCTCAATGCTGCCGGTGACAATCTCAAACCGATCAACGGTCGCGACGATTTCGTCAGTGCGCTCAAGGCCATGAAATCGGCCGGTGGGAAATACGGCGCAGTCTCGGCCAACACCGCTGATCCGTCCACCACCTGGCGCTTCTTCATGACGCTGTATTCCGGCTTGGCCGGACCCATCGTGTCGGACCTGGGCACCCGGGTGACTCTTGATGCCGCCGCGTTGGAAGAGACCTTCGCCTTCATGCAGAGCCTCACCGGCCCATTGGGTCTGATGCCGGGCAATGCCACCCCCACCACGGCGGGCACACTCTTCGGTCAGGGCAGCGTCGGATTCCTCTTCGATGGCGTCTGGCAGTTACCCACCTATCGCGGCACGACGCTACCCGACGGCCGGCCGTTGACGTTCAACGTCGTTCCATTTCCGGCCATCCTCGGCGCAAAGCCACACGCCTACGCGGATTCGCACTCCCTGGTGATTCCGAGAAGCTCGGGCCGGTCTGCGCAGCGCACCGCGGACGCGGTCACCTTCATCAAGGGTCTGCTGTCCAACAGCGTGACCTGGTCCGATGGCGGCCACGTACCCGCCTGGTTGCCGGTACAGCGCAGCAAGGAGTTTCTCACCGAGAAGCCGCAGAGCAACTACATCCAGGCCGCGTTCAACGCCGTCTACGACCCGCCGGGGTGGTACACCGGCGCCGGTTCAGATTTTCAGAATTCGATGGGCTCGGTGATCACCAGCGTGCTGGGCGGTCAGATAACACCGCAGGCCGGTGTGAGCAGCATGACCGCGGCCCTGAAGACCTTTTCGGCCGCACGCCCACCGGTGCAATAGGAACAGGAGCGTACAGATGACGACAACCGCTGTGGCCCCACCCATCGCTGATCGCCCCCCAGCGCCCCGCAGATCGGCGCGGACCAGTCTGGGCGAGGCCGGTCGCGCGGGCTGGCTGTTCTCCACCCCGTTCCTGGTCATCTATGTCCTGTTCTTGATCGGGCCGGTGTTGATCGGGCTGGTGATCAGCCTTTTCAATACCTCCACCGTGAGTTCCGGTGTGGGTGAGTGGGTCGGCCTGTCCAACTACGCGGACGTGCTCAAGAGCCCGGATTTCTGGGCCTCGATGTGGCACACCACGATTTTCACGCTGCTGACCACTCCGCTGCTGGTGCTCGTACCGTTGCTGTTCGCCATTCTCGCCGGACGCCTGACCAGAAATCGCTGGTTCTTCCGG